>Ga0080006_1188361_pt1 | contig 64566 bp, 53 predicted proteins | sample RS3BMetagenome_FD_69209 | JGI IMG/M metagenome (GOLD analysis project Ga0080006, IMG submission 69209) | Ferric oxide microbial mat and aquatic microbial communities from Rainbow Spring, Yellowstone National Park, USA - RS3B (SPADES... ...
CACGCTTCCAGTTCCTTCCGATCCGCCCGGCTTACGTCCACGCGCCACTTCATTACTCCCATGCCGCTTGGACGACCAAACCCTAACGTTAATTCAGATGTGTGACACTAGCCTCACCCATTTAAACCGGATACAACACGGTCCGGCCAAATTGGGACGGAGCTTTTCCTCGTTGCTGAAGGCCCGGTTTCAAAGCCTGCCGCTGGTGTTGATATTGGCGCTGGGTGCGACCGCTTGTGGCGGCTCGTCCTCGAGCAGCCCGGCCCCGGTGCAGCAGGCGCTGATCGTTGGCGGTGTCGGGCCCTCCGGACCAGTGGCTCAAGCCGAGGCCTACTCATCAAGCCTCAACGTCTTCTCTTCCCTCGGGTCGCTGCACACGCCGCGCGGAGATCCCGCCGCGATATTACTGCAAAACGGCCAGGTGCTGGTGGCGGGTGGCTATGACGGAACCACCGCGCCGCTGGCGAGCGCCGAACTTTACAATCGGGCCACCGGCACCTTCACCCAGCTTCCCGCGCAGATGACCACACCCAGGGACAATCCGGCCGCGATACTGCTCGATAACGGCGAGGTCTTGATCACCGGAGGCTTTGGCCCGGATGGGACGGCGCTGGCTTCGGCCGAATTGTACAATGCGCAAACCCAACAGTTTACCGCGACCGGCTCGATGACTTCGCCACGTGAGGGACAGGTGGCCGTGGTGCTGGGCAACGGGCAGGTGTTGGTTGCGGGCGGCATCAATAGCGCCGGCACGCCATTGGCCTCGGCCGAGATTTACGATCCTGCCAGCGGCAGCTTCACGGCTGTGGGCAACATGAGCGATAGCCGGGAGGATGCCGCGGCAGTCCTGCTCAATCAGGGCCAAGTGCTGGTTACGGGCGGTATCGACGCCAACGCAACCACGGTCGCAAGCGCGGATCTCTACAATCCCTCCAGCCAGAGTTTTACCGCCACCGGCGCCATGGTCACCGCGCGCCGCGGCCACACCGCAACGCTGCTGAACAATGGTCAGGTGCTAATTGCCGGCGGGTTTGTCACAACGGGTTTGCCCACTTCCGCGGCCGAACTTTACAACCCAGCCAGGGGCGGGTTTACCGCTACCGGGAGCATGACTCAGGCGCTGGGCGCTCCGGTCGCGGTACTTCTTCCCAACAACGAGGTACTTGTCGCGGGCGGGCTCGATGCGAATCTGGCGATCTCCGCAGTCTCCAACCTTTACGATTCCAGCAGCGGGAGCTTCAGCCCCGGTCCCAACCTCGAGGACGCCCGTATCAGTATGGACGGGGTTGGTTTATGAAATGTGGCTTGCGAATGCTGCTTCTTGCCCTAGTTCTGCTGTCCAGCCTGAGTGTATCCACGCCGGCCCGGAGCACGATTAACGTGGGTGGTGCGGAAGTTACTGCGGGAAATGTCGTCCCGCTGAGCGGTAGCTGGATCTGCAGCTTCACATCCGCGACGAGTGGACAGGTTAGTGGTGGGGTTTTTGAGCTGACGCCGACCAATCCCGGCGCCGCGAACATCGCCGCCGGCAATGTGATTATCGTCGGTGCGAGCAAGGCCCAAGTAGCAACTCAACCTCAAGGCACAATCGTTCTTCCGAGTTCCAACCAATCAGGCAACGTTTCATTCCAGGCCGGCACCCAGGGTTTCACTTGGATCGTCACCAGCGCGACAGTGGGGGAAAGCCTTCATATCCTGCAAGGCAACACACCCGGCATGTGTTACCCGAGCAGGTGAGCGTCCGTTTGGCACAATCAATCCTGGCCGAATCGGGTGACGACCGCGCGAGCTGATTGGGTTGTGGTCTTGGCGATCGGGGAGAGAGCTAACTGGTTCTGTGCTTTGGCACTGGCGACGGCCAGTGGCCTGGCGCTGGCCGCGGCGTTTCCGGGCCTGGATTGGAATTGGCTGGCGTGGGTGGCCCTGATTCCGCTGATTTTCGCGGTCGACAACCAGCCGCTGGGACGGGTGTGGTTTTACGCCTGGATTTACGGACTGGTGTTCTTTGCCGTCTCTCTCTTCGCACTGGTCGGCGCGTTTGCTTGGATTGCGTATGAACCGTTGTGGGTGTCGGCAGCGGTCATACTGTTGCTGGCGGCCTTGGAAGCACTGTACGGCGCCATCGCTTTCACGTGCGCGGCCGTGCTCGGGCAATGCCTGGGACTTGCTTGGGCTCTGACCCTGCCGATGACCTGGACCGCGTTTGAATGGCTGCGCAACTTTGCGCCCCTATACTTCCCTTGGCACCTGCTCGGTTACAGCGCCTACCACGACCAGCGAATGATCCAGCTCGCGTCGTTAACCGGTGTATACGGTGTCTCGGCGCTGGTCATGCTGGTCAACGCGTTAGGTTTCGCGCTGCTCGCTCCGAGCACTCCGCGAAAGTTCAGGCGGCTCAGTCTTGCGGTGCTGGTTGCAAGCATCACAGGCACGCTCGCGTTTGGCCAACTGCGCCTTGCGAAGCTGCACGATAGGGGCGTTGCGGGCCGGGTCAGGCTGGCGATGCTCCAGGGTGGCATTGCGCAAAGCATCAAGTGGAACCTCGGTTATCGCCTGAGCAACTTCCAGATCTACGTCAATCAAACCTACCAAGCCGCTGCTGGCAGGCCCGATCTGATCATCTGGCCCGAAAGCGCCGCGGCTTTCGACTTTCAGCCCGACGACAGCTACCCCTTCGCGCTGTGGGGTGACATGCGGTTGCGCAACCGCGTTCTGGACTTGGCGCGGAGGCTGGACACGCCGATCCTGCTCGGCGCGCCGGCGGTTGATGTCAAGGACGGCCGGTTCAGATCGTTCGACCGCGCCTATCTGATTTCGCGCACCGGCCGGGTGCGCGACTATTACAACAAGATCCAATTGGTGCCCTTTATCGAATATGTGCCAGCCCTCACGCTGCTTGGACCAATCTTTCGCAGGCTGGTGAAAGGGGTGAGCGAGCTCTCGGCAGGCAGGCGGCAGACCCTGTTCAAGGTTGCGGGCACCAAAATCGGCGTGCTCATCTGTTATGAGGGGATCTTCCCTGCGCTGGCGCGGCGCGCGGTCGCTCACGGTGCCGATATTCTTGTCAACCTCACCAACGAAGCTTGGTTCAAACCGTCCGTTTCTGCTCAATTGCTCGCGATGGCCTCCTTGCGCGCGGTCGAGACCGGTGCGCCGATGGTACGGGTGGCAAATACGGGAATCAGCGCGATCATCGAGCCCGACGGTACAATCCATGCCAGGATGCCCATGAACCGCCGGGAGATGGAAATCGAGGCCGTGAGCTGGACCGGTGTAAAGACCATCTACGATAGGGTTGGCGATCTGTTCGCCGAGGCTTGCGCCGGGCTTACGGTGGTCGCGCTTCTTGCCGCACTTTTGTTTCCTCCCTTGCGAAGGAGACGCTCACAACGCCGATTTACGGGGTGATCCCAGGGGGAGTTAAAGCAGGAGCGGACGGCTCTGCCTTTGGGCAGGGGCCGTTTGCCGCTGCAGACGCAAGCCAGCAGTCAATACCTTCACCATTTCAGGAAAGCCGCGTTCATCCCTGCCGCGTGCTTGCCTTTGATCCTGTACCGTTTCTAAGGGGTCCGGTGGCTTTGGTTATTAAAGCTGACGGCGCGGGCTGACTCGCCGGGAGCGACCTTCCTTGATCCCGTGGCGCGAGCACCAGCAATGAACGTGTGCCCCGGCAGGTTGGCGACGACGGATTCCCAGTAGGAAGTTCGCGGGGCGCAGCCGCAACGGCGCAGCGCTCGGTCAGCCCAGTAAAGCTGGCCGGCGCACCGCCATCGCCGTTGCCGGCGCTGACCGGACTCCAGCTTTTTCCGCCCGTGTTCCTGGGCAGGGTGGGGGCGCGGGCGGAAGCAGTTCTTTTACTCTCGGCTCTATTCTCAACCCAGCAGATGATCCCCCGTGTCCATCCCCCGTCGCTTTGAACCGCTTGCGGCGGACATCTTTTATTGTTCACGACACGCGGTTAGCGGAGTTTTCTCCCGGCAGCGCGCCATTTTCGGGCGCGCGATGCTATAGTGAGGCTAACGACCGGCGGGCCCCTCCGGGTCCGCCCCGGAGACGGCTTTATGTCAGTGGATGAACGCACCCGGATGATAGCTGACGAGACCCGCCTGATCCGCCGATTGCGAATCCTGGCCGACCTGACTACTGCCCTGATTGCCCAGGACTCCTCGCTGACCCTGGAGCAGGGATGGCAGCACGTCGAAGCGCTCAAGGCGGCGGCGATGGCGATGTTTCCAGGCAAGGAAGAGGTCTTCGATCTGGTCTATTTACCGCGCTTCTCACGGCTTTTGGCCGAGCGCTTCGGCGCCAACTAAGCAGCGGTGCGCGAGCTTTTCGGTCTTATCGCCTTGCCAGACGGCGCGCTGGCGCCCGGCAGGCTGGTCTTCGCCTCCGCAATTGCGCAGGTTGACCTGAGTTCACAAGGGACGCGCGGTGATCACTACATCCTGCCAGGCCTGATCGATTTGCAGGTCAACGGCGGCGGTGGAATCGACGTACCTCGCGCCACGCCCGCTGCCTTGAATGAGTTGGCCCGCCGATTGGCCTTAGCGGGCACCACGTCCTTTCTACCCACCGCAATCACCGCGCCGCTGGATGAATTGGTTCACGTCGAGCGCATCGTGGCCGAAGCGATTCACTCCGAGCGACCTGCCGGCGCTGAAATGCTGGGGCTGCATCTGGAGGGGCCCTTCATCTCGCCGCTCCGGCTCGGCGTCCATCCTCGGCATGCGCTTGAACCGCGAGGACAGGCTTTGGAGCGGATCGCGGCACTCGAGCATCTGCGCCTGATCACGCTGGCGCCGGAATTGCCCGGCGCGCTGGAGGCGATCCAGACCCTGCGCGGGCGCGGTGTGGCGGTCTCCCTGGGCCATTCCGACGCCACCCTGGAGCAAACTCGCGCCGCGCTGGCCGCCGGCGCCGGCATGTTTACCCACGTCTTCAATGCGATGCGTCCCTTGCATCAGCGCCACCCCGGCATCTTGGGCGCCGCGCTGGCTCCCAGCGCGGCCTTTGCCGCGCTGATTGCCGACGGGGTCCATCTTCATCCCGAGATCGTACGTCTACTCTATCGCGCGCGCGGCGCCGGTGGCTTGCTGCTCACCAGTGACAGCGTGGCGGCGGCCGCGCTGGAATCGGCACCGCCGCTCGACGCCCATCGGGTCGGCGAGCGGCTGGCCGGCAGCCTGATTACGATGCTCGACGGGCTGCGCTTCATGGTCGAAGAGGTGGGAGCCGGCGTGGGCGAGGCCGCGATGATGGCATCCACCAACCCCGCACGCGTGCTGGCAGTGCGGGATCGTGGCCGGATCGCGCCGGGGGCGCGCGCGGACCTCTTGGTCCTCGACCGACAACTGCGCCTCAAGACGGTCTTCCTGGGCGGCGAGGAATTGAGCTAGTGTCGCGGATGACAAGGGGAGCGCTTCGAGATCGGCTAAACCCGGGTGCCGGACCGGTAGCGATTTCCAGCAATCGCGATAGCGTTCCGCTTGCGCAGGTTATTTGCGGACCTCACGCTGGATTGAGAATCTGGAATCAAAGTTCGACGTTGCCGCGCGAGCGCAATTTCGCGCCAAAGGAAAAGTCGGTCCGATGAACGAACACTTCAAGCTGGCCACCGTTTCCAGTGCGGGCAGCCCGCCCTTTGTCGCCTTGAGCCTGGGCCAAAGCGTGATCGCGCTTAATCCGGCGCTGGTCCATTTCAGCGCCGCGGGCCGCGCACGCCGGCGCCTACAAGTAGCCGGGATGCTCGAGCTGCTGGCGGATTGGGAGGCCAATTTCGATCTCCTGCAGGAGTTGACCGGCTTTTTGCGCGCCGAGGGGCTGCAGGATGAACGCTGGCGCCAAGCGGTCAGCACCGCCGACCGGCTCCATTTCCATGCCCCGCTGCAACCGCCGACCATGATCTACGCCGCGGTTAATTACCCGCGCCCAGGCCGCGCCAGCCGCGCGGAACTGGCCAGCGGCTCACGTCCGCTGATGTTCCAGAAGAGCTCCAATTGCATCACCGGTCCCTACGACGACATCGTCAAGCCCGCCGATTGCGAGCAGGTCGATTGGGAAGTCGAATTGGCCGTGGTGATGGGCACGCGCACGCGCGAGGTCGCAGCCGAACGCGCTTTGGACAACGTGGCGGGCTACCTGGTGGCCAATGACGTCACCGTGCGCGACTTCCGCAAAGCGGGCGAAAAGGTCTCGATCCCAGGGCCGGATTGGTTCGGCAGCAAATGCCATCAGAGCTTCGCTCCGCTGGGGCCATGGCTGGTGCCACGCGCGTTTGTGCCCAATTGTCATGACCTACACCTGAGCCTGACGGTCAACGGCGAAACCCGCCAGGACGCCAACAGCGGCGAGATGATTTTCCGCACCGAGGAACTGATCGCCCACGTCGCGGCGCAATTCACCCTGGAGCCGGGCGATCTTATCTCCACCGGCACTCCTAACGGGATCGGCATGCAGAGCGGCCATTTCCTCAAGGTCGGCGACGTGGTGGAGGCCACGATCGAGGGACTGGGGACGCAGCGCAACCGGGTGGTGGCACCGGCGCGGGCGCGCTGAAGCGCCGCCCAATCGAGTATCGCCTATGCCGCTTAACGTCGCCTGCATCGGCAAACAGTATCCACCTCGCGAAACTCGCGTGACCCGCGAAGCGATTCAGCGCTACGCGCAGGCCTGCGACGATCGCAATCCACGCTATCTGGCGACCGCCGCGGCTCAGGTTGCGCCGCCTATCTTCGGCGCCACTGTCGTCTGGCCCTCGGTTTTGGAGGTGATGGGCGATCCAACCCTGCAAGTTGACATGCTGCGGCTGGTGCACAGTGAGCACGAGGTGGAATTTTTCGCCCCGCTGCGGCCCGACACGCTGATTCGCAGCCGGGCTACGATCGAGACCATCGAACCTGTAGCCAACGGCGAGCGGATGGCGGTTGAATTGACGGCGCATGATTCAAGCGGCGTGCTGATACAAAAGAGCCGCTTCACGGTCTTCATTCGTGGCCCGCGCGGAGCACGCGCGGCGAGAGCGCGTCCCAGCGAGAGCATCAGCCATTCCGATCCCCCGCTGGTGGAGGAAAGCTATCCGGTCGCGCTCGATCAGCCCCGTCGCTATGCCGAGGCCTCGGGCGATTTCAACCCGATCCATCTCGATGAAACCGTCGCCCGGATGGCTGGGCTGCCCGGTGTGATTGTGCACGGCTTGTGCACGATGGCGTTGTGCTCGCGCGCGGTCGTCGATCGCCTGTGTCAAGGCGACCAGGCCCGCTTGCGCCGCCTGCGCGTGCGGTTCAGCCGCCCGGTCTTGCCCGGCCAGACGATTACCGTGCGGATCTGGCGCGGCGCTCAGGCCCGCTACGACTTCGAGGCCTACAATCCGGCCAACCAGGCGGTGATTCGCGCTGGAATCGCGCAGGTGGACTGAATCCCGTACGAGGGAGCGAACCGGTATGGATCGCACCCTGACCCTGGGACTGACCTTGTCGTTGAGCGGCCGCTATGGCGCGATGGGGCGGCAGGCGCTGCAAGCCCTGCAGCTCTTCTTGGCCCAAAATCAGGGGGGCTTGGAAGTGGGCGGCCGTCATTATCAGCTTGCGCTGCGCTGCCTGGACGACGGCAGCGACGCGCGCCGATGCATCCAGCAGTACCGCTCGTTGTGTTTCGAAAATCGCGCCGACGTAATCCTGGGCCCCTACTCCAGCAACCTGGCCCGGGCTGCCCTGGCCGTGGTCGAGGCCGCCGGCCTGGTGATGCTCAATCATGGTGGCGCCGACGACAGTTTGTACACTCGCCACGCCCGGCGGCTGGTAGGAATCGCCAGTCCCGCCGGCAATTACTTCATCGGCCTTGCCCGCCTGGTCAGCCAGCTCAAACTCTGGCGCAAACGGGTCGCCGCAGTGGCCGCGCCAACACCTTTCTGTCGGGCCGTGATCGCGGGACTGGCGCAGGCCTGCGAGGAGCGCGCGATCGCGCGCCGCGGCGTGCGCTTGCGCATTCGCCAGGAAGCCCGTACGCCGCGCGATCAGGCTCTGAGATCGATTGGCTCCTCCATCTACGGCGCGCCCGAATCAATGTCCTGGTCAGCGCGGGCGATTTTGCCCAGGATCTCGCCCTGGTTGACGCCGTCATTCGCGCCAGTCTGAATATTCCCGTGCTGGCCTGCGTGGCGGCCGGCGTGGCCCAGTTTTACACTCAACTGGGGTCGCGCGCCGAAGGTATCGTCGGCCCCAGCCCGTGGGAGGAGAGCCTGGAGATCGAACCTCAACTTGGATCCACTCCGCGCGCTTTCGCGCGGGAAATGAGAGCGGCCGGAGCGGGGGAGCCCGATTATCCCGCAGCCCAGGCCTACGCCGCCGGATGGCTGGCGCTGGCTGCGCTCCAGGCCTGCGGCAGCCTGGTGCCGGATCGGATGCGCGAGGCGTTCGCCAATCTGCGCATCAGTACGCTGCTGGGCGAGTTCGCGATCGATCCCAATTCCGGACGCCAGATCGGCCACCAGGTCCTGCTGGTGCAATGGCACGACGGGGTCAAGGTGATCATCCATCCCGACGCTCACGCCGACACCGGCAGCCTGGAGTTCCCCTCCGGATGGCGCCTGATCCTGGCCTCGCTGGGCAGTTTGCACCTGCGCACCCGCCGTCCACCCGAGAACGACAATAGTAATGATGCTTGAGCTGGCGCCGGGACCACAGATCGCGATCGGACTGATGTCGGGAACCTCCCACGACGGCGTCAACGCCGCCCTGGTCGAGATCGACCTGGAGCGCCGGCCGCCGGTCACGCTGATCGCCTTCAAGAGCTATGGCTTCGAGCCGCGGCTGCGCCGCCGCCTGCTGGCCGCCTCAGGCGGAGCGGCGATTGGCGCCGGCGAGTTGTCGGCGCTCAACTTCAGCCTGGGGCGAGCGTTGGCCCAGGCCGCGGTAGGGTTGGCGCGCGGGGCCGGGATGCCGCTTGAGCGGATCGCTTTCATCGGCTCGCACGGCCATACGTTCTTCCATTTGCCGCCGCGCACGGCACGCCGCGGGCAAATCCCCTCCACCCTGCAGATGGGGGAATCGGCCGTGATCGCGGCCCTGACCGGTCGCCCGGTGGTGGACGACTTCCGCCCGATGGACATCGCCCTGGGCGGCGAGGGCGCGCCGCTGGCCCCGCTGGCTCATCGGCTCCTCTTCGGCGACCCCAAGCTGGGACGGGTGGTGGAAAATCTAGGCGGGATCGGCAACGCCACCTACCTTCCGCCGGGAGTGGCACCAAGCGATGCGCGTCTGATCGCCTTCGATACCGGACCCGCCAACATGCTGATCGACGGCCTGATGGTGCGGCTCAGTCGCGGGCGGGCGCGGATGGATCGGGACGGGCGCATGGCGGCGCGAGGGCAGGTCCATGCGGGGCTGCTCAAGGAACTGATGCGCCATCGTTTCTTCGCCCGCCGTCCACCCAAATCCACCGGCCGCGAGGAATTTGGCGCCGCCTTTACCGAGCGCGTCCTGCGCCGCGCCCTCGCTCTCGGTATCGCCGCGCCGGATATTATCGCTACCGCGACCGCCCTGACCGCGCATTCGATCGCCCAGGCCTGCCGCCACTTCGTGATGCCGCTGGGAGCATTGGACCAGGTGATCGTAACCGGCGGCGGCGCGCGCAACCCCACTTTGGTCGCGATGCTGGCTGAGCAATTGCCCGGCATTCCGGTGATGCGAGCCGAAGCGCTGGGCGTGGACAGCGAGGCGCTGGAGGCCGTCGCCTTCGCCCTGCTGGGACATGCGCTGCTGAGAGGGCAGCCGGGAAACTTTCCTTCCGTCACCGGCGCGCGCACCGCCGCGGTGCTGGGCAAACTCACCCCTCCCCCAACCGGGTGGCGGCCGCCGCCGGCTTAATCTCGAGTCGGGTAAACGATTTCACGGCGAGCCCGCATCTTCCTGAGAGCCCTTGAATCTTTTTCCTGTCATGTCGAGCCGGCGGGCAGCGCGAGCCATGTCGAAACATCTCGCGCGTCCTCCGCGTGTTTGCTCGCGGCTGGCCGCGATTGGAGTTGGCGCGTTGGCCCGGGAACGAAGACTCACAGGCTCTGATGCCACCGCGAAGCGGTCCCCTCCGACAACTTATCTACGGGGCATTACACCAGACTGAGCCAGGCGCGCTTGGGGTTTGACTCGCTAAGGGCGCGATCCCCTGGACTCCGGCTTGACCGCGGCTGCGCAGCATTCCACCCCCTCAATTCTGGCCGCAGCCCGGGGATAATATCTGGCCCGGGCCCACAGCGCCACATTAACCAGCGTTATCAGCACCGGCACCTCCACCAGAGGCCCAATCACCGCGGCGAAGGCTTCGCCGCTGTCCAGACCAAAGGTGGCGACCGCGACCGCAATTGCCAATTCGAAATTGTTCGAGGCCGCGGTGAAAGAGAGCGTGGCCGCTTGCGGGTAACCGGCACCCAGCTTGTAGCTCATGACGAAGGAAATGGCGAACATGATAGTGAAGTAGCACAGCAGTGGGATCGCCACCCGCACGACATCTAAAGGAAGCTGCACAATCGCGCCGCCCTTCAGAGAGAACATCACCACGATCGTGAAGAGCAACGCCACCAGGGTAAGCGGACCGATCTTCGGGACGAAATTTTCGCGATACCACTTTTTGCTGCGGCTGCGCGTGAGCAACACCCATGTCAGCAACCCGGCGACAAACGGCAGCCCCAGGTAGATTGCGACACTCTGGGCGATCTCACCGATAGTGACGCGCACGACCCCGCCTTGCAAACCCAGCCAACGGGGAATCAAGGTCACAAAAATCAGTGCGTACACGGAATAAAAGAGCACCTGGAAGACCGCGTTGAAGGCCACCAGGCCGGCACAATACTCGGCATCGCCTTCCGCCAGCTCGTTCCATACGATTACCATCGCGATACAACGAGCCAGGCCGATCATAATCAAGCCGACCATGTACGCGGGATGGCTGCGCAAAAAGAGCACCGCCAGCGCGAACATCAGCAGCGGACCGACGATCCAGTTCTGTACCAGCGAGAGCCCCAGGATCTTCCAGTCGCGGAAGACCTGCCCCAACTCGTCGTAGTTCACCTTGGCAAGCGGCGGATACATCATCAGGATCAGTCCGGCCGCGATCGGAATCGAGGTGGTCCCGATACTGAGCCAGTCGATTACCGCCTTGGTGTCCGGAACGAAATAGCCCAGCGCGATGCCGCACCCCATCGCCAGAAAAATCCACAGGGTGAGAAAGCGATCGAGAACGGGCAGCCGATGCGCCCTCGAGGGCGGCGCAAGCGCGGCGAGAGAGCCGGCCGACGTCGGTGAATTTCGCGTCATAAGCTGCTTCGATTAGGCGACGGACTTGGCGTGCACAGTCCGTTGAATAGCCGCGTAGTTCACGGTTGTAGTTCGTGGATGCCGCGAACGCGCGGATGCTCGATCCATAAATAATGGCCGAGAGCATCAATCAGCACTCCATCGATCCCGGCGGCGCGGGCGCCCAGCATATCGATGGAATACATGTCGCCGGCAAACAACGCCTCGCCCGCGCCCACGCCGAGATGGTCGAGCGCGAGCCGAAAGATGCGAGGATCGGGCTTGGAAACTCCGACCACGTGGGAATCGATGATCACGTCGAAGAACTCGGCCAAGCCGTAGCGCTCGGCGTCGCGCGCGATGGTACCGCCGGCGTTGGAGATCACCCCCAGCTTGAAACCCTGGCGGCGAAACTGGGCCAGTGCTTCGCGAGTTCCAGGCCGCACCACTCGCCACATCGTCTCCGCCCGGTTCAACTCGGTGAAACGCTCCTGGCACCATTGGAGACGTGTGGATGTCACTCCGGCCGCTTCCATCCAGCGATGGAAATAAAGCAGGTAGGCTTGCTCCAGACTGAGCGTGCGATCCGCCAGCAGGACTTCATCGAGCGCCCGGCGACCGACATACTCGGCCCGCTCCAGGGCCAACGGGCTTACTCCAGGACATTCCTCGGCCAGAGCTTCGGCCAAGGCCTGATAATCGACAAAAGCCAGAGTATTGCCGAAATCGAACAGTAGAGCCTTGGTGTTGCGCGCCACGCCTTGATAATTTAACCTAGCGCCGACCCCAACACCATCGGGCCCGGCGCGATCACCGTGCAGGATTCGTCCGCGCGCTTTATGCCATCGTTTTTGCTCGCGGCCTCTCACAGCCGCGCGGCGAGTGCCGGACGCATCCGCGCCGAGTGTCTGGCGTTCCACGCGTCAGCCGCGGCGCGCGCCCGGGAAGGCGATTTGCGGCAGCAAGGCCTCAAGCGCTATTATCTGAAGGATTATAAGCGCACCCTGCGGCCGCCGGCGTCCAGGGGCGAAGGGTCGGAGGGAAGGCGCGCAAGGGAACTCGTGTTCAGCGGTATTATCGAGGATTTAGGGACAGTCAAGACGCTCAAGCGGCTGGACCAGGGCTTGCGGGTCACGATCCGCTGCCATCTGCCGATTGCACAGGTTGGAATCGGCGATTCGATCGCGGTCAACGGCGCCTGCCTGACGGTGGTCGCCAAGGGTGCAGCCACCATCGCCATGGATATTTCAGCCGAGACCCTGCGCCGCACCACCTTGGGAACACTGAGGGTCGGCGAGCGAGTCAACCTGGAGCGCAGCCTGACCATGGCAAGCTTGCTCAACGGCCATCTGGTCAGCGGCCACATCGACGGGGTGGGACGCGTGGTATCGATTGTGAGCGAAGGCGATTCGCGCCTGTTTACCTTCGAGGTCGCGCCCGCCCAGGCCCGTTACCTGGTCGAAAAAGGTTCGGTCGCGCTGGACGGGGTCAGCCTGACCGTGTTCGATCTGCGCGGACGGCGCTTCAGTTGCGCCTTGATTCCTCATACCCTGGCAGTCACCACGCTGGGGCAGAAAAGCGCCAGTGATCGGGTCAATGTGGAAAGCGATCTTATCGCCAAGTACGTCGAACGGCTGGCCGCCAGCGCGGCCCAGCGTACGGCCGGGCGCAAACCGCCGATGGCGCAGGCTTGGCTCGCGTCCAGCGCCGGGGTTCAGCCATGAGCGTAATGCAAATTCCGCGTAAGATCGAATATGCGTTGCGGGCGATGATCCATCTGGCGGATGTCGGAGCCGGGGTGGCCAACGGCAACGAGATCGCCCAGCACGAGCATATCCCCAAATATTTTCTCGAAAAGGTGATCCGGGATCTGATGCGCAACCGGCTGGTCCGCTCTCAACGCGGCCCCGGCGGCGGGTATCAACTGGGCCGGCCGGCCGAAACCATCTCCTTCAAGGACATCATCGAGGCGGTGGAAGGGCCGATCAATCTCAACGTCTGCCTGGAGGACAGCGCGACCTGCAGTCTGCAACCCGCCTGCCGCATGTTCCGGGTCTGGGAACAAGGCCAGCGCGCGCTGCTGGAAGTGTTTGCCCAGACCAATCTTCAGGAAATCGCCACGACCAAGCTTCCGGCCGGCTTTCTGAGCCAGGTAGCCCCTCATTCCACCTCGTCCGCCAACCTCAAAGCATAGCCGCCTCCCAACCACTCGCCTTGGCGATTCGCCACAGGCATGATGCTGCCCGAGCCGCGCGTCCGATCCCGCAGCGCGTGCGCTGTGACTCTTGGAGCAGGAAGCGGCGGACATGAGCTTGAGCCAAAGTAAATCGGAGGCGGAGCTGGCCGAGGCCGGTGCGATCGTGGCCGCGGCCACGCCGCTCAATGAAAAGGCTTTTTACCTCGAGGAGTTTTATGGCAAAAGCCTGCTCTTCGCGCTGATTCAACCCGATCCCCCTAAGCTGCGCGATTTGGATTCGCTGATCAGCGCGCTGCGCGTGCTGGTCCGCAACCAGACCCGCTGTATCGTGATCGCCAGCGAGGCGATGCTGCCGCGGCTGCGCCGGCGGATGGGCCGGCTGGCCTCGCGCTATGCTCCCCCGGTGTTCGATCCCGCCCATGGCTTGCGCTCTCGCCCCTATCCACCCGATTCCACCGTGGCGCAAATCTGGCACAGTCTGCGCGCCGGCGGCGCCGTGGTAGGTGCCACGCGCAGTCCCGATCCCGAAGATCTGACGGTTTTCGCCCAGGAACTGGCCAGCCGGCTGCGGGTCTTCAAGCTCCTCCTGCTCGACCCGGCCGGCGGCTTGACCGACAAAAGCGGCCATCGGGTCTCATTCCTCCAAGCCCGGCGCATCAACAGCTTGATTCGCCAGCAGCGGCTCAAGCTTCGCCGCACCATCCTGCGCGCGGCCAAGCGCGCCCTGGAGGATGGCGTCGGCTCGATCAGCCTGACCGCGCCCCGCGCGGTGTACGACGAGCTCTTCAGCTATTCGGGCACCGGAACTTTACTGACCCAGGCCGCCTACGGCTCGGTCAAGCCACTTTCGATCGACGATTTCGAGGAGGCCGAAGCGCTGATCCAACGCGGTCAGAGCGAAGGCGCGCTGCTGGCGCGCAACGCCGAGCAGATCGCGCGTATCCTGCCCTCATGCTTTGGCTACCGGGTAGGCGATGAAAATCTGGCCGGCATCTGCTCGCTGCTGACTGAACCCTACCATCGCGATCGCGCCGGCGAGATTACCGCGCTCTACACCCTGACCCGTTATCAGGGCGAAGGGGTGGGCGCCGAACTGGTCCGCGAAGTCTTGAAGGAGGCGCGGGCGCGCAAGCTGCGCTACGTCTTCGCCTGCACCAGCGAGGAGTATGCCGCCCGCTTCTTCAAACGGCTGCGCTTTCGCAAGGTCACGCCCGCGCGGGTGCCGGCGGCCAAATGGCGCGATTACAGCCGACCGCGACTGGCACGCCTGTCGATCTTTCGCTTCGAGCTGGGTCCTTCCTCGCCCACCGCGCGCTGACCGCGCCCTCCGGCTCAGGGTTGCGGCCAGGAGGCTGCGCTTTGATGCTGGCTTGCGAGGATCGCCGCCAGCGCGGTTAAATCGTCGTCGTTGTAAAACTCGATTTCCAGCCGGCCAGGCCCCTTGCCCTGCCGCTCGACTCGGACCTTGCGCTTGAGCGCGCGCTGGAGGCTGTCGATCAGAGCCTGCAAATGTGGATCGGCGCTCTTCGTGGCCGCGGGGGCGGCTGGCTTGCGCCGAGCGGCAGCGATCTGCTCGGCGCCGCGCGCCGAAAGCCTGTTCGCCGTGACTTGGCGCGCGGCCGCGAGCTGATCGGCGGCCGATGCCAATCCCAGCAGCGGGCGCGCCTGGCCAGCGCTCAACTCGCCGCGCTCGATCTGGGCCAGGATAGGCTCGGGCAAATCGAGCAGCCGCATCGTGTTGCTGACATAGGGACGACTCTTGCCGATGCGCTGCGCGATCTGTTCATGGCTGAGCGAAAAATCCCGCGCCAGGCGCTGAAGTCCGCGGGCTTCCTCGACCGCGTTCAGATCTTCGCGCGCCAGATTCTCCACCAGCGCCACTTCCAGCGCCCCCTTGTCGTCCAGTTCGCGCACGATCACCGGAACCTTGCCCAGCCCCGCTTGTCGCGCCGCGCGCAACCGCCGCTCGCCCGCAACCAGCTCATACTGCTCGCCGTTGCCGTTATGGTTGAGCGAGCGCACGATTAACGGCTCGATAATCCCCTGTGCCGCCACGGCCTCGGCCAGTTGCGCGATCCGCTCGGGATCGAACTGACGCCGGGGCTGATAGGGCGACGGCACAATCGCATCGACCGATATCTCCCGATAGCCGCCCGCCGCCGCCAGGCCGTTCTCCTCCAGCGAATCCTCGATCAGCGCGCCCAAGCCCCGCCCCAATGGTCTGCGCGTCATTTTCGTCCTCCTATGACTCGGACCGCCCGCCACCAGCGCGATACCGAACCGTCGTTTTCCTCCAACGGTGGCGGCGTCACTCCGTCCCGCTCCATCATTTCCCAGGCCAAATCGCGATAACCCAGGGCACCACTGGACTTGTCGTCATACTCCAACACCGACAGGCCGTGGCTGGGACTCTCCGACAGCCTCACGTTGCGCGGAATCACGCTGGTGAAAACCTGGCCGGGGAAATGCTCCCGGACATCGCGGGCAACCTCGTGGCAGAGCCGGTTGCGAGCGTCGTACATGGTAAGCACCAGCCCTTCCAGCTTGAGCCGAGGATTGAGCGCGGCATTGACCCGCTTGATCGTGGCGAGCAGCGCGCTCAGCCCCTCCAGGGCGTAGTACTCGCATTGCATCGGCACCAACACGGAGCCGGCGGCAACCAAGGCGTTGAGAGTCAGCAGGCCCAGCGAAGGCGGCGTATCAATTAAAACATAGTTATATTTCTCTACCACCGGCTCCAGCGCGTCGCGCAGCCGTCGCTCGCGCCCTTGCGCGGTAGCCAGCTCGACCTCGGCTCCGACCAGATCGGGGCTGGCCGGAACCAGCGACAGAAACTCGCGCATCTGAAGCTGGGTCTGAGCGATCGTGGCCCGGCCGATCAGGACTTCGTAGATGGTGCGGGCAGGACCGGCGCGTCCAGCGTCGCGCTTGGAATCCAAGCCGGAGGTGGCGTTACCTTGGGGGTCGAGATCGATGAGAAGGACGCGCAAGCGGCGGCTGGCCAAGGCTACGGCCAGATTGATCGCGGTGGTGGTCTTACCAACGCCGCCTTTTTGATTGGCAATCGCTACTACCTGCCCCACCTGCAACCCCTCGCCCCGTCCGTCTCCTCGACCGCACCGCTATTGTGCGCCAAGCGCGCGCAACAAGCAAAAGCTTATCCCATACGGGAGAAAAACTCCTTAATCGGGCGCAACTTTCTCGATCGTCCAGCAGGCCAAGGTTCGTTCTCGGGCACGCCCGGCATCGGGGATCAGGCAGGATAGGCGTTGGTAGTTGGCCAGACCAGCTTGGCGCGCGGCAGCCAGATCGAAGCGTTGAGAAGGAGTCGAATAGATCAGGGCATGGCCGGCAGGCTTCAGCGCGTGACTGGCCAAGGGGAAAAATTCGGAGCCGGAAACGGCGCGGGTCAGCACCAGGTCGAAATTCCCCGGGACAGTTTGGGGGGTCAGGCGCACGTTGGTGACTTCGACATTGGTCAGGGCGAGCTCGGCGGCGCAAACCGAGAGAAAGGTAGCGCGACGCCGGCGCGCTTCGACCAAGACGAAGCGGGCAGGGCAGAGGCAGGCGAGAATCAGGCCCGGGAAGCCGGCGCCGCTGCCAATATCGAGTACGGCACGCCCGGGGGCAAAAAAGGGAGCGAGCACGGCCGCCGGTCCATCAATCAGCGGAGCCAGGCTATCGAGGATGTGAAAGGCGATTTCCTGCGGATGGGCAGGAGCGGCGGTCAGATTGACGCGACGCCCCCACAAGGCCAGGAGGGAGGCAAAACGGCAGGCGCGGCCGATGAACTGGTCGTCGAGGAGGGCGTCGAAGGGCGGCTCTGAGCGCTGGGTACGGAGGATGGCCGCGACGGCGTTGCCGATCGCGGCGGGCTGGGCCGGAGAGGAGGGCGCCATGGCGGGTGGGATGGTTTCACGTGAAACGTAAGGTTTCACGTGAAACCATCCCTCTTTTCCTATCTCCGCTCATGCAGCTCACGTCCCCGCGAACGATCCTTCAGATGCACGGCCAGCACCGCGATCGCCGCCGGCGTAATCCCAGCCATCCGCGCCGCCTGCCCCAGCGATGCCGGCCGCACTCGGCTCAAGCGCTCGCGCACCTCGCTGGACAGACCCGCCACTGCGCCATAATCCAGCGCTGGCGGGATGCTGGTCTCGTCCAACCGCCGATAGCGCTCGACCGCATCCGCCTGCCGCCTCACATACCCCTCGTATTTCACCTCTATCTCAAGCTCTGCCGCCTCGTCGCTGCTCAAACTTTCGTCCAACCCAGCCAGGGCCAGCACCGTCGCGTAGGAAAGCTCGGGCCGTTTGAGCAGCTCCTCGGCCCGCGTCGGTTGGCGAATGGGCGACGAGCCGGCGCAAAGCAACTGTTCCTGGACGGTCGGACTATCGGGCACCAGGCGGGCGGCCAGCCGGACTCGCTCTGCCGCGACGCGCTCGCTCTTGAGCGCGCGCCTTTGGGCGCTCGCGGCCTCCAACAATCCTAGCCGCTCGCCGATCGGCGATAGTCGGCTGTCCGCGTTGTCTTCGCGCAAGAGCAGGCGATATTCCGCGCGCGAGGTGAACATCCGATACGGCTCGCCACCGATTCCGCGCGTCACCAGATCGTCGATCAGGACTCCGATATAGCCTTCATGGCGGGCGATGATAAGCGGCGGCTCGCCCCGTCCCGCCAGCACCGCGTTGATTCCCGCCATCAGCCCCTGCGCCGCTGCCTCTTCGTAGCCTGTGGTCCCGTTGAGCTGACCGGCAAAGAACAGCCCCTTGACCAACTTGGTCTCCAGGCTTGACTGGAGTTGGGTCGGATCGCTGAAGTCGTACTCGATCGCGTAGCCGGGTCGCATTATTTCGGCCCGCTCCAACCCCTTGATCGAACGCACCATCGCGCTTTGCACATCCAGCGGCAAACTGGTGGACAAACCGTTGGGATAGACCTCCACCGTCTCGCGCCCCTCCGGCTCGAGGAAAATCTGATGGCGCTCCTTGTCGGCAAAGCGCACCACCTTGTCCTCCACCGAGGGGCAATAGCGCGGCCCGCGGCTTTGAATCACTCCCGAGTACATCGGCGAGCGATCCAAAGCACCACGAATCAGCTCGTGTGTGCGGCCATTGGTGTAGGTCAGATGGCAGGGAAGCTGCTGCTGGCTAATCGCCGTAGTGCGAAACGAAAATGGCGGGGGCGGCTCGTCGCCGGGTTGCACCTCCAGTGCCGAATAATCGATGGTGCGGCTGTCCAGTCGCGGACAAGTCCCGGTCTTGAGCCGGCCGATGCGAAAACCCAGCGCCGCCAGATGCTCGCTCAGCCCCATCGCGGCAAAATCGCCCGCCCGGCCAGCGGAATAGTTCTTGAGCCCGACATGGACCAGTCCCTTGAGGAAAGTCCCGGTGGTCAGAATCACGGCGGCAGCGTAAAACTCTTCGCCGATCAGCGATTGCACGCCCCGCACGCGCCCCTCCTCGACCAGCAGACTCTCGACACTAGCCTGGCGAATGGTCAGGTGGGCCGTGGCTTCCATCACCCGCTTCATTCGGGCCCGGTACGCCGCTTTGTCCGCCTGCGCTCTGCGCGCCCTGACCGCCGGCCCTTTGCGCGTATTGAGGAAGCGAAACTGAATCCCGGTCTCGTCGATCGCCAAACCCATTTCGCCGCCCAAGGCGTCGATTTCGCGCACCAAGTGCCCCTTGGCGATCCCGCCGATCGCAGGATTGCACGACATCTGGCCGATATGGTCCAGATTGAGGGTCAGCATCAGGACCTTGGCGCCCATCCGGGCCGCCGCCAGCGCGGCCTCGATACCGGCATGGCCGGCGCCCACCACTATCACGTCATAGTTCATCACTGAGGCGCATTATGGCGCGCCGCGCCCGCCCCTGCCAGCGCGGCCCGAGCGCCTCGGGCACCGTTCAATCTTCAGTAATCCTACAAATTGTACGATTAGCGTACCGACAGTCTTAGGAACTACTTGCCGATGCAGAACTCGCGGAAGATGGCGTCCAGCACGTCTTCGCTGCTCACCTCGCCGCAGATCGCCCCGAGTGCGTCGACGGCCTGAGTCAGATCCACCGCCACGATTTCCGGCGGCAAGCCGGCGCGCAGGTTGTCGCGAGCGGTAGCCAACCCGTCGAGCGCCAGCCCCAGCGCCTGCCGATGGCGCTGGCGCGAGATGGCGATCTGACCGGGCCCTCCGCCGCTGTCCTGGAGTGCGGCCACCGCGTCGCGCAAGCAGCTACGGAGCTGGCCGGCGCCCTCGCCACGCAGGGCCGAGATGGCCACAACCGGCATCGTCAGCCCGCGCGCGGCCAGATCGGCGGCGGCAAGCACTAGCGGCAAGTCGGATTTGTTAAGCAGCGCGACCCCAGGCCTGCCGCGGCACAGCTCGATCACCTCCTGGTCCTCCGCGGCCAGCGGCTGCGCGGCGTCGAAGACGGCGATGAGCAAGTCGGCGTCGCGGGCCTGGGCCCGGGCACGTTCGATACCGATGCGCTCGACTTCGTCGGCACTGTGGCGCAGGCCGGCGGTATCGATAATTACCAGGGCGTAAGGCTCCAGGCTGAGGGTGTCTTCGATCAGGTCGCGGGTGGTGCCGGCGATCGCGGTCACAATCGCCCGCTCCACCCCCAGCAGCAGGTTGAGGACGCTTGATTTACCGCTGTTGGGACGGCCGATAATGGCGGCGCGGGCACCCTCGCGCATCAGGCGGCCGCGGCTGAAACTATCATGCAGTTCGGCCACCTCCACGCGCAGCGCCTCGACTGCTTGGGCCAAGGCGGTGCGCGAGGGCAAGGCCAGTTCCTCGTCGGAGAAGTCGATTTCCGCCTCCAAGTGGGCGCGGATGGAGATGAATTGGGAGCGCAAGCCCTCGATGCGCTGGCGCAGCGCGCCGTTGAGGTGGGCCAGCGCCTGGGACAAGGCGGCGTCGCTGTGGGCAGCCACCAGGTCGGCCACGGCTTCGGCCGCGGTCAGGTCCAGGCGGCCATTGAGGAAGGCGCGCCGGCTGAATTCCCCGCGCTCCGCCATCCGCGCACCCTGCGCCAAAGCCAAGCCGACGATTCGGCGCACGATGAAGGGACCGCCATGGCAATGCAACTCGCAGATATCTTCGCCGGTTAGGGTGGCCGGCCCCGCCATGAAGACCGCCAGCGCATGATCGATCGGCACATCGGTTTGCGGATCGCGAATCTCGCCCAGATAGAGCCGGCGGGAATCGAATCGACGAGAGCGAAGCGGATGCCACAGGCGGCGTCCGATCGCGATGGCCTGGGCTCCTGATAGGCGCACGATCGCCACCGCCCCCATCCCAGGTGCGGTCGCGGGTGCAACTATGGTATCGGTCTGGTACAAAGCGGCTTCTGGCGCCTTTTCCCGCTCCGCATCGGGCACGGGAGCGCCCCCTGCTGGCTTGGGATGCTGGCACACGGTTCCGAACCCGGCATCTTTGTCTCTTAATATGCCGGGCAAACCGGTGTAAATAAATTGGTGTGATCTCGTTGGTATGATCTTGGGGCCGGCCCGTTTGTCAGAGGCCTGGCGATGGGCCTGCCGAAATGAAGGGAGCAGTGCCATTGACCCCATCCAAGGACAAGGAGCCAAAAAAGCCCAAGGCTCCGCGCAAATCGACGACTAAAGCGGCGAGCAAGAAAAGCCGGGTCATTCTGGAACCGATCGGCGAGACGATCGAGCCTGCCACCGAACCCTCGCGCTCCGTTCCGATCCAGGTCGCGGGTGACAACAAACAGCAGGGCGCGAACGCCCCCAGCTACGAGACCATCAGAATCCGCGCCTACGAGCTGTACCAGGCCCGCGGCGGGACACACGGGCAGGATCTGGAAGACTGGCTGGCAGCGGAGAGAGAATTGATGACAAAAGGATGATTCTGGTCGGTTTCGAGCCTGGGCGAGTCGCCGCAAAGATTTGCAGGTGCAAGCTTGGGTCCGCTCCGATGGCTCAGAGCGCCGCTTGGGAAGTAAGCGGTTTTGCGCCTTGCTCCCATCGGTGCGGTATGGTTGCATAGTCCAATTAAGATGGCGGTTCGGCGCGCCGAGTCGGGCCATCATAGATCATTGTTGCCTGACCGGGTAAAAACCCGCGCAGCATCGGGCTTAAGCCTGGACGGCTTTAAGGAACTTGATTTTTAGAGATGAAAAGGACTTATCAACCCAGCAATCGGCGGCGCAAGCGAACGCACGGTTTTCTTGCCCGGATGGCCACCCCCGGGGGCAAGAATGTGCTACGGCGGCGGCGCCACAAGGGACGCCATCGGCTGACCGTCGGCATTCCGGCCAAACAACCCGGCTGACCGGCGTTGGGGCCGCGCTGCGACCCGCTCACCGGCTGCATCGGCGGAGCGAATTCCTGCGCGTGCAAGGCGCGGGTTGGCGCCAGCGCACGGCGCATTTTGCCATTTATCTGGCACTGCTATCCGATCAGCAAGCTCCGCGCCTGGGGGTTACGGTATCCCGAGCAATCGGTAATGCGGTGGTTCGCAATCGGGTCAAACGTCGGCTGCGGGAGTGCTTTCGCCGTACCTTGCGGGGGTTGTTGATGCCGGCGGCGGGCTTGGTAATCGTGGCACGCGCGGGCGCCGATAACTTAACGATGCCGGTGGTGTGCGCCGAATTATCTCCGGCCTTGATTAATCTGGTGGGCAAAATTGAAGCTCGCTGAACCGGCCATCCGCGTTTGGCGAATTTCGCGCGCTAAGCGGGCCCTGGCGTTGAGCGAGCTGAGGCTGGTGGCGGCGGCAGTTTGGCTGCTTGCGGTTTATCGCCGAATACTTTCACCATGGCTGGTAGGTCAATGCGGCTGGGGTTGTCGCTTCGACCCTTCTTGCTCACACTACGCGGCCCAGGCGTTACGTACCCACGGGTTTGGACGGGGGCTGATTTTGAGTGGCTGGCGCCTGATCCGTTGTAATCCTCTGGGTGGCCACGGTTATGACCCTGTGCCCCCTCCCTCGGCTTCCCTACGTTCAGGAGCATTTTGGACACACGAATCCTAATCGCGATTATTCTCTCTCTGGCGGTGGTTTTCGCCTATCAGGAATTGGTTTTGGACCGCCTCTATCCACCTCAACCTCAACCCTCACATGCGCCGGCTAGCAGCGCTCCAACGCCGGTTCGGCACCAGCCCTCAGCGCTGGTTGTGCCGCCTGGGCTTGGCCAGCCACTCGCCTTGGGAGCGCGGCCAACCGCTCCGCCACACACCATTCGAGTGGAAACCGACAATTACATCGCGCGCTTCACCACCGCCGGCGGGAGATTGCAAAGCTTGCGGCTGAAACAGTTCCATCAGACCGCAGCCCCTCATAGCCCGTTGCTGCAATTGGTCACCCCCACCACCGAGGGCGAATTGCCCTTAGGCCTGGTGGTGGAAGAAGGCACACGCCAATTGGACGACCGCGACGTGGTTTATCAAACCAGTTCACCTGCCTCGCTGAAACTTGGGCCCGGCCAGAGCGCGACCCTGGATCTTACCGCCAGCACGGCGGACGGACTTAAGCTGGAAAAGCGGTTGACCTTCACCGCCGACGGCTACGTCTTCGACCTCAAAGCACTCGCCTCCGGCGGCCCCGGCACGATCAGCGCCATGGGAGTGGCGATGAGCCTGCCGCTGGGCAAGGGCACCAGTTATTTTGACATCCCGGAGATTCAGGCCCTGGTCAATGGTTCGGCCAAGGTCGAGCCACAGAAGGCATTGGCCAAGGGAGTGGCTCCGCTCTCCGGACAGATCACTTACGCGGGCATCGGCCAGCTTTATTTCTTGTCGGTGTTTTTGCCCCAGATGGAGTCGCCGGGCACGCTCACGATGGCGGTGCGGCGCGATCAGGCCACCGCGATTATCCTCTATCCGGCCCAGGCCGGCCGGGCCGATCTGACGACCCGGGTGTACATGGGGCCCAAGGAGCTGACCACCTTGGAGGCGGTCAACCCCGAGTTGCGCCGGGCGATCAACTTCGGATGGGCCGGATTGTTAGCCCTTGCCTTCCTGCGCGCGCTTAAGTTATTTCATCACATCACGCCCAACTATGGGGTGGACATCATCCTGTTGACGGTGGCGATCCGGCTGTTGTTTCTGCCGCTGTCGATCAAAAGCCAGCGCTCGATGATGCGTTTGCAGCACTTGCAGCCGCAGGTCGAGCGGCTGCGCGAAAAATTAAAGGACGATAAAGAGCGGCTTAATCGCGAGATGATGGACTTGTACAAGCGCAACCATGTCAATCCCTTGGGCGGGTGCGCGCCGATGCTGCTTCAGTTGCCGATCTTTCTGGGGCTATACGAAGCCTTGGCTAACTCCATCGAATTACGCCACGCGCCCTTTGTCGCTTGGATCCGCGACCTCTCGGCGCCCGAATGCCTGGTGATCCCGGGCATGCCGCAGCTCCCTTTCATGCCCTGCGGCGGTCTGCCCGTTCTGGTGCTGCTGATGGGTGCCAGCACTTGGCTGCAACAGGCCCTGGCGCCCAAGGCAGCAGACCCCAATCAGCAGAAGATGATGATGCTGATGCCGTTGATGTTTACCGTCATGTTCTTAAATCTGCCCGCCGGACTGTCCCTGTATTATTTTTCCTCCAACGTCCTGGGCATCATTCAGCAATACTTTTTGAACCGCGAGTTCAAACAACTCGGACCGGCAAACGCATGACTGCCAACCAATCCGTGGAAGTCGAAGGCGCCACCGTCGAGGAGGCTATCCGTCAAGCTCTGGATCAGCTCGGCGCGGGCGAGGACGACGTCGTAATTGAAGTCTTGAGCACTCCGCGTGCCGGACTGCTGGGGCTGGGCGCCCGGCGAGCCCGCGTGCGGGTAACCCGGCGCGATGCCAATCCGGCGCGCAGCGCGGTCGCCTCGCCTCGCTCGGCACCGCCGCGGACGACCCCGCCCGCGCCCCAGCAGCCTGCCGCAACCCGCCCGGCCCCGGAGCCACGCCCGGCTCCGTCGCGACCCCCTGTCGCCGCGCCACCTACACCCAACGTGCCGCCGCCCGCGCCGAAGGCGCCGGCAAAGTCGGCTGCGGTGACCCGCGACTCGGCGCCCGAAAAGGCGCCACCACCAGCCATCCCGCCGGCAAACCTCGAGGAGCAAGCGCGCGAGGCCCAGCAATTGTTGCGCAACGTACTCGATTTGATGGGCGAGCAGGCGGAAATCGTGCTCACCGACAAGGACGCCGAAGGGGTTGCCCTGGAAATCCAGAGCGAGGGCTCCGGAATCCTCATCGGCCGCCACGGACAAACCCTGGACGCGCTGGAATACCTGATGAACCGGCTGATGGCGCGCCGAGTAGCCGAACCTGTTGTGCCGATAATTCTGGATATCGCGGCCTATCGCGCGCGCCGCCGCCAGCAACTGGAGCGAATGGCCCTGACCATGGGCGAGCGCGCCAAACGCGAGCATCAGACCGTCGCGCTGGAGCCGATGCCGCCGCGCGACCGTCGGATCATCCATTTGACGCTCAAGGACGATCCGCTGATAACCACCCGCTCGGTGGGCAGCGGCTATGCACGCACGGTGGAGGTGGTACCTACCGATCTGGAGCACGCTTCCAGCGAGCGCACGCCGCGGCGCCCACGCCCTTCCCCGGCGGAACCGGTTGGCCAGCAAGGCGGCTTCAAGGGTGGCCAGAAACGCATCATATGAGCGACGCGTCGGTCTGTTCCGGGTAAGCGGGCCATCCTTCCCGAAGCTGCACGCCGGACGCGGCGACAGAGGTCTGTGATCGAGTCCTAGGATTTGCGGGCCGCGCTTGAGTCGTCGCCACAAAACTTTGCGCGTCAAACTCGCGGACGACAAAGTCACGGCGCCGTTTATCGGCACGCCTGTCGTGGCCGATCCGCTCCCGTGGGCAACCACCTGGGCGCTAGTGGGCTTGGTTTGCGGGTTGGAGTTATGGGGGTTGTGCAATTACTTCCCGCCCTCGGGCTGGTTCAACGCCCATCCGTTTTACAGCGACAGCTATGCCCTGCACTTTGCCCGCGGCCTGATCGGCGCGCAGGCTCTGCGCCGGCATCTGCGCCTATGGTGTTACAGCCCAGCCCTGATGGCAGGATATCCGGCCGGAACCCGCAGCGAACCGATGGGCTTTGCACCCGCTTTGCTGTTCTGGATCGCGGGATGGTTCCGCTTGGGTGCGCTTTCTTTCGGCCAGGCGGCAATTCTCTATAAGCTGATGGTCCTGGCGCTGCTTGCCGCCACCGCCCCTGCGCTAGCGCTGACCGCTTCCATGTTCGATCTGGGCGGGAGCGCGATCGCCCTGAGCGCCGGCCTTGGAATGCTGGGCCTGTTCAGCATCCCCGGCATACAGATGATGCGCTCGGGGATGTTCGCCTTTTTATCCGCTTCCAGCCTGTGCGTGTTGGCCGGGGGATGGCTGTATCGCCGGCTGAGCCAGCAAGGAATGACCAACCTCATCGGTGTGGGATTGGGCTGCGGCGCGCTCACCTATCTTCACCCCTTGGCCAGCCTGCTGCTGGTGCCGCCGGCCTTGGGTGTACTGGCCGGCGCAAAGACTCGCCGGCGCAAGCTTGAGTTTATCGGCTGCTTTGCCATCGCCTTGGTGGTGGCGCTGGGTTGGGTACTGCCGTTGCTGCTTACTTGGTCGATCGGCCTGCCCTTCGCCAACTGGTGGCAGACGCCCGGCACGCTGCTTTCCAGCTTGCGCTTGATGGTTAATCTTCGTCTACCCTTTCCACCCTTGCTGGTCCTCGCAGCCGCGGTTTATGGCGTCCTGAAAGCGCCCCTGATTCGGCCTTTCGCCTGGGTTTGGTTGGCCGCGATTCTCCTGCTGGGGTGGGCTGCCTATTTTGGCTCGGTCCTCGGGGGGCTTGCGGAGATCGAACCTGCGCGTTTGGAAATCGCCTTCTATTTCTATGCCGCGCCGATGGCCGCGCTGGGGGTTTGCGAGGTTTGGCGCCTGCTGAGCGCTTGGCGTCCGGGGCGCCGGCGCGTTTTACGCGGCGCGATGGCAACCATCGGCCTGCTGTTCGTCCTGGCCTCGCTGTTGCTGGGCAACCTCGATCTCGGCGTACATGGGCCAGTCGTAACCAACCTGCCTGCACACGCCCGGGAAATTGAAAGCTGGGTTCCCAGCCTCAACGATGATGCGCGGGTGGCAATCGAATCAGGGTGGGCCGAGGGGAAGTACGGTGAAGTGCTGCTGCCATATTTCGGCGCTGACCTGGGCTTGTTGTGGGGGCTGCGCCAGGATACGCAGTTGATTGGCGGCTCGCCCAGCGAGGGGTTTTCCACCTTCAGCTACGCTGATTTCAGCGCCGGGTTTGCCTTCGGCAAAGCACTCATGAGCTGGAACCCGGGCCAGTTCGCACATCAGTTGCAGCTCTACAACATCGGCCGCATCATCGTGTGGTCGCAGGCCACCAGAGATTTTTTAGGCCAGGTACCAAACGTACAGCCCCTGTTGGCCGAACCCCCTTACGCGCTTTTCGGCGTGGCCGGGGTCCACAGCTATTTATTGGTAGGACAAGCGCGCGCGGTGCATGCCCAGACCGATTGCATCGAGATCAAGGACGCTCAGCCTGGGCGAATCGTGCTGAAATATCACTATTTCAGCACGATGCGAACCTGGCCACCACTACCCATCCATCCCGTAGCGGTGGGTAATGGCGACCCGGTTCCCTTTATCGAGGTCGATAACGATACCGTGCGCGACCTGAAAATCTTCAATGCCGGCTTCAGCGGCTTTGGCACGATGGCCGCCGCTTGCCGCCATTGAGCGCGCGCTAAGATAAGTTCACGCGTTGGGATCCAGACCCCATTTGCGCTTGTTCTCCTCGACCTGCTCCGGGGTAGGCGGTTTGATGTCGGGATCGCGGGTTTTGACCTTGAAATCGCCCGGCTGGGCGGAAACCTTGTAGTTGAGCGCGGTATCGTCGTGGAAGACCTCGGGCACCGCGAGCTCACCATAGATTGCCTGCCAGGGGCATTCCGGTTCGCACGCCCCGCATTCGATGCATTCGTCGGGGTTGATATAAAGCTGATTGGGAAAGTTCTCGCGATCCGAGCCAACATATTCGTAAATGCAGTCGACGGGACAAACGCTGACGCAGCTGGTGTCCACACAGTCCCTGCATAATCTGGTAATGATCCAGGCCATAAGAGCCTACCTCGCTTGCCTTCGGAATAACCGCGTTGCCGGTTGAGCTTGAAAAATATAGCTTCTTGCGCCGCGCGGGAAAAGCCACGCCAACCCTGATGTCAGGTTGGTTGGCATGCACAGGATTTGGCCGGAAACGAACCACGGCGGACAGCCAGCTTCGCGGCGTGCCAAGCTGGTCAAAACCGCGGGCTGCAGCCACCACTTAATAGCCACCAAGGTCCGCCAAGTTGCCAGCTCGGAACGATCTTGCGCACTTGCTCTTGGCCCGCACTTTGCGTAATGGTGCAACCGGAATTGCATAAGGTGGCGTGATGAGAAAAGTAGTCAGACGCTCGCCATCGGCGGCAACCGACCTGAGCACGCGACGGGCTGCGGCCCCCCGCGCTATCCGCTGCCATCGCCAAGGCGGCTTCACTTACGCGCTGCTTCAGGTCGCGCGCTGGCGGATGAATCTGTTTCGCCGCCGCTTCGGTCGCGATCCCGATCCCAGCGAACCCTTATTCTTCGACCCCAGCCACGACCTTCCTACCCCGGCCGCCGACGCCGAGATGTGCCGTCAAGTGATCGCGGCGGCTCAGAGCACGCAGGTCAATGTACGCTTGCTGCTCAAACATCTGGGCATCACCGAGGTCTAGCGTGAAGTCCTCCAGGGGAGGTGCCACTTCGCGCGACTTGCGCTAGATTTCTCACCATGACCGGCCGTTTCGCGGTTCGTCCCAGCCAGGCTTCCCAGGATGCGTGAGCGCGACCTGACTGCGTTGGAGTTCGACAAATTGCGGGCCCTGTTGGCGCAGTTGGCGGTCTCGGAGCCGGCGCGCGCCCGCCTGCGCCAATTGCGGCCTGCCTTCGAGGCCGCGGAGGTTCGGCGTCGGCTCGGCGTCACGCGTGAATTGGTCGACTTGAGGGCCCATGCCGGCTCCCTGCCAATCGGCGAGTTTGTCGATCAGAGCGAGCTATTGATGATCGCCGCGCGCGAGGGTGCGACGCTCGATGGCGGCAGCTTGGTGCAGATTCGCCAATTCGTCCTCGCTGCCCGCCATCTGGAGACCTTCATGCGCTCGCGTTGCGAGCCTTTTCCCGCGCTAACGGTGCTGGTCCGTTCGCTGCTCGCGCCCAAGGAGCTGGCCGATGCGCTGCTCAGGACGCTCGCCGACGATGGCGGCCTGCTCGATGACGCCAGCCGCGAACTCAAGCGGCTTCGCACCCGCTTGCGCGATGAGCGGCTGGAGTTGGAAGCGCGCATGGGGCGGATGCTGGATTCCTCGGGGATGGCGCCCTTCCTGACCGATCACTTGGTGACGATTCGCAACCGGCGCTTCGTCTTACCCTTGCGCCCAAATTTCGCCGAGCGCCTGGAAGGCATCGTGCAGGACCGCTCGGTCTCGGGCGAAACCTTGTTCGTCGAGCCATTGTGGGCGGTCGAGCTGAACAACCGACTGATGATGCTGGAACGCGACGTGGAAGCCGAAGAGCGGCGGATTCTGGGCCAGCTCACCTCGATGGTGCGCAACTACGGTACCGAATTGTCTCTGACTTTCCGCGCTTTGGTCGAGCTCGATGCGCTCAATGCGCGGGCTATCTTTGCCGAGCGCTGGCGCTGCGTGGAACCCGAGATTGTCGAGCGCGGCCTGCAACTGATCAGCGCCCGCCATCCTTTGCTGGTGGCCAGCGGGCGAACGGTGGTGCCGATCGACTTCAAAATCTCGCCCGAGCGCTCCGGGATGGTGATTTCGGGGCCCAATACCGGCGGCAAGACGGTGGCTTTGAAGACCGCGGGCCTGCTTTGCCTGATGGCACAAAGCGGCTTGCTGGTGCCGGCGGCCAGCGGCACCCGCTTGATGGTATTCTCGGCCATCTTTGCCGATATTGGCGACGAGCAATCGATCGAGGCCGACCTTTCTACCTTTTCCTCCCATATCGTCAACCTGGCTGAGATTCTGCGCCTGCTCACCGGCCCCTCGCTGGTGATCCTGGACGAACCCGGAGCCGGCACCGACCCGGCCGAGGGCGGCGCGTTGACTATCGGCTTGATCGAATACCTGGTGGCTCGCCGTTGCCTGTGCGCGATCGCCACCCATTCCACCGCGGTCAAGCTCTACGCCTACGGTAGCAGCGAGCTGGAGAGCGCCGCGGTGGCTTTCGACGAGGAGAGCCTGACTCCGCGCTTCGCGCTCAAAGAGAACACCATCGGCCAGAGCTACGGCTTGGCGGTAGCGCAGCGGTTAGGGTTGCCGGCCGATCTGATCGATCGGGCGCGGGCAGCCCAGCCGATCGGCAGCGCCGAGTTGGAAGCGGCGGTGCAAAGGCTGGATCGGCAGCGCCAGGCGCTGCATCTGGAGCTGCAGGAGATGCATCAACGCGAGCGCCAGCGTGAGGAAGCCCAGGCGCTGGCCATCGCGCGGGCTCGGCAGGAGGAGGAAAAGGCACGCAAGCTGCGGGCCCAGCTCAGCGCCGAGTTCGACCGGATCGTGGCCGATTTCCGGCGCGAGGGGGCAAGCGTGCTGAATAGCTTGAAGCAAAGCCACCAGCCCCGCCACGATCTGGACCAGGTGACGCGCAAGGCGACGGCGGCCGCCGCCCTCCTGAGGCCCGAGGCGATCGCCCCGCAGCCTTCCTCCCGCGAGCCACTCAAGATAGGCGACCAGGTGGAGCTGGTCGACGCCGATATCCGCGGCGAACTGCTCATGCTGGAGCCCGAGCGCGCCGTAATCGCGCGCGGAGGAATGCGCATCGAGGTCGCACCCACGCGCTTGCGGCAGGCGCGCGCCGCTCGCTCCGCCGCTCCCCCGCCCACGCTGGTAACTATCGCGCCGCGGGCCGAGGCCGAGGTCAATCTGATCGGATTGCGCGCGTCCGAGGCCTTGCAGCGGCTGGAAAGCTTTCTGGATCAGGCCTATCTGACCAACCAAAAGGAAGTTCGCGTGATTCACGGCGTGGGCTCGGGGGCCTTGCGCCGCGCGGTCCATGAATATCTGCGCGGTTCTTCCTATTGCGCCGAATTTCATGAAGCGCCGCCGCATGGGGGAGGCGCCGGCGCCACGATCGTTTCCGTAAACCTGTGATCGAGCGCCGCTGCTCGCGATAGAGAAAGCGCAGCGGGGAGTGGCAACGCAGACTCCCGCGGGCACGTCGAACTCTTCAGCTAGCCCTCAAGGCAGAGTATGATCAACCATCCAGTAGCTCGCCTGACGGCTCGCCCCTGCTCCCGGGTAGGCTAATGACCAGAGACAGTCAAATTTTATTCAGCTCTGACAAGGCGCACGTCTGTTCCAAGCGCGCCTGGCAAAGGCCGGCCTGGTTGCTCTTGAGCTTGGCTCTGCCGCTGGCCGCTTGTTCAACGCCGATGAATGCCTGGAACGGCTCCCCGATGCTGGGCAGTCTGACCGGCACGCAAAACTCGGCTTCTCCCACCCCGGCTTGCGGTGCGCAGGCCAAGCCCGAGCCGTTGGACACCGCGAAGATGAGCGACCAGGAGCTGGGCACGCAACTGACCCAGTACTTCCATGATCACTGCCTGCCCTTGGTCAGCGCGCAAGTCTCGCGTGCCAGCGGCGGTTCGCAACAGGTCTTGCTCTACGGTTTCGTGGCCAGCGATTTCGGCAAGGACGACGCACAGAACAAGGCGCGCGAATTGCTCGGGCAGAATTTCAACGACATCCATAATTCCATCATGGTGCGACCGCAACTGGCCGAGATGACCCCGCCCCAACCGCCAGCTTCCAGCGCCTTGGAGGGGAGCAATCCGGGCATCCCAGGGATTCCCGGTGGAATCCCGCCAACTGGCGCGGTCCAGCAGTACCAGGCTCAAGGGCAGAGCGGGGGCTGGAGCAGCATGCTGGCGCCGTTACTGGGCGGGCTGTCGATCGGCGGTGGGATGGGCGGCTTCGGCAGCGGGATGGGAATGGGCAGCGGGATCATGGTCGCCCCTGGTGGGATGGGCATGTATCCAGGCTACGGCGGCTACCCGGGCTACCCAGGCTATCCGAGCTATCCAATGATGCCGATGATGCCGATGGCGCCGATGCCCGGTTTCATGCCGATGGTGCCGTAACCGAATAACCCGGTCCTCGGCATCGGGCTCGATCAGGGTAGCCCGCCGAGCAGATGGTTGAGCTGCTTGCCCAATCCTCCCAGCAGATGTTGACCGTGCCGCACGATGGCCTGCTGCGCTGCCCGCGCTACCAAGGCCTGCACATCGGGCCGCACTATTGGCTTTGGCAGCCGTCCGCTAACCGTCATCGGCACTTCGATTTGCCCCTGCGGATTCATCAGATAGACCACGTTTTTCTTTTGCGCCTGCAAGTCACGCGACAGGCTCGTCGATAACAGCACCGCCACATCCAGGTCGAGCCGGCGGTCGAAGCCGAACCAGCCCGCCCCGGACAGCCGGTAATCCGGGCTTTGCGCCGTGATGTCGTGCGACACCAGCCGCTGGCCGGCCACCGTAAAAGACATTCTGGCATCACCCAGGTCGGTATCGGGACTGCGAAACAGCTCGGGATGGCGCGCGATCAGGTTGGCGGTCACCAAGCCGCCAATCCCCGGCACGCGATTGATTTGTTCCATCGCGCCGGCCACCAGATTGACGCCCACCAGCTTGCCGTGAACCAGACTTCCCTGCCCCGCGCCGCGCAGCGTGGGTTGAACCCCGGCCCAATCAGTCCCTTCACCGGTCAGCTTGACCTCGCCGCTGACCGTGCCCTGCGCGGCGCCCGCGGCGGGATTATGCTGAGCCGCGAGCAGCTCGGCAAGATCGATATCGTGCACCAGCGCCGTGGCGCTGAAAGCGGGAGTCCGCTTGAGGATAAGCTGGCCCTGCGCCTGGATGCTACCGCCGTAAGCCTGCAGCGAGACCGACTGGATAGTAACAGTCTGGCCGTCATACACCGCAGCGCCGGTGAACTGGCGATAGGGAACCTGCGCGACCAGCCCCGAGGGCGACTCTGCCTTTACGGTGGCACGCAGGGTAGCTCCTGCATCCGCCACGCTACCTTCCAGATTTATCTGATCAACGTGTTCGTCGGGGGCGCGGCCGGGGATGAATTGGGCCAGCGCGAGGTTGCTCGCGCTGGCCGTCCAGCGGGCTTGCAATGGGTTCAGGCTCTGGGCCTGCCCTGCCACTTGCGCTTGGGAGGAACCGATTTTGAAGCTGGCCGGTTCCAGCACCGCGCGATTGCCGTGAAACCGCACGCGCGCATCCAATGCACTCACGGTGGGAAGCCCACCGCCCTTCGGTCCGATCCCTGCGTCGCGCAGGGAGAAGCTCCCCTGCAGCGTGGGAACCGGCGCGCCGGAGGCGACCAGCAGATGCGCATCCGCCATGCCTGTGACGGTGTCCTGGCGCGGGAGATTAATCAGCGCGGCCAGGGGCGCTAAGGCGAAATGCTGGAGTTCTAACTCGCCGTGCCATCCACCCGCGGCGATAACCAGGTTGCTTAAGCTTGCCTTCTGGCTCCCGATCCACGCGTCCGCGCTTTGCACTTCGATCGCCGTGGGCCCGGCCACTCCGCGCCCGCTCAGGCGCAGGCCCAGGCCGGCAGGCTTGGCAAACGCACTCGCATAGCTTACCCGCGCCGCGCTCAAATCGGTGGTGACGCCGAAGGCAAGGTGCCCTAGCGTGCCACTCAGGACGAGCTGGGCGCGGAGGGGCGCGGAGAGCGCCAGTTGCAAGGGGATACGAGCGCCAACCGCCGGCACCTGGCGCAGCGCTTGAAGTGCCACCGGACCCAGGCTCACATCCAGGTTGAGTGGGATGGCATCAGTATCGAGGACGCGTCCTTGCGCCACTGGCCCGATCCATCCATGGGCGATGACGTTGGGCTTGCCCGACCACGCCGCCAAGGCAAGGGAAAGCGGCACTGGACCATCCAGACGCAGGTGGGTGGCGGTCAGGGCAACCTGGGTGATGTCAATCGCGTGTGCGCCGGCTTCTTGATACGAGAGCGTTCCATTTTCAATGGCCAGGCTGGCCACCCGCAGCTCGGCCAGGGCGCGGTCGATCGTATCGGGCTTCTGCCGTGATGTGCCGGCTATCATCAATTGAGCGACCGGAACGGCCGGCGCTGATGAGGCCGATGGGGGTGGCGCGGTGGCCGCGGGCGGGTCGATCGGATGGCCCAGCGTGCTGAAATTGAATCGGCCCTCCTTTCGCCGCAGGTTGAGCTGCGGATCGAGCAGGGCAAGTTGGGACAGATGCAGGCGACCCAACAACAGCGGCAGCAAGCGCACCCCGCATTGCACTTCGCGGACCGTGGCCAAGGGCAGCGGCGAGAAAGAGGGGTCGTCGGCAACCTGCAACCCGTCCACGGTGATGGTCGCACCCAGACCGACGCTGGCCTTGAGCGAAGCGACCGTTACCTTGCGCCCCAGTAGCTGCGAGGCGCGCGCCAGTAGCGCAGCTTGGTTAGCCTGTACGATTGTGTCGAGATTGATCAGCGCGTAGAGCATCAGGCCGCCCACCAGGGCGATGATCGCCACTACGGCCGCGCCCGCGATATACCAAACCTTGCGCATCGCTCCGCCCTGATCAGACGCACTTGCGCAGTGCCTCGTTACACTCCGCGAGCTATCATTACTTTGTAGTGGTACCCCTGTGAATAGACTATGTGACGGCCTCCTGTGAATAGCCGGCCGCGCGAGCCGATGCCGCCAACTTGATCGCGGCGGCGGGCGGGCTCAGACTTGAGACTGCCAGAGTTGCTCTGCGATTGGCGGTGCGAAAGGGATGGGGGCGGCGAAAGATCCAGGGGATGGTGGAAAATGCGCATCGCGGCCATCGATATCGGCTCCAATTCGATCCACGTAGTGGTAGCCGAGCTGGCCGAAGACGGCAGCTTCAAAATTCTCGATCGCGCCAAGGAGATGGTCGGTCTGGCGCGCGGTACCTTGCTCAAGGGACGTCTCTCCCCCGAGACCATCGATTTCGGCATTCGCACCCTTGATACCTTCCAGCGCCTGGCGCGCCGCCAGGGCGCCGATCCGGTATTGGCAGTGGCGACCAGCGCGGTGCGTGAAGCCGCCAACGGCGGCGACTTTGTGCTGCGGGCCTGGGAGGAGCTGGGCCTGCACATCGACGTCATTACCGGTGCCCAGGAGGCTCGGTTAATCTTTGGCGCGGCCCGTCACGCGATCGATTTTCGCGGCCAACGGCCGCTGGTGGTAGATATCGGCGGCGGTAGTATCGAAATCGTCCAGGGCGACGAGAACCGGGTCAAATGGCAGCAAAGTCTCAAGCTGGGGGTGGTGCGCCTGAGCGAGCGCTTCATCAAGAGCGACCCGCCCAAGGCCAGCGAAATTACCGCCCTGCGCGAGCACGCCCGGGAGCTACTCGCTCCCACCTTTGCCCGCGTCCGGCGGCCGCGTCCCACCTTGATGGTGGGGACCTCGGGCACCTGGCTGACCTTGACCGCGATGGCCGGCGCGCTGCGCCGCGGCAAGGTCCCCTCCCAACTGCACAACCATACCCTCAAGCGGCAGGCGCTGGCTGATTTGAGCGAGCTGCTGGCCAAGCAGAACTCGCGCGAGCGCAGCCGCATGGCCGGACTGGAGCGGCGGCGCGTGGACATCATCGTGGCCGGCGCAATCGTGGCCGGAGTGCTGATGGACGGCTTCAAGATGAAATCGCTGCGGGTGTGCGAATGGGCCCTGCGCGAGGGCATCCTGCTCGATTTCATGGCCCATCATCAGCGCGACCTTGAAGCCGCCGCGCAGGTCCCCGATTTGCGCCGGCGCAGCGTGCTGGAGATGGCACGCCGCTTTCAGGTCGAAGAAGCTCACAGCCGCCAGGTCGCCCGTCTGGCCCTAATCCTCTTCGACCTCACCCGCAGGGTTCACGGCTTGAGCGCATCGGCACGCGAACTGCTGGAATACGCCGCCCTGCTCCATGACGTCGGGTTGTACGTCAGTCACGCCAAGCATCACCGCCATTCCCATTACCTGATCACCCAAGGCGAGCTGCGAGGTTTTGAGCCCGCGGAGATTCAACTCATTGCGGCGGTGGCGCGCTTTCACAAAGGCGCACCGCCCAAAAGTTCGGCCGAGGAATTGATGGGATTGAGCAGTGAAGCGCAAAAGCTGGCGATCGCCCTGGCCGCTTTGCTAAGGATAGCCGACGGTCTGGACCGCAGCCACCACGGCGTGGTACGCGACCTGCACTTGGCACGCAGCAACGGGGTACTGGAACTGAGCCTGGACAGCGCGCGGCGCGATGCCGAGTTGGAGTTGTGGGCGGCACAGCGCAAGGCTGAAATCTGGGATCGCACTTTTGCTCAACCTTTGCGCTTTCGCGCCGCCGGGCCGCGCTCCGGGGAGCAGTGATGGAAACACGCACGTCACCCCATCCCTATCCTGGCAAACTGATTGTAGTCGAGGGGATCGACGGTTCAGGAAAATCCACCCAACTCGCCTTGCTCCATCGCTGGCTTGTGGCCGAGGGTCATCGGGTTTGTTTCACTCAATGGAACTCCTCGGACCTGGTCCGCCAGGCGATTCGGCGGGCCAAGCGCAAAAACCTGCTCACCCCAACCACTTTCAGCCTGCTGCATGCCGCCGATTTCGCCGATCGGCTGAGCTATCAGATCATGCCGCCACTGCAGGGTGGGATGGTGGTGCTGTGCGATCGCTATGTTTACACTGCCTTTGCGCGGGACGTGGCGCGCGGAGTCGATCCGAGCTGGGTGCGGCAGATCTACACTCTGGCGCCGCGCCCCGATCTGACGCTGTATTTTCGCGTTCCGATCGAGCTGGCCTTGGACCGGATCCTGCGCAACCGGCAGAAGCTCAAGTATTACGAAGCTGGGATGGACCTGGGCTTGGCCCGCGAAGCAACCCAGAGCTTTCGCCTCTTTCAGAGCCGGGTACTGGCTGAGTACGCTGAGTTGGTGGAAGAGTTCGGTTTGCGGGTAATCGAGGCGCAGCAGGAAATTACCCAGCAGCAGCTGCTGGTACGCAGCCTGGTCGAGGAGGTGTTGCGCGACATACGCCCGCGCAAGCTTTATGAAAGACGTGCGCTTTTACGGCCAAGGACTGCCCTATCGAAAGCTGGGCAACCTTAAGGGTCATCTGATTGCGATCGAGGGCACCGATAATGTGGGCCGTTCCACCCAGATCGAGCGGCTGATTCCCTGGCTCGAACTGCAGGGACATGGGGTAACCAACTCGCGCTGGACCCGCTCCGCGCTGCTTTACGACACCATCAATCAGGCGAAGGCTGGCCATCGCCTCAACATGAATACCTTTACCCTGCTTTATGCCACCGACTTCGCCGACCGCCTGGAGAACGAAATCATCCCGGCCTTGGAAGCTGGGCAGGTGGTGCTGGCCGACCGCTACATGTACACCGCCTTCGCCCGCAGCAAAGCGATGGGGGCCGATCCGGCCTGGAGCCGCGCGCTGTTCGGATTTGCGCTCATTCCCGACTTGGTCCTGTATCTTAAGATCGACGTCGAAGCTCTCATCCCCCGCGCCTTGGAGGGCAAGGGGATGAATTACTGGGAATCTGGAATGCACCTGGGCTACGGCAAGGACCTCTTCGAGTCCTTCCGCAACTATCAGCGTCGCATGATTCGGGAATTCAACGCGATGGCTCAGGAGTTCGCTTTTGTGACGGTGGACGCACGCCGGCGGCCGGAGCTGATCCAAAACCAGCTCCGCCGACATATCGGCAACTTGCTGCTTGGGATCGAGCAGGCTCCAGCGGCGGCCAGGGCCAACGGCAGCGCGCCGGACAACCCGAGCCCGCCGGCAAGCGCCAAGTAGTCAGGCGGCGGTCCAGCCATGATGGCCTGTGGAGTGAAGTCGTGCGCAAGCGCAAGCAGCCAGTTCACCATCAGCCCGCCATCCGCGCCCCCAAAGCGGCCTTCGACTCGCCCTTCAAGGGACTTAAGGGAATGCTGGCAGCCCCGCGCCTCGCACCCGCCCAGCCCCAACCCCAGTCAGCCCAACCACCGCCCGCCCAACCGCAGGATGACGACCAGGAATTGCTCAGCAATGCGCTGGCGGGAGTGATACCACTAGGCGGCCCGCGAGCAGTCCCACCCGGAGGCAAGGCCGCAACCAGACGAGCGATCGTCAGCGAGGAAGCCGAGGTGCTGGCCGAACTTTCCGATCTGGTAAGCGGGCAGGGCGCCTTCGATATCACCGAGACCGAGGAATACGTGGAGGGGGCGCGGATGGACCTCGACCCGCGCCTGATCGTGCGCTTGCGCCGGGGCGAATTCGCCTTCGAAGCCTATCTCGACATGCATGGCATGACCCAGCCCGACGCGCACGATGAGCTGGCGCGGTTCCTGCGTGAGTCTATCCGGCAGGGACGACGCATGGTGCTGGTCGTGCATGGCAAGGGACTGGGATCGCCCGGCGGTAAGAGCGTCCTCAAACACGCCAGCGTCGAATGGCTGTCGCATGGCGCGATGTCCGCGCATGTGCTGGCGTTCGTAACCGCCCGCCCCATCGATGGCGGTACCGGGGCGCTCTATGTGCTGTTGCAGCGTACGCGCAAACGCGCGCCCTTCGACGTGCTTAACGGCGCCAAGCGCCGGAGCTGACCGGCATCGCCCAAGAGAAAAAAACGGAGCCGCGAGCGCGGCTCCGTTTGAGCACTGGGACGCAGGCGGGAACTACATCTTGGCTTGCAGCAGAAAAGCCACCACCAGCGCATACAGGGTGAGCGATTCGATGAAGGCCAAGCCGATGATCATCGGGGTAAAAATCTGCCCCGCGCTGTTGGGATTGCGGCCGATGGATTCCATTGCCGAGCCCATCAATTTGCCCTGACCCAGGCCACAGCCCAGGGCTGCGATACCCACCCCGATGTTGGCGCCGATCGCGATCAGTCCGGCGCGCAAGGCCACGCCACCAGCGCTCGCGCCCACCGCGCTCTGCTGCGCCATCGCCAGCAGGGGCGAGGTCAGCACCATCGCCGCTACGCTGGCCAGCACCATTCCCAGTCGTCGTACCATTCCACCTTCCTCCTTGTTGACCGGCCGCCGGGCCACGCCGTAAATGCCCACCTTCTCTTATCCTCGCCACCGCGATTGCATCCGGTGCTCGTGGGAGGCGGCGTCGGTTACTGTGCGCTAGTGCTCGTGACTGAGCGCCAGCTTGATGTAGCTCATGGTCAAAACCATGAAAATAAGGGCTTGAATCACGCAGAAGATCGAACCCAGGGCGTAAAACGCCACCGGCACGATGAGCCTGGTCAGGCCCGTGAACAGGCTGAGCACCTGATGGTCGGCCATCATGTTGGCCGACAGTCGCACGCCCAGTGAGAAGGGACGGAAGAGATTGTCCGCCAGCTCGATCGGCAGCATCAGCGGCGCCAGCGCCAGCAACGGCCCGAGGAAGCTGCGCAGATAACCCAGCCCGCGCTCCTTGAATCCCAGACTGAGGTAAACCCCGAAACTGATCGCACCCAAAGCGAAGGTCAGGTCCGAAAAGCTGGTGGGCGGTTCCATTCCTGGGATCAGGCCGAAGAAATTAGCGGCCAGGATGAACAGGAACAAGCTGCCCAGATAGGGCACCAGAGCACGGTAGCCATGGAATTCGAGCACCCCGGCGGCAAAATTGTCGATCCACTCGACGATTACTTCGGCCACCGTGCGCAGGGTGATGGTCTGATCGGGAATGATCGGATCGGTGGTCTCGGCCAACGCCGCGCGCGCCAACAAGCCAAACACCAGCAGCAGGCCCATCACGATCCAGGTGCCTACGATCACCGGGGGCAAATGACCGCCGCCTATGATATCCAAAAACGAAACGCTTTTGCCCAAAGCTCGATTACTCCAGATTAAGCCGGCGCGGCCAAAGGCGTCGCCACCGCGCGGTTTCAAATCCTACCGCCGCCATTTGAGTCAGGACGCCGGCGGCAAAGCCCAAGGCGTCGAGGTGGGCGCCGCGCAGCAGCAGGTAGACCAACCCGGCAATTAATATCAATTTCAACGGTAAGGCAATCGCACCCCAGCCGCCCGCAGCCCCCGTAACGGCGCTGGCTAGAACGGCCCGGCCCAACCAAGCCAGCAGATAGAGGTTGCCGATTACGATGGCCACCGCCAAGGCGCAGGAGAGCGCCGCCAACGTCCCGCGCAGGTAGAACATGGCCGCGCTCGCCAGCAAACCGATAATCGCATTGCTGCGCTGGATTGCCCCAAGGCTCGGCAATTTTCGGCCGTCTTGGTCAGGAATTGCGACGCAAGTCACGAGTGGTGACGATCAAACGGTAAAAACCGGTAAAGACGCCGGCCAGGAACAGGATCAACGTCAATAGCGGATCGGTGTGCAGGTAGGCGTCGAGGTAATGGCCCAAAATCGCGCCCGCGATAATCGGCGAGGTAAATTCCACCCCGATCGAGGCATAGCGCGCCAGCTTGATCGCATCCAGATTCACAGGGCGCGACTTAGGAAGCGAGTTGGGCCAGCGCCTGCTGCGCGGCATCGATGGTCTCGGCCAGGTCGGCATCGGTATGAGCCAGCGAAATAAACCAAGCCTCGTACTGCGAGGGAGGCAAAAAAATTCCCCGTTCCAGCATGCCGGCGAAAAAGCGCGCGAACAAGGAGGTCTGGGCGGCGCGCGCCTGCTCGGCATTCTCGACCCGATGGACACCCAGGAACAGGGTCAGCAATGAACCGACCCGCTGCACGCATCCAGGCACCCCGCTGCGCCGCAGCCCCTCGCGCAAGCCTTCTTCCAATTGGGCACCCATTCGCTCCAGTTGCTCATAGGCCCCCGGTTGCTTGAGCAGGGCGATAGTTTCCAGCCCGGCCCTAACCGACAGCAGGCTGCCCGATAGCGTACCGGCCTGATATACCGGCCCGTCGGGCGCCAGCAGATCCATCAGCTCGGCGGTTCCGGCGACGGCGCCAATCGGATTTCCCCCACCGATTATCTTGCCCAGCATGATCAGGTCCGGGGCGGCGCCGTAAAGCTCGTGGCAGGTCCCCAGGCGCAGGCGAAAGCCGGTAATGACTTCATCGCAAATCAGCAGCGCGCCGTGGCGATGGGCCAAGTCGCTCAAGCCAGCCAGAAAGCCGGGCTGGGGCGCGACGACCCCCATGTTGGCTGCCACAGGCTCGACCATTATCGCCGCCACTTCGCCGGCATGGTGCTCCAAGAGGCGCTGTACCGAGGAGAGGTCGTTATAGGTGGCGATCGAAGTGAGCGCGGCCAGCTCGGCGGGAACGCCGCGGCTATCGGGCACGCTCAAGGTCATCGGGCCCGAGCCCGCGCGCGCCAGCAGCGCGTCACTATGGCCATGGTAGCAGCCGTCAAACTTGATGATTCGCGCGCGTCCGGTGGCCGCACGGGCCAGTCGGAGGGCGGTCATGCCGGCCTCGGTCCCGGAGCTGACCAGGCGCAGTCTGCCAGCCGCGGGTACCAGCGCACAGATTTCCTCGGCGAGCAGGACCTCGGCCAGGGTCGAGGCGCCGAAGCTCAGTCCGCGCGCGGCCTGTTGGGCGATCGCGTCCACTACCCGCGGGTGGGCATGGCCGGCGATAGTCGGTCCAAAGGCGCCGACGTAATCGATCAGCCGATTGCCGTCCTCGTCCCAGACGTAGGCGCCCGCACCCTGGGCAATAAAACGGGGAATCGCATCGACCGCCTTGAAGGCACGCACGGGCGAATTAACTCCGCCGGGCAAATGACGCCGCGCACGCGCGAACAGGGCTTGCGAGCGAGCTTCTTTCATGGCGTTTCAAAAAACGCGTGCGGCCGCGTCGATCTCGCGGTTGCGCATACAAAACGCTTGGCGCCCAAGGTGTTTATCATTTTCTGTGTTCGAGCGCCCGGTCGCCAGGAAGCGGGTCCGTCGCAGTCGTGCTCCTTTTTTACACTAATCCTGCGCACTTTCCAAAAATCTTGGCAAACGCGCTTGCGCAGCCCTTGCAAACGGCCTATCAATTCAGCTTCGCCGCTGAAGCCCATGCGGTTTTTTGGCTGCAGCGTATCGATGGATGCGCGGTGGTTTCCAACACCTTGGGACTGTCACTAACACGGCTTGCCTGACGCGCAAGTCAAAGCGGGAGCCGCGGCTCCCCGGGCAGGATTGCACGATCGACATCTTGTGCAGAATCAAAATGCGGTCGGCGCAATGACAAAATCACGTTATGCACAGTTGTGGATAACTCTGTGCGTAAGTTGCCGCGCCCACTTGGCTTGTGGCGGGCTTGTAACTGGCCGGAGGAATTGATGTACGGCATGTGGCAACGCGTCAGCGAGCGCTTGCGCGAGCGCTTGGGCGCGGTGGTATTCGAAACCTGGATCGATCCGCTGGTGTGTGTGGGCATTCAGGACGGCACCTTGCAACTGCAGGCTCCCAACAAATTTTTCCGCGACTGGGTCTGCGACCGCCATCTGGAAGAGATCCATCGCACCGTCAACGCCGAAAGCGAGCGGGCGCTTAAAGTAAGCGTGGTGGTGGGCCAAAATGGCCAGCCGCCGGCGCCCCGCGCCGTCCCCCACGCCGTCAATGTGCCCTCGCCCCCACCGGTCGTCGCCGCTCGCCGCTCGCAACTCAATCCGCGCCTGACTTTCGCCGAATTCGTGGTCGGCTCCAGTAATCAGTTCGCTCACGCCGCGGCCCAGGCCGTGGTTCTCCAACCGGGCGAAAAATACAACCCGCTTTTCATCTACGGCGGAGTCGGCCTGGGCAAAACCCACCTGGCCACCGCGGTAGGCCACAGTTTGCAAAGCGAAGGGCGGCGGCGAGTCCTGTTCCTACCTGCCGAAATCTTCATGAACGAGCTGATCAGCTCCCTGCGCCGCGATCGCATGAGCGAATTCAAGGACAAGATGCGGCGGGTGGATGCCTTGATTCTGGACGACGTGCAGTTTCTGGCCGGGCGCGAGCGGACTCAGGAAGAGTTTTTTCACACCTTCAACTCGCTGCACGCCGAGCGCCACCAGATCGTCCTTACTTCGGACAAGGCACCCCGGGATATTGCCGGTCTGGAAGAGCGCCTGCGCAACCGCTTCGAGTCGGGCCTGATAGCCGACATCGCCCCGCCCGACCTGGAAACTCGCGTCGCAATCCTGCAGAAAAAGGCCGCCCAGGATAATCTTCATCTACTGCCCGAGGTGGCGCTCTACGTCGCGCAGAATGTCTCTTCCAACGTGCGCGAACTCGAAGGGTGCCTAACCCGTCTGGCAGCCTTTGCCTCTCTCAACAAATGCGCGCTCAGCGTGGAGTTCGCGCGTCAGGCCTTGCGCGATCTGATCCGCGATCAGGAAACGAAACTCGACATCGATCTGATTCAGCAGCGAGTCTCGGAGTTCTTCCATATCCGCCTGGCCGACCTCAAATCGAAAAAGCGCACCCAACATATCGCCTTCTGCCGCCAGGTCGCGATGTATCTGTGCCGCAAGCTGACCGATAGCTCCTTTCCCACCATCGGCGAACGCTTCGGACGCGACCACTCCACCGTCATTCACGCCTATAACTTGATCGCACGCCGGGTCACCAACGATTCGGGTTTTCGCCATTCGATCGAGAAAATCGAACGCGACCTCAAAAGCGTGCGCTCCGACGCGGCCTAACTGTGGAGCCGCCTGTGGGTAAAATCCGCACAACTGTGGAAGAGTGCCTGGCTTCGGCCGATTGCCCGGCCTTGAGCCGGCCGATGAGGCTGGTGAGGTTGTCTCCTGCACAGCATAGCGAGGGGTACTTGGCGCCGATTGACAAGGGTTATCGGCGGTTGTCCACAAATCAACAGACGCTACTGACTTTACTGAATATTTTAAGATCAAGATCTAAGAAGCAGAAGATATGGAACTGAGCATCGAGCGAAGCGTTCTCCTGAGCGGCCTGGGCCTGGCCCAAGGAATTGTCGAGCGGCGCAATACCGTCCCGATCCTGAGCAACGTGCTGCTCGAGGGAAAAGCAGCACTGCTCTCTTTGATGGCAACTGACCTGGAAGTCGGCTTGCGCACTCAACTGGCGTGTAAAAATGCCAAGGAGGGGACGATCACGCTCAACGCGCGTAAGTTGTTCGAGATCGTACGCGAGACCGAGGCCGGCGAGATTTCGATCAAATCATTGGAAGGGGATTGGGTCGAAATCAAATGCGGCCGCGCCCGGTTCAAAATGATGAGCCTGGATCCCCGCAGTTTTCCCGCGATGCCGGGCGCGGGAGAACAACCCAATCCGGGAGCTGGCTCGGCCGCGACTCTTAAAATCGCGGCCAGCGTGCTGTCGGCGATGATCGACCAGACCATCTTTGCGGTTAGTCCCGACGAGACTCGCTACAACCTCAGCGGGGTTTTTCTCGAAAGCCAGGAAGGGGGAAAAGTCAGGATGGTGGCCACCGATGGTCATCGCCTGGCGATGGTGGATCGTCCCTGCGCCGGATTCCGCTTGACCAAGGGCTCGATTTTGCCGCGCAAAGGGCTGGGCGAACTGAGACGGTTACTCGACCAGGCGGGCGAGGCCGAAGTCAGTCTGACCTTGGAGAGTCAGCTTGCTTGGCTGCGTCACGAACAGACCGAAGTCTCAATGCGGCTGGTCGAAGGCGAGTTTCCCGATTACCGGGGTGTGATTCCCACCTCGTCCAAGTACCTGGTGCGGGTTCAGCGCGAAGCGTTCCTGGCCGCCGTCAAGCGCGCCGCTATCTTCTCCAGCGAACGTTACCATGGTATCCGCATGACGCTCAGCCGCGCTACCCTTACGGTTTCCTCGACCAGCCCGGAACTGGGCGAAGCCAGCGAGACTATCGACGTCGACTTCAACGGCGATGAGTTCAGCGTTGGCTTCAACGCCGCATACCTGATGCAAGCATTGAATGTAATCCCGCCCGCCGACGAATTGGAACTGGCGGTCAGCGACGAAGTTTCCCCCGGAGTGTTGAGCCCAGCGGATGACGACAGTTTTCGTTACGTCGTGATGCCGATGCGACTGTAGAGGCGGGCCGCTTCCCACCTTGAGCGTCAATCCATGCCGGTTATGTCGCATGCCGGGCATGTAATGGTCGGAATTTGTCCCAACCGCACGCATAGCTTAACCTGAAAGAAGTGAAAGCTGGAATTATTGGTGCTCGCGCCAGCGGCAAATCAACTGTGTTCCATGCCCTGACCGGGCTGGCGCCGCAAAGCGGCGCAGGACAGAAAAATCGGGCTAGGCCGGGGCAAATAAAAGTCCCAGATCCCAGGCTGGACGAGTTGGAGCGGATCTACAGCGCGCCCAAGAAAGTCTCGGTCGAATTGACCGTGATCGACTTTGCCCCGGGCGTCAAGGAAGAAAAGCCCGGGGCCGCGCTGGATTCCACCTTGATTCCCCTGATGCGCGAGCTCGACGCCATTTTGTTTGTAATCCCTCGCTTCACCGGCGGCGCGGTCAGTCTTCTAAGCGCGCTCGAGGCCCTGGAAAGCGAATTGGTATTCGCCGATCTGGAGCAGGTGGAGCGGCGATTGGAACGGCTACGCAAGGAGCGAGTGGTGGACGAGATCGAACGCGCCGCGCTGCAGCGGACCCTGACACAGTTGGAACAGGGACGTTCGCTCCGCTGCATGCAATTGCAGCCCCAGGAGGAGCGCGTTCTGTCGCATTTCTGTTTTCTGTCCCAAAAACCTGCCCTGGTTGCGCTCAATGGGGACCCGGAGGCCAACCTCAAAAGCCTTACGCCGGCCGAAAGCGAACTGTTTGCCAGCCATGGCCTGGAGGCCTTGCCGATGGCGGCTGCCTTCGAGGCGGAACTGTGGGAGCTGGCCGAGGACGCCAGAGCCGAATTGTTGCGCGAGGCCGGCCTGTCGGCACCCGCGCGCGATCGGCTGATCGCCGCGCTGTTCGACCGGCTGGGGCTGATTACCTTCTACACGGCCGGACCTCCCGAAGCCCATGCCTGGTCGCTTCGCGCCGGCTCCACGGCGTTGGAGGCGGCGGGGAGGATCCATAGCGACATCGCGCGTGGATTCATCCGTGCTGAAGTTATCGGTTACGCCGACTTTATTGCTCATGGTTCGGAAGCTGGGGCTCGCGCGGCTGGCAAGTTGCGCCTGGAGGGCAAGGAATACGTGATGCAGGACGGCGACATAATCCATATCCGATTCAAGATCTAATCGCCTCCATTGCTTCGTGATTTGATCCATCCGCGGCATCCGGCAGGACGCCCAAAAAGGTCGATGTTGCTTGCGGGCGGCCCGGCTGGCTGCGACAATGAGCCCTCCAGAGCTATGCCAAATACCAATTTACGCCCGACGTCTTACTGATGCGCCGTTTCGAAACGTTGCTGATTGTCGTCGGGTTCGCCTTTTACTTCTGGCTGCTCAAACGGCTGGGTCTGCACACGGTCGCCCAATATGTGCGCGCGGTCGGCCTGGGATTGCTCCTGACCATCGGGCTGGAAGCCTTTGCCCGTATCGCCAATACCCTGGGTTGGCGCGTCGCTATCGTCCAATGGCCGGAAGGGTTGGGTTTGGCCCGCCTGTTCGCCGCGCGCGTCGCGGGCGAGGCGATCGATTACACCACACCTTCGGCCCAACTGGGCGGACAGTTCGTGATGGCCTTGATGGTTCGCCGCCGCTTGGCCTTGGCCGCGGGCCTGGCCAGCGTGGTAGTAGCAGCGCTTGCCGAGGCAGTGGGCCAAATCGGGTTTGTGCTCGGCGCTCTCCTGTTATCCGCGCGACTAACCGCCACCGTCCATGAATTGTTCTGGCCCTTGGTGGGCGGTTTGAGTCTAACCGTGGGACTGGCGGTAGGTTTCTATCTGGTCCAGGTCAATCGGCCTTTCTCCCATCTATGGAAATTGGCCGCGAAGCTGGATCTGGCTGCGGTTGCCACCGACGCAATTGCCAGCTCCTCAGAGGCCGCCGACCGCCTGCTTACGGACTTTTACCGGCAACATAAGCTGCGCCTGTTGGTATCATGCCTGTGCTACCTGGTGGCCTGGAGTCTCGGGCCGCTGGAGATCTACCTGCTGCTGGGCTTTCTACATCAGCCTCGTACGGTGGAGGTAGTTCTCCTGACGGAGGCTTTGGGTATTTTGATCGAGCGGGCGACGTTTATAATCCCAGCCAAGCTGGTCAGTCAGGAGGGCGGCAAGGCCCTGATTTTAGGTCTCCTGGGTTATCCCCCTAGCATCGGCTTTGCAGTCGGCCTGCTGCGCCGGATAAAAGAGTTGTTCTGGGTCCTGTTGGGGCTGACGATCTTTGGCGCTTACCGATGGGGCGAGAGGCAGGCGCCAGCTGAACTGGGGAAGATTGCCTCGGCGGCGCCCTTAGCCGAGTCAGCCGAATAAACTCCGATCGATCTCGAGGAGCACTTTAATGAAGCGCTTGCTTTTACTCATCACCGTGGTTTTGAGCCTTGGGTGGGTCGCTCCAAGCTGGGCCGGGGTGGTTATCACCCAGCAGACGGTCACCGACGCCATCAACGGCCATCACACCAGCCAACGCACCTTGATGATTCAAGGCAAGATGCAAAAAACCGTGATGGATCGTCAGATCATCCTGATCAATCTCAACGACAACACCATGACCTTGCTCGATCCCAACCGTAAGACCTATATGCAAATGCCTTTTCCGCCCAAGCGCATGGCGGCGGCGATGCAAAGTGTGAACGGCATGGCGCCCAATCTGAAAAAGACCGGCGCGAGCAAGACCATCGCCGGCTACCATTGCTATGAATACAAGGGAGCTGGCTCTTCGGCGATGGGCGAATACACGGTCAGCGGTTGCTTCGCGCCCAAGGCACCCGGTGCCAGCGAGTACGACGCCTTCAGCCGCGCGCTGTCGCGCCGGCTCAAGGCCAGCTCGGTGGCCACGATGGCGCATCCCGACGGCATTCCGCTGACCATGGTGACCACAACCAAGATTACCAACTTCTCGATGCTGGGACTCAATCCTCAGCAGGCGCAAGCGATGGCGCAGCAGATGGCGGGCCGTCCTCCGGCCAAAAGCACCATGATCACCACTGCCATCGACATGCGTGATTTGCCCGCCAGCACCTTCGCCATTCCCGATGACTATGCCAAGACCAGCATGCCGCCGATGAGCGGTTCGAGGATGGGTGGACCGCTGATGATGGCGCCGCCGCGAGGGCCGGCCGCCGCCGCGACCCCCTATCACGGCGAGTAGAGAGTCGGTCCGCCGCCGCGCTTCTCCAAATTGACCACGAAGGCCCCGCGGTCCCCGGCCGCGGGGCCTTTCTTTGTGCGCGGCTTCACGATCCCGAAACGCGCATCATCTTTGCATTTAGAACCAATTCTTAGGGAATCGACGCTGGATCGTAACGCTCGTTAAGGAGTTCCCGAAGCTGATTGATACGGGCAATAGGCGGCACATCGAGTTAACGCATGGTTTTTACAAACCAGCGGGTGGAACGCGCGCCAACGCGTACCTTCTCTCGCGTCAGCGCCCGAGCGGTCAGGCAGCCAAACCTTCAGCCCGCTCGGGCGCTTGTCTTTTCTGCGCTACTACTTTTTCAAGCAGAATCGGTCAAGTAGAACGAACACTTGCCCTTTTTATTCTTTTATAACAAATATTATAAAGAACACCTGTGGCTGCCTCTAAGAATGATCTTTGTCGGCAATACGGTGCCAGAATTAAGCACCTGAGGGCGACGCTCGGGCTCACCCAAGTAAGGCTAGCCGAGCTGCTTGGCGTCTCCTTCGCTTCCGTCAATCGCTGGGAAAACGGCCAATCCAAGCCGGGAAATCTCGCCTGGAGGCGAATCCTGGCGGCGGAGCGGCGAGGCCTCGACGGCTTCAACGACGATGGCGTGGTTGCCGTCCAGGTCGAAAGCCCCGAGCCGACTCCCGAACCCCTGCCCAAACTCGATTTCTCCTCCGATCCCGACGTGGTGCGCGCCGTCGCCGAAGGCGAGCGCCTTACTTACGGGTACCTTTTCAACCCGGCCTTCGCGGCCGAAATTTCGCTGATCGATCCGCTGCCGCATCAGCGGATCGCCGTCTATAGCGCGATGCTTCCTGAACCACGCCTGCGCTTTCTGCTGGCCGACGATGCGGGCGCGGGCAAGACCATCATGACCGGGCTTTACATCCGCGAGATGCTGACCCGCCAGCTCCTGCGCAGAATCATAATCGTTCCGCCCGCCGGCCTGGTCGGCAACTGGCAGAACGAGCTTAAGAAGCTGTTCAACCTCGATTTCCGGATCGTAAGCGGTCCCGATGCCCGGTCTGACAATCCCTTCGTCGGCCCGCTAAGTGATCGGCTGATTGTCAGTATCGACACGCTCAGGAGCGAGCGGGTCTTCGCGCGCCTGCGGCAATCCGGGGTCGCGCCCTACGAACTTGCCGTGTTCGACGAAGCGCACAAGCTCACGGTTAGCCGCGACCCCGACCTGCGCATTCGCAAAACCAATCGCTACCAACTGGCCGAAGCCTTGGCCGGCGTCCCTGGCCTCGATCCCGAATGGCGCCTGTCCTGGAGCTGCCGCCATCTGCTGCTCCTGACCGCCACCCCGCACATGGGGAAGGAGTATCCGTATTACGGGCTTTGGAGGCTGCTCGAACCCGAAGTGCTTTCCACCAAGGAAGCGTTCGACGCCTATCCCGCCCAGGCGCGCCAGCGCCATTTCTTGCGCCGCACCAAAGAGGAGATGGTACGCTTCGACGGCACGCCGATTTTCCCGACCCGGATTTCCGACACGCTCAGCTATGACCTGAGTCAGGGCGAAACCAGCGAGCAAGCTCTTTACGACGCCACGAGCGACTACATCCGGTTCCATTACAACAAGGCTCGTCTTCTGAACCGCTCGGCGGCGCGGCTGGCGATGAGCGTCTTTCAGCGGCGTCTTGCCAGCTCGACATGGGCGCTCAAATGCTCATTGGAGCGCCGCCTCCAGCGCCTTGATCAATGGATCGAGGATCTCGCCTCGGGAAAAATCACGGAGCAAGAGCTCCAGGCCCGGCAACAAAAGATGCAGCTCGAGCTTTCGCTCGACGCCACCACCGGAGACGAAGAAGAGCCGGAGGCGGACGGTCTCGAACAGAACGAGGCCGAGCAGCGCTCCGCAATGAACGCCAACACCGCCCGCAATCTGACCGATCTGGTGCTGGAGCAGCGGCAAGTCAAGGATCTGCTGACCCTGGCCACCGAGGTTTACCAGCGCGGCGAAGAATCGAAATTCGAAAAGCTCAGGGAGCAAATCAACGGCCGCCCCGGCGAGAAGATCCTCATCTTCACCGAGCATCGCGACACCCTCGATTTTCTGATTCGCCGGCTCGAAGGGCTCGGCTTCACCGGCCAGCTCGCCAGCATCCACGGCGCGATGGACTGGAAGGACCGCCTCAAGGAGGTGGAATTCTTCCGCACCCCGATCGAAAAGGGCGGCGCCCATTACATGGTTTGCACGGACGCCGCCGCCGAAGGAATCAACCTTCAGTTCTGCTGGCTGATGGTCAACTACGATATTCCCTGGAATCCTGCGCGGCTGGAACAGCGGATGGGCCGCATTCATCGCTACAATCAGAACCACGACCCCGTCGTGATCGTCAATCTGGTCGCCGGCAAGACTCGCGAAGGGCGGGTTTACAAAACCATCCTCGAAAAGCTCGAACGGATTCGCAAAGAGCTGGGTTCGGATAAGGTTTTTGACGTCATCGGCCGCCTGTTCGAAGAGGTCAGCATCAGCGATTACATGGCGCGCGCGCTCCAAAGCGATCGCGACGCCGAAGAAGCCAGCCACAAGCTCGGAGGCATCCTGACACCCGAGCAGATTACGGCGCTGCGCGAGCGGGAGCGAACCCTGTTCGGCGAGGGCGGAGACGTCAAATCGAAACTTCCCGCCCAACGGGCCAAACTCGAACGGGAGCAGATGCGCCGCCTGCTGCCGGGTTACGTCCGAAGCTTCCTCGAACGCGCGGCGCCGTTGTTGAGGTTCGGACTCGATGGCGACCTTGATGGCATTTTTACCATCGAGTGTGGTCACTCCCAGGAGGCCCAGGCGCTCCGCATCGCGATGGAAGCCTATCCCGAGGAAAAGCGCGGCCGCTTCACCGTCCATCGGCCGTCCGAGGAGGACAAGGCGATTTTTCTTTATCCCGGAGAGCCCTTCTTCGACCGGCTCCGCGAGCTGGTCGCGGCGCGCTTCGGACGCGCTGCTCTAGCCGGCGCGGTCCTGGTCGATCCTTACGCATCGCAGCCTTATCTCTTCAGCCTGGCGGCGGTTTCCGCCGTCCGCAGGGCGGACGATTCAATCGCGCAATTTGCCGGCCAGGAAATCCTCGAACAACGCTTGATCGGAATAAAACAGGACGGCGCCGGCGCGATCGAGGAATGCCCCGTCGAGCAGATGCTGGTCCTCAAGGGCACCGCTTCCGCGGCGAGCTGGGCGGCGGTACCTGCCGCCGCCCCCCGCTTCGGCGGACCGGATTCCAACGCGATCGATCAGGCCGACGCGTTTGCGCTCGAAAACGGCGCCCGGCCGATGGCTGAGCGCCGCCGCGCGGCGCTGCTCGAAAGTCTGCCGGAGCGCGAGCGCTTCATCCGCTCTGGCTTCGATTACGAAGAAAGCGATTTGCTGGCGCGGGCCGCGCTGCTCTCTGGCAAGGCGCGCGGCGGCGACGCGAGGGCCAGGGCCGAACTGAACGAAGTAAGACAGCGCCAGCGCGAGCTGGAGGCGCGGCGCGAGGAGGCGCTCAAGATCCTGCGGCGCGAACCCGAATTGGTGGCTCCGGACAAAGTCGAATTCATCGCCAATGCGCTGGTGGTCCCGACCAGCGATGAGGAGGACCGCAAGCGCCACGATGCCGAGGTCGAGAAGATCGCAATGGAAGTGGCGCGCCAGTACGAAATCGCCCGCGGCGCGCAGATCTTTGACGTGCACACGCCGGAGCTGGCGCGGGCGGCGCGGCTCAACGACAATCCGGGCTTCGATCTGCTCGCGGTCAAGGATGGCGAGCGGCGTCCAATCGAGGTGAAGGGCCGGCGCGAGATCGGCGATATCGAGCTGACCGAGAACGAATGGAGCCAGGCCTGCAACCTGCGAGACAAATACTGGCTCTACGTGGTCTTCGACTGCGCCAGCGCGCATCCCCGCCTGCTCCGGGTCCGGGATCCTTTCCGCAAATTACTCGCCAGCCCCAAGGGCGGCGTGATCGTTGACGAAACCGCGATTTTCGCGGCTGCTGATAACTAACGACACTGAGAAGGGAGGAAGCGAAGATGCTGAGAATCCAGGTCGTCCCGCGCAACAGCGAAAACGTCTACCGCATTCTACGGCAGAAGATAGATAACGAGGCCAAAACCTTCTTCTGGGCGGACAAGAAGAAGCTACGCCTCAAACATGTCCAACCCGCACACGCGGGCCAGATAAGAATGCGCGACGCTAACGGCATACTCGTAGCGGACACCTATGGCAGCGATCAGGTTGTAGGCGCATTCATCGCGCGGCTGGCAGCCTGGTTCCCCGCCGAGATCGCCGCGATCAACATTCAGGTAGTGCACGGCAGCCTAAAAGCGAAGGCTAAGAAGAAGTGAGTGACGGATTGGAAGATCGACCTCGGCTCATCGAGCGGGCCTTTCCGCTGAAGCAAGCGTCGCTGGATTCAGTACACGAAAAGAATGTCCGCCATGGACATATCTCCACGCTCCATATCTGGCCGGCCCGTCGCCCGCTGGCGGCCTGCCGCGCCGCACTGATCGCCACGCTTCTGCCCGATCCCGGCGACTCGGACGAGCGCCGGCGGCTGCTCGAAAAGATTGGCGGCCACGTCGTCCCGCGAATCGAGAAGAAAAAGATTGGCGGCAAGGTCAGGGACATCGAACGCGAGGAAACCGTCGGGGGGATTCTCCATTGGGGGCGCGAATCCAGCCACGACCTGCAATGGTTCCGCGACGAGATCCGCAAGGCCTACGGAGGCCGAGCGCCGCGCGTGCTTGACCCGTTTGCCGGCGGGGGTGCAATCCCGCTGGAGGCGATGCGCCTTGGATGCGAAGTGACCGCGATCGATATCAATCCGGTCGCCTGGTTCATCCTCAAATGCACGCTCGAATATCCTCAGAAGTTCGCTGGCCAGAAACGACCGCTGCCCGATTTTGTGCTCAAGGACCGCGCCTTCATGGAGGCCTTTCTGAAAGCCCAGGGCTTCAAAGGCGCGGGACTGCGAACCCAACTTGAGCGTTTGGTTCCCGCAGACACAAAGGAAACAAATCCGCAGGAAAAGGAACCTCAAGCTGCATTCGATCTGAAGGCACATCAAAGTCTGTTTGACGCCGACCTGGCCTGGCACGTGCGGGCGTGGGGCAGTTGGGTGCTGAACCGGGCCCGAGCTGATTTGGAGCGCTTCTATCCGACCATCGATGGCAAGCCGACCGTCGCCTATCTGTGGGCGCGGACGGTCAAATGCAAGATTTGCCGGGCGACGATTCCCCTGCTCAAGACCAAGTGGCTCTGCAAGAAAATCGGCGGCGGTCCCAAAGACGAAAATGGAAGCGTTACAGACAAGCGCGTACTGCTCAAGGTCGAACCCAACACGGACAAGACGGGGCCGGTTTTCAGCATCGTGACCGGCACAGAAGCGGCCTCGCAGGGTGGCAACGCTGCCCAGCGCCGCGAGTATGACAAGAAAATCGGGGCGGGAACGATGAACCGCGCCGGCGCAACCTGCCCCTGCTGCAATCTGCCCTCGATGACGATGGAAGACATCCGGTTCGAAGGAAAAGCCGGGCGGCTTGGCGCGATGATGACCGCGGTTGTCGTGGACGGCCCGAACGGTAAGGAATACCGCCTGCCGACCGGCGGTGAAATCCGGCTTGCGGCGGAAGCAGAACAGGAAATCGAGCGGGTGTTTGCGGAAATTCCGTTCGGCATCCCAAACGAGCCGACGCCTAAGGGAGGCAGCGGGGCCGCTCGCGCATTCTCTGTGGACGGATACGGCTTCGATCGCTGGAGCAAGCTCTTCACTCCCCGCCAGCTTCTGGCTCTCGGCACCTTCGTAAAGCACACCCGCGCAGCCCGCGGGTTTTTAGACGACGGTTCGGAAACGGAGGCAGTCACCGCATATCTGGCTATGATGCTCGACCGCCTGGCAAACCAGTGCAGCACCGTCGCCCGCTGGAACCAAGGCGGCGAAAACATCGAAGGGACATTCGCACGTTTTGCTTTGCCCATATTGTGGGATTTCGCCGAGGTGAATCCGCTCGGTGAGACGAGCGGCGGCTTTCCCAGCGCCTTCGAGTGGGTCACCCTCGCGGTGGATCATTTTCTCGCGGCCGCTTCAGCATGTGGCGCGCGCCAGCTCAATGCCAGCGCTCTGGCTGGTTCGGAGATTCCGGCCGCGGACATCGTAGTGACCGATCCTCCCTATTACGATGCTATTCCCTATTCCGATCTGATGGACTTCTTCTACGTATGGCTCCGTCGCACGCTCCATGGCGTATCGCCTCAAATCGACGAAGCTTTCCGAGAACCTCTCGGACCGAAGTGGAATAGCGAGGAACGGGACGGCGAGCTGATTGACGACGCCAGCCGCTTTGACGGCGATCGGTCCGTTTCAAAACAAAGCTACGAAGATGGCATGTTTCGCGCGTTTCAAGCCTGTGACCGCGTGCTTGTGCCTGACGGCCGGATGGTCGTCGTCTTTGCCAGCAAGAACCCTAACGCGTGGGAAACCTTGGTCAGCGCAATCATTCGCGCCGGCTTCGTTGTCGATGCAAACTGGCCCATTCAAACAGAACGAGCTTCCCGGACAAGGTCCCTGTCCTCGGCCGCATTGTCATCCTCCGTGTGGATAGTATGCCGCAAGCGGCCCGAAAGCGCCCGCCCCGGATGGGACAATCGCGTGTTGGCCGAGATGCGCGAGAACATCGACGCCCGGCTGCGCGAATACTGGGACGCCGGTATCCGCGGCCCTGACTTCGTCTGGGCCGCCACCGGCCCCGCCCTCGAAGCCTACAGCAAACATCCTGTCGTCAAGATGGCCAATCAGCCGGGCGCCGTGATGGAGGTCTCCGACTTTCTCCGCGCCGTCCGCCGGATCGTCGTCGATTTCGTCGTCGGCCGTGTGCTGCGCGAGAAGGACGGCGACGCTGCGGTAAGCGGCCTCGATGACGTCACCACTTATTACCTGCTCCATCGCCACGACTTCGGGATGGACGATGCTCCCGCCGGCGCCTGCATCCTGTACGCTATCTCATGCGGCCTGTCCGACCATCAGCTCGCCGACCAGTTCGAAATCCTCCAGCGCACCGGTGGCCGGAATGAGGCCGAGGAGGACGAAGCGGCCGGGGAAGACGCCGGAGAGGGCGAAGCGGCGGAGGAAATCGAGGAAGGCAGCGGCAGCAAAGTCAGGCTCCGGCCATGGAACAAACGCACCCGCAAGAGTATCGGTTACGACAGTGACGGCCGCCCCGCGCCGCTGATCGACCAGATCCACCGCCTGATGCATCTGTGGAAGGCCGGCGATTCGGTCAAGGTCGATGACTACCTGGAAACGCGCGGGCTTCGCCGCAATGCCGTCTTCCATCAGGTCCTGCAGGCCCTGATCGAACTGGCCGAACGCGGCAGCGAGGAACGTTCGCTGTTGGAGGCCCTGAGTAATTACGTCGGCGCCCGCGGCGCGACGCGCGATGCGGAACCCGAACTTCCCGGCCTGGCTAAGGAGACCGCCAGTGAAGCGTCCGAGCCGGAAGAATGAACCGCAGCCGACATTCACCGAGATTCGGCAGTTTCGCTCGTCCGAGGAGATCGATCAGGCGGTCGCCAAGCTCCAGCGCCGTCAGGCCGAGCTGGGTGCCCTGTGGGATGATCAGGTCCACTGGGATGATCCTCGTGTAATGCCTGTCAAGCAGAACATCGTCACGGCCATTCTCGACATCTTCGGACCAAATTCGCCTGAGTACGGCGCGAACCGTTTCCTCCGTATCTGGCACGGTCCCGAGCGAATTGGCCAGTCCGACCACGAAAATCAAGCCGGGTGCACAGAGGGAATTCGTCACACGAACGTGACGCTACAGGGCCTCATTGAGCGCCTGCAGGAAAAGCGTTCGGAATTATCCGGGTCGCGCGCCGCTCGCTCCATATCCGCCTTCGAACACCTCGACCTTCACCCCCGCATCGCGTCAGCCGCTACGGAGCTTTATCGGGACGGGCATTACCGTCAGGCCGTGCTTGACGCGTCGATCGCGCTGGTGAACTTCGTAAAGGACAAATCACGTCGTCACGATCTCGACGGCGCAACTTTGATGCGCACAGTGTTTTCGCCGAACAATCCAATTGTCGCATTCAACGATTTGAACGACCAGAGCGCCAGGGATGAGCAGGAAGGGCTGATGCACCTTTTTGAAGGGGCCGTGCTAGCGCTTCGAAACCCCCGCGCCCATAGCATCAGCTTCGATTCGCCCGACGCTGCAGTCGACTACATCGCGTTTCTGAGTCTCCTAGCCAAGCGCCTTGACGAGGCGCAGCGGGCAACTGTATCAGGGACAGCCTGAAGAGCTTAACAATGAACTGGGGGAACCTGGAAAGCGGTCTGCTCGGAGCGATTGCTGGAGGCATAATCGGTAGCATTCTGTCTTACGTCGGCGCCGCGTATCTTCAAAACCGCGAAAGGAAAACGCGACAGCTTGCGGCGGCGCGCGCTCTCCTGGTGGAGCTTCGCGCTAACCATTTCGGTGTTCAATCGCTTGGGACTGACTTGCACCAGAAGGTGCCAAACGAATGGCCCCGCTTTGAAAAAAGCGATTACTTTGTCAAAAGTGCATGGGTCGACCTGCTGCCGTTAATCTCCCCTCTGCTCCATTGGAGCGAGCTGACACAGATCGAGAATGCCTACAGGTCGATGGAGACTGCGCTCCAGGAAATCCAAGCGGCCGGTCACCATGTTGCGAAAAGCTCTCCCACTTCGGAGTGGGGCTCGTTTCGGCAGGACCTGCAACGAATAGAGAATCAATCTCTTCGAAAGGCGTTGCACGCGTTCGCGCAGGCCACGAAGTTGTTGGCATCGAGGGTCTTGACTGTCGAAGAACGGAAAGAGATCGCGAGCCAGCCGGGGCTCTAGCCTGGCTGCGGGTGGTTATTGAGGAGGCCGCGTACATGGCAAAACCAGCTTGGACACCTTGGCATAAAGTCCTGAAGATCCGGCCGGATCTGAAATCTGGCGAGCTGCCGCTTAATATCTTCGCCGCTGATCTTTACGACGTCGCTACTGGCGCGGCCAAGCCGATCTATCAGCGCCCGGAAGAATTTTTCGCCCTCACCTATCCCACCTACAGCCTGCGCGAGCTGGCCAAGGAGGTCGCCTTGCGCCTGGCCGGCAAGAGCGAAAAGGCGGTACGCCAGCTCCAACTCACGTACGGTGGCGGTAAGACCCATTCGCTGATCACGCTCTGGCATCTGTTCGATCGACCCGACCAGTTGCCCGATCTCCCCGCGGTCCGGGAATTCAAAGAGAGCATGGGTATAGCGCCGCCGCCGGCGCGGATCGCCATCCTGCCATTCGACAAGCTCGATCCCGAAAAGGGAATGGAAGCGCAAAGCCCGGACGGAGAGAAGCGATGGCTCAAGTATCCGTGGAGCGTGCTGGCTTTTGAAATCGCTGGCGCAGAAGGGTTGCGCCTGCTCCATCCGGACGAAAAGGAAGCCGAGCGCGAGAGCGTGCCGTTCCAGAACCTGCTGGAAACTCTGTTTCAATTGCCGGCCAAACAAGGGCTCGCGACGCTGATCCTGATCGACGAAGTTCTGATGTATGCGCGCGAAAAAGTACGCAACGATCGGGGATGGCTTGGGGCGCTCGGAGATTTCTTTCAAGGCCTGACCCAGGCTGCAAGCAAGGTCGATCGATGCGCCGTGGTGGCCTCCCTGCTGGCGACGGACCCCGCCAAGTACGACGAGCAGGGCCGGCAAATCGTCGGCGAAATCCGGGAACGCTTCGGCCGCCAGCAGGAGGCGGCGATCGAGCCGGTCGCGAAGAGCGACGTGGCCGAAGTGCTGCGCCGACGGCTGTTCGCCCCGGAATCGATTCAGGAACGCAGCGGCTTCCGGGCTGCCGCCGCCGGAGCGCTCAAGGGAATCGAGGCGCTGGACGAATCCACTAAAAAAGACGCCAAAGCGATGGAAGACCGGATCGAGGCCAGCTACCCGTTCCATCCGGAATTGATCGAGGTCTTCTATACCAAGTGGACCAGCCTCGAGGGCTTTCAGCGCACCCGCGGCGTCCTCCGGACCTTTGCGCTCGCGCTACGCGACGCCGAAAACTGGGACCAATGCCCGCTTGTCGGCGCCAACGTATTTTTGGGCACGCCGGACGCCGATACGCTCGGTGAAGCGGCCCAGGAGCTCGCCACTATTGCAACGACCGAGCAATACGAAGGGCGCCGCCAGGAATGGGCACCGATTCTAAGCAGCGAACTCGCCAGGGCGCGGGACATCCAGCTCGAAATTCCGGGGCTCAAATTTCGCGAGATTGAGCAGGCGGTTTTCGCGACCTTCCTCCACTCGCAGCCGGCCGGCCACAAGGCCCAGACCCGCGACCTGATGCTGCTGTTGGGGCCGACGCGCCCCGACAAGATCGAACTGGAAAGGGGACTCAACCGCTGGGCCGACACCTCGTGGTTCCTGGACGAGGAGGATATCGGCGACCCCAGCCGGACCAGCGATGAGCGTAAGCCGCTGCCCAAAGCGTGGCGGCTGGGCGTGAAACCCAACTTGCGTCAGATGCACGCTGAGGCGTGCAAGCGGATCTCGCCGGAGATTACCGAATCGCGGCTACTGGACGAAATCGGCAAGGCCAAGACGCTTACCGCCGGAGCCGGTGCGCTCGGCGCCCGCGTCCACACGCTGCCCGACAAACCCAGCGACATCCCCGACGACGGCGAATTCCATTACGCCGTCCTCAAGCCCAACGCCGCGAGCGACCCCGACCGCCCCAGCAGCGAAGCCAAACGTTTCATCAACGAAACCACCGCCGCCGATCGGCTGCGGACCAATCGCAACGCGTTGGTGTTGGCCGTGCCTTCCAAGAATGGGCTTGACGCCGCGCGGGCGAGGATGCGCGAAGCCCTGGGTTGGGAAGAAGTCGCCGACCAGCTTCGCGAGCAGATCAAGAAAGGCGATCTCGATCCCATCCGCCTGGCGATACTCAACCAATCGGTCAAGGAAGCGCGCGAACGGGCCCGCGACGCTATTAAACAGGCCTATTGCATCTGCATCACGGTCGGCGAGGACAAGGAGATCCAGGGCTTTCGAGTTGCGCTCAACGGTTCGGATCTATTTGCCGCAATCAAGGCCGATTCACGCTCGCGCATTCAAGATACCGCCGTCAACGTCGAGGCTTTGCTGCCCGAAGGTCCTTACGACTTGTGGCGTGAGGGCGAGACCGCGCGCCGCCTGAAGGATCTCGTTGGAGCATTCGCAGCCAATCCCGAGTTGCCCAAGATGCTGAACCGCGGGGCAATCGAGCAAACCCTGGTGCTCGGATGTCAGCAGGGACAGTTTGTTTTGCGCGCCAGCCGTCCGGATCGTTCGATGCGAACATTCTGGCGACAGATGCCTGACGAAGCGGCCCTAAAGGATCCCACCCTGGAAGTGGTACTTCCCGAGGCGGCGGAGCTGGTGGAAATCGCTCCGACTCTGCTCGCGAAAGGCGAGCTTCCGGGGCTGTGGGAAGGCGATGGAATCGCGGTCAAGACGGTTGCCGAGTACTTTCGCGGCGGCAACGTGGTCAAAATCAAGAAAAACACTTACGAAGAGCCGCTGACCATTCCAAAGGCCTCGAAGGAAACGGTTGCGAGGGCAATTAGAGCTGCGGTTGAGGAGGGCAACCTCTGGCTGACGTTTGGACAGGCCAGCATCCTGGGTGAAGAAATCCCGCCCGGCCTCCTCACCGACGAGACGAAGCTGGCGATGCCTCCCGAAGCGCTTTCGACGGTCAACATCCTACCGGGAGTATTAAGAGAGGCATGGCCGGAAGAGACCACCAGCGCGATGGCGATCTTGAGCGCAAGTTCTGCCAGGGCAGGCAAAAATCTTCCTTGGACGACGGTGCGGGAAGCGATTGAGGGCGCCCTGCGAGTTGGAATGCTCGAACGCGCGCCAGACTCCGGTCCGTGGCCCTGCGATCTCTCGGGTGCGCAGAACGTCAGATTGCGCCTGCCGTCGGCGCCACCCCCGCCCCCTCCGCCGCGGCCTCCGCGCCCGTCTGGGATGCGTTTGGCTGAATCGGAACTCAAGCCTAACGAAATTCAGGAGCTGGCCGACCAGATAGGAGAGATCAGGAAAGCAGCCGTGGGCCTCGATCTCAAATTCAGGATCGGGATTTCCGTCGCCGATGGCTCAGCCAAATTGAGCGACGAAACCGTGAAAGCCCTCAACCAACTCCTGGCGAAGATCTCAAGGAGTTTTCAGTTGCGCTAAGCAACAAATGGCATGGTCGAGCGCTTCTTTCGCAGCCTCAAGGCGGAGTGCACCTGACAACACAACTTCCAACACTTCGCTCAGGCGCGATCTGCTATTAGCAGTTGGATTCGTTGGTACAACCCTGAGCGGCCCCGCCAGGCACTCAACTGCCGCAGCCCTGTCCAATTCCGGGCTCAACAACTACCCAACGCGGCCTGATTTCGGGGGTCGCTACACGATTTCCAGCTGCTCCAGCCCTCCGCTGGCCTTACCCCTTTGGGTATCCCATTCGTAATTTAGTGTCGGCCGCTGTTTCGGTTCATCTTCCCATTCCGAGTTTTTCCGATTCATTCCGAATCGGCTTAATCTCCATACTGAACCGTCCTTGCGTCAATCCTGTGGTAATCCGCGTGGGTTCCGATCCTCTTGATGAACGCCGCTGGGGATAACAACGAAAGGCGAGTGCGGCGGGGCGTTCGTAGGACGGGCGGCCCTGCCCGTCATTGAGGCACGAGCGTCCCGGCTCGTGCTTCTGGTCAACAATTCGCCAGCATTTGTCAGGTCGCGAGGTGGCGGCCGATGGCTTCGACCTGGGCCGGCCATTCATCCGGCGCCGCCATCGGCCACAGGACAAATTTGTCCAGCCCCACCGCTTCATAGGCGGCGATCCGCTCGCGAATCTCCGCCGCGCTGCCAAAGGCGCCGCGCTCGCGAACCGCCTCGCCCTGGGCGCCCATCAGGGCAAGAAACGGCTCGGCCTCCTGGCGCGCCCGGGCCTGCGAGCTGGAAAGCCGGCAGCGCAAGATGATTCCCGCTTCAATCCGGGCCGTGCCGCGGCCGTAGTGCTGGGCGAAGGCGCGGATAGATGCCATGTTTGCCGCAAACTCCGCCGGTGATTGGACCGAGGCAAAGTAACCGTCGGCCAGCCGCGCCGTGCGCTTGAGAGCGGCTTCGGATTTGCCGCCCACCCAGATGTCCAGGGTGCCGCTGTCATTGTTGGCACGCGGCCGCGGGCGCGGCTGGATGGTCAGATGGTCGAAATTGTAATGGCGGCCGTGGAAGCTCACGTCGGCGTCGCGCCACAGCGCGCGCATAATCGCGATCCCTTCGTCCAACCGCTGGCCGCGTCCCTGGAGCGGGACTCCACAGGTGGCGTAATCGGTCAGGTTGTTGCCCGTCCCCACCGCCATCACCATCCGCCCGTGCGAGAGATAATCGAGGCTGGCGAAGGCTTTGGCAACCAGCACGGGATGGCGCAAATTGAGCAGCAGCACGCTGGGTCCAAGCTTGATTGTAGAGGTATGCGCGGCCAGCATCGAAAGCGACGCGACTACATCCAACTCCGGGCTTGAGCTGCTCACGTGGTCGGAGAGCCAGAAGGAGTCCAAGCCCCAGTCCTCGGCCCGTCGCGCGACCTCGATCAGCGCGGCGACGGAGGGCAGACCCAGGCGCCATTGTCCCAGGCCGATGCCGATCTTAACGCGGTCAGGCATGTTTAAAGCTCCCCGGTAAGCTTGTGCGACCCAATCTCCAAGTCTCACAATAGCATTAATGGGAAAGTTCAGGGTCGAGGCCCACGGCAAGCCATGGCAGTGACGCTAACGGTGCTGGGCGCCGGCGATGCCTTCGCCAGCAAAGGCTATTTTCAGGCCAGCTATCTGCTGGACGCGGGCGAGAAGCGGGTTTTGCTGGATGCCGGGCCCACCGTGCTGGCCGCGCTCAAACGCGCTCGCCTGCCTACCAACAGTATCGATCTGGTGCTGATAAGCCATCTGCATGGCGACCATTTCGCCGGGCTGCCGTTTCTCATCCTGGAATATCTCTATGAAAACCCGCTCAAGCGGCGCCTGACCATCGCCGGACCGCCCCAGCTCGCCGAGCGCACCTGGACCCTGTTTCGCAACTGCTACCCCGAGACCGATCCAAGCTCGGTGCGCAACCAGATCGATTTCGTGGTGCTGCCGGCGGCGGGCCAGGTCACCTTGGCTGGAGTCGGGGTGCGTACCGTGCGCACTCCGCACATGGTCAATGAACTTTCGCTGGCTTTTCGGATACGTCTGGGTGGGCGCACGGTGGTCTTCTCCGGCGACAGCGGCTGGACCGACGAGCTGATCGAGCTGTCGGCCGGAAGCGACCTGTTCCTGTGCGAATGCACCTATTTCGAATCGACCCACCTGCGCTTTCATATCAATTATCCCGAGTTGTGGAACAACCACGGCCGCCTGACTACCCGCCGCCTGTTGATGACTCACGTCGGCCGCGAGGTTCTGGAACACGCCGCCGAGGTCAAGCTGGAAATGGCATACGATCTGATGGCGATCGAAGTTTGAGCAGGCGGCTTTTGTTGGTGCCGGTTGCCGGGGTATGGTGACGGCGCGAGCGCGGCTCGTGCTTGCTATCTTAAGCCGCGGAGGAAGCGATCCGGGATGGGTATTGCCGAAGGAAAGCGCGCGCTGGTTATCGGCTTGGCCAACGATAAGAGTCTGGCCTGGTCGATTGTGCAGAACTTGACCGCTCAGGGCGCCCAGGTGGGACTGACTTACCAAGGGTCGGTGCTGGAGCGGCGGGTCCGGCCACTGGCGGAGCAGGTGGGCGCCACCGTACTGGGCGAGCTCGATGTCGGCGACGATCGGCAGATAGGCGCGCTGTTCGAGCGGGTGGGTTCGTTGTGGGGCGGACTGGATTATCTGGTCCACGCGGTCGCGTTTGCCCAACGCGAGGATCTGCGCGATCGCTTTCTCAACGTCAGCCGGGCCAACTTTGCCGGCGCCTTGGATATCAGCGCCTATTCGCTGGTTGCGCTGGCGCGCGCGGCCGAGCCCCTGATGGTGGCGCGCGGCGGTGGCGCAATCGTGGCGCTGAGCTATCTGGGCGCGGTGCGCGCGGTTCCCAACTACAACGTCATGGGCGTGGCCAAGGCTGCCTTGGAGGCCTGTGTGCGCTACCTCGCCTTGGACCTTGGAACGAGCAATATCCGGGTCAACGCGATCAGCGCCGGCCCGGCTCGCACCCTTTCGTCCTCCGCGATCAAGGGCTTTCACGAGATGGCGCACGAGGTCGAGCAACGCTCGCCGATGCGGCGGATGATGGCGCCCGAGGAAGTGGGCAAGATGACCACCGCCTTGCTGAGCGATCTCGGCAGCGGAGTCACCGGTCAAACCATCTATGTTGACGTTGGCTATAGTATCGTGGGGCTATAAGCCGAGCGGAGGGTTTCACAGCGATGGCGATAATTGCGGTACCGCAACTCAAGGACAACTACGCCTATCTCTTGAGCGACGACCAAAGCGATGAGTGCGCGGTCGTCGATTGCGCCGAGGCGGATAAGGTTCTGGCTGCCGCCAAAGCGCACGGATTGCGCCCCAGCACGGTGCTTTCCACCCATTTTCATCGCGATCACGTGGGCGGCAATCTCGATTTGGCCGCCGCGGTCCCCGGCCTGCGGGTGTACGGAGCACGAGCCGAAAACGGACGCATCCCCGCGCTGACCGACCCGGTGGATGACGGCAACGAGGTGCGAGTAGCCAGCCTGCGCGGGCGCGCGATCGGTATTCCCGCGCATACCAACGGACACGTGGCCTACTACTTCCCCTCGCTCAAAGCGGCCTTTACCGGTGACACCCTCTTTATCGCCGGCTGCGGGCGACTGTTCGAAGGGCAGGCTGACACGATGGTCAATTCGCTGGCCAAGCTGATGGCGCTGCCCGATGACACCGCGATCTATTGCGGCCACGAATATACCGAAAACAACCTGCGTTTCGCGCTGACGCTGGAACCGCACAACCCTAAACTGGTCGAGAAATACGCCTGGGCGCGCGCCATGCGCGAGCAGGGACGCTTCACCGTGCCTTCCACCGTGGCTGCGGAAAAGCAGTTTAACCCGTTCGTGCGCACCGACAGCGAGGAGATTCGCACTACCCTAGCCCGCCTTGATCCGTCTTTGCCTAAAGACTCGGTGGCGATTTTCGCCCGGATCCGTCAGCTCAAGGACAAGTTCTAGCGGCGAGGTCGCGCGAGCCTTTGGACTAAAAATTCAAGCGCTGAAAGATGCGCTCGGGGATCAGCCTCACGATCGCCATAATCGGCCGCCAGATAGCGGGCACGAAGACCACCAGGCGTCCCCGCCGAAAGTTACGGTAAATCGCGGCTGCGGCGGTTGCCGGGCTAATCCCCGAGGGGCCTTTGCGGCCCCAGCTCATCCGCGTATCGACCAGTCCCAGCTTGACCGTCATCACCCCAATTCCCTTGGGGCGCAGGCGGGCGCGCAAGCCCTGAGTAAACAGCGCCAGACCGCCCTTGGCGCTGCCGTAGATATAATTGGACCGCCGGCCGCGCTCTCCCGCTACCGATCCAATCACGATGATGAAGCCGTGGCCCTGGCGCTCCAGGCGATCCGCGGCCACGGTCAAGAGCGAGACCGCGCCTGCGTAATTGATATTGACGATAGCCAGCGCCGCCGCCGGATCGTGTTCGGCGTCGTCCTGGTCGCCCATCTCGCCGAAACAGACCATTACACCGTCCAGCCCCTCCAGCACGGCCGCGGCCTGCGCGATCAGCTCCGCATGGGAAGCAAACGCGGTGGCGTCGAAGCAGAGCTGATGGACGGTGGCGCCGCTGCGCAGGCGCAGGTCGGCGCCGACGCGCTCCAGCTCGTCGCGGTCGCGCGCCGCCCGGCACAAGGCCGCGCCGG
>Ga0080006_1165684_pt1 | contig 64477 bp, 52 predicted proteins | sample RS3BMetagenome_FD_69209 | JGI IMG/M metagenome (GOLD analysis project Ga0080006, IMG submission 69209) | Ferric oxide microbial mat and aquatic microbial communities from Rainbow Spring, Yellowstone National Park, USA - RS3B (SPADES... ...
CCCCCGCCTCCGCCGCTGCCCCCCCGCCCCCGCACCCCCCCCCGCCGCGCCCCGGAGAATATGCCGCAAGAGGACACGCCCGAAGCGAGAACCTGCGGTGTCATAACACCGCGGGCCGCGCCCCGCGCCCGTGAATGCACGTCCGGTGGGCGGCGGCCGCCGCCCCCGGACCGGAGAAGGGGAGGACCGCCCCCGCATGAACGTCATCGTCCTCTGCACGGACAGCCTGCGGGTCGACCACCTCGGCTGCTACGGCAACCCGTGGATCCGCACACCCAACCTCGACCGCCTCGCCGCCGAGGGCGCGCTCTTCGACCACTGCTACAGCGAGAACCTGCCGACCATGCCCACCCGCACGGCTTGGTGGACCGGCCGCTACCAGTTCCCCTGGCGCGGCTGGCAGCAGTTCGAGCATTCCGACTACCTGCTGGCCGAGGTGCTCTGGGACCGCGGCTACACCTCCGCGCTGGTCACGGACACCTACCACATGCACAAGCCCGTCTACAACTGCGGCCGCGGCTTCGACACCGTGCGCTGGGTCCGCGGCCAGGAGTACGACCCGTGGATCGTCGACCCGGCGGTGCAGGTCGAGGTGGGGCCCTGGCACCGCCTGAAGGGCGACGACTCCGACCGCCTGTGGCGCCCGCGCTTCGAGCAGTACCTCCGCAACCGTAGCGCGTGGGGGGAGGACGAGGAGAAGACCCCGACGGCGCAGGTCGCCAAGGCCGCGGTGGCCTGGCTGGAGGAGCAGGTGCGGGTCCACGGGACCAGGGACCGCCTCTTCCTCTGGGTCGACTTCTTCGATCCGCACGAGCCCTGGGACCCGCCCGAACCCTACCGCTCCATGTACGACCCGGACTACCGCGGGCACGTGAACATCGACCCGGTCGCGGGCCCGGTGGCCGATTACATGACGGAGGCCGAAATCCGTCACACTATGGCCCTGTACGCCGGTGAGGTCACGATGGTCGACCGCTGGGCCGGCGCGGTCCTGGACGCCGCCCGGGCGCTCGGGCTGTGGGACGACACGCTGGTGATGCACGTCAGCGACCACGGCGAGCCCTTCGGCGAGCACGGCATCATCCGCAAGGCCCGCCCCTGGAACTACGAGGAACTCGTCCACGTGCCGTGGATCCTGCGCCACCCGGAGGGCATCGGCAGGGGGCGCCGCATCCCGGCCCTGGTGCAGACCGTGGACCTCATGCCGACGGTCCTCGACGCCCTGGGCATCGCGGGCCCGCTCACGCTGCCGTTCCTGGCGCCGACGCGGACCATGTTCCCGCAGGACATCGAGGTCGACCGTCGGCGCGTGGAACTCACCGGCAGGAGCCTGATGCCCCTTCTGCGTGGGCAGGCGGAGCGGGTGCGCGAGGCGGCGGTCACCGCCCACCACGGGCGGCAGTGGAGCCTGCGCACCGCCGATTGGAGCTACCTGCTGCCGATCGACGGCAGCGCCGGCCCCGAACTCTACGACCGTCGGCGGGATCCCGGCGAGCACGACAACCTGGCCGGGCGCGAAGCCGACCGGGCCCAGGCCATGGAACTCCAACTGCGCCGCTTCGTCGACGAGGTCGAGCGGCACCGCTGAGATGCCCCGGCCCCCTCGCGCATCCGGGCCCGGACGGCCCCCCGGGTGGTCGTTCCCGGCCCCGGCCCTCGCCCGCCTCCCGGCGACATCACCCGAAGGGGGTCGCGCCCATGCCCCGCCGCCCGAACGTGATCCTGGTGCTGATGGACGACATGGGGTACGGGGACATGGGCTGCTACGGCCCCACCCCCATCCGGACGCCGCACATGGACGGCATCGCCGCCGGCGGCGTGCGCTTCACGCAGATGTACTCCGCGGCGCCGGTCTGCACGCCGTCGCGCTGCGGCCTGCTCACGGGGCGCTACGCGCAGCGGGTCGGGTTGCCGCGCGTGCTCTTCCCCCAGGACACGATCGGCCTGACCGACGCGGAACGTACGGTGGCCGACTGCCTCCGCCCGCTCGGTTACGCCACGTGTGGCATCGGCAAGTGGCACCTGGGCTGCCGCCCGGAGCACCACCCCTGCCGCCACGGCTTCGACCGCTTCTTCGGCCTCCTCTACAGCAACGACATGCACCCGCTGCACCTCTACGAGGACGAGCGGGTGCTGGAGGAGACCGTCGACCAGGCCACCCTCACCCGCCGCTACACCGACTTCGCCATCGACTTCATGCGCGCGCATCGTGACGCGCCGTTCTTCGTCTACCTCGCCCATACGATGCCGCACATCCCCCTGCACGTGGAACCGGAGTTTCGCGGCCGGTCGGCCGCCGGGACGTACGGCGACACCATCGAGTGCATCGACGCGCACCTCGGCCGCCTGCTTTCCGAAGTGCGGGCGCTGGGGATCGAGAACGACACCCTGGTCCTGGTCACCTCGGATAACGGCCCGTGGTACGAGGGGAGCACGGGCGGGCTGCGCGGGCGCAAGTTCGAGGTGTATGAGGGCGGGGTGCGTTCCCCGTTCGTGGCGCAGTGGCCCGCGGAGATCCCCGCCGGTGCGCGCTGCGATGCGCCGGCCTGCTTTCCGGACCTGCTGCCCACGCTGGTCGGCCTGGCGGGGGGTACGCCACCGGCCGACCGGGTCATCGACGGCAGGGATATCGGGCCGCTCCTGCGCGGCCACGGGACATCCCCGCACGACGCCCTCTACTTCTACACGGGCAACAGCCTCAACGCGGTGCGCGCGGGGCGGTGGAAGCTGCACGTGGCGCGGGGGGGAGAGGGCAAGGACCGCAGCCAGATGCCGCAGTTGTTCGATCTGGAGATCGACCCCTCCGAGTCCTACAACCTGGCGGACCGGCACCCCGAGTTGGTGGACGGGCTCCGCGGCATGATGGCCTCCTTCGACGCCGACCTCCGCGCCGACCGCGCGCGGGCGGCGGGGACGGCGGAAGCGTAGGCGGCCGTGGAGGGTGCCGCGCAATCGCTTGTGCGGCACCCTCTGGCTCCGGTCCGTTGAGCTCGGCATGTCCGGGCCCGCCGACTCACTCGAAGTCCGGCGTCTGCGGGCTCAGGCACTCCCGAGTGTTGATCCGCGACCCCGCCGGCCGTGGCACGGGCCCGCCGAAGAGCAGGGGGTCACCCGTCGCCTCCATCCACCGCTGCAGCCGTCCGGCGAGGTCTCCGCGCACGGCCGCGAAGCCCGGGTCGTCCGCGCGGTTCACCCGCTCGACCGGGTCGAGGTAGAGGTCGAAGAGCATCTCCGCCGGCCGCGCCTCTTCCAGTAGGCCGTGCTCCACCAGGAAGCGCTTGGCCGGCCCGTCGTCGATGTTGGCGGGCACGGTGTGCGCATGGCCCCCGTAGCGGCGGATGAGCTTGTACCGCTCGGTGCGCACGCAGCGCATCGGCTCGTACGCGGCGTGGTAGCTCACCTCGGCGAAGAGCTCCCCGCGCACCCCCTCGGTATCGCCGCGCAGCAGCGGCAGGAGCGACGCCCCCTCGAGCCACTCCGGCCGGTCGATACCCGCCAGGTCGCAGAGCGTCGGGTAGAGATCCAACTGCGAGACCAGGGCGTCGGTCGCGTGCCCCGCGCACGGGTTCCCCGGGTAGCGCAGGATCAGGGCCACGCCGATGCCCGTGTCATGGAGGTTGCACTTCATGTGCGGGAACGCGATCCCGTGGTCGGTGGTGAACACCACGATCGTGTTCCGGTCGAGCCCCGTATCGCGTAGCGCATCCAGCACCATACCCGCGCAGTGGTCCACGATGCCCGCGCCGAGGATGAAGCGGGCCGTGTCCTCCCGGTTGGCGGCGTTGTCATAGAGGGGGAAGGGCGGCAGGACATGATCCGGGTCGATCCGGCCGTCCAGCGGCGGGAACTCGCGGTGGGTGCTCGACATGCCGAAGGCCAGGAAGAAAGGCTGAGTCGGGGCGGAGCGGATGTAGTCCGCCGCCGCACGGGCGAAAGCCACGTCGCGGGGCTCGCCCGCCCCGCCGGCCGCCGCCGGCCGCTTCTGATAGCCGAGGCCCGCCACCTCGGCACCCGGACACTCGTGCTGCACCCCGCAGAGGACCGTCTCGTAGCCGTGACCGCCAAGGAACCCGGCCAGGTGCCGCCGGCGGCCGGTTTCGTTCAGCCCGAATCCTCGGTTCACCAGCCCCGTCATGCCGCAGCCGTGCGCGGACATGCCGGTGAGCATGGCCGCCCGGCTCGGCGAACAGGTCGGCGCCGCGGAGTAGGCGTGGCGAAAGAGCGTCCCCTCGCCGGCCAGCCGCAGCAGATTGGGCGTCGGCACCGCGTGTCCGTAGGGCTGGATGTAACGGCCCATGTCGTGCGTGTGCATGTAGACGATGTTGTACAAGGCTCGATCCACCTCCGCTGTCGCGCCTGTCCGCAGGAGCACCACTCCGGTCACTGGGGCACTCGCCGCACCCCTTGCCGCCGTTTCGCCGCCGACGGTCATACCGTGCTGTCGGGTGCTGCGGCGGCTTCGCCGCGCCCCCCCTCTGACGAGCCCCCAGGTGGCCGCTGCAAGAGTCCTCTTCTGCGAGGCCACGGTTCCGAAGGCCCTTGCCCCAACGCCTTCAGGCTCGGGTCGGACGCCGGAACCGACTTTTGCAGCGCCGTCCTAGCCATGCGTGTTCGCTATCATCGGTACACTCCGCTCCCGCATCCGGTCGCCCGTCGGCGGTGTTTCCGACCGAGCGCACTCCGGCCGCCCACGGCCCGAACGCTTGGCGAGTAGCGTGCTGAGTCGTCACGGCCGGCCATGCCCTGCTTGCCCCGCGGTCCGCCCGCTGACCACTGCCCCACGGTCTCCGCTCCCGGCCGGCCGCGCCGGAACGAGGGTCGAACGAGATGGGAACGCCCGACTCGCTCCGATCCGGCCGGGGTTACGGCGCGCGCGTACGCCCCACGGGGTGGGGGTGGCCGTCCTTGGCCACCCCCGGCCTGCGCCCGCCGCCCGCCTACCCCTGCACCTCGAAGGTCGCCGCCCGTTCCCCGCTGTCCCGGTAACCGATGCGGCAGGCGCGGGCGCGGACCCGGGTCGTCCCCGGCGGCAGCCGCAGGGGGCCGGTGTAAAGGCGCCAGCGCGGCGTCGCCTCGGTCCCGATGGCGTAGGCGATCGAGGCGCCCTGCGTGCTGCAGTGGATCTGCAGAAGCAGGGGAGAGGGGTAGGCCCCACCCCCGTCCGGCACCGGTTCCGTGCCGGGTCCGCCCGCCCCGAGCGCGACGAAGAGGGGCGCCGCGGTCTGCGGCTGGACACCCCCCGGCCACATCCGGGCGACCATCTCCGCCTCGGGCACGTCCCCGAGGTCCCCGTACGCGGCCCGCCACGCGTCCAGGGCCTGACGCATCCGCTCCAGCGTCGCGCGGTGGGCGGGGTCCCCGGCCAGGTTGCGCACCTCGTACGGGTCGGCCGCCGTGTCGTACAGCTCCTCCGGCGGGCGCCGCTCCGCCAGGAACAGCCGCTGCGTCTCCGTCAGGGCGCCCTCGGCGTGGAGGCGCCACAACTCCTGCATCACCGGGTGGCGGTTGCGGTAGGGGATCCAGGACAGGTAGGGCTGGTCGGGGTGGAAGTGACGGATGTACTTGAACTGCCGGTCGCGCACCGCCCGCACCATGTCGTACGCCTCGTCGTGGCGGTCCCGGGCGGCGTAGACGTACTCCCGCGGCGCGCCCTCCGGCCCGAGGAAGGGCCGTCCCTGCAGGTGCCGCGGCAGGGGCACGCCGGCCAGGGAGAGCAGCGTCGGCCCCAGGTCGATCAGGCTGACCAGGTCGTCCGCCGCCACGCCCGGTTCCAGATGCCCCGGCCGGCGCACGATCAGCGGGATGCGGATTCCGGCGTCGTAGGGCCAGCGCTTGCCGCGCGGCAGGCCCTCCCCGTGGTCGCTCCAGAGGAAGACGACCGTGTCCGCGGCCAGGCCGTCCGCCTCCAGTTCGCCCAGGATCTCCCCGACGCGCCGGTCGGCGGCCTCGAGGTTGTCGTAGTGGCGCGCCAGCGCCTCCCGCGCCTTGGGCGTGTCCGGGAGGTAGGGCGGCAGCACCACCCGTTCCGGGTCGGTGAGGAGGGGACGGCCCTCCCGCGGCCACATCCCGCTCTCGTGGGTCACCGTGGGATTGAACACGGCGAAGAAGGGCTGTCCCGGGTCACGGTGGCGCCAGTGGCCCTGATTCCCGCATTCGTCCCAGGCCGTCAGCGGCGGCGTGAACTGGTAATCCGTCTTGGCGTTGTTGGTGCAGTAGTAGCCGGCGGCGCGCAGGTACTCCGTGAAGGTCTTCACGTAGGCGGGCGGTACCGCCGAATAAGGGGTCGGCAACTCGGGGGCGTGGGGGTTGGTGTGGGTCGTGCGCATGTGGTGGCTGCCGATGGAGGTCTGGTACATACCGGTGATGATCGCCGACCGGCTGGGGGCGCAGACGCCGGCCGTGGAGAAGGCCAGCGGGTAGCGCCGCCCCTCCGCGGCCAGCCGGTCGATGTTCGGCGTGCGCGCCACCGCATCGCCGTAACAGCCGAAGCGCGGGCTCGTGTCCTCGAGCGAGATCCAGAGGAAGTTCGGTCGCCCCTGCTGACCCGTCGGCATGTGGACCACCCTCCTGACTGGTGGTGCCCACCACGGCCGCCGCGGTGGGCACCACCTGCCCCGACCCGATGCCCCTGTCTCTGTCCCTGCTCTGCCCCCGCCCCTGCCCCTGCCCCTGCCGCTCTGCCCCCGCCCCTGCCCCTGCCGTCCCCCGTCAGAACACCTCTCCGGCCTGCTCCGACGCCGCGATCCACGGGTCGCCCGTGGCCCGGCGGAAGGCCCGCACCTTGGCGCGCATCTCCGCCGCCACACCGGCCAGGGCCGGGTCGCCGATGCGGTTGACCGCCTCCACCGGGTCGGCCTCCACGTCGAAGAGCCCCTCCGCGTCATGGCGCAGGCAGCGCTCCGTCGGCCGCCGCCCCAGCATCGCGATGCCCTCGGCGCGCACGGCCCGCCAGGTGGGCGAGTCCCACAGGTCGCTCGGCAGCGGCATGGTCAGCTCGGGGAAGAGGGTGCGCACGTACTTGTAGCGCCGCCCGCGCAGGACGCGGTAGGGGAAGTAGTTCGTCACCTCGTGGAAGGTGTGCGAGAAATACGTCTCGTCCCAGCCCTCCGGGTGTGATTGCCCCAGGACGGGCAGGAAGGAGAGCCCCGGCAGGCCCTCGGGGGCCGGCACCCCGCACCAGTCGAACACGGTGGGGGCGATGTTGCACCAGTTGACCAGGGCGTCGTTGACGGCGCCGCGGCGATCCAGGCCCGGATGGCGCACGATGAGGGGGCAGTGGTGCCCCGAGTCGAAGGGGGAGGCCTTGGCGCCGGGGAACGGCATGCCGTGGTCGCTCAGGCAGAGCACCAGCGTGTCTTCCGCCCGGCCGGACCGCTCCAGTGCCGAGAGGACCATGCCGATGCCGGTGTCCAGCCGCGAGATGGACTGGTAGTACTGCGCCAGTTCGGCCCGCACCGCCGGGATGTCCGGCAGGAACGGGGGGACGGCGACATCCCCGGGCGAGTAGCGCACCTCCTGCACCCCGGGATACGCCCGGGCGTTGCCGAAGTCCCGGTGCGGGTCCGCGAAGCCGACGTGCAGGTAGAACGGCCGCTCCCCGCAGGTGGCGAGGAACTCCGCCGCGCGCGCGGCGATCTGCTGCACGTCGCGGCCGCCCACCGGCGGCTCGAAGTCCCAGGGGTACACCTCCGCCGGCTGAACGTGCAGCTTGCCGACGACCCCGGTGACGAAGCCGTGGTCCCGCAGCACCCGCGGCATGGAGCGCACGCGGCGCTGGGTGTGGAAGTCGTGCACCCCGTGGGTGTGTCCGTACTGGCCGTGGGTGTGGCTGTGGAGCCCGGTCAGGAGAGAGGCCCGGCTGGCCGCGCAGGACGGGGTGGTGCAGAAGGCGTGGCTGAAGCGCACCCCGTCCGCCGCCAGCGCGTCCACATGGGGGGTGCGGATGGCGGGGTTGCCGTAACAGCCGGCGATGGGGGACCAGTCGTCGGCGATGAGCAGCAGGACGCTGTGCGGCCGGGGCATCGACGTCCACCCCCTGCGGCGGGATCGGCGCGGGGCGATGCGGGCATTGTCGGGCCGCGACCTGCGTCGCGGCTGGGCCGTTCCCATGGCCGGCAGCCACCCGCGGGGGCCCCGCGGTCGGCGCGGGCCTCCCCGTCCCGGCACTACCGGGCGCCACCGACAGTTCGGGCCGGGGCGGCCGGATCATGCCACCGCTGACGAAAGTCCGCACATTGTCATTACAATTCCTTGTTACAATGTGCTGGTGCCGTGCGCCATCACCCTGGATCTCGCACAGATCCGATTCGGGCCTTGGGCCACATCCGCCCAGAGCGATCGTCCCGGCCCCGGCGGTCGTTGGCGGCGGCCCGGCAGCACAAGGGGCCGTTGCGCGTACGCGATCCGTGGCGAGATTCAGGATCACCGGAGTGGACGAGCCCGGGCGCCGCACCGGAAAGTCCCGGCGGCGGCCTCCGGCGCGTGAGGGGGCGGGATCCAGCCGTGCCGCAGAAGAGACCCAACATCCTCTTCATCATGAGCGACGACCACGCGGCCCACGCCATCGGCTGCTACGGCAGCCGCATCAACACCACGCCCAACCTCGACCGCATCGCCGAGGGCGGGCTGCGCCTCGACAACTGCTTCTGCACCAACTCCATCTGCGCCCCCAGCCGGGCGACGATCCTGGCGGGCACCTACAGCCACGTCAACGGCGTGCGCACGCTCGACGACCGCTTCGACGGGCGCACGCTCACCTTCCCGCAGCTCCTGCAGCAGGCCGGGTACCAGACCGCCGTCGTGGGGAAGTGGCACCTGGGGCACGGCGGCATCCACGACCCGACGGGCTTCGACTATTGGAACGTCCTGCCGGGGCAGGGCGCCTACCACGACCCCACGCTCATCGAACCGGCGGGGCGGACCGTCCACCCCGGCTACGTCACCGACGTCGTCACCGACCTCTCCCTGGAGTGGCTGCGCCGCCGCGACCCCGAGCGGCCCTTCCTGCTCCTCTGCCATCACAAGGCCCCCCACCGCCCCTGGGAACCAGACGCCAAGCACGCCAAGATGTACGAGGACGTCGACATCCCGGCCCCGTCGACGCTGGAGGACGACTACAGCGATCGGGCGCGGGCGGCCGCGGCGGCGCGGATGCGGGTCGACCGCGACCTCACCGAGCGGGACCTCAAGGGGCCGGCCCCCGACCTGCCCCCGGAGCAACTGCGCGCGTGGAAGTACCAGCGATACATCAAGGACTACCTGCGCTGTGTGGCCTCCATCGACGACAACGTCGGCCGGCTCCTCGACTACCTGGACGCCGAGGGGCTCGCCGAGGACACCCTGGTCGTCTACACCTCCGACCAGGGCTTCTTCCTGGGCGACCACGGCTGGTACGACAAGCGATTCTTCTACGAAGAGTCGCTGCGCATGCCGCTCCTGGCGCGCTTCCCGCGGGAGATCCCCGCCGGCCGAACCGACGCCCGCTTCGCCCTGAACGTGGACTTCGCGCCCACGTTCCTCGACTACGCGGGGCTGCCCGTCCCGCCGCAACTGCAGGGCCGGAGCCTGCGCCGGCTGCTGCGCGGCGAGGCCACGCCCGACTGGCAGCGGTCCATGTACTACCGCTACTTCATGCACCTCGCCCACCACAACGTCTACGCGCACTACGGCGTCCGCACCGAACGGTACAAACTGATCTACTACTACGAGACGCAGCCGGAGCCGCAGGAGTGGGAACTGTTCGACCTGGAGCGGGACCCGCGGGAACTGCACAACGTTTACGGCGATCCGGCCTACGCCCCCGTGGTGGCGGAACTGCGGGCCGAGCTGCGCCGGCTGCGGGCCGAGATCGGCGATGACACCCACCCGTTCGACGGGGAGCAGTGAGCGGCCGGGGCCGGTCGACCGGCCCCCCGCGCCGGGCCGCGATTGTTATGACAGGTGTGGGCCCGGCGGCCCGACTGCCGGCACCCTCCCAGAGGATCGCAGTGAATGGGGTGCGGGTGTGGCCGACGGCGCGGCGAGGCCCCAGTGGGAGCGACTGCGCGAGGCGTTGCTGCAGGGGATCGAGTCGGGGCGCTGGCCGGTGGGCGGCACCCTGCCCACCGAAGCCGAGATGAGCCGTTCCTTCGGGGTCAGCCGCATCACGGTGCGCCGCGCCCTCAACGAATTGCGCGCGGCGGGGCTGGTGGAGACGGCCCGCGGGCGGCGGACGCGGGTGCTGCGGGCGATTCCCGAACCGGCGCCGGCGGCGGCCCCCGACTCCCTGCAGGGGTTGCGCGTCGTCCACTTCACCGTCCCGTGGCTCGCCAACGAAAACGTGCTGGCGATGATGCGCGGCGTGGAGGGGGAGTTGCGCGGGCGTGGGTGCACCGCCGTCATGACCTGCTCGGACAACGACCCCGAACGGGAACGGCGGCAGGCCCTCCTCTCCCACCGTCTCGGCGTCGCGGGCCTGATCGTCTACCCGGCGCAGGGCTGGACCAACGCCGAGGTGTTCCGGCACCTCGCCGGACGGCAACTGCCCCTGGTCTACGTCGGGCGCTACCACCCCGACGTGCCCGCCGACCGGGTCGTGGCCGACAACGTGGGCGGCGCCGACGCCGCCGTTGCCTTCCTCCTCGACCGGGGGCACCGCCGCATCGCCTTTGTCAACGGGGCGGAGCGGGAGGTCTCCGCGGTCGCCGACCGGCTGCAGGGGTACTGCCGGGCCCACGAGCGCCACGGGCTGGCGGTCGACTTCCGCCTCGTCCTCATGGATCTGTTCGCCGAGAACCCCCCGCAGAGCGCGGTCAGCGAACGCATCGCCGCCCTGTGGGGCGACGGGGCGCCGACCGCGGCCCTGGCCGTGAACGGCCCGGCCGCCGCCGCCCTGGCTCGCCACCTGCGCGCGCTCGGCCTGCCCTGCGAGATCGCCGCCTTCACCGGGGCCGGGGATCCCGAACCGGTCCCCGGGCTCGCCGCCTCCCTCCCCGTCCCGGCCGAGGCCATGGGGCGGGAGACGGCCGCGATCGTCGCCCGCCGGATCGCCGGCGACTGGGAGGACTGGCCCCTGCACCGCGTCGTGCCCGTGGAACTGCACCCGGCCGCCGCCGACCCGCTGGAGGCACCGCCCGTCCCGGTACCCTGACCCGGCCCGCACCGTTCCAGGGCCCACGTGCCCCGACCCGGCCGGAGGCACCGTTCCAGTGCCCCACCCCCTGACCCCGCCCCACGCCCCGTTCCGCCGCCCTGACCCCGCCCGAGGCACCGTCCCGCACGCGCCCGGACCTGGCCCGCCGCCCCGTTTGGCGGCCCCGCCGCGTGCCGTTCGGCGCCCCCGACCCCCGGTTCCCCGCACCCGCATCCCGGTCCCCCTCCCGGTCGCGTGCCCCGTCCCACCGCGGAGAAAGGGAGGCGCCGCCCATGCCGGGACCCAAGCTCAACCTGATCGTGGTCTGCTTCGACACCCTCCGCCGCGACGCCCTGACGACCGACCTCTGCCGCACCCCGAACTTCGACTGCTTCGCGCAGCAGGCCGTGGTCTACGGCAACGCCTGGGCCGAGGGCCTGCCCACCGTCCCCTTCCGCCGCGCCGTGCACACCGGCATGCGCAGCTACCCCTGGCGCCACCACGTCGGCGACCGGGGCAGCCACCCCAACATCCTCGGCTGGCACGCCATCCCCGAGCACCACACCACGCTGGCCGAGTACCTCTACCAGCGGGGCTACGCCACGGGCCTGGTCAGCGACGTCTGGCACCTCTTCAAGGCCACGATGAACTTCGTGCGCGGCTTCGTCTCCTGGGACTTCGTCCGCGGCCAGGAGGGCGACACCCACACCCTCGCCCGCGAGGCCCTGCAGGACCCCTCGCCCTACGGCGGTCGCCGCCTCGGCCCCGCCGCCTACCTCTATCAGACCCGTGATCGCACCCGCGACGAGGACTACTTCGTGGCCCGGGTCCTCGACCGGGCTGCGGAGTGGGTGGAGGGGATGCAAAGCGCCTCCCCCTACTTCCTGTGGGTCGACTCCTTCACCCCGCACGAGTTCTGGGACCCGCCCACCCGCTTCGCGGACGCCTACCACCCGGGTGAGGGCCTGCGGGACCACATCGTGCCGCAGTCGCTGAACCGCGGACCGAACCGCCCCGAGCCCGATCCGCGCGACATCGCGCGCACCAAGGCCCTCTACCAGGGCTACGTCACCTTCGCGGACGAGCGCTTCGGCCGCTTCATGGACCGCCTGGAGAAATCCGGCGCCCTCAAGGACACCGCCGTCGTCGTGCTCTCCGACCACGGCACCGAGCTCTGGGACCAGGGCCAGTTCGGCAAGTCCGGGGCGCGCATGCACCCCTACAACAGCCAGATCAACTGGATGGTGCGCCATCCCGACCTCGACCGCCGCCACGACGTGGACGCCTTCGTGCAGAACCAGGACGTCGTGCCCACGCTGCTGCACCTCCTGGGGGTGCCGCACCCCCCGCTCGACGGCGGGGTCGTGTGGCCGTGGGCGCCGGAGCGAGCGCCCGAGCGCGACCACGTCGTCACCGGGTGGGAGGTGCACGCGTCCGTACGGGACCGCCGCTGGAACCTGCTGGTGAACACCCAGGACCTCTCCGCCGAGAAGCGGCTGTACGCCCTGGAGGCGGACCCGCGCGAAGAACGCAACGCGGCCGCCGAGCACCCGGAGGTTGTAGCGCGACAATTGTCGCGCCTGGAGACCCTGCTGGGCGCCCCGTTGCCCGCACGCTTTGTGCACACCCCCCTGCGGGGCTTTGCGGCCACGCCCGGGGGCCTGCGGGAGGTGCGGCGCCAGAGGGCCCAAGCAGGTGAGACCTGGGAAGGCAGCAACCTCGTATGAACGTGGTCCTGGTGCTCATCGACACCCTGCGGCGGGACCACCTGGGGCCCTACGGGCGCCCGCCGCTGCCCACGCCCGCCTTCGACCGGATGGCGGGCCTGGGCGTCACCTTCGACCGCTACTTCCTGGGGTCGTACCCCTGCATGCCCGCGCGGCGCGACCTGTGGACGGGCCGCTACGAGTTCCCCTTCCGCGGCTGGGGGCCGCTCCTGCCCTCCGACCGTGACCTGCCCGGGGTGCTCTCCGCGGCGGGGGTGACCACCATGCTCGTCACCGACCACTACCACCTCTTCCAGCCGGGGGCGGGCAACTACCACTTCGGCTTCGAGGCCTGGGAGTTCATCCGCGGCCAGGAGGACGACCACTGGGCCACCGAGCCGGTGGAGACGCCCTGGCCGGCGGAGCGCGAGCGCAAGCTCCACCGGCGCTGGGAGCGGTACTGGCGCAACACCGCCCGCTGGCGCGACGGGCTGGCCTGGCGGCGGGAGGAGGACACCTTCGCCGCCCAGACCTTCACCGCCGCCTCCCGCTGGCTGCGGGACAACGCCGGCCGACCCGAACCGTTCTTCCTGCTCGTCGACTGCTTCGACCCGCATGAGCCCTTCGACCCGCCCGTCCCGTACCGCGCGGCGGCGGGCGCCCCCGACGGCGCCGTCCCCTGGCCGATCTACGGTCGGGCCGACCGCTACACGGAGGCCGAACTGGCGGGCATCCGCGCGCTCTACGCCGGCGAGGTGGCGCTGGTCGACGCCTGGTTCGGCCGGTTCCTGCAGACCCTGGAGGACCTGGGCCGCATGGAGGACACCCTCATCCTCGTCACCACCGATCACGGCCACCTCTTCGGCGAGCACGGGATGATCGGCAAACCCTCCACCACGCATGGGGACAGTAACCTCTACCGTGCGCTGGCCCACGTCCCGCTCCTGGCCTACCACCCGGAGGCGCGCGGGGCGGGGGCGCGTTGCGCCGAGTTGGCGCAGACGGTCGACCTCTACCCGACGGTCCTGGAGGCCCTGGGGGTGGCCGTGCCCGAGGGTTGGCGGCCCCACGGCCGGAGCCTCCTGCCCTGGCTCCTCGGCCGGGGCGGGGGCCCGGGGTCGCTGCGGAGCCATGCCGCCTACGCCAAGTTCGGCGAGGCGATCCAGATCACCGACGGCGACCTGGTGCTGCACGCCTGGCCCCCGGGGGAGGGGAACGCCCCCCTCCACTGGTACGGGCCGGAGCCGCCGGCCTTCCTCCGGCCGCGGGGCGTCGGGGCCTTCGAGCCGCTGCCCGGCAGCGGAGGATTGCGCCCCGGTCGCGAGGGTGCCGCGACGCAACCCCCCGCCGTCGGCCGCTACCCGATCGACTGGGTGCGCGGCCCCTGCCGCACGGCGCTCCTCGGGCCGGATGAGGGGCGCGACCTGGCCCCGGGGCGGCCCGGCGACGTCCGGCGCCTGCGGGAGGCGCTCGCACGCTGGCTGACGGAGGTGGGCGCCCCGCCGGAGCAGGCGGAGAGGCTCGGGCTGTGAGGGCGCCCGCCGGCCGCGTCCCGGCACACGAACCGGAGCGCGGGCCCGGCCGCCGTGCTAATCGTCGCGGTCCCGATGCCTTCCGCGGCGACCCGTGGGGCGGCGGCGGAACGCCAGGATCCGCGCGCCGGACCTCGACCCGGCGGGCGACCTCCGAGCCTTACGGGAGGCGCCCTCCCGCAGGCCGGCGCCCCGTCCGAGCAGGTGGAGAGGCTCGATCTGGAAGGGCGCCCGCCGCCGGCCGCGTCCCGGCACAAGACTCCGAGAGGGGGCCCGGATGCCGGTGAACCTGATCGTCGTGGTCTCTGATACCTTTCGCCACGACCACTGCGGCAGCAGCGGCAACCCCTGGATCCGCACCCCGGACCTCGACCGCTTCGCCGCGGAGGCGGTGGGGTTCGACCGCCACTACGTCTCCAGCTTCCCGACCATCCCCACGCGCACGGACTGGTTCACGGGCCGGTTCTCCTTCCCGGCCCACGGCTGGCGGGCGCTCGACCCGCAGGCGCCGGTGCTCGCGGGTCTCCTCGCCCGGGAGGGCTACCTCAACCAACTCATCATGGACAACCCGCACATGATGAAGGACGCCAACTTCTTCAACCGCGGCTTCGAGGGGGCGTGCTGGCTGCGCGGGCAGGAGGGGGACACCTACCTCACCCGCTACAACCGCCTGGAGCGCGCCATGCCGGAGGACAAGACGCGGCAGACCCCGCGCCGCCACGGCCACACCCTGGTCGACATCCACCGCACCACCAACCGGGACTGGGCCTGGGAGGAGGACCGCTTCGCGGCGCGGACGCTGCGCACCGCCAGCCGCTGGCTGGAGGAGAACTACAGGGCCGAGCGCTTCTTCCTCTGGGTGGACTGCTTCGACGTGCACGAGCCCTGGGACCCGCCCGAGTACTGGGTGGAGCGCTATGACCCGGGCTACGCCGGCCCGCCGATGCTGCACCCCAACTACGGCCCGGCCGACATCTACACGGAGGCGGAACTGCGCAACCTCCGGGCCCACTACGCCGGCGAGGTCAGCATGATCTCGCGGTGGTTCGGGCACCTGCTGCGCAAGGTGGAGGACCTGGCCCTGGAGGACCGGACGGCGGTGGTCTTCACCTCCGACCACGGCATCTTCCTCGGGGAGCACAACCGGACCGGCAAGAGCAACCTCTGGCCCGGGGACGCGCGCCGCTGGCCCCTCTACGAGGAGGTGGCGCACATCCCGCTCTTCATCCGGGTGCCGGGCGTCGCCCCCAGGCGCGTCTCGGCCCTGGTGCAGCCGCCCGACCTGATGCCCACGCTCCTGGACCTGGCCGGCGCCGCGCCGCCGCCCCACCTGCACGGCCGCTCGCTGCTCCCGCTGCTGCGCGGCGAGACCGACACGCACCGCGACGTGGCGGTCAGCGGGGCGCACGCGGCCGGGCATCCGCAACAGGCCGTGCGCGACGGGCGCTACGCCTACTACCCCGAGGGGGAGGCCGGGAAGCCCGAACTCTACGACCTGGCCGCCGACCCCGGGGAGGGGCGCAACCTGGCCGCGGAGCGGGGAGACGAGCGCCGGCGGCTGCAGGGCCGCCTCGAGCAGTGGGTCGCCGCGCACCAGGCGTCCGGAGAGGGGGCCCCATCCCGATGACAGCTCCGCTGCGTATCGGCATCGTGGGCGTCGGCGGCATCGCCGGCCAACACCACCAGATCCTCTCCCGCGAGCCCGACGTCGTGGTCGCCGGCGTCACCGACATCGACCCCGACCGCCTGGAGGCGCGGCGCCGGGATTGGGGCGTCACCGCCCATCCCGATGTGGAGTCCCTCCTGCCGCACGTCGACGCGGTCTTCATCTGCACACCCCCAGGGCACCACCGCGCGCCAACCGTGCAGGCGGCGGCGGCCGGGGTGCACGTCTTCTGCGAGAAGCCGATCGCCCTCTCGCTCCCCGATGCGGACGCCATGATCGCCGCCTGCCGCGCCGCCGGGGTGGTGCTGCAGATCGGCACCAACTTCCATTTCCAGCCCGCCTACCGGGCCATGTGGCAACTGTTTCACGAGGGCGAGCTCGGCGAACTGGCGACGTGCTGGATGCGCAGCGTGCACCTGTTCCCGACCCGCGGCTGGGACGAGCGGCGGCGTCAGGGCCACTGGCGCATGCGCCCGGAGGACTCCGGCGGGCGCCTCTTCGAGCAGATCCACCTGGTCAACTGGCTGCACTGGGTGGGCGGGCCCGTGCGCAGCGTCTACGGACGGGCCCTGTCCGTGGCGGAGGACCTGCCGGTCGACGACCTGGATCTGGCGGTGCTCAACTTCGACCGCGGGTACGGGCTTGCCGAACTGGCGATGACGCCCACGTCGATCAACGAGGCGTCGGTGGGCATCACCGGGACGCTCGGCGGCGTGGCCCTGCACGGGGAACGGCTCCTCCTGCGGCGAAGGGACGCGAAGGAGGAGGTCGAGGTGGCGCCGGCCGCCGTGACCTCCCGCCAGCGGCACTTCCTGGACTGCGTGCGCCAGGGGCGTGCCCCGGAGACGGACGGCGGGGACGGGCGGATGAGCCTCGCCGCCTGTCTGGCGTTCATGCGTTCGGCCCGCGACGGCCGGGTCGTCGCGCTGCAGGAGTTGGAGGCCTGAGGGTGCCCGGCTCCTTGGCCCCGCGACGCCTGTGGGGCGCAGCGCCTGGGGCGGGTGCCGCGGCGCGCTTCCACCGTCCCGGAAGGACCCGAGGTCCCGGCAGAAGGGGATGGCTGCAGAGGTGTTTCCGCCGTTTGATCCCGAAGCCGCCGAAGTGGTCCTGGAACCGGAGGCCCCCGGCCAGGGGTACTGGGTCGGTGCCCCGTCCGTGCTCCGCCACGAGGGCCGCGTGCTGCTCACCTACCGCCGCCGCCGGCCGCGGGGTGTGCAACCGGACCGGGGCTACCGCAACTGCATCGCCGTCAGCGACGACGGATTGCACTTCGAGGACGTCGCCGCCCTGGACAAGGAGGCCCTGGGCACCACCTCGATCGAGCGCACGGCGCTCTTGCCGGACCCGGCCGGCGGGGGCTGGGTCTGGCTGGTCTCCTACGTCGATCCGGCCGACGGCCGCTGGAGGACCGACGCCCTACGGGCCGGCCGGCTGGAGGACCTCCCGCGCGGGGAGCGCACGCCGGTGCTGACGGCGGCCGATATCGGGGGCGAGGGCGTCAAGGATCCGGTGGTCGTACGGACGGCCGACGGCGTCCACGTCATCCTGTCCTGTGCCGAGCGCGGCTGGTCGGCGGCCGGGGCCAACGCGATGCACGGTACCAACGATGCCTACAACACGGGCCTGGTCAACTGCTTCACCGGCCTGGCGGCGACCCGCGACGGCCGGCACTGGGAGTGGCGCGGCCGTTGCATGGACACCGGGACCGGCTGGGACCGCTACCAGGCCCGCATCGGGGCGGTGGTGCCGGTCGGACCGATGTGGGTCGGGCTCTACGACGGTAGCGCGGGCGTGGAGGAGAACTACGAGGAGCGGCTGGGCGTGGCCGTCTCCACCGACCTCGCCCACTGGCGGAGCCTCACCCCCGACGGCCCGATCGTGCAGTCGCGCGGTAAGACCGGCAGCGTGCGCTACGCGGACGTGCTACCGGCCGATGACGGGCTGTGGGTGTACTTCGAGTGCAGCCGTCCCGACGGGGCGCACGACCTGCGCCGCGCGCGGCTGCGGTGGAAGCCGTGAGGCGAGGGCGGCGGTCGCCGCCGCCCTCGCGGCTCCGGTTCAAAGACACGGCCGGTGCACGGGTTGTGCGGCGCGGCCGGGCTACGCGCAGCGCAGGCGTATTCCCCCCACGGTGGCACCCCCGCCGGGTGCGGCGGGAAGAACGTCCCCGGCGCACCGACTGCGCCACCCGGCGACGGCTGCGGTGGATCGGACTCAGCGCGACGCCGATCCGGACCGGTTCGTGATACGCGATCGCACGGTCAGATGCAGACGTCCGACCACAAAATGACGCTTCGTCTTCCCGGTGACTTGGCCGAATCGCTTCGCCGCGAGGCCAGGGGAGTCGGGGCGGTCGATCAACGATCTGGCGCGCACGACGTTCCAGGAGTTCGCCGAGCGCGCGAAGGTGCACCGAGCCGTCCTGGACCTCGAAACCAACCGTCAGCGGATGGCGGCCAGGGGGCTCCAACCGGATTCGGTCCCGATCATCCGAGGCACCCGTCCCGCCGCCGTCCGCAGGGCCTCGGCCGGCGCGATCGCCGCGGCGGGTGAACCGGAAGAGGGACCACGCAGTGGGTGCTCCCTCTTCCGACACCCGACCTGCCCGATGCTGCCCCTGCGCTTCCCCCGAACGCCCGCGTGTAAACCCCATGCCCACCCTCGCCGCCTTCGCGGCTGTACCCCCGTGATACTCCGTACGCCCATCCACGTGCGCGTGTGCCCCATACCCCGTGCGCGGACCGACGGTCAGTCGGCGGGGCTTGAGCGCATGGCGATGTAGGCCATCGATGATGGGGAGGTTGAACCGATACTGGTGTTCAGCGTGTTCGAGCGGCGGGTGCGCCTGGCGCTGGCGGCTGCCAAACAGAGGATCCTACTCCCCGGCAAGATGTGGTCGGAACGCCCGACGGGCAAGATGCTGCTCGACCTTGTAGGGCGCATCGCCGTGTGCCGGACCCCGTCGGGCCCGTGGCGCCTGTGTTCTCCGCCCAACATGACCGGCCGTGCCGAAGAAGTGGTACGCCTTGCCGGCTTCAACTTCGAAGCCATCTACACCGGTGTCACCACCACTTCATCGCCCTGATGAAATTCCTGCATCTCTGCCACCACCCGCGGAAGATGGGTTCGTCCACCACCTGGCGATCCACAAACTTGCGACCCACCTCGTCCGCGGAGTCGGCAATCGCTCGGGTGGTGTCCTCCTCGTCGACCACGCCGTCCTCGTCCTGCCAAAAGGCGACGTCACCGATGATGTGCATCACGCGGGGGTGGCCCGCACTGTAAAAGGTCATCATCCGCACGGCCCCGTCCGTCACCCGCACGCCCACCGATGCGAAGGCCCTGACCAGATACTTCGGTCACGTCCTGCGGATCCACGACATCCACGGTGACGGGGTCCCAAATCCTCTCGATGGGCCGGTGGTGGGCGATCATTTGTCGCCGGCGGTCCGGTGTCCCGCACAGGACCGTGAGCAGGGGGAGGTACCCGTGCACGGCGTTGGCATCCACAACGCTCTTGATGAACCGAGGAAACCAATCCGTGTTGGCGATACCGTGGATTTCATCAAGGACGAGCACCAGCGCCCCCGTGCCCGCATGGCCCTGCAGATTGGCTAGAAAGCCCAGCAGGGCATCAGGGGTCGCCAGATCGGGGGATGCCTCCTGCGCGGCCGCCGCATCGACCGTGCCCACCCCGCCGGCGTGGTCTGGTCCGTGGCCAACATGGTCCGAGGGCTCCGCCGTGACGCGCGGCCCTCGGACCATGCGATCACGCCACGGTGCGCAGGGCCTCCGTCGGGGCGAGAGCCGCCGCCCGCTGGGCGGGCACAAGGCCGGAGACGGCCCCGATGGCCAGGGCGGCACCGAACCCTCCGGCCCAGGCCAACGGCGGCACCACGATCAGCCAGTGCTTGGTGAGGGCGTACACGGCGGTCGCGACGACGCCGAAGCCGATGCCGGCGGCGCCGCCGAGCCCCGCCAGCAGCATGGCCTCGGAGAGGAACTGCACGCGCACGTGGCCTCGCGTCGCGCCCAGAGCGCGCCGCAGGCCGATCTCGCGGCGCCGCTCGAGCACCGAGATGACCATGATGTTGGCCACGCCGATGGCGCCGACCAGCAGGGCGACCGCGGCGAGGCCGACGAAGAGGCCGGTGAAGGCGCTCTTGGCCTGGGCGCGCGCCACCAGGGCCTTGGAGGGCTGGCTGACCGAGATGCCGCTGGGGTCCTCCGGGTCGGACTGCGGGCCGAGCAGCGCGTCGACGGCGGCCACCGCGTCGTTCTGGGCCCGCACGTAGAGGGTGCTGGGGTGTCCGTCGAAGCCGAGGTAGGTCTCGGCGGCGGGGAAGCCGACCAGGACGGAGGAGTCGATCTCGGTGGCCAGGGGGGCCGGGGCGAGGATGCCGGCGAGGTAGAACCACTGCCCGCCGATCCAGAGGCGCTCCCCCGGCAGGACCTGGTCGATGCCGAGCTGCACGGCGGCCTGGGAACCGATGACGGCCACGGGCAGGGTGGCGGTGGCGGGGTTGAGGAAGGACCCCTGCGCCACGGTGGTGCCGACGACCGACGGCAGGTCGAGGGTGGTGGCGCGGACGGTCAGGCCGCCGGTCTCGCCGGAGGGGACCAGGGGGTTGCGGTAGGCGTTGACGGTGGGCATGCCGGGGACCAGGGATGTGCCGGTGTCCGCGACGGCCAGCACGTGCGGGAGCCGCTGAACCATCGCGGGGGCGGCGAGCGGGAGTTCGGTGGCCTGGCCGAAGAAGTTGGTGCCGTTGGCGGCGGTGAGGAGGTTGGTGCCGAGGCGGTCGATCTCGGCGAGCAGCCCCGCCTGGGAGGAGGCGGAGAGGCCGAGCACAGCCACCACCGCGGCCACGCCGACGGCGATGCCCAGGGCGGAGAGCGCCGCCCGCTGCCAGCGGGCGCGGATCCCCGCGGCGGCGAGCCGGAGGAGGTCGGGGAGGCGGAGGGGAGGCGCCGGCCGAAGGGCGGCGCCTCCCCTCCGCTGCCCCCGCCGGGAGCGGATCTGGGCCCGCGGAACCGAGTCGGATGACGGGGCGGAGGCGGCGCCGCCGGTTTCGGAGCGCCCCTGGCCGGGGCCCGTCGCCGGCATGCCCTCCGCCGAAGCGCCCACCGTTCCCGCCATGCCCTCGACCGCCCTGTGGGCCATGCCCGTCGTCGTGAGATCCGCCGCGACCGCTGGCGTGCCCGTGTCCGGCGTGTCCACGGCCGCGGTGGCTGCCGCCATGTCTGGAGTCGCTGCCGATCCCCCGCCCCCCACCGACACGGCTGCCGCCCCTGACGGCGCGGCGGACGCGGCCGAGTCGAAGACGATCCGCCCGTCGCGGACCTCGACGCGGCGGGGGATGCGGGCGGCCAGGTCCCGGTCGTGGGTGATGACGAGGATGGTGGTGCCCTGGCGGTGGAGTTCCTCGAGCAGGTCGAGGATCGCGGCACCGGATGCGCTGTCCAGGTTGCCGGTCGGCTCGTCCGCCAGGACCACCGAGGGGCGGCCGACCAGGGCGCGGGCGATGGCCACCCTCTGGCGCTGCCCGCCGGAGAGGTGGCTCGGCAGGAAGGTGGCGCGGTCGGCGAGCCCGACGCGGCCGAGGGCCTCCGCCGCCCGCCGCCGCCGTTCCGCCGCCGGCACGCCCGCGTAGAGCAGGCCGTCGGCCACGTTGTCCAGGGCCGAGAAGTGCTCGTCGAGGAAGAACTGCTGGAAGACGAAGCCGATGCGGCGGGCCCGCACCGCCGCGATCTCCGTGTCCGAGAGCGCGGTGAGGTCGAGTCCGTCGAGATACACCGCGCCACCGGTGGGGCGGTCCAGGCTCCCCATCACGTGCAGCAGCGTGGACTTGCCCGAGCCCGAGGGGCCGACCACGGCGACGAACTCCCCGGCCCGCACGCGCAGGTCGACGTGGCGCAGGGCGTGCACCGGCGGGTCCCCGGGATAGGTCATGCCGACGTCGCGCAGTTCGAGGACCACCGTGCCGGCCCCCGAGGCCGGGGCGGTCAGAGGGGTGTCCGTGCTCATGTGCCCGCCACCACCACGTGGTCGCCGCCGGCCAGGCCTTTGCCGGTCACCTGCACCAGTCCGGCGGCGTCATCGAAGATGCCGAGCGTGACCGGGACGAGGGCGTGGGTGCCGTCGGCGGCGGCCACCTCGACCGCGTACCCGCCCCCGGCCTGCGCCAGCAGGGCGGTGACCGGGACCGCGAGTGCGTCTTGGACGCTGGCGGTGATGATCGAGACCTGCACCGAGGCGTTGTCCAGGCTGTTGAGGGCGCCGGCCTTGGTGGGCGCGACGTCGACCTCCACCGTCGGGCTGGAGTTCGGCGAGGCGGAGGTGGCGACCTTGGCCACGCCGCCGATCCGGCCGGTGGCCGTGCTGCCGTCGCTGAAGGTGATGGTGGCCGGCTGGCCGACCTTCAGCAGGGCGGCCTGGGACGGGTCGACCTGGGCCACCACCTGCTCGGTGTCCGAGGTCGTCTCCAGGACCGTCTGGCCTGGGCTGAGCGAGGCGCCGAGGCCGGGCTCGACGGAGGCGATGCGCACGGCGCCGGGCAGGAACAGCGCCTCGCCGAGCGGCAGTTGGCCCGTGACGGGCAGGCCCGCCTTTCGCTGCAGCCGCTCCAGCGCGGCGGCCGTGGCGGCGCTGAAGGCGTCCGAGGCCGGGGGCAGGGCGGCGGCCGGGGCGTCGCCCTGCGCGACGAGGTCGGCGTTGAGTTCCCGCACGTCCGGGCCGGACAGGCCGAGCGCGAGGCCGCGGTAGGCGGGGACCGGGCCGTACAGCAAAAGGACCGGCGCGCCGCCCACGCCGTAGAGGGCCTGGCCCTGGCGGACGGTCTGGCCGAGGGCCGGCAGGGCGGTGACCACGCCCGGCTCCTCGTTCACCACCGGCAGGTCCGCGTTGCCGGAGGCGTAGGGGGCCTCCGAGATGTACTGGACCACGCCGGCGATCTGCTGCTGCGAGGTCAGGGTCCCCTGCACCACCTTGGCCAGGGCCACCGGGGCGGAGGCGCCGGCGGTTGGCGAGGCAGCGGGACGAGCCCCCGGTCCGAAGCGGATCGCGGCGGCGGCGCCGGCCAGCACCAGGACCGCCGCGCCCCCGGCGGCGAACGCGCGCCCGTTCCGGCGGCGCGGGAGCGCGGGCGGAACGGCGACGGGCCCCGCCTCTGCGGCCGGACGTTCCAGAGATGCCACTGCGTCACCCCCACGCGGCGAAGTCGAAGTCACCGGGCCTCAACCCAGCACCGGCGGGCAGGCGCCGGCGGCACAGGGCGTGAGGCTGCCGATGCGCGTCTGGCCGTCGGCGCTGAACTGCAACTGCGGGTTCTGCGTCGGCGTGCCGGCGGGCAGCACGAACAGCAGGCTCCCGCTGAAGGTGGCGCCGGTCGGCACCGTCACGCCGCCGGGGTTCTGCAGGCCGGTCGGCGGGACGAAGCCGGGCAGGGAGGCGATGTCGTCGGGGGCGATGGTGTCCTCGCCGCCGAAGTCCAGGGCGAAGTCGGAGGCCGCGACGCTGATGTCCCCCGAGGTGGTGTTGGCCAGGGTGAAGTCCACGATCCAGAAGGAGGTGGCCGGGTTGAAACTCGCCGCCGAGAGGTCCGGCGCGACGGCGTTGGTCCTGACCACGTCGGCGATCGTCAGGGTCTGCTCCGAGGTGAGGACCTTGGAACTCGTGAACATGTCCTGCAGGTCGTAGACGTCGTTCACGGCCGTCTTCACCGTGCTGGCGGCGTCGGGGGGCAGGGCCATGCTCTCGGCGGGCGCGCTGTAGTACTGCCCGCCGACGACCTGGTAGGGGATGAAGCCCAGGCGGTAGGCGGCGGGGGAGGCCGAGGCGGGCACGTTGAAGACGTCGTCACTGGTGAAGGTGATGCCGGGGTTGATCGTGGTCGGGGCCGCGCCGCCGAGCGCGCCGTCGGCGGCGATCTGGCTCCCGCCCGGGCCGAAGAGGACCAGGGCCTGCGCCGCCGGGACGGCGATGGGCGTGGAAGAGGTGTCGGTGATGGAGTAGCTGACGATCCAGTACGTGCCCGAGTTGGTCTGCTCGCCGGGGTAGGGGCGGGCGACCAGGCCGGTGGCGGTGTATTTCAGGCCCTGGTAGGTGAAGGAGCCGCCGGCCGGCGGCGCGCTCGGGTCGGCCGCGGGGGACGCGGGGGCGGCGGCCGAGGCGGACGTCGCCGCCAGGCGCACCGTGGCCGGGGTCGCCGCGGGCGGGGCGCTGCCGATGTAGACGGTGTCGGTGGCGGGGTCCCAGGGGATGGCCATGCCGAGCAGGGCCGCCAGGTCGCGCAGGGGCAGGAACACCCGCCCGCCGGCCAGCGCCGGGGACGCGGGCAGGGTGACGGCGTGGCCGTCCACCACCACGTGGATCGGGGCTCCCCCTTGGGCGCTCACGCCGGCGGCCGTCAGCGCCACGGCCGCGGCGGCGACCACCCCGGCCGCCGCCGCGACCCGGACCGGTTTGCGGCCGAAGATCTCTCGCCAGTGTGCCATCAACCGTTCCCTCCGTTTGTGCCGGCGGCCGTCCTGAGCGCGGCTGCCGCCATCAGGGGCCGGCACGTGCTCCGCGCCCGCCCGACTGCCGATGGATCCCCGAGGACCCGCCGAGACTGAAACCCGCGGAATCGACCGCGGGGTCGGGGAACCCCGGCACCCCGCGGATGCGCGTGCATCCGCCCACCACCGGCGCGGGACGGGCGGTTGCCCCCGGTACCTCCCCTGCTCCCGGCGGCAGCCGGCGCGGTGCAGGGGGAGGACCCGCACCCCGCGGCCGACAGCCCCGGGGCACCGGCCGCGAGCAGGCGGAGGAGCGCCCTGGCCGTCGCCGGCCGCACCGGCGGATGCTCCCACGGTAGCCGCCAGCGCGCCATCACCCGTTCCCTCCGTTGGCTGCCCGGGCCGTGCTGAGGCCCTTGCGCGCCGCCGCCATCAGCGGCTGGCAGGTGCTCCGGGCCTTCTGGAACTGTGGCGACTGCGGATTGATGCCCGAGGACTTCTTGATCTGGATCTGCACGCCGTTGCCGCTGACCTTGGGGTCGGGGAAGTTCGGCACGCCGTGGGTGCGCATGCAGTTGGCGAACTCCAGGGCGGCCTTCTGCAGCGCCGGGTTGGGGGGGCCGCCGGATGTGTTGATCCCCATCTTCGATTGGCAGGCCTGGCTCGCGGTCTGGAACTGGGCCGCGCTCTCCTTCAGCGTGACGCCGTTGATCGTCACCTGGGTCCGGGTCACGCGCTGCGTCATGCCACCGCCGCTGGGATCGGGGAAGTCGGGAATGCCGTGCGCCCGCATGCAGGCGGCGTAGGCGAGCGGTCCGGTGGCGGCGCCGCCGTTCCCGCCGGTCGCCGGCGCATTCCCGGTCTGAGACGAGGAGGCGTGGGACGCGTGGGGCGTTGCGCCGGACGCGGCCCCGCACCCCGCGGCCGACAGCGCCAGCGCGCCGGCCGCCAGAACGCACAGGGCGGCGCGCCCGGCGGCCCAGCGCCGCCCCGCCGTCAGGGGAACCATCTGACTCATCCCCTCGGCCGGCGGACGGTGTGCAAGGGTGTCCCCGGCCGAGGCCAACATAACAACCCGCCCGTCACAGACCCGTAACAGCGCCTCACGCGCGGGCCGCGCTCTGTTACGGAGGTGTTATCTGGCCGGCTTCGGATCGCGCCTCCGCCGTGCCGATCGCCGTGAACACACGGACGCATACACCAATTCCGTGATGTACGCTCCTCGCATACGCAGAACGCGGATCCATTTGGATGAAGCGCTGCGCTCCTGGCGAAACTCCGCCGCCTCGCCCGGCAGGAACGCAGGTCGGCGGCGGCGGTGGTCCGAGATGCCATGGCGGCCCACATCGAGCGAATAGGCGGTGCGGACGGCGCGGACCCGCTCGCGGGGTTCATCGGCGCCTTCGAGACCGCGCGCCCGCGCCCAGCGAGGCGGAATCCGGCCGAACCCGCGCTGTTATGGGGTTGTTATCCGCCAGTGGTAGACTGCGATGAGCGATTGTCGCCGTCGCGCTCGGGCTCCCCCAGCGCGCAGGGCGCGGTGCCACCCGTCTGGCCACCGCTGTGGCGGACCCGCCTGCCCGATCTGCGCTTGTGCGCCTCCGGCTTCCGAGTGCCGATGAAACTTGGGGTACCGGGATCCGACCCTTCCGAAGCGGTGACTGCGCCACCGGATGCGGGTGAGGCTGCCGTGCGGGTGCTGGTCGTGGAGGACGAGGAACTCATGGCCGAGGCGGTGGCCACCGGCCTCCGCCGAGAGGGCATGGTCGTCGACGTCGCGCTCGACGGCGACGCCGCCGCCGACCAACTCGCCCTGCACGCCTATGATGTCGTCGTCCTGGACCGGGACCTGCCCGGGCGCCACGGCGACGACCTGTGCCGCGACCTCAGCGGGGCGGCGGCCGAGACGCGCGTGCTGATGCTCACCGCCGCCGGCGGCGTCGACGACCGCGTGGAGGGCCTGGCCCTCGGCGCGGACGACTACCTTGGCAAGCCGTTCGCCTTTCGTGAACTTGTGGCGCGTGTCCGCGCCCTGGCGAGGAGAACGGGGGGGAGGACCCCGCCGGTCCTGCAGCGCGGCGATATCTCCCTCGAGCTGGAGGGCCGCCGCGCCTCGCGGGCCGGCCGCCCGTTGAACCTTTCCCGCATCGAATTCGCGCTCTTGGAGGCCCTGCTGCGCGCCGGCGGGGGAGTGGTCAGCGCCGAGGACCTGTTGGAGCGGGTGTGGGACGAACGGGTGGACCCGTTCACAAACGCCGTGCGGGTCTCCGTGATGCGCCTGCGGCGCAAACTCGGCGAGCCGACGCCCATCGTCACGGTGCCGGGCGTCGGCTACAGGTTGGAGTAGGCGGTGGGCATGCCCGTGGCGGACGCCGGTGCCCCGGACCGTGGGTTCGGCCGCATCGCCACGTGGTGGCGGCGCTCCGGACTCCGGACCCGCCTGTCCCCGGCCGGGCTCCGCAGCCGCGTGCAACTCACCGTTCGCCTGCGCCTCGCCCTGCTCTCGGCGGGGACGGCCATCCTCGCGGGCGTCGTCGTCCTCGGCGCCACGTACGTCCTGACCGCATCGCGGATCACCACCGCGCTGCTGTTCAGGAACTCGGCCGGTCCTGTGGCGGTCGCCGGGACGTCGGCAACCGACGTCCACGCTTCGGGATCGTCCGTCGGGGTCTCCGCGGCCGGCTCCGGGTTCGCCGGCGGCGGTACGGCCATAGCCTCGCGCTGCCTTGAGCTGCCGGGCACGCCGGCGAACACGCCGCGGCCAACGGCTCAGATCGCCGAGCCGCTTCCGGCCGGCGGCGGCGGTGCCCAGGTTGACGCCCCGCCCGCGTCCGTCGCGGCGATCCTCGCGAATCTTGCCCAGTGCCGGGGCAGGGTCCGGGTGATGATTGATCAAGCGACCGCGCACCAGCACGCCGCCGACCTGAACCAACTCGTCGTCCGCGGGGGCCTCGCCCTCGGCATCCTGGCCCTTCTGGCCCTCGCCGTGGGCTGGTGGGTCGCGGGCCGCATCCTGCGGCCCCTGCAGGCCATGACGCTGCGGGTCCAGCGGCTGTCGGCCCAGACCCCCCTGGGCCGCATCCGGCTCGCCGGGCCCCCCGACGAATTGAGGAGCCTCGCCGACACCTTCGACGCGCTGCTCGGGCGCCTCGACGCGGCGCTGGTGTCGGACCGGCGGTTTGTCGCCAACGCCTCGCATGAGTTGCGCACGCCGCTTGCGATCCAGGAGACCATCCTCGAAGTGGCGCTGGCCGATCCGGACGCCGACGTGCACAGCCTGCGCGGGATGGGCGCGCGCGTCCGGCAGGTCAACGCGCGCAGCCGGCGCCTGATCGACGGCCTGATGGCCCTGGCCCGGAGCCAGCAGGGTCTCGCGCGGTGGGAGCCGGTGGACCTCGCCGTGGTGGTGCGGGACGCGATCGGGGCGAGCGACCCGGAGGCGGCGGCGCACGCGGTCTGCCTGCAGGCCGAGCTGCATCCGGTGCCGGTCCGCGGCGACCCGGTGCTGCTGGAGCGGCTGGCGGGCAACCTCGTGGAGAACGCGGTCCGCTACAACCGGGACGGGGGTTGGGTCCGGGTGCGCACGGCGCGGGACGGGGACCACGCGCTGCTGGCGGTGAGCAACTCGGGGACCGCGGTCGCTCCGGGCGACGTGGCCGGCCTCTTCGAGCCCTTCCGGCGGGGCGGCCGGGATCGGACCGATGCGCATCGTGGCGCCGGCCTCGGGCTGTCGATCGTGCGGGCCGTGGCGGAGGCGCACGGTGGGTCCGCCGAGGCACAGGCCCGCGCGGAGGGGGGGCTCGACGTCCGCGTCCGCCTGCCGGCGGCGCCGGAAGTGGCGCAGTGAGGCCGAGGCGCAGGCCTGGCCGTGGCGGCGGGCGCGGACGGTGATCGCCGGGTACCGCCTCTCCACCAAGACGCGGGGTGGGCGCCCGTGTCAGGGGGAGCGGCCTCGGGGAGACCGGTGGGTCCGTGCCGGGTGACCGGCGAGGGGCCACCGGGGGGAAGGTGGCCGACTCCCGGTTTGCGGGCGGGGGGGGCCGGCGGGCGTGGCGGCCGGGGTGCATGGATCGGTGACGGACCGCGTTTGGGGTGGGGTGGGCGCTGCGGTGGCTCGCGAGCGGTCCATGGCTGGCGGAGTGCGGTTCCTGGAGGGTGCGCGACTGGCGGTGGGCCAGACGGAGCGGGCCTCCACGGTCGGCGCGGGCCTGCCGGGGAAGCCCGCCGCCCGGGCTGCCGCCGCGCGGCCGCCGCGCCGCCTGGCGGTCTCCGGCCGTGTCCGCTTCACCGTCCGCCTGCGCCTGGCGCTCCTGTCGGCCGCCATGGCGATTCTGGCCGGCGCGGTGGCCCTGGGCGGCACGTACCTCCTGCTGGTGCCCCCGGGAAGCGCCAGGGTTGTCACGTACCGCTCCGCTTCGGTGCCGGGGTCATCGGCGGGGGGCACCGCGTCCTCCCCCCGGGGGGCCATGCCCGCCCTTTCCGGCGCATGCCTCACGCTGTTCGAGATGTTGCCGCACGATCCCCTTCTGGCCGTCCGCGCGGAGAGGACGTTCGGCTCGTCGGGCGCGCCGTTCCCGGATGGCGGAGCCGCATCCCTCGCCCCCCCCGGGCTGATGGGGGTGCAGGCGTGTCTGGCCACCCTGCCGCCCACGGTCAGCGGGCACACGCTGATCGTCACGCTCGCGCAACAGGCGACCGCCGAGCAGCGTGCCGCGGACCTCAACCATCTGCTGGTCCGCGGCGGGCTGGCCCTCGGCATCCTCGCGCTGTTGGCCCTCGCCGGCGGGTGGTGGGTCGCCGGTGGCATCCTGCGTCCGCTGCAGGTGATGACCCGGCGTGTGCAGCAGCTGTCGGCGCAGACCCCGCTCGGCCGCATCGGTCTCTCCGGGCCGCGTGACGAACTCAAAAACCTCGCCGACACCTTCGACGGGCTCCTCGCCCGCCTGGACGCCGCGCTCGCGGCGGATCGCCGCTTCGTGGCCAACGCCTCGCACGAACTGCGCACGCCGCTGGCCATCCAGGAGACCATCCTGGAGGAGGTGCTGGCCGATCCGGACGCGGACGTCCACCGTCTGCGCGAGATGGGCGCCCGGCTCCGGCAGGTCAATGCGCGCAGCAAGCGCCTCATCGAGGGCCTGCTGGTCCTGGTCCGCAGCCAGCAGGGCCTGGGGCGGTGGGAACCGGTGGACTTGGCCGCCGTGGCCCGGGATGCCATCGAGGCGCACGAGCCCGAGGCGGCCGCCGCCGCGGTGCGGATGGAGCCCGACCTGCGGTCTGTGACCGTCCAGGGCGATCCGGTGCTGCTCCTGCGCTTGGCGGGCAATCTCGTGGAGAACGCCGTGCGCCACAACCGGGACGGGGGCTGGGTCCGGGTGCGCACCGCGCTGGAGGGGGATCGCGCCGTGCTGGCGGTGAGCAACTCCGGGCCGGCGGTGGAACCGGCGGACGTCCCCGACCTGTTCGAGCCTTTTCGCCCGGGTGCCCGCGACCCGACCGATGCGGACCGCGGGGCCGGCCTGGGCTTGGCCATCGTCCGGGCTGTGGCCGTGGCGCACGACGGGACGGCCGAGGCGCAGGCGGGCCCGGAGGGGGGGCTGGACGTCGAGATCCGGTTGCCCGCGGCACCGACCGAGGGGGTGTGAGTCCCGGGTCGGCACGCCGAGGATGCGGGTCCCGCGGCCCGCAACGCCGACATCGCGACCCCGGTGGGCGCTTTCCCGGCCCGACGCCCCGGCAGGGGTCGCCGCATGAGCGTGCCGCGCGCCGTGGAACGGCGGCAGGAATCGTCCACTCTGCCGAAGGCCCCGGGGATGCCGAAGGGGAAAACTGGGGGCGGCGCAAGTCCTCGAACGCCGTCGGGCTTCTGGCCGTCGATCCCCCCCAACGACTGCAACACTCCGCGCGCCATACCGCAGCGGGTTTCCCGGCGGGCTCCTGGCACGCCCCTGCCCGTTCCCGTCCCCCGGCAGGTGCCCCGCCTGAGGGACCGAACCCATGACCACCGATCCGCCGGCCGCGGCGCCGCCCCGGCCGCTGAGGGAGGGTTCCCCGTGGCCGATCCCGCTCCCCAACCCGGCCGCCGCTTTGTGTCCCCGCAGGACGTCGAGACGCAGATCTTCGATTGGGGCACCATCAAGTGGACCAGCGAGCCGCGCGTCACAGACGCCCGGCGCTTCAGCCTCGGTGTGGTCGTGCTTCAAGCCGGTAAAGGCCACACGCGCCACAACCACCCGGGCGTCGAGGAGGTCCTCTACGTGATGGACGGGGAAGGCGAGCAGATGGTGGAGGATGCGACCGGCCGGCCCGTCCGGCGGCCGGTGCGTGCCGGCGACACCATCCACATCCCCGCCGACGTCTACCACGAGACGATCAACCGGGGCTGGCGCCCCATGACCCTGATCGCCGTGTACAGCCCGTCCGGTCCGGAGGCGCTCCTGCGCGCCGATCCCGGCTGCCACCTCCTTCCTCCCGGGGGACTGCCGTAGGTGGGGGCCGGCGAGGTGCGTCCGGCCGCACGCCAGAGACGTCTGGCCGGCCTCATCGTGCCGCACCCCGTATACCGTGCGCGCTGCGGGGCGACGGGTCGTCACCGGGTCACGCATCGCACGCGGATCGAACGGATAGCCGACGTCAGGCTGCCCGATCCGCCGCACGCGGTCTGCCGGCCGGCAACGAAACTCGCGCCGACGGCCAGGCGCGGTTCGCGGTCCCGCCCTCCGCCGAAGGCCACCAGGGCGACCCATCCGTCCAACCCCGCCCTCCCGACGAAACTTCCTTTTTCAATCCGGCCCCCCGCCGCGTCTATGGAGCGAAAGACGGCGGGGACGGCCGCACCGACCACCCCGCCGACGACGGGGGGCACCGCCTACATGAGTCAGCCCGAGGAGGTCCTGTCTGAGGAGGCCCTGCCTGTGGAACCAGACGCCGCACTGGTCCGGAGGAGCCTCGCCGGCGATGCAGCGGCCTTCGGCGACCTGTACAGCCGCCATGCGACCGGCGTCGGCGTCCATGTGCGCCGCGCGCTGCCGGGCGCGCGCCTGGACGTGGCCGACGCCGTGCAGGACGCCTTCGTCCGCGCCTGGTGCCGCCTGCCCCAACTCCGGGACCCGGAACGGTTCGCCCCCTGGGTCCGCGCCATCGCGCTGTCGGCCGCCCGGGACGCGTTACGCGCGGCGGGGCGGGAGGTGGCCCTCGATGAGGTGCCCGCGGGCTCCGCGCCGCCCGAGTCGGTCGAAGACGCCCTCGCGGTCCGTCAGGCTATGCGGGCCCTGCCGGCGCCCCAACAGGCCGCCGTCGCCCTCTGCTACTTCGACGGTCTGACTCCGGTCGAGGCGGCGCGGCGCCTGGGGGTGCCCGTCACGACCGTCCGGGGCCGGTTGCAGACCGGGCGGGCCGCGTTGCGCGCACGGCTGGCCCGCGGTGGGGCGTGGGCCGGCCCCGACGCCGCATCGGCAGTCACGCGGAGCTCTCTGGAGGCGGTGCTCGTGAGCATCCGGCGCCGCAACCTGGGGGAGAGCCACGACCTGCACGGGCGGCCCGTGATCCTGTTCTGTGGCGTACCGATGGACGTCGAGGTGGCCCCCTCTCCGGACGATCGCTTCCATCTGCGCGGCAGCGTCTGGGCCGTCGGGGAGGGGGCGCTCCGCGCGGTCACGCTGCGCTGCGACGGCGTGGACGACGCCCTGGCGGTCGGCCCCCACCCCGGCGCGCTCTTTGGCGGCACGCGCGGGGGGCCGGACGGGAGCCTGCAGACGATCATCGAGGACGTCGTCGGGTCGTGGACGCGGGTGCGCGAAGCGGTGGTGGGCGCCGCGTACGGCGGTGACGGCGTCGCCCGCCATCTCGCCGAGACCCTGGGCGCCCCCTTCCTGCGGCTCTCCCTGGTCAGCCCGCGCGCGGAGGGGGTATGGGTGGCCGCAGACGACCACGCGGCCCGCGCCGAACTGGCCCGCGTCCTCGCCGACAACCATACCTCCGACAAGGGATGGCACGGACCCGAAGTCCGCGGGGCGCTCACGCTGGAGGTGCCGCCGGGTTCCACGCTGGTGGTGGCCACGTTCTGGGGGATTTCGGGCCGGGTGGCGCTCGGCGGTACCGCCGCGCACGTCGCCTGCATCGGGGCGCGGTCGGTCGCCGTGGAGCGCCACGCCGGCGACCTGACCCTGTGGGAGGCGCCCCTGGAGCGGGTTGCCGGGTTGCGGGGCGCGTTGCGGCAGCGGCTGGCCTCGGAGCGCAGCGGCCATTGGGACGACGGCTGCATCCGGCGCGGCGATCCGGCTAAAGTGACCATCTCCGGGCTGGATGGCTCTGCCGACATCGCGGTGGGCCGTACCGACATCACCCTGGACCAGCCCCGCGGCGTGCTGCGGGTCGAGAACCGCTTTGGCGACACCACGCTCCGCCTCGGCGACGCGTCTGTATCCGGTGAACTCCGAAGCCTGTCCGGTCGGGTCTCCCTCCAGGTGCCGCGCGACGTCGCCGTCCCCGGCCTGGGGGTGACCACGGCCTACGGCGAGGTGCGCTGGAACGGCGACCTGGCCGATCTCAACGGCGATTGGCGCCTGCATGCATGGAATACCCCCCAGACCGTGGCCCTCGGCCCGCAGGGCGGCGGGGAACCGGGGCTGCGCCTGCACAGTGAGGCCGGGGCGGCCGTCATCGAGCGGGTCGATGCCCGGATCGAGGCCCGGATCGCGGAAACGCCGGCCGCACCCCAGGCGTGAAGCGCGTCGCGCCGAGATGGTGGCCCTGTCCCGCCCCGGCGGTTCCCGCGGGCGCCCTCCGGTGTGAGGATGGCGGCAAGGGCAGGAAGACGGGGCGCACAGACGAAGTGGCTGGTCCTGTGATGCCACCCCGGCGCCGGCAGACGGACGCTCCCCGAGCGTCGTCCGGAGCGTGGGGGGCGCCCAGGGCCGCGGGCGTGCGTTCGGCAGAGAGCCCGGCGCGCGGCTGCTGGCCGGCGGGGGAGAAGGGGGCCGGCGATCGTGGACGGCAGGGTCCGGGTCGGGTTCGTGGGCTGCGGCGGGAATGCCCGGGAACACGTGCAGTCGGTGCTCCGGGTGCCCGAGGCGGAGGTCGTCGCGCTCTGCGACGTCCAGGCGGAAGCGGTGGCCCAGGTGGCGCAGCGGGTACCGCAACTGGCCGGTCTGCCGCGGTTTGCGGACTATCGGGAGATGATCGCGGCGGTCCGGCCCGACGCGGTGATCATCTCCATCCCCCATACGCTGCATTTCGAGGCGGCGGCCTTCGCGCTGGATAACGGCGTGCACGTGCAGGTCGAGAAGCCGATGGCCTGCAGCGCGGCCGAGGCGAGGGGGCTGATCGAACGGCGGGACCGGTCCGGCAGGGTGCTGACGGTGGGCTACCAACGCCACTACCAGGGCGACTTCCGCTGGGTCCGCGAGGCCGTCACGTCCGGTCGCTACGGCCCTGTGCACTTCCTGGAGGCTTGGCAGGCGCAGGACTGGAAGGGCCGCGGCTGGCGCAGCGTGCCCTCGCTGTCCGGCGGCGGGCAACTCAACGATTCGGGGAGCCACCTCGTCGACATCGTGCTCTGGACGACCGGGCTGCGGCCGACGGAGGTCTTCAGCTTCGCGGACAACCGCGGGCGGGAGGTCGACGTGCTCTCGGCGATCACCTTCCGCTGCGCCGGGGGCGCGATCGGCAACCTTTCCATCATCGGCGAGCATCCCCGCGGCGTGGCCGAAGGGATGCAGATCTGGTGCCGGGAGGCCCGCATCACCGCCGATGCCACGGGGGTGAGGATCCAGCCCCGCGGGCAGGATCCGGAGTCCGTCCGGCCGGCGGATCTGGTGCCGTACCCCGGCAACAAGGACGCCAACTTCATCGGGGCCATTCTCGGCCGGGAACCGCTCCAGGTCACGGCGGAGGACGGGCTGGCCGTCGCCGCCTTCACCGAGGCGGTCTACGCCTCGGTGCATACCGGTACCCTCGCGACCGTGGCCGGGTAGGGGCAGGGCGGGGGTTTTCCGCCCCTGCCCCCGTCTCACCCGGTCCGGTATGCAGCCCGGTTTGCCGGCCGCAAAGACTCCGACGCGTCACGGCTGGGCTCCGCCACGCGCCCGATGGCGGTGCCGTCTGGACGCCACCGGGCGCCGCCGCGTCCTCCCGGGTGTGCTGTACCGCGTGTCCGACGCGCGTCCACGCCACGGCAGGGCACCATCGTGCGCCACGCACTCGCGCCCGATCGGCACGCCGAGCCGCAGGGGGGTGAACGTCGTACCGCCGTTGGCGGACCGCCACAGCCGGCCGGCGCCGCCGACCAGCACCTCCGTCGCCGTCGGCGCCGCCACCGAGTCAACCGGGCCGGTCGGGCCGGGCACCGGCGCCCGCGCCGTACCACCGTCCGTGCTCCGCCAGAGCCAGAGCCAGAGCCAGAGCCAGAGCCAGAGCCAGAGCCAGAGCCAGAGCCAGAGCCAGAGCCAGAGCCAGAGCCAGAGCCTGGTGCTGTCCACGCCGGGATAGGGCAGGGCATAGAGGGTAACGGCACCGCGGCCAGGCGCTCCACCGAGAGGTCCGACGGCAACCCCGACCGCTCCCGACTCCGGCCTCCGTCGGTAGACATCCCTGTCGACCGTCAGGTGAGCGGGGAGCACCTGCAGGTCCAGGCCGACGTAGAGCCGCTGCGGATCGGTGGGGGAGACGGCGAAGGCCGACGCGACCACGCGGGGCCCGATTCCGACCTCCGCCCACGGGGTGCGGTACGACGCGCCGCCCGTGAGCGCCACCGGACGTCCGGGGCACGGCCGAGTTCCCCGCCGTTCCCCGCGACCTCTGCGGCGCCAGCCCCCTGGCCGGCATGCTAAGATGGCACTTCGGGGGTGGGCGGGGTGGAGTCTGCGGAGCTTCCGGAGCACATCCGGCAGGAGGTCGCGCGCCGGCGCACGTTCGCCATCATCTCGCATCCGGACGCCGGCAAGACGACCCTGACCGAGAAGCTGCTCCTCTACAGCGGCGCCGTGCAGCTGGCCGGCTCGGTGCGGGCGCGCAGGAACCAGCGCTCGGCGGTGAGCGACTGGATGGCGATGGAGCAGCAGCGGGGCATCTCCATCACCTCGACGGTCCTGGCCTTCGACTACGCCGGCTGCCGCTGCAATCTCCTGGATACCCCCGGCCACGCCGACTTCAGCGAAGACACCTACCGCACCCTCTCGGCGGTCGACAGCGCGGTGATGGTCATCGACGCCGCCCGCGGGGTGGAGGAGCAGACGAGGAAGCTCTTCCGCGTCTGCCGGGCGCGGGGCATCCCCATCCTCACCTTCGTCAACAAGTTGGACCGCCCGAGCATGGCGCCGCTGCAGATCCTCACCGTGATCGAGGAGGCCCTCGGCATCCAGGCCGTGCCCGTGAACTGGCCGATCGGCGACGGGCCGGAGTTCCAGGGGGTGTACGACCGGGAGGCACGGATGATCCACCGCTACGAGCGGGTGGAGCACGGGGCGCGCCAGGTGCCGGTGCAGATGGCCGGTGCCGACGACCCTGCACTCGCCTCCCTCCTCGGGCAGGGGCCCGCCGCCCGCATGAGAGACGATGTCGAACTCCTCGACGGCGCCCTCGCCGCCTTCGACCGGGAGCGCTTCGACGCCGGGCAGGAGACCCCGGTCTTCTTCGGCAGCGCCCTGACCAACTTCGGGGTGCAGCTCTTCCTCGACCGTTTCGTGGAGTTGGCGCCGTCCCCGGCCCCCGGTCCCGAGCCGGATTTCGCCGGCTTCGTCTTCAAGATCCAGTCCAATATGAACCCGCAGCACAGGGACAGCATCGCCTTCGTGCGCGTCAGCCGCGGGGTGTTCAGCCGCGACCTCCCCGTGACCCACGGCCGGACCGGGCGCCGGGTGCGGCTGGGGCAGGCGCATATGCTCTTCGCCCGCGACCGCGAGACGGTGGACATGGCCTACGCCGGGGACGTCATCGGCGTGGCCAACCCCGGCTACTTCGCCATTGGCGACTCCTTGTTCACCGGGTCACAGCAGCCGCCGGTGCAGCTCCCGAGCTTTCAGCCCGAGCACTTCGCGAGCATCGGCAACGTGGACGTCCAGAAGCAGAAGTCCTTTCTGCGCGGCATGGAACAGTTGGAGCAGGAGGGCGCCGTGCAGATCCTGCATCAGCCGGCCTCGGCACGCCGCGAGCCCATCCTGGCGGCCGTGGGGCGACTGCAGTTCGACGTGGTGCAGTTTCGGCTGAAGGCCGAGTACGGCGTCGAGACCCGGCTCGAAGTCTTGCCCTATTCCCTCGCCCGTTGGGTCGATGGCCCGGCCGAAGAGGTTGCGGCCTTCCGGGCGTACGGAGTCCTGCGCTGCGAGGACGGCTCGGGCCGGCAGGTCGTGCTCTTCCCCAACGAACGCGAATTGGCGTACTACGGGGGCGAGAATCCCCGACTGCGCTTCGTCGAGCTCAGCGACATCCACCTGGCGGCGATCGGGGAGGAACCGTGACCCGGGGAAGCCGCGTCCGCCCCGGTAGCCGGCGCCCGGCAACCGGGACCGCGGTGTTCCCCCGCGTCCCGGCGGCGGGATTTTTCGCATGTTGGACAACCCTCCTGCTCCGATCGCCTGCCCAATGCACGCGGAACGCCGCTCATGCCGCCCCCTCGGATGCGCCATAACCCGACCTTCACTTCCGGCCGCCGGCACACTGTTACCATCGCACCTCAGGGCCCGCCAGCCGGGCGGCGACCGGGGAGGCACCATGAGGCGTATCCTGCCGCTGCTCGGGCTCCTGCTCCTCGCGGGGTGCGGTCGTGCTGCCCAGAGCGCGGCGCCGGGCGGGATCGTGCCGGACGTCGCGACCCATTCCGGGATCCCGGCCTTCTCGCATGTCTTCGTCATCGTCTTCGAAAACCTCGGCTACAGCGAGGCCACGCGGCTCCCCTACATCGCCTCGCTGGGCGCGCAGTACGGCATCGCCGCCGACTACTACTCGGTCGTGCACCCGAGCCTGCCCAACTATCTCGCCCTCGCCAGCGGCGGGACATGGGCCACCGGCGACTGCAACACCTGCTACGTGAACGCGGACAACCTGGCGGCAGAAGCGGCGCAGGCGCACGTGTCCTGGGGCGCGTTCCAGGAGGGGCTGCCGTCCGCCTGCTTCCTCGGCTCCTCCTCGTCCGCGGGCGATTACACCGGCAAGCACGACCCCTTCCGCTACTTCCTGGACGTGCGCGACAGCCCGTCCCTTTGCGCCGGGATCCAGCCGCTCAGGGCGCTGCCGAAGGATCTCGCCGGCAACGGGGCGGCCGTGCCGCGGATGGTGTGGATCACCCCGAACAAGTGCCATGACATGGACGACTGTGCGCCCCAGGCCGGGGACGCGTGGCTGAAGTCCTTCGTGCCCCAGATCCTGGCCAGCCCGGCCTGGAAGCAGGGCGGCGCGCTGTTCATCACCTGGGACGAGAACAACAAGGGCGACACCGGCGGCTGCTGCGGGGCCGATCCCGGGGGCGGGCGGGTCCTGACCTTGGTCGTGGCACCGGGTATCGCCGCGGGCACGAAGGTGACCACGCCGTACAACCATTACTCCCTGCTGGCCACGGTGGAGGACGGGCTCGGCCTGCCCCTCCTCGGCAACGCGGCCCATGCCACGCCGATGTCGGCCTTTTGGTAGCCCCTGCGCGGCAGGTTTCGGGGGTGCGCAGGGGCTACTGCCCCGGCCGGGGACCGTCGGGCGGGTGAAGGACCGACGGCGGAGAATCCCCGGTCGGGGGGATTGGTCTGTCCGCGCCGTCGTTTGGTGGACGCGCCGCCCGCCCTGTCGTCGCCGTCCTGGGCGCGCTCTGCCTCGCCCTGGCCGCCGCGGCCGGCTGCGGGCGCGGAGGCCCAGCGGTGTCACCGTCGTCCGCTTCGGCGGCTGCCGGGGGGCAGGCGACCGCGGTGAAGGTGAAGGCCGGCGCCGGCGCGACGGGCCCTTCAGGTGCCTCCTCAGCCGCCACACGTGTGGCGGCCACATCCGGGGTCCCTGCCTTCACGCACGTCTTCATCATCGTCATGGAGAACCTGGGGTACGCGCGGGCCGTGCGCCTGCCGTACATCTCCTCGCTTGCCGCGCAATACGGCGTGGCCACGCGCTACTTCGCGGCGACCCACCCCAGCCTCCCCAACTACCTCGCCCTGACCAGCGGTGAGACGTGGGTGCGGAGCGACTGCTGGTACTGCTACGTCTCCTCGAACAACCTCGGGGCGGAGGCCTCCGCCGCCGGCGTGTCCTGGGGCGCCTACATGGAGGGCCTGCCCGGCCCCTGCTGGCTCGGTCCGTGGTGGCCGACGGGGGACTATGCTGGCAAGCACGACCCATTCCGCTATTACCGGGACATCCGCGGCAGCACGGCCCTCTGCGCCGGCATCCGGCCCCTCGCCGACCTGGAGGTCGCGCTCGGTGCGGCCCCCGGTCCGTCCTCAGGCTCCTCCGCCCCCGGCCCGGCCGCTGCCGTGCCGCGCCTGGTCTGGATCACCCCGAACCTGTGCCACGACATGCACGACTGCTCGCCGCAGGTGGGCGACGCCTGGCTGCGCTCCTTCGTGCCCCGGATCCTCGCCAGTCCCGCCTGGAAGGGTGGTGGTGCGCTGTTCATCACTTGGGACGAGGGGCTGGGGACCGAGGGCTGCTGCACCGCCGGCCCACCCTCCGCGCCGGGCGCCGCCGGGCCCTCCGGCACCGGTCAGGCGGTTCGGCCCACCGGCGGCGGCGGGCAGGTGCTCACCCTGGTGCTGGCGCCGGGGGTGCCGGCCGGCACGCGCATCGCCGTCCCATACAACCACTACTCCCTGCTGGCGACCGTCGAGGACGGCCTCGGCCTGCCCCTGCTCGGCCACGCGGCCCAGGCGACCCCGATGTCGGCCTTCTGGACGCCGTCCGCGCTGTCGAAGGGGTAGAGGCGTGGCGGGGGCGAACCCTCACCCCCGAGGGGATGCGCCATGACAGCCCGCCGGCACCCGCCCTTCCTCCTCGCCCTCGATCAGGGTACGACCAGTTCCCGGGCCATGGTCTTGGACGCGGCCGGCCGGGTGCTCGGCAGCGGGCAGCACGCCCTGCCGCCGCTCTACCCGCGGCCCGGTTGGGTGGAGCATGACCCCGAGGCCATCTGGGATACGCAGAGGCGCGCCTGGCAGGACGCCCTGACGGCCGCCGGGCTGCTGCCGGGGGATGTCGCCGCGATCGGCATCACCAACCAGCGGGAGACGACCGTCGTCTGGGAGCGCGCCTCCGGGCGGCCCGTATACAACGCCATCGTCTGGCAGGACCGGCGCACGGCAGAGGTGTGTGCCCGCCTGGAGGCCGAGGGGTGGGGCGAAGCGGTCGCCCGCCGCACCGGCCTGCGGCTGGATCCCTATTTCTCCGGGACCAAGGTCGCCTGGATCCTGGACCGGGTCCCGGGGGCCCGGGAGGCCGCCGCGCGGGGGGACCTCCTGTTCGGCACGGTCGACAGTTGGCTGCTGTGGCGCTTGACGGGGGGGCGGCTGCACGCCACCGACGCGACCAACGCCTCGCGCACGCTCCTTTACGACATCGACCGCCTGGCCTGGGACCACGAGATCCTGGAGCGCCTCCGCATCCCCGCTGCGATGCTGCCGGAGGTCCGTCCCACCTGCGGCGACTTCGGGCACACCGACCGGGGGGTGTTCGGCGCCGAGACACCGGTCGCGGCCGCCGCCGGCGACCAGCAGGCGGCCCTGTTCGGCCAGGGCTGCTGGGATGCGGGCGGGGTGAAGAACACCTACGGCACCGGCTGCTTCCTCCTCCTGCACACCGGGCGGCAGCGGCGCGCGGCGGGTGGCGGGCTGCTGCAGACGCTGGCCTTTTGGGACGGGGGGGCGGCGGAGTACGCGGTGGAGGGCAGCGTCTTCTCGGCCGGGGCGGCGGTGGAGTGGCTCCGCGACGTCGGGATCATCCGTCGGGCCGCGGAGTGCGGCCGCCTGGCCGCCACCGTGCCGGACGCGGGCGGCGTGTCCTTCGTGCCGGCCTTCACCGGCCTCGGCGCACCCGACTGGGACCCGGCGGCGCGGGGGACGGTCCTCGGGCTGACGCGCGGCTCCGGACGGGCGCACCTCTGCCGGGCGGTGCTGGAGGCGATCGGCCACCAGAGCCGGGACCTCTTCACCCTCATGTGCCGGGAAACCGGCATCGCGCCGGCGGAACTACGGGTGGACGGGGGAGTGGCCCGGAGCGATCTGCTGCTGCAGATCCAGGCCGATTTGCTCGGCGTCCCGGTCGTGCGGGCACGCCGGCCGGAGAGTACCGCCCTCGGCGCGGCGCTGCTGGCGGGCCTCGGGATCGGGGTCTGGCGCGACCGCGACGGGATGCGGCGGCTGCTCCGGGGCGGCCGTCGCTTCGTGCCGGACCTGGGCGAGGATGAGCGGGCCCGCCGGGCGGGCGGGTGGCGGCGGGCCGTGGAGCGGTCGCTCCACTGGGAGGCGGGGGATGCGTGACCGGGGCCGCCCGGGCGCGACGCGGCGCCCGCCCCGACGCACCGCCATCGACGGGGGAGGGGGCCGGACCGGGACGGATACGGTCGCTTCGGGTCTGCCGCCTGGGCCGCCGGGCCTGCCCCGGTCGGGAAGGCCGATGCGCCCGCGCGGGCGCGCCTGAATGTCGCTCCAGAGGGGGCGACCGACCGGGAGCCCTTGGCAGGTGCGGGCTGTACCGGTCGCGAACTCGGAGTGTCATGCGCCGGGCCGTCAACGGGGCCCGCGCCGTGGGGTGGAATGGCGCCTTGGCCCGCCCGCAACCGTTGATTCTGGTGGCCGATGACGACGAGATGATCCTGCAGGTCGTGGCGATCGTCCTCGAGGGTGAGGGATATCGCGTCGCTTCGGCGCGCAATGGCGCGGAAGCCCTCTCCTCCATCGCCGAAGAGCGACCCGCGCTCCTCCTCCTGGACATGCGCATGCCGATCAAGAGTGGCTGGGACGTCGCGGAGGAACTGCGCCGCGAGGGTGGCCCGCCTCTGCCGATCGTGGTCATGACGGCCACCATGGACGCGGCGCCGTGGGCGGCTGAGATTGGAGCCACGGCCCATCTGACCAAGCCCTTCGACCTCGACCACCTAGTCGACGTCGTCCGCCGGCTGGCGCCCCCGGCCGAGTGAGGCCGCGCGACCCTAGGGTGTCGGGGCGGCGGCGGCGAACGTGCCCGCCTCCTGCGGCTTCCCGGCCGTATGGGCCCCGGCGGGGACGCGCGCGGCGCCGGAGCCCGCCCCGGCCTCCGCCGGCCGCCGCCGGGGCGCCCACCGCGCGGTGGACGCCGGCACCCCCGCCACGCCGGCGCCGGCCAACCGCCATCCCGCCGGCACGCGCGCGCCGCGGTCGAGGACGCAGTCGCGGAGTGCGGCCCGGGGGCCGACACTAGCCCCTTCCAGCAGGACGCACCGGGACACCTCGGCCCCCCGCCCCACCCGGCACCCGTCCCCGATGACCGCCGGCCCGACGATCCGGGCATCGGCGGCGATTTCCACGTTCCGTCCCAGGTGGATGGGGCCGCCCGTCTCGTCGGTCCGCGCCGCCGTCGCGGGCAGCGCCCAGGGCAGCGCCCCCTCCAGCCCGTCGAAGTGCGCCTCGCGGTACGCCTCCAGGGTGCCGATGTCCCGCCAGAAGCGGGCGCCGTGCGCGGCGCCGAGCGGCCGCCGGCGTTCCAGCAGGCGGGGGAACACGTCCAGGGCGAAGTCGACGAGGCCCTCCGGCGGTAGCCCGGTGAGCGCCTCGGTTTCGACGAGGTAGCATCCGGTATTGATGTTGACCCCGGGCAGGAGTTCCGCGAGCGGCGGTTTCTCCAGGAACCGGCGGATGCGGCGGCCATCGAGGGCCACCGTGCCGAAGCGGAGGCGTTCCGCGGGCGGCGCCAGGCAGAGGGTGACCGCGTTGCCGTCCTGCCGGTGGACCTCCAGCATGGCCGGCAGGTCGATGTCGATGACGGCGTCGCCGCTTACCACCAGAAAGGGCGACTGCAACTCGGGCAGCAGGTCCGCGACCGCCCCCGCCGTGCCCCGCGGCCTTCCCTCCAGGCGGCAGTGCAGGCGGGCGTCCGCCGGCAGGCTGGCCAGGTAGGTGTCGATCTGCTCCCCGAGGTGGCCGGCGGTGACGAAGACCTCGTCGACGCCGCATTCGGACAGGTGCCGCACGAGATAGCCGAGGAGCGGGCGGCCGAACAGGGGGACCAGCGGTTTGGGCCGGCCCGTCGTCAGCGGATGAAGCCGCTCCCCCCGCCCGCCTGCCATGACGACCGCCTGCACCGCCGTCACCCTCCAAAAGGGGGTCGCTCAGGCGGGCGCAGCCGCGCCTCGACCCCGTCGAATTATCGGACGCAGACCCTACGATGCCCCACCGCGCGCCGGGGACCGACGCCAACTTTAGGGCCGCGCGGCGCGTTCTGGTCCTGCCCGTCCCGCCATAGCCTTGCGCGGAAAGGGCCGGACTATGGCCGCCACGGCGAGGTGGGCCGGAATGGCGGGGTTGAACGCACACGGGTTCTGGTTGGCCTTCGGACTGGTGTTCCTGGCCGAGTTGGGCGACAAGACGCAACTCGCCACGCTGATGCTGAGCGCCAAGGGGCATTCGCCCCTGCCGGTGTTCATCGGTGCGGCCGCGGCGCTGGTTCTGGTCGCGCTGATCAGCGCCATCGCGGGCGATGCGCTCGCGCACGTGTTGCCGCTCCGCATGATCCACATCGGCGCCGGCATCGCGTTTGTGGTCATCGGGGTCCTGCTGGTCTGCGGACGGCTCTGAAGCCGCCCGGGCCGCCCGCGGTGCCCGCCGCCCGCTGGCGCGGCCCGGGCGCCGGGGGCCCGCCCGCCGCGCCGCCGTAGCAGGTTCCCGGTCCCCGATCCGGGCGCACCCGGCGCAGGAGGGGGCGCCTCCGCGTGTAAAAGAAACTGCCGGGTCCCTTGGAGGAGGCACACCGGCAGATGTTGCACGTGGGCCTGGTGACCTACAATCTGGCCAAGGACTGGGACTTGGCCACGATCCTGGAACGATGCGCCCAGTCGGGCTTCGAGTCGGTCGAACTGCGCACGACGCACAGGCACGGCGTCGAGCCGGCGCTCTCCCCGGAGGAGCGGCGGGAGGTGCGCGCGCGGTTCGCCGCGTCGCCGGTCCGGCTGTGCGGCATCGGGACGGCGTGCGAGTACCACTCCCTCGATCCGGCGGTCGTCGAGGCGAACATCGCGGCGACGGCCGCCGCCGTCGACCTCGCCGCCGACCTGGGGTGCCCCGGCGTCAAGGTGCGGCCCAACGGCGACAACGTCAAGGCCGGGATCCCCAAGGCGGAGACGCTGCACCGGATCGGCCGGGCGCTGGCGCGTTGCGGCGCGCACGCCGCCTCGCGCGGGGTGGAGCTCCGCCTGGAGATGCACGGCTCCGTGGCGGACGCGTCCGACATCGCGGCCGTCCTGGCGGCGTGCGGCCACCCGGCCGTGCGGGTCTGCTGGAACTGCAACCTGATCGACGTCAAGAATGGCTCGGTGGCTGGGGACTTCGCCCTCATGCGCGGGCGCATCGGCCTGGTGCACATCCAGGAACTGTGGAACCCGGCGTATCCGTGGCGCGAACTGTTCGGCCTGCTCAAGGACTCCGGCTTCGAGGGCGACTGCCTGGCCGAGATTCCGGAGAGCCCGGAACCGGTACGGTTGATGCGGTACTACCGGGCCTTGTTCCAGGAGTTGGCGGGGCAGGCGTAGGACCGGGCGCGGCGGGGGCACGCCGCCGGTGGCGGAGGGGATGGCGGCGGGGCGGTGATGGCCACCGCGCCGCTTCGCCCGGGCAAGGGACCCGGCCCGCCGTCCCCGGTCGCGGCGCTCCGCACCCGGAACACCGCTCGCCCCGGCGCCAACTCCGATGATCACCTAGGGAGGCGCCGCCATGGTGACCCTGTCCGCCTGCATCGAGATGCTCTTCACCAACATGCCCTTCCTCGATCGCATCGACGCCGCCGCGGCCGCCGGCGCGAAGGCCGTGGAGTTCTGGGGCATGGACGGTAAGGATCTGCCGGCGATCTTCCGGAGGGCGGAGGCCCTGGGGTTGAAGGTGGGTACCTTCGCCTGCGGCGTGCCGCTCACCGACCCCACCAAGGGCGAGCAGGCCGAGGCCGGCATGCGGCGGGCCATCGCCGCCGCCCGCGAACAGGGCCTGCGCAACGTCATCGTCACCACCGGCAACCGGCAGAAGGACCTCCCGCTCCCCGAGCAGGAGGCGTCCGTGGTCCGGGGCTTGCGGGCCGTGGCCGCCGAGGCCGAGGCCGCTGGCGTCCGGCTCAACCTGGAGATCCTCAACACCCTCGTGGACCACCGCGGGTACTTCCTCGACCGGACGGAGACGGCCGTGCGCATCGTCGAGGCGGTGGCCTCCGACTCGGTGAAGGTGCTCTACGACATCTACCACGTGCAGATCATGGAAGGTAATCTGATCGCGACGATCCGGAGCAACATCGCGCACATCGGCTACTTCCACGCCGCGGATGTCCCCGGGCGCTTCGAGCCGGGTACCGGCGAGATCAACTACCGCAACGTGACCGCGGCGATCGAGGACGCCGGCTACGACGGATTCGTCGGCCTGGAGTTCCGCCCCAAGGGCGGGGCGGAACGGTCCGGGGAGGCGCTGCGCACGGCGATCGCGGCGATGATGGGGTGAAGGAGCGCGCCGGGCGCGCTCCTTCACCCCCGACCCTGCTCCGTTGCCCGGCCCGCGATTCCGCAGCTTAGGCCGATGTCGGGCTGCCGGCGGGCGGTGACGCGCAGGCGCAGTGCATACGCGAATATGCCGGCGGCGGCACGGGTCCCCGCTCCCGGACCGCGGCCATTCAACCCCTGTCCGGGCCCGGCTCCGCGGGCCCGCCCGCGACTGCGGTGACTGCGGTTGACCTGCGGTGACGGATGCTTTGACGGGTGATGGGCTTGCATGCTATCCTAGCACCGTCGCGCCCGTAGCTCAGCCCGGATAGAGCACAGGCCTCCGGAGCCTGGTTTGCGCAGGTTCAAATCCTGCCGGGCGCACCAGATTTGAGAGGGCCTCGAGGCCGCAAACGCGCCTCGGGGCCCTTGTTCTGTGCCGGGACGGCGGAGCGGGAGACTTTTCGTCCTCGGAGGTGGCGGCATGGCTTCCACCGGCGGTCCACGGCAGCGGGGGCACCCCGTCTTCGCCGGCCTGTACGACCTCTTCGGGCGCGCGGCGGAGCGCGAACTCCTGGCGCCGGAGCGGCGGCGCTGTGTGGCGGCCTGTCGCGGCCGGGTGCTGGAGATCGGCGCGGGGACCGGGGCCTCCTTCCCATACTGGGTGGAGGCGGACCGCGCCGGCCGGCTGGAGGCGCTCGCGGCCGTCGAGCCGGACCCGCACATGCGGCGCCGTGCGGCTGCACGCGCGGAGCGGCTGGGGCTGGGGCTGGACATCCTCCCGGCGGCCGCTGAAGCCCTGCCCTTTCCGGACGCCTCCTTTGACGCGGTGGCCTGCTTCCTCGTCCTGTGCACCGTGGACGATCCCGTCCGTGCCCTGGCCGAGGCGCGCCGCGTGCTGCGCCCCGGCGGCACGCTGGCCTTCATGGAACATGTGCGGGCCGACGGCGGCGCGGCGCACTGGCAGCGGCGGCTGCACCCTCTCTGGCACCGCCTGGCCGCGGGCTGCCATTTGGATCGCGATACGAGTTCCGCCATCTCCGCCGCCGGCTTCGCCGATCTCGACTACCGCGCGCGCCGGTTGCCCTTCCCCATCTATCGTCTCGTCACCGGTACGGCCCGTCGGCCGTGATGCGCGCGCGGGCCGCCAGAGATCGGCCGTGTACGCCTCAGGGAGAGGTGCCCGTACAGTTTCTCTGGTTGCCGCGGGTCTTCGGCGCGAACACCGTCGCGTCCCTGATCGTCAGAAGCTCTGTGCGACAACTGTCACATCCGCTCACCCATGCGCAAAACCGGAACCGGCCCGCGCCCGTCGAATCCCCCGTCGGCCCGGCCGCCGAGGTGGGACGGCAGCCTTCGCCGAGGGGGATGGCCTGTGCTTAAGGACTTTCAGAGGTTCCTCTTCCGGGGCAACGTGTTGGACCTTGCCGTCGCCGTGGTTATCGGTACCGCGTTCAACGCCGTGGTGTCCGCGCTGGTGAAGGACCTGCTGACGCCGCTAATCTCGGCGATCATCGGCACCCCGCATTTCGCCAACCTGGGCTTCACCGTCCGCCATGCGCACTTTCCCGTCGGCGACTTCCTGAACGCGGTGGTCTCCTTCCTCGTGGTCTCGGCAGCCGTCTTCTATCTTGTGGTAACCCCAGTTAACTTGCTCACGCACCGCCTGGCCAAGCCGCAGCCCGCGTCGGCGCCGACCACGAAGGAATGTCTGCAGTGTTGCAGCCAGATTCCGTTGAAGGCCAAGCGGTGCATGTACTGCACGTCGCCGCAGACCTGACGCCGCCGGAACTACTGAGAAGCCCCAGTCTTGGGGGTGCTGAGTAGTTACTGGTCCGGTTCACCCGCGGCAGCCGCCGGATGCGTTCCTGCAACTCCGCCACCGGTTGGCGTAACCCCATCACCAGACCGGCGATCTGCTCGGCGGCGCTGGCACACGCAGGCGCGATTTGGCTGCTGCCATGGGTCGGGGCGCGGCCCTTCACCCGCGAACCGATGGGGCGCACTACAACGCCCACTCGGAGTTGTCCAGCCCCACTGTTGACCCTGAATCTCGCAATGGATCGCGCACGCCCAACGGCCCTTTGCGCTGCCGGGCCGCCCCCAACGACCGCTCGGGCCGGGACGATCGGTCGGCGCGCTTGTGGCTCAAGGCCCGAGTCGGATCTGTGCGAAATCCAGGTGGACGGGTGCTGAGTCGCTACACGCCGCCAGGGGGTGCGGCCGCATCGGGCACCGCCGGAGGAGTGAGCCGGCCGGATGCGCTCAACCAATGGACCCACCGGGCGGGTGCCGATGGCCCGTGCTCGACTTCGCACCGGGCACGTGGTCCCAAGGCGCGGTGCGACGGCAGCCCTGTACACCTTGCCCACGCCGATGGCGCGCGTGCGGGCCGGTACCGCGGCCAACCGTTGACCCGCGTGCCGCCCGACGATCCCGGGCGCCGTCCGACGTCCAACGGCGGCGCCACATCGCCCACTGTGGCGGGAACGCCCCCGTCGTTCGGAGCAGGTCGGCCTGATCACGGCTGTTGACGCGGAAGGGCTTTCGGGTCCGGTTCGGTGCGCAAACCGACTTTTGGGGTGTCGAACTGGGGGACGGTTCCGGTTCCTCGCCACCCGGTGCTTCCGGGGGCAGATCGCGGCAGGGCGCGCGGCGCGGGTCCGGAGCATGGAACCCTTCCCGGGGAGTGCGCGCAGGGTCACGCCCCAGTGCACCCGTGATGGCCCATCCTGTCCTAAAACGCGCTAAACCCAAGCTGCGCTTGGATTTGACGCATTTCCGAGTGCTCCGCTCAACTTTTGACACGCCCAAGGGTGCCGCCTATAATGGCAGCGTTGTCCGGCGGGCGTGAGCCAACCGGAGTCGGGGCCCGAGGAGCGGTGGCCTGCCGAAAGGGGACTTTCGCCCGACCACCCCTTCGATAGGCCACCGCCCGCCGTTTGGAGGCTGACAGCGCGTGGCAGACGGAATCGCTCTGGACATCGAAGACCTGGAGGCCAGTGTGGAGGGCCGGCAGATCCTGCGCGGCGTGACGTTGCGGGTCGGTCCCGGCGAGGTGCACGCCCTGATGGGGCCCAACGGCTCCGGCAAGAGCACCCTCGCCAACACGCTCGCGGGGCACCCCCGCTACGAGGTGATCGGCGGCAGGGTCCGCCTCGGGGGGGAGGACCTCCTGGCCATGAGCGCCGACGAGCGGGCGCGGGCTGGTCTCTTCCTCGCCTTCCAGTATCCGATCGAGGTGCCCGGTGTGACCGTGGCCAACTTCATCCACTCCGCCCTCAAGGCCCGCGGGCGCGAGTTGCCCTTCGTGCAGTTCCGCAAGAAGCTCCTGGAGAAGATCGCCCTCCTGGAGTGGGACGAGGGCGTCGCCCGGCGCTACCTCAACGAGGGGTTCTCCGGCGGCGAGCGCAAGCGCAACGAGATCCTGCAGATGGCGATGCTGGAGCCCCGGATCGCCGTGCTGGACGAGACCGACTCCGGCCTGGACGTCGACAGTATCAAGATCGTCTCGGGCGGCGTGAACTCGCTGCGGGGGGCGACCCTGGGCGTGCTGGTGATCACCCACTACGAGCGCATCCTGCGCTACATCCAGCCGGACTTCGTGCATGTGATGTTCGAGGGCCGCATCGTGCGCTCCGGCGGGCGCGACTTGGTCGACCGCATCGAGAAGAGTGGCTACGACTGGATCAAAGAGGAAGTCGCCGCCGCTCGGGGCGGGGTGTAACGTCTTGGCCACCACAGAGGCAGACCTCATCCGCTATATTGACGCCCTGCCCGGTCCGGGTTGGCTGGCCGACGAGCGCCGGGCGGCCGCCCACCTCGATGCGCGCACGGAGTTGCCCCACTGGGACCGCACGGACATCTCCGGCCTCGATCTCTCCCGCTTCGTCCTGCCGGCCGGCGGGACGGTGGAGATCGCCCTGCCGCCCGAGGCGCGGGATAAGGGCGTGATCGCCGGCGCCATCGCCGACCTCGCCCGGGACGAGCCCGAACTGGTCCGGCGCCACCTGGGCCGCGTGGTGCCGGCCGACGCCGGCAAGTTCGAGGCGCGCAACGCGGCCGCCCACCAGGGCTGCCTGGTCTACGTCCCCGCCGGCGCCGTCCTGTCCGCCCCCGTCCGCATCACCTACCGCCTCGGCGCGGGTGGGGCCGCTCAGTTCCACCCCCGCACGGTGCTCGTGCTCGGCCGCACGGCCGAAGCGCGCGTCTTCCAGCGGGAGGAGGGCGGCCCGGCCCCCGGCGGCGGGGCGGCCCTGGTGACCTCCGTCGTCGAGGCGGACATTGCCGACGGCGCGCAGCTCCAGTTCGTCGAGATCCAGAACTGGGGCCTCGGCGTCCAGAACTTCACGACCCGCCGTTGCGAGCTCGGGCGCGACGCGCGCGTGCAGTGGCTCCTCGGCGAACTGGGGGCAGGCCTCTCCCGCTCGGGCACGACGAGCGTACTGCGGGGCATGGGCGGCGACGCCCTCTCCCAACTGGTGTTCTTCGCCTCGGCGACGCAGCACATGGACCTGCTGGCGACGCTGCAGCACCACGGCGCGCGCACCAACGGGCTGATGCTGGCCAAGGGCGTGCTGACCGGGCGGTCCCGCGCCATCTACCGCGGCACCTCAGACATCAAGCACGGCGCCAAGGACAGCAACTCCCAGCAGAAGGAGAGCAGCCTGCACCTCTCGGGCGGTGTGCGCTCCGACGCCATCCCCGCCCTGTACATCGACGAGAACGAACTGCAGGCGGGGCACGCCGCCACGACCGGCAAGGTCGATGAGGAGCAGCTCTTCTACATGCAGGCGCGCGGCCTGCCGAGGCGCGAGGCCGAGCGGCTCATCGTCCACGGCTTCTTCGCGCCCCTGGTGGAGAAGATTCCGCTGGAGCAGGCGCGGGAGGAACTCGCGGCCCTGGTCGACAGGAAGGTCGACGGCGGGACGGGCGCTTAGGCCCGGCCCTGGTCGATCTTTCCGGCCCGAGGCCGCCCTGTGGAGAAGGTGTAGCGCCATGGCCATTCAGATCCCCGCGGGTACGGAGGCGCCGGGCGTGCTGGATCCCGCCGCGCTCCGGCCCGACTTCCCCATCCTGTCGCGGACCGTCCACGGCCGCCCGCTCGTCTATCTCGACAACGCCGCGACGACGCAGAAGCCCGCCGCGGTGATCGAGGCCGAGGCGGACGTCTACCGGCGATACAACGCCAACGTGCACCGGGCCATCCACACGCTGGGCGAGGAGGCCACGGCGGCCTACGAGACGGCGCGGGCCAAGGTCGCTGCCTTCATCGGGGCCCCGGACCCGCGGGGGGTCGTCTTCCTGCGCAACGCCACCGAGGCGATCAACCTCGTCGCCTGGGCCTGGGGGCGGCGCCGCCTGCGCGCCGGCGACGAGGTGCTGCTGACGCCGATGGAGCACCACAGTAACCTCGTGCCCTGGCAACTGGTCGCCGCGGAGACGGGGGCGAAGCTGCGCTTCATCCCCCTGCTGCCCACCGGCGAACTCGACCTCGCGGCGCTCGACGGCCTGTTGAATCCACGGACGCGAATCGTTGCCGTGACGGCGGCCAGCAACGTCCTCGGCACGATCACGCCGATCGCTGAGATCTGCCGGGCCGCCCGCGCCGCCGGGGCGCTTTGCGTGGTGGACGCCGCGCAGAGCGTGCCCCACCTGCCGGTGGACGTCGGGGCGATCGGTTGCGACTTCCTCGCCTTCTCCGGGCACAAGATGTACGGCCCGCTCGGCATCGGCGTCCTGTGGGGCCGCCCGGGGCGACTGGAGGAGACGGAGCCCTTCCTCGGCGGCGGTGAGATGATCCTCCACGTCGAACTGGAACGCTCGACTTGGAACGAGATCCCATACAAGTTCGAGGCCGGCACGCCCAACGTGGCCGGCGCCGTCGGTCTGGCGGCCGCCGTCGACTACCTCCGGGCGGTCGGGATGGGGGCCGTGGCCGCGCACGAGGCCCGCCTGACCGAGTACGCCCTGGGCGTGCTGCGGGATCTGCCCGGGGTGGCAATCTACGGTCCACCAGCTCCCCGCGGTGCGCTGGCGGCCTTCAACGTGGAGGGCGTGCACCCCCATGACCTGGCGCAGTTCCTCGACCGGGACGGCGTTGCGGTGCGTGCCGGCCACCACTGCGCCCAACCACTGATGCGGCACCTGGGCGTGGTGGCCACCGCGCGCGCCAGTTTCGCCCTTTACAACACGACGGCGGAGATCGACACTCTCGGCGGCTCGATTCTGCGCGCGAGGGAGTTCTTCCATGCCTGAAGCGGGCGACGACGCCCTGGAAGACCTGTATCGCGAGGTCATCCTCGACCACTACAAGAACCCGCGCCACCAGGGGCGAATCGCGGGCGCGGGCGCCGTGGGGGTCGACCTCCAGAATCCCACCTGCGGCGACGAGATCCACCTCAGCCTGCGCATGGAGGGCGGCCGCATCGCGGATCTGGCCTTCGAGGGCCGCGGGTGCTCGATCAGCATGGCATCCGCCTCCATGATGGCCGAGGCGCTGCGGGGGAAGACCCTGGACGAGGCGGTCGGCGTGAGCGCGGCCTTCAAGGGCATGCTGGCGGGGGGCCCGGCCGCCGAAGACAGCCTCGGTGACCTCGTCGCCCTGGCCGGGGTCGCCCAGTTCCCCGTGCGCGTCAAGTGCGCGACGCTGGCCTGGAATGCGATGATGCGCGCGCTGGGCGGCCAGACACATGACGCGGACGCATGAGCGGGCGCACAGGGTGGGGGGCCGAGCGCGCGGGAGCCGGAGAGGCCGGCGGGGGATTCCAGCCGCAACTGTGGTTGCGGCCCCTTCCGGTCCCGCCACCCCGGCTCCCCGGATGTCTCTCTCCCCCTCCCCCGGTGGTGCTATCATGACCCCTGAGAAGTGGGGCTGGGTGGCTCGGAGGGGGCTTGGTCGGCAACGCCCCCGGCTGGCGGATATCGAGATGTACCCCAACCCATGGTATCGGCCGGCGCGGTGGGTACTCCGCCACCTTTGTGCTCCGCGCCCGCCGCGCGGCCGGTCACGGCGCTACCGCCCCGGTGGTGAAGTCGCGGAAACCTTCCGACGGGTGAACCGGACGGAACAGTCACCCCTCAGCATCCCCCGGACTGGGGCTGCAAAGGGGTGACGCGGGGGGCATCACCTGCACGATGACCAGCGCTGTGGCGCACACGCCCGCCGGCGACGAGGCTCGCGCCCTGTGCGAGCGCCAACTTCAGGAACGCGGGGTGCGCATCGACGACGTCGCCGCCGTCGTCCTCCGGTTGCAGAGCCCGTTCGTCACCGGCCTGGAACTCCCCGAATGCGTGGAGAGCGTCGAGGCCGTACTGAGCAAGCGCGAGGTCTGCCACGCGCTCCTCACGGGCATCGCGCTGGACACGCTCGCGGAGCGCGGGGCCCTGCCCGAGCCGCTGCAGAGCACCCTGATGCACGACGACCCCCTCTACGGGATCGACGAGGTCCTGGCGCTGGCCGTAGTCAACATTTACGGCAGCATCGGCTTCACCAACTTCGGCTACCTGGACAAGGTCAAACCCGGCATCGTGGGCAAGGTGGACCGGCGCGGCCACGCCCAGGGGCGTTGCAACACGTTCCTCGACGATCTGATCGCGGCGGTGGCGGCGGCCGCGGCGGCGCGGATCGCGCACGGGCATCGGGACACGCGGTAGGGTGCGGCAGGGCCCCCTACCGCGGATCGCTCCGGTGGCGAGTCGGGCGGATCAGGAGGCGTGACCACATGGCCCGAGCCTCTCTCGACGATATGGACCGACGTTTGCTGAACCGCATGCAGGAGGACTTCCCCCTGGTGGCGCAGCCCTACGCAGCCCTGGGGCAGGCGCTGGGCATCCCGGAGGAGGACGTCCTCGCGCGCATCGCGCGCCTGCGGCAGGAGCGCATCGTCCGCCAGATCAGCGCCATTTTCGACACGCGGGCGCTCGGCTACCACTCCACGCTCGTCGCGATGCAGTTCAGTCCCGATCGTCTCGATGCGGCGGCCGCCCTCATCTCCGCCCACCCCGGCGTCAGCCACAACTACGAGCGCAAGCACCGCTACAACCTGTGGTTCACGCTGGCCGTGCCGCCGTGGCAGGACGTGGAGGAGGCCGCCGTCCGGCTGGGGGAGCGTGCCGGGGCACTGGTGACGCGCGTCCTGCCGACGCTGCGGCTCTTCAAGATCGGTGTCCGGCTGGACGTGGCGGGGGATCGGGCGCCCGAGGCGCAGGAGCAGAACCGCGTGTACGCGGCGGCGGACGTCGAGAAGGGCAGCGCGGTACCGCTGTCGCCGCGGGACGTCGCCTTCATCCGCGAGTTGCAGAAGGACCTGCCGCACATGCCGCAGCCGTTCGACGGGTATGCGCACACCCTCGGGGTGTCCCTGGACGAGCTCTTCTTGTGGTGCGCCGGCATGACGGAATGCGGCAAGATGCGGCGCTTCTCGGCCGTGCTCCGCCACCAGAACGCCGGCTTCGTGAGCAATGCCATGGGCGTGTGGAAGGTGCCGCCCGAGCGCCTCGGCGAGGTGGGGCCGGTGATGGCCTCCTTCGCCTCCGTGAGCCACTGCTACCAGCGACCGGTGTACCCCGACTTCCCTTACAACGTGTATACGATGGTGCACGGCCGGACGCGGGAGGAGTGCGTCCGGACGCTGGATGCCATCGCGGCGCGGACCGGCGTCGAAGAGCGCCAATATCTCTGGAGCAGCCGTGAATTCAAGAAGGAACGGGTGCTCTACTTCCTGGAGGAGGAACTGCCGCCCGAACTCGCCGCCGTCCCCGGCGGACGCGTGTAGTCCCGCAGCCGTCTCGGTCCCGGCGCGACGGGGCGCGGCGCCTGCGGCCGCACCCCGTCGCGCGCGCGGCACCGTTCGCGGGGCGGGCACGCCCAGCGGCCGGGCTTCGCCCCCACCGCCCGATCCCCCGTGGAATCACCACAGCCCCGCCCGGTCGATCGGCAGGAATCCCGAAAGTGTTCGGCGTATCCTACCGGATACCGCCACCATCAGCAGTGGGCCTGCGCGCCGGCACGCGCACGGGTCGAAGGAAGGGGACGAGGGCATGGCCCAGGTCAAGATCAAGGATCTGGCGAAGAAGTACCCCAACGGTGACCAGTTGGCCGTCAAGGAGATCAACCTTGACATCGAGGACAAGGAGTTCCTGGTCCTGGTCGGGCCCTCCGGCTGCGGGAAGACCACGACGCTGCGCATGGTGGCCGGCCTAGAGGAGATCACCAGCGGCGAGATCTGGATCGGCGACCGCTTGGTCAACGAGGTGGAGCCGAAGGACCGCGACATCGCGATGGTCTTCCAGAACTACGCCCTTTACCCACACATGAACGTCTACGAGAATCTGGCCTTCGGCCTGCGCCTGCGCCGGTTCCCGCGCGCCGAGATCGACCGGCGCGTCAAGGAGGCCGCGGAGATCCTCTCCATCGGCGGCCTGCTCAAGCGCAAGACCAAGGAGCTGTCCGGCGGACAGAAGCAGCGCGTCGCCCTGGGGCGCGCCATCGTCCGTAACCCGGCCGTATTCCTGATGGACGAGCCGCTCTCCAACCTGGACGCCAAGCTGCGCGTGCAGATGCGCACCGAGATCAGCAAGCTCCACCAGCGCGTCGCGACGACGTTCATCTACGTCACCCACGACCAGGTGGAGGCCATGACGATGGGCCACCGCATCGTCGTCATGCAGGACGGCCTGGTCATGCAGGCGGCCTCGCCCCAGGAGATCTACGACCACCCCAAGAACAAGTTCGTGGCCGGGTTCATCGGCTCGCCGCCGATGAACTTCCTGCAGGGTACCCTGGAGGATAGCGGCTCTGCCCTCCACTTCGTCGGGACGGGCTGCCGCTTCCGCATCCCCGAGACGTTTTCCAACGAGGCCAAGGGCGCGATCGGCCGCGAGCTGTACCTCGGCGTCCGGCCGGAGGACATCCACGTGGGTGCCGCGGCGGAGCAGCAGTATCCGGACATGCAGTATCGGACGCAGGTCGAACTGGTCGAGCCCCTCGGCGCGGAACAGCACGTCCTGCTCTCCACCGACACGGACCCCGTCGTCGCCCGTTGCGAGCCCTCGCTGCGGGTGCGGCCCGGCGACAACCTGACCGTGACGCTGGTTCCCAATAAGCTACACATCTTCGACGGCGAGACGGGCGAGGCGTACTTCTGAAGCGGCGCGCCGCCCGGCCGGGCGCCGCGAGTACCGGACGGGGCGGTGGCGGACGTGGGTCCGCCCCGCCCCGTCGGCGTCCCGGGCTCCGCATGCCCTCACGCCGCGGCAGCGGCCTCCGCAGGGATGGGGACGAACTGTGGCAAATGGCCCCTGCCGACGCGCCGCTTCCACAGGCGCAACTGCGCGCTGGGGGCGGCGGCCGGCGGGGCCGGGGGGCTGAGGACCACCCGACCGGCGGCCGGCTGCCCCCCGCCAGTGGACGACCCATTCCAGATCGAGGCCGGCCGGTGGGCGATCGGCCGGGCGCACCCGGATGGAGTGCCGGATTTTCGGGAACCCGGCAGGCGTGCGCGGCGTCCAATGGCCGTCGGGACTGGCGGGGAGGCTGGGGCGCTTGGCCCTGATCGAGTTGCGCAGCGTCGGCAGGCGGTACGGGGCAGGCCGCACCTCGGTCGTCGCCCTGCAGGGCGTCGACCTGGACGTGCAGGCCGGCGAATTCGTCTCGGTGATGGGGCCGTCGGGCTCCGGGAAATCCACCCTCATGAACATCCTGGGGCTGCTCGACAAGCCGAGCGACGGGATGTACACGCTGGGCGGCCGGCCGATGCACCGCCTGGCCGGGCGGGATTTGGCGCGCGAGCGCAACCACCGGATCGGCTTCGTCTTCCAGGGGTTCTTCCTGCTGCCCAGGCTGACGTTGGCCGAGAACGTGGCGGTGCCCCTCATCTATCGCGGGCTGTCGGGACGGGATCGCCACCGGCGGGCGGTGCGGGCCCTCGAATCGGTGGGGATCGCCGAACTCGCCGGGCGGCGTCCGACCGAGGTGTCGGGGGGGCAGCAGCAGCGGGCGGCGATCGCGCGCGCCTTGGTGGCGGAGCCGGCGCTGATTCTGGCCGACGAGCCGACCGGCGCCCTGGACTCGCGGACCGGCGAGGGCATCATGGCCCTGTTCCAGGACCTCAACGTCCGTGGCCTGACCATCATCCAGGTGACCCACGAGCCGGACATCGCGCGCCACGGTACCCGGTTGATCCGTTTGCGCGACGGCCGGATGGCCTCCCAGGAACCCGTTCGCGACCGGCTGCTGGCCGAGCGGGTTCTGGCGGCGTGGGCGGATGCGGGGGACGGGGAGCGGGAGGACCGCGGCGGTGGCGCGGCGGCGGAAGAAGGGGTTGGGGTCGATGCGCATTAGAGGGATCGTCGCGCTGCTCTGCGTCCTCGCGGTGATCGGCGCGGGGGTGTATTTCGCGCGCAAGCGTCTGCAGGGGGCGTCGGCGTCGGCGCAGCCGGTGTACGCGACGGCCCCGGTGACACGCGGTACGCTGGTCGCGGATGTGACCGGCTTCGGGCCCCTCAACGCCAACTTTCAAAACAGCCTGAGCGCGCCCGCGCAGGGTACGGTGACGAAGGTCTTCGTCCAACCGGGGGACCTCGTGCATGCGGGCGAAGTGCTGGCCATCCTCGCCAACCCGAGCCTGGCCGACAAGGTCCAGGCGGACAAGGTCAAGCTGCAGCAGGACCTGCAGGGCTTGGCCCAAGCCCTCGGCGTGCCCGCGAGCCAGGCGCTCGCCGCGGCGCAGAACACCAACATCCCCGTCCACGCCCCGCAGAGCGGCCGGCTGGAGGTCCTCAAGTCCTCCCTCGGGGACAACGTCACGGCGGGCGACGAACTCGCGGAGATCGTCGACGACGCCCAGGTCGTGATGGACCTGCCGCTCGTGCCGTACGACGCGCAGAGCACCGTGGTCGGAGACAAGGTCGACGTGCACTTCACCCAGTTCGCCGGGGACGTCCAGGGCGAGGTGACGCAACTGGCCGCCAACCCCGTTCCGGCCGGGAGCCTCAACGGCGGCAGCAGCTCCGGCACGAGCAGCGGGGGCCAGAGCGGTCAACTGGTCTATCCGGCCGTCATCACCCTGCCCAATCCCGGCCTGCTGACCCCGGGTCTCAGCGGCCAGGTGACCATCCATACGGCCAAGGGCGACCTCGTTGACCCTCAGCCCGGCAGCATCACCGGCTACGGCACCTCGACCGTCGTGAACAGCCCCCTGACGGGGACGGTCACGGCCTTGGACGTCGCGCAGGGCGCGTGGGTCAACAAGGGGCAGGTGCTCCTGACCCTCGGCGGGCCGACGGCGGCGACCAGCGTGGCCTCCCTGGAGACGCAGGTCGCCAGCGATCAGACGACGCTGCAACAGGATCAGCAGACCGAGGCCAACCTCACGGTGACCGCCAACCTCGCCGGCACCGTCGGCTACCTCAATCTGCAGCAGGGGCAGACGGTGAACCCCGGCCAGTACCTGGGCGTCGTCTTCAACGACAGCAGCATGAACCTGAACATCCAGGTGGACGAGTTGCAGGTCGCCAACGTGCACTCCGGCCAGGCGGTGCAGATCACCACCCCCGGACTGCCGGGCAAGGTGTTCACCGGCAAGGTCGTCAGCGTGAGCACCATGGGCCAGAACCAGAACGGGCTGGCGACCTTCAGCGTGCTGATCAACGTCAGCAACACGTCGCAGTTGAAGCCCGGCATGACGGCGGATGCGCGGATCGTGGTGGCCACCGCCCAGAACGCCCTGACGGTGCCGGTCGAAGCGGTGCTGCAGCAGGGGGCGCAGGCCGTCGTGGAGGCCCTGCAGAACGGGCGGCCGACCGTCGTGCCCGTCGGCGTCGGGTTGGTCAACAGCCAGTATGCCCAGATCACCTCCGGGCTGACGGTCGGTGAGACCGTCATCACCGGGATGGCCGGACAGTCGTTGCCGGCCCTGACCACGGTCCCGGGGGGCAGCCGGTCGTCCGCCGGCGGCAAGGGCGCGACCGCCTCGCCGGCTCCGGTGCGGGCGCCCGTGCCGGTCAAGGGCGGCACGACGGGCGTGGCGGTGCCCGCAAGGAAGGGGTAGCGGCGGTGCGCGCGATGTGGGGACTCCTGGTGCGCCTCGTCGCGGGGGTGGAGGTGGCGCTGGCCGGCGTCGTCACCGGCGGGCTGCGCTCGGTGTTGACGGTGTTGGGGGTGACCATCGGCGTGGCCTCCGTCGTCAGCCTGCTGGCGGTCGGGCAGGGGGCGCGGGTGGCGATTGCCGCACAGTACCAGAGCCTGGGGACCAACGTCATCACCGTGCAGAGCCACAGCCCGCTCGTCCGGCTGACGTCCCAGGTCGCGGCGGATCTCGCGGCGCGCGTGCCGTTCGTCACGGCCGCGATGCCGGTGGTCGGCGTGTCTGCGGCCGTCCGCTGGCGGTTCGCCTCGTCGGGCGCCGCCAGTCCGACGGTGCTCGGCGTCACGCCGGACCTGCTCAAAATCCGTCAGGAAAGCGTGGCCGAGGGCTCCTTCATCACCCCGTTGGAGGAGCAGCACGCGCTGCGCGTGGCGGTACTGGGCTCTACGGCGGCATCGCAGATCTTCGGGGGCCTCGACCCGGTGAACCAGGACATCTACATCGGGCAGGCCCAGTTCCGCGTGATCGGCGTCCTGGCCTACCAGGGCGGCGCCCAGATCGGTTCGGGCTCGGTGCCCGTGCTCTCCGGCGGCGGCTCCTCCACCGGATCCGGCGGCTCGGGGACGGGCTCGGGTTCGGGGACGGGCTCCGGTTCGGGGAGCGGGGGGACGTCGGGCTCGGGCGGCTCGGGCAGCGGCAGCACGCCGCAGCAGACCGTGGCGGTCGGCTCGGGCATCGACAGTGCCGTCCTGATCCCCGAGAGCGCGGCGGAGTGGCTCGACGACAACACCCAGGTCAGCGCGATCTGGATGAAGGCCAAGAGCCGCGCCGAGGTGGAGCCCGCCGTCCTGCAGACCGACCGCATCCTGCAGATCGAGTTCCACCTCGGCAACGGCGGGTCCGCCGGCCCCGGCGGCGGCCAGAAGTTCTTCCCCGGACCGGGCTCCTTCGGCTGCTTCGGGCCGGGATGCGGCGGCGGCGGCCCGGCCGGCCAGATCGTCCTACCGGGCGGCGGCGGGCCGGCGGTGTCGGTCCAGAGCCTCGACGCCCTGGTGCACCAGGCCGATTCGGCCAACAGCGTCCTCACGTTGATGCTGACCGCCATCGCCGGCGTGTCGCTGCTGGTGGGTGGTATCGGCGTGATGAACATCATGCTGGTCTCGGTGCGGGAGCGGACCGTGGAGATCGGGCTGCGCAAGGCGCTCGGGGCGCTGCAACTCGACCTCCTTTACCAGTTTGTGATCGAGGCACTGCTGCTGTGCGCCCTGGGCGGGGTGTGCGGCTGGCTCGCCGGCTACGGCGGCGTCCAACTGCTGCACCACTACGGGGTGCAGGCCTCGCCCCTGCCGGGCGCGCTGGGCGTGGCGCTGGTCGCGGCGGCCGTGGTCGGGGTCATCTTCGGTTCGTACCCGGCCTACCTCGCCTCCGAACTCGAGCCGGTGGAGGCCTTGCGCCGGCAGTGAGGGGGGCGGCGCTCGGCAGCGGGACCGCAGGCTGCCGCCCCCCTTTCCGGTTCTCCGTTCCGCCGGCCGACGGGTCCATCCGTGGTGCGGCGGAAGTCCTCGTCTCCGCAAGGTGTGATCCAGAACGATCGGGCGCCGGCCCCCGGGGCAGGACGCAGCGGGGACGTCCTGCCGCGACAATGGTCGCGGCCATGCGGACCCTGGCCGCCGGCTCCTGGTCTCTCCCGCATGAACCCCACGCGGTTGATCGACCGAAGGTACCAGGGACCGGAGCCTGACCGGAGTGCGAACGAGGACATTCGCACTCCGGTCCTTGACGCATTCTGCCGACGTTGGTATTCTTGCCGCAGTCCGTGACCGTGCGCGGGTGGCGGCGGTAGGCGGCGACAACCACATACGTTCTCTTATCCAGAGAGGTGGAGGGACTGGCCCAATGAAACCCGGCAACCGGCTTGCGCCTATGGCAAGCGCGGTGCCAATTCCGGCAGGCCATAAGGCCTGAGAGATGAGAGGAAGATCGGCACCGACAGACGCCCTCTTCCTCGCCGGAAGGGGTTTCTTTTTTTATGCCGGTCGCCGGCCTTCCGCCGCGACCGAGGGGGGGCGCCTGATGTCGTTCGTCCTGGGGTTGCGGTGCCGTTCCTGTGGCCACCGCACCGCCCTCGCTCCGGTGCACGTGTGTCCTGAATGCTTTGGTCCCCTGGGCGTGGAATACGATTATACGGCGATGGCGCGCAGCGTGCGCCGCGAGGATTTCGCCTCCGGGCCGACGTCGATGTGGCGTTATCGCGCCCTCCTGCCGATCGGCGACGAGACCCCGGTCGTCGACCTCGGCACCGGCTTCACGCCGCTGCTTCGGGCGGACAACCTCGCGCAGGCCCTGGGCCTGAAGCACGTCTACATCAAGAACGACGCCGTCAACCCCACCTATTCCTTCAAGGACCGGGTCGTGGGGGTGGCCGTCTCCGCGGCCATGGAGTTCGGCTGCCGGACCATCGCCTGCGCCTCCACGGGCAATCTGGCCGCCTCCGTCGCCGCGCACGCCGCCAAGGCGGGGCTGCAGAGCTACGTCTTCATCCCCGCCGACCTGGAACCGGCCAAGGTCCTGAACACGGCCATCTACGGCACCAACCTCGTCGCCGTGAACGGCAGCTACGACCAGGTCAATAGGCTCTGCTCGGAGATCTGCGACACTTTCGGCTGGGCCTTCGTCAATATCAACCTCCGGCCATTCTATGCCGAGGGGAGCAAGACCCTGGCCTACGAAACCGCCGAGCAACTCGGCTGGCGCGCCCCGGACCACGTGGTGTCGCCCATCGCCGGCGGCTCGGTCCTGACCAAGATCGCGAAGGGATTCGGCGAGTTGCGCGACCTGGGCCTGATCCCGGCGGGCCGCACCCGTGTCTCTGGCGCCCAGGCGGCGGGGTGTGCGCCGGTGAGTCGCGCCTTCCTCTCGGGGGCCGACCACGTCAGCCCGGTCCGCGCCAATACCATCGCCAAGTCCCTCGCCATCGGCAATCCGGCGGACGGCGACTTCGCCCTCCGCACCATCCGCAGCAGCGGCGGGGCGGCGGAGATGGCCTCCGACGAGGAGATCATCGCCGGGGTGCAGTTGCTGGCGTCGACGGAGGGGATCTTCACCGAGACGGCGGGAGGGGTGACCGTGGCCTGCGCCCGCCGTCTGGCGGCCGCCGGCCGCATCGACCCCGGCGAGACGGTCGTGCTTTACATCACCGGCAACGGCCTCAAGACGCCCGACGTCGTCGCCTCGGTGGTGGCGCCGGCGCGCGAGATCGAGCCGACGATGGAAGCCTTCGAGCGGACGATGGCGGGCGCCGTCGCCTGACGCCGCCCGCCGGTCCCGCGGCCGCATTTTTTAGTTCCTGCAGGGAGGTTCCAGCGCGTGGCCGGACGGACCGATGTCTCCGTGCGCGTACCCTCGCCGCTGCGCACTCTGACTGGGGGCAAGGGGGAACTCAGCGCCCGACCGGGGACGCTGCGCGCCCTCATCGAGGAGTTGAACGGGACCTATCCCGGCCTCAAGGCGCGCATTTGTGAAGAGGATGGTTCGCTGCGCCGATTCGTCAACGTCTTCGTCAACGAGGAGGACATCCGCTTCCTCCAGGGTCTCGATACGCCCATCGACGCCGGCGGCCGGGTGTCCATCCTGCCCGCCGTGGCCGGGGGATAGGTCCTTCGGCGTATCGGCAGGCGGCGCGGCGGACGCGGGCATACCGCCCCGCCCGCGCCGCCTTTTGGTCTCGCTCCGCCCGGTCGGCGGCCGCGCCGGACGCCCGGGTGCGTGCTATACTCTTCTTCCTGCGGGTAGCGGTGAAGGGGAACGGCGCGGATGGCACGCATGGCGCAGGTGCGACACGACAAGGATGACGCGCCCGAGGTGGAGCGGCCGATCGCCGACAACCGGCGGGCGCGCTTCGATTACTTCATCGAGGGCAGCGTCGAGGCCGGGATCGTGCTCACGGGCACGGAGATCCGGTCCATTCGCGCCGGCCGCGTCCAGTTACGCGAAGCCTTCGCGCGCGTGGAGCGCGGCGAATGCTTCCTCTTCAACATGCACATCGGGCCCTACGATTTCGGCAACCGCTGGAACCACGAGCCGGTGCGTCCACGCAAACTGCTGTTGCATCGCGAGGAGATCGACGACCTCTGGCGGCACGCGCGCCAGAGCGGGCGGACCCTGGTGCCGCTCCGGCTGTATCTGAAGCGGGGGCGAGCCAAGGTCGAACTGGGGCTGGCGCGCGGCAAGCATCACTACGACAAGCGTGAGTCCATCGCCGAACGGGACCGGCAGCGCGACGTCGACCGCGCCCTGGCCGATCGTGGCGGCGGCGGGCGGAATTGACGGCACGGCGGCCGCGCCGCTGTGGTATACTCGGTGGCGTAGGTTTCGGGGGTGCGTAGGTTCGACGTGGGTCGAGCCGGCAGTGATGGCAGGCCGAGCCGCACGATCTCGTAAATCCCGTGCAAGGCACTTACGTGCCAACAACGCTCTTCCCGTAGCGGCCTAAGGTCGCTGCCGTCGACCGGCCGAGGCCCGTGCGGTCGGACCCGACGTCATCTAGCGGGCTCGGCCTCCTCCCGCCGGACGGTACGGGTGGAAGCGACAAACAGCCGTCTGGCGCGCGCGGGCCCTTGCTCCCGGGGAACCCGCGTGGGCGATGACCACAAACGGGAACTAAGCCTGTAGAGGTTGCTGTGGGGTCACTCGCGGACGGGAGGGGCAGCTCCTCCCCACCTCCACCAATTTGGAACGTCAACCGACCATCTGTTCTCCAGTTGTTCTGGTAAAAAGGTCGCCATTCTGGCGGCCTTTTTGCTGCCCTGTGATCAGCGTGTGACCAATCGGGGGTGGTTGCGGCGCGTTCGCGGAGCGAATGCGCGGGCATCGCAAGCACGACGGGTCGCGCCGCGGCTGTGGGCAGGATCCAGGATGCCGTCGTCCCGCTTGGGCGTCCACGTGGCGCCCCTGCACCTGCTGCCTCGCCTCCACGAGGCGGGGCTCGCCGACCGCGTGGCGGCTGAGGTCGGTCAGCTTTTGCGGCTCAATGCCCTTCGATCTGGCCGGCGACCATGAGGACGTGGATGCCGTTCGTGTCCGGCTGTACGCCCCCCTCCACTTCGTGTCGGGCCTGCGCATACCCGCCCAAGCCCGTCAGATCCTCTCCGACGATTGCTGGCACGGGTGGTGTGCGCCTCCCGGCCACGGCGGAGGGCCGCTCGCCGCTCGCCGCAAGGTCACACCGGAACTGGTGACCGCCCTTCAGGACGGAGTCGGGCTGGACGGGCGCGGCTCTTCCCGGGCCGGCGGCGCGGGGGGCATCACCAGGTGCCGCAGCAGATCCGCCCGGTTGGCGGCGCCCGTCTTGCGGTAGACGTTGCGCAGATGGGTTTTGACCGTGTTCTCGGAGATGAAGAGGCGCTGCGAGATTTCGCGGGTGGGCACACCCTGGAGCGCGAGGTTGCCCACCTCCAACTCCCGCGGGGTGAGCAGCCCGCCGAACCGCCTTGCGAACCCCTCCTGGGCCGACTCCGCCGCGGCGCGACCCTCCGTCGGCGCCGCATCCTGTGGCCCGGCGGCGTGCAGGGGCACGAGCGGGTCCTGGACGCCGTGCAGCGACAGGATCGCCAGCAGGATGGCCACAGCGGCGAGCAATCCGAGTTTGGTGGGGTCCATCGTCCGGAGGGCGGCGGTCACCGCGCCTCCGAGGAAGATGGGCACCACGTTGAGGTTGAGCCCCCAACCGAACCAGCGCCCGGCGGTCGCGGGCCGGGCGTTCGCCGCCAACAGCAGCCAGGGCGCGGACTCCAGCAGGCCGAGCGCGGCCCCGTTGAGCCCCAGCCCCACGTACTGGGCCGGCGGATCGGCCCAGGCACCGATCAGGAAGGCCACGGCCAGGGTTCCCGCACCCAGGGTGATGGGGGTCATGAGGCGCCGCCGGTCCGCCAGGTAGCCGGCGGCGATCACCGTGCCCACGTACGGCAGCAGGCGCAGGGTGTCGTCGGTGTAGGGCGTGACCGGCACCGCGATGAAGAAGCGATAACTCAGGCCGGCCACCAGGGAGAAGAAGACGATGAACCAGGCGAAGCGGACGGCGCTGAGCGCCGGGGGCCGCATCGGCCAGACGCGGGACCACAGGGTCGGGTCCGCCGCCGCCGGGTCCTCGCCGCGGCGGGGGGCGGGCCGGAAGCGGAAGCCCAGCGCCGCGGCGCCCCCCAGCGGCAGGGGCGACAGCGCCGAAGTCCCCCTGGGCCCCCGGGGGGGGGCCGCCCCCCCACACCCCCGG
>Ga0080006_1143515_pt1 | contig 64381 bp, 50 predicted proteins | sample RS3BMetagenome_FD_69209 | JGI IMG/M metagenome (GOLD analysis project Ga0080006, IMG submission 69209) | Ferric oxide microbial mat and aquatic microbial communities from Rainbow Spring, Yellowstone National Park, USA - RS3B (SPADES... ...
CGGCCCCGGCGACGCCGCCGGGCGCGCCGCGGGGCAGCGCTCGGCGCCTTCCGCGCCAGTGCCGCCGACTATCAGCAGACCGTCCTGCAGGCCTTCCGCGAGGTGGCCGACAGCCTGCAGGCACTGGTGCATGACGCGGACATGCTGAACGACGAACGCGCAGCCCTGGACAGTGCGGCGGAGTCCGTGCGGCTACAGCGCACCAACTACACCGAAGGCGGCAGCGGCATCCTGGACCTGCTGGACAGCCAGCGGCTCTACCAGGCGGCGCTTCGCGGCTACGTGCGCGCCCAGGCGCAGCGCATGCTGGACAGCGTCGAGTTGCTGGCGGAAATGGGCGGCGGCTGGTGGGGCGATCAGCGGCTGGCGGAGGCGGGGCAGCCGCGCTAGCTAGCACTTGGCAGGAACGGTTCTTCTTTTTCTGGAAGAAAAAGAAGCAAAAAGACTTTCGTCCGATGGGCCCTGGCAAGGCGGGGCCCGCCGGGGTCCAAACGGACAGAAGTTCTTTGGTTCTTTCTTTCAAGAAAGAACAACTCTCCCCGCTCCACCGCGGCAAGGAGCGCGTGGTGCCCAGGGGCGGAATCGAACCACCGACACTGCGATTTTCAGTCGCATGCTCTACCAACTGAGCTACCTGGGCACAGCCCGCGGGCCAGGCCGGCGGGCGTGGCGGAGGCTTTAACGCAGGCGGGCCTGTCCCGCAAGCGTCTGGAAGTCAGCTCTCGCGGTCGTCCTCGCCGGGCGCCCCGTCCTCGTTCTTGTCCTCGATGCGCAGCGACGGCGTGCGGTACTGGCCGCCGAACCATCGGCCGAGATCGATGTCGGCGCAGCGTCGAGAACAGAACGGACGCACCGCCTGCTCGGTGGCGCGGCCACAGATCGGACAGCGGGAGATCTGGCTCCGAGGTGTCGGTCCGGGCAGTTCAGCCATGTTCGATCCTCCAGGCCAGGGTTTGAAGAGCGGCATCCAACCGCAGCACGGGGACCAGGCCCGCCGGCGACAGGCGTGCGAAATCCGCACGGGCCGCCTCGTCCGCTTCGAGCGCCGCGATCACGGCGCTGCCGCCGCATACCGTGACGCGCGCACTGCCGGGAGGCAGCATCGCGGCGCGTGCGGCGCGCAGGGCGGCGGCGGCGGCGGCGTGGGGGCGCGCGAGTCGTTCGTGCAGAGGGGTTCGTATCCGCGGCCGTACGATCTCGATCAGCCCCAGACCGGTGAAGCCGACCAGGCGCGGCCGTCCCGGATCGGCGGCAAGGGCGGTCTCGATCACCGGGCGGAGTTGCGGGCGCTTGCGCTGGGCGAGGCCGGCGGGGTCGATCAGGATGGCGCCGGAAAGATCACGCAGGCGAAGCTGGTGGAGCAGCGCGGGCAGGGCCGTCCGGTTGGCGGCGAACTGGGCGGCCTGCTTGGCAAGCCGCGAGTCGCTGGCCGGACCGGTATCGAGGTCGATCGCCACCAGCGCCGGCGTGGGCGTGATGCTGGCCGACAGTCCGCCGGGCAGCTCGACACGCGGGGAAGCAAGGCCCGCGACCTGTTCCTCGACCGCCTCGTCGAAGGCCGTGGACACGAGCCGCACCCGCGAGGCGAACTCGCCGTGCAGCCTCGCGGCCAGCGCCGGGTCGTCGCACAGGATGGGCAACCCGGGATGGGCGCGGGCGAGAACGTCGAGCGGATCGGGGCCGCGACTGGCCAGACCGCGCCTGCCCGCGGCGTCGGCGATGATCCGGCTCTCGCGCTCGTCAAGCAGGGCCGACAGGCGGGGGCCCTTGCCGCCCTGCGCCGAACGGGTGATGCGCACGCCGAGCACATCGCCCTCGGCGAGCGGGCGCGCGACCTCGTTCTCGGGCAGGAAGCCGCTCTGCGCTCCGCCGGAGCCGCCAAGCTCGAGAAAGGCGCCGCCGAGCGCCGGCAGGACGGCCTGCACGCGTGCGAGGTGGAGGTCACCCACGCCGTCCGGATCGGCCGGATGGTGGAGGGCGTAGTCGAGCAGGGTCTCGCCGCGCACGAGGGCGGTTCGCAGTTCGCCGGGCGAGTACGCGGCCAGGATGCGCTCGCTCACGGAATGACGGCGCGGCTGCGCAGGAGCTGCGCCGTCTCGAACAGCGGCAGGCCCACGACGTTCGAGTGGCTGCCGGACAGGAAACGGATGTGGGCGGCGGAGCGCCCCTGGATCGCGTAGCCACCCGCCTTGCCCTGCCAGTCGCCGGCGTCGAGCAGCGCCTGCTTGTGCGCGTCCGTCAGGCGGGCGAACGCCACGACGCTCTCCACGATCCGCAGGTTGCAGCCTTGCGGATGCTGCAGGACGACGGCCGTCAGCACGCGGTGCCGGCGCCCGGACAGCAGGTCGAGACAGCGGCGCGCGGTTGCTTCGTCCAGCGCCTTCGGCAACAGGCGACGGCCCACAGCCACGACGGTGTCGGCGGCGAGGATCAGGGCGGACGCGTCCAGCAGCACCCGTGCGGCAGCCGCCTTGGCGCGGGCGACGCGCTCGACATAGGCGGGCGGCAGTTCCGCCTTGCGGGGCGTCTCGTCGATGTCGGTGTCGATCACCCGCTCGGGGACGAGGCCGATCTGCGCCAGCAGGTCGAGACGGCGCGGCGACGCTGAGGCGAGCACGAGGCCTGGCACAGGCCGGGGGAGGATCGGGAGGCCGGTCTGGGCCGCCTGCATGACGGGCTGCTTACTTGAAGCGGAAGGTGATCCGGCCCTTGGACAGGTCGTAGGGGGTCATTTCGACATTGACCCGGTCGCCGGCGAGCACGCGGATCCGGTTCTTGCGCATCTTGCCGCTGGTGTGGGCGAGGATGGTGTGCTCGTTGTCGAGCCGGACCTTGAACATCGCATTGGGCAGCAGCTCCATCACGGTGCCGCTGAACTCGATCATATCTTCCTTAGACATAGGTCTTCGTCTTCCCGCAGATCATCCAGTCTCCATGTGGCTGGCAACACGCGCACGCGATCGCCGGCCTGCGCCCGTAGCGCAGGTCGGGGCGCAGGTCGGGGCCCAGTTCGGGGTGCGGGCGGAACATGAGGATTGCGCGCTGCGCGGTCAAGTTGCGCGACCGAGCCGGACGGCGACGCTGCGGGCGTGCGCGTCGAGCCCTTCCGCCTCAGCCAGCGCGATGCAAGCCGGTCCGACCGCCTGGAGGGCGGAGGGGGTGGCTTGGATCCAGGTGGTGCGCTTGAGGAAATCATAAATCGAGAGGCCGGAGGCGTGGCGGGCGGCGCCGCTGGTCGGCAGGACGTGGTTGGGGCCGGCCACGTAGTCGCCGATCGCCTCGGGAGTATCGTGGCCGATGAAGACCGCGCCGGCGTGGCGGATGGCGGCGAACACCGCGGCCGGGTCGCGCAGCATGAGCTGCAGGTGCTCGGGGGCCAGGCGGTTGGCGAGCTCGGCCGCCTCGGCTTCGCTTGCGCAGAGGATGATCGCGCCGTGGTCGCGCCAGCTCGCCCCGGCGATGGCGGCGCGCGGCAGTCCGGCCAGGGCGGCCTCGACCTCGCCGGGCACCGCAGCGGCCAGGGGCTCGCTGGTGGTGATGAGGATCGACTGGGCCATCTCGTCATGCTCGGCCTGGGCGAGCAGGTCGAGGGCGACATGGGAGGGCTGGGCGCTGTCGTCGGCGATGATCACCACCTCGGACGGGCCGGCGACGCTGTCGATGCCGACCACGCCGGAGACCTGGCGCTTGGCCTCGGCGACATAGGCGTTGCCGGGCCCGACGATGCGGTCGACCGGGCGCACGGTCTGGGTGCCGAACGCCAGGGCGGCGATCGCCTGGGCGCCGCCGATCCGGTAGATCTCGTCCACGCCGGCGAGGCGCGCGGCGGCGAGGACCAGCGGGTTGGTGCGGCCCTCCGGGGTCGGCACGCACATGGCGATGCGGCCGACGCCCGCGACCCGGGCGGGCAGGGCGTTCATCAGCACCGACGAGGGGTAGGCGGCGGTGCCGCCGGGGACGTAGAGGCCTACGGAGTCGAGCGCGGTCCAGCGCAGGCCGAGGCGCAGGCCCTGCGCGTCGTGGTGGTCGATGTCGGCGGGCCGCTGCAGGGCGTGGAACGCCTCGATGCGACGCGCGGCGAGCTCCAGGGCCGCCTGCAGGGCAGCCGGGATCGCGGCACAGGCGGCGTCGATCTCGGCGGCACCGACGCGCAACTCCCCGGGGGCGAGGTCGAGCCGGTCGAACCTCCCGGTGAGCGCGCAGAGGGCGGTGTCGCCGCCGGCGCGCACCTGCTCGATGATGCTGGCCACCGGCTCGAACACGGAGCGGCCGGCCTGCTGGCGGCGCTGCAGGAGCCGGGCGAAGGCGTCGGCGAAGCCGGGCTCGCTTGTGGCGAGCCGCTTCACGCGGCAGGTCCGAGGACGGCGGGCCCAAGGGTCGCCGGCCCGAGGGCCGCGCGGAAGCGGGCGATCCAGGCGCCGACTGCCTCGGGCTGGGTCTTCAGCGCCGTGCGGTTGACGATCAGCCGGCTGCTCACCTCGGCGATGGTCTCGGTCTCGCGCAGGCCGTTGGCACGCAGGGTGGAGCCGGTCTGCACCAGGTCGACGATCAGGCGGGCCATGCCGAGGCAGGGGGCGAGCTCCATCGCGCCGTTGAGATGGACGATGTCGGCCTGGATGCCGCGGGCGGCGAAATGGCGGCGGGCGATGTTGGGGTATTTGGTCGCCACCCGCACCTCCGACCAGCGCGCGGGATCGGCGGGCGGGGCGGCGACGGCCTCGGCGACGCTGACCCGGCAGCCGCCGATGCGCAGGTCGAGCGGGGCGTAGATCTCGGGGTAGTCGAACTCCATCAGCACGTCCGCACCGCAGATGCCGATCTGGGCGGCGCCGAAGGCGACGAAGGTCGCGACGTCGAACGGGCGCACGCGCACCACGTCGAGCAGCGGGTCGTCGGTGGGGAAGCGCAGGCGCCGGCTGTCCTCGTCGAGGCAGTCGCTGGCCGGCCGGATGCCGGCGGCGGCGAGCAGCGGGGCGGCCTCGGCCAGGATCCGGCCCTTGGGCAGGGCGAGGATCAGCGGCGCCGCATCAGCGGGCAGGAGACGGGCTGCTTGACTGAGGGCGGTCATGACAGGCGGGGCAGGTAGCACCGAAGTGCGGGGCGCGGAAGTCCGCGCGCGCGGGTGCAGCCTTGCGCCGGGCGGCAGCGTTGGGCAGGCATGGCAAAGACGCACCCCGACCCGCCCATCGCCAGCAAGGCAGCACCCTGGCGCGAACTGGTCGTCGTGTGCCGCAAATGCGGCAAGAAGATCGACGGCGGGTTCGGCCACAAGCGGCGCGAAAGCCTGCCGCGGGTGCTCAAGGCGCTACTGCGCGCGCGCGGCGAGCAGCGCCGGGTGCGGATCGTCGAGGGCGGCTGCCTCGGCGTGTGCCCGAAGAAGGCGGTCACGGTGGCAAGCGGCAGCCTGCCGGGGCGGATGCTGGTGGTGCCGCGCGGCACCGACCCGGCACTGCTGGCGGGCGAGCTGCTGGGCGAGTTGCGGGGCGAGGTAGTAGGCGAGAGGGCGGCCGGCGCTCAGCCGGACACGCGCTCGATCCTGGCACCGCAGCCGGACAGCTTGCGCTCGACCGCCTCGTAGCCGCGATCGAGATGGTAGATGCGGCTGAGCACCGTCTCGCCGGAGGCGGCCAGCCCGGCCAGGATCAGGGAGAACGAGGCGCGCAGGTCGGTGGCCATGACCGGGGCGGCGGACAGGCCGCGCACGCCGCGGATGATGGCCGAGGCACCGTGCACGTTGATCCGCGCGCCCATGCGGTTGAGCTCGGGGACATGCATGAAGCGGTTCTCGAAGATGGTCTCGGTGACCATCGAGGCCCCTTCGGCGACCGACAGCAGGGCCATGAGCTGGGCCTGCATGTCGGTGGGGAAGCCGGGATAGGGCTCGGTCATGACGTCGACCCCGCGCAGCGCGCCGTCGCGGCGGACCACCAGCCCCTCCTCGCGCTGCGCCATGTCGACGCCCGCCTCCTGCAGGGCGCGGGCCACGGCGCCGAGATGCTCGATGCGGCCGCCGGCCAGGGTGAGGGCGCCGCCGGTGATCGCCACCGCGCAGGCATAGGTGCCGCATTCGATGCGGTCGGGCAGGATGCGGTGCTCGGCGCCGTGCAGGCGCGGCACGCCGTCGACCACGAGGCGTCCGGTGCCGGCGCCCTCGATCCGGGCCCCCATGGCGAGCAGGCAGGCGACCAGGTCGCCGATCTCCGGCTCGCGGGCGGCATTGAGGATCTCGGTGCGGCCCGAGGCGAGGCTGGCGGCCATCAGCAGGTTCTCGGTGGCGCCGACGGAGGCGAAGGGCAGCACGATCGAGGCGCCGCGCAGGCCCTGGGGGGCGAGTGCCTCGACATAGCCGCCGTCGAGCTTGATCTCGGCGCCGAGCGCCTCGAGCCCCTTGAGATGCAGGTCGACCGGGCGGGTGCCGATGGCGCAGCCGCCGGGCAGCGAGACGCGGGCCTGGCCGCAGCGGGCGACCAGTGGGCCCAGCACCAGGATGGAGGCGCGCATCTTGGAGACGATGTCGTAGGGCGCCTCGGTGCAGGTGATGTCGCCGCCGACCGACAGGGTGTTGCCGCCTTCCAGCGGGTCGACCGCCACGCCATGCTGGCGCAGCAGCTCGGTCATGGTGCGGATGTCGGCGATGCGCGGCACGTTGCTCAGCACCAGGCGCTCGGAGGTGAGCAGGCCGGCGGCGAGCAGGGGCAGGGCCGCGTTCTTGGCGCCACCGACCGTGATGGTGCCGGAAAGCGGCACGCCGCCGCGGATCAGGAAACGGTCCATCGCTCGTTCTCGCCTCTCGTCACAACCCGTCGCGGGGCGCCGCGCGTCACATTCCTGGCAGGGGCGCCGCGCGTCACACTCTTGGCCACGCGCGCCGCGCGTCACATTCTCGGCGTCGCGACGCCGCGCTGGCCCATGTATTTGCCGGCCTTGTCGGCATAGCTGGTCTCGCAGGGACCCGCACCCTGCAGGAACAGGAACTGGCAGATGCCCTCGTTGGCGTAGATTTTGGCGGGCAGGGGGGTGGTGTTGCTGATCTCGATGGTGACCTGCCCCTCCCATTCCGGCTCGAGAGGCGTGACGTTCACGATGATGCCGCAGCGCGCATAGGTCGACTTGCCGAGGCAGACGGTCAGCACATCGCGCGGGATGCGAAAATACTCGATGGTGTGGGCGAGCGCGAAGGAGTTGGGCGGAATGATGCACACCGGCACTGTGCGGCTGACGAAGCTTTCGGCGCGGAAATCCTTGGGATCGACCACCGCGCTGTCGACATTGGTGAAGATCTTGAAATCGCTCGCGACACGCGCGTCGTAGCCATAGGACGACAGGCCGTAGCTGATCACGCCCTGGCGCTGCTGGGTTTCGACGAACGGCTCGATCATGCCGTGCTCGGTCGCCATGCGACGGATCCAGCTGTCGGGCATCACGGGCATGGCGCGGTCTCCAGGCTAATCGGCCGGGCTCCGGGCACCGTCCCCGGAAGGGGCGGGCGGGGCAGCTTGGCTCTCGTCGGTTCCAGCTATGGGGGGTCCAGCTGTGGGGGATCCAGCTGTGGGGGATCGGCTCGCCTCGCGGCTGCGTGCCTGCTGCTTGCGGCGCACCAGGTTGGCACGCAGCGCGGCGGCGCGCGGGTCGGAGGCGGGACGGCCCGAAGGCCTGCCGGCCGCGCGGGCGGACGGGGGATTCGGAGTCGCGTGGTCCTGATCCACATCCTGATCCACGCCGGGGCCTCCTTGCCTCCTGTGCATGCCAGCCGAAACTGGCATGGTGCTGCTGGTGAGGATTGAACTCACGACCTCTCCCTTACCAAGGGAGTGCTCTACCACTGAGCTACAGCAGCATAGGGGCCCGAACCGGGCGGTTCCTAGCTTTTCGGCTGCTCCGGTGCAAGAGGATCCGCACCATAGCCCTTGAGGAACAAGGCGACCGCGCCGGCGACCACGCGCTCGACCTCCTCGGGAGTCGTGTCGGTGACGAGCTGCAGCCGGCGCTGGGTGGCGATCCGGGTCTGGCACAGGGCGATGAACTGCTCGGCGGCGAAGGTCGGGTCGGCCACCACCAGCCGGCCGGCCCCGACCTGCGCCTCGATCCAGCGGGTGAGCAGCTCGATGGCGCGATGCGGGCCCGCCTGCCAGAAGATCGTGGCCAGGTCGGGGAACTTGCGCGCCTCGGAGACGACGATGCGGTACAGGACCAGGCTGCTTGGCGAGATGATCATCGTCACGATGCGCAGCGCCAGGGTGCGCAGCGACCGAGACGGGTCCGCCTCGTCCTCGATCTGGCTGAAGATCCGGTTCAGGGTCTCGCAGGCCATCTGCTCGACGAAGACCGCGAACAGGATGGATTTGCTGTCGAAATAATTGTACAATGTTCCTTTCGAGACACCGGCCTCGGCGGCGATGCGCGACATGCTCGCACCTTCGTAGCCCCATTCGGTGAAGACGAGTTCGGCGCCGCGGATGATCTGCTGGCGCTTGGCGGCCGAATGGTCATGCTGGCCGCTCATCTCGAACCCCCGGGAGCCGCAGCGCGGCCGTTGCACAGGACGTTGACGATCAAGGCAAAGCCGATAGGTTGTCAACGCTGACCGAACCGATCGGTCAGCGCGGAGAAGGGGCTCAGTTTGCGCGCACCTGTGTTGCCCAGGATGCTGGCCATGCCCAGGACCCTCGCCGTGCGCGGGACGCCGGCGGAGTGGAGAACAGCGGAGTCGGGGACAGCGGAGTCGGGGACAGCGGAGCCGGGGACACCGGCGGAGGCGCGGTCGCGGTTGGGGTCGCGGGTGGGCTCGAGGGCGCTGGCGGGGGGCACGTCCCCGGCCGGCACGCCGGGATGGTGCAGGATCTTGGTACTGCCGGTCACGCTGGCGGGCCTGCTGTCGGTGTCCGCCTGCACCGTGGGGCCCGACTACCACCGGCCGAAGCCCTGGTCGCCGCCCAGCTGGCAGGCGTTCGGCGGCGCGCGCGACAAGGTGCTCGCGCGCGGTGCCAGCCGCGGAGCGGTGCGCAGCACGACGAGCCCGGCGCCGCCGAGCCCGGCCTGGTGGAACCAGTTCGGCGACACGGAGCTGAGCGCGCTCGAGGAGCGGGTGGCACGGCAGAATCTCGATGTGCGGCTGGCCACGATCCGGCTGGCCGAGAGCCGCGCCCAGGCGCGCATCGCCGCGGGCGCCGAGTACCCGTCGATCAGCGGCACCGGCGCCTATACGCGCGAGCAGATCAGCTCCAAGGAACTGCAGCGCGGCCTGCAGCTCGGGGTGGGATCGGCGGGGGGAACCCTGTCGCCGCTGATCGGCGCCTCCAACTTCAACGGCCTGCGCCAGACGGTGGGCTCGGTGGCGGTGCCGCCGGTCGATCTCTGGCAGGACGGGATCGACGCCACCTGGGAGATCGACCTCTGGGGACGGGTGCGACGCTCGGTCGAGGCGTCGGATGCCAACCTGCGGGCCTCCGAGGAGGACAGGCGCTCGACGCTGATCGCGCAATTCGCCGAAGTGGCGCGCGACTACATGACGCTGCGCGGCCAGCAGGCGCAGCTTGCCATCCTGCGCGACAACGAGCGGATCGCCCGCGAGCTGCTCGGCCTGAGCGAGCAGCGCTACCGGTTCGGGCTGGTCAGCGAGCTCGATGTGGAGAATGCCCGCTCGCAGCTCGACAGCGTGGTGGCGCAGATCCCGGACGCGACCCAGCAGGTCACGGTGCAGGTCAACGCGCTCAGCCTGCTGCTCGGTGCCCCGCCGGAGGCGCTGCGGGCCGAGCTGGAGACGGCGCGGCCGGTGCCGCCGGTCCCGCCGCTGGTGCCGGTGGGCGTGCCCTCCGAGCTGGCCCGGCGCCGGCCGGACATCCGCGAGGCGGAAGCGCAACTGCACGCCGCGACGGCCAATGTCGGCGTCGCGGTGGCCGATTTCTACCCGCGCGTCACGCTCAGTGCCAACCTCAACTTCGAAGGGCTGCAGTTCCGCGATCTCGGCTTCTGGAGCGCGCGGGCCTATAATTTCGGGCCCTCGATCAGCCTGCCGATCTTCCAGGGCGGGCAGTTGCGCGGCCAGCTGCAGCTCAACCAGGCGCGCCAGCAGGAGGCTGCGGTCACCTACCAGCGCACCGTGCTGTCGGCGTGGCGCGACGTCGACACCGCGCTCAAGGCGTATGCCTCCGAGCAGGAGAAGCACGACGCGCTGCTCCGCTCCGAGCAGTCCTACCGGCGCGCACTGGGTCTCGCCCGTGCCCAGTACACCCACGGGCTGCAGAGCTTCCTGAACGTGCTGAATGCCGAACAGGGGCTGTTCAATGCCCGCAGCCAGCTGGTGTCGAGCACGACGGCGATCTCGAGCGACCTCGTGCAGCTCTACAACAGCCTCGGCGGCGGCTGGGAGACGGTCTTCCCGCAGGCCGGGCGGCGGCAGCCGGCGGCGGTGGCGGGAACGTTGCCCGCCGGCGACGGTGCGGCCGCGCGCGGGATCATGCCTGGAACCGGGGCTGGAGCTGGCGGCGATGCGGGACCCGATGCCGGGGCGGACAATGGCAACGGCTAAGCACAGTTCACCGGATTGAACAGTATTGGGCGTCGGCCGCGCAGCGTCTGACGCGAAGCTGACGAGAATTAGTGGGAGACAGCAAGTCCAACTTGGCTGTGCCGGCTTATTAATAATACTGTAACCAATTCTTCCCGCACGGTTTCATTCCGGACGCTACATTTCGCTCCGTTCGCGGCGCCATGACGTTCCGTCCACCTCCAGGGTGCGGGTCAGCCTTTCGCCGCGTCATCCCATAAGGCGGCGGTCCTGCCATCGGCACGGCACGCGCGCATCAGGAGCGACCGTGAGGAACAGCTTTCGTAGGAACCCGTATCTCGGCCTGTTCGCGCTGGCCCTTGCCTCGCCCGGGTGGGCAGGGGCGGGCGTGGCCTGGAACGGCGTCGCCCATGCCGCCAGCCCCACCACGCGCACCGTCGGGCCGCAGAAGAACGGCTCGATCGTGGCCTCCGACAACCAGCTGCTCACGCCGGCCGGCACGCTGGTGACGCTCGGCTCGCCGGTGGTCGCCAAGTCGGTCGCGGTGAACCCCAACAAGCGCACCCACACCGGTGCGGTGCTGCTGATGGATGCGGCCCAGCCGGTGATCGTGTTCAGCACCAGGACCGGCCAGGTCATCCAGCGCTACATCCCGAGCACGGTCAGCGGCTCGACCTTCGCCTCGAACGCGACCGGCTCGTTCACCGGCATCACCTATTCCGCCGACGGCTCCAAGCTGCTGTTCAGCCAGGACAACAATTTCGTCGCGGTGGCCAATGTCGATCCGGTCACCGGCGAGCTGACGCCGTCGGCCAGTGTCGCGGTCCCGTCGCCGCCGGCCAACCCGAACCTCTACAATGCGACCTCGGCCAATCCGGGCGGGGTGGCCGACATCGACAACTCGGTCGGCCTGGTGGCGCTGAACGCCAACAACACGCTTGGTGTGATCAACCTCACCAACGACACGCTGGTCTCGCAGATCCCGGTGGGCAATGCGCCGAACAGCGTGGTCGTCAAGGGCAACTACGCCTACGTCTCCGACGAGGGCGGCCGGCCGGCGACCGGGTCGGACTTCACCAACCTGTCCGACGGCACGCCGATCGTGGTCGACAAGACGGACGCGTTCGCCACCACCGGCACCGTCTCGGTGGTCGACCTGCGCAGCGGTGCGGTCAGCGCCACCATCGAGGTCGGACTGCATCCGGCCGGCATGGCGCTGTCGGGCTCGATGCTCTACGTCGCCAACACCTATTCCGACACGATCTCGGTGATCGACACCGGACTGAACCAGGTCGTCCGCACGATCAGCGTCGGCGTGCCGATCAAGGGCGGCGCGTTCGGCGCGGGTGCCAACGGCATCGCGATCGCCGGCAGCATCGCCTACGTGTCGCTCGGGGAGAGCAACGCGATCGCGGTGGTCGACCTGACCAACGACTCGTCCAACGCTGTGCTGGGCTACATCCCCACGGCCTATTTCCCGACCTCGATCGCCTATGATCCGGCGTCCAACCAGCTCGTCGTATGCGACGACAAGGGAACCGGCGCGCAGGGCTCGATCGGCACCGCGCATGGGGTGAGCGCGTTCAACACCCACCAGGAAGCGGCCACGGTCAACCTGATCCCGATCCCGACCGCCAGCCAGCTGGCGACGATGACCGCGCGGGTCATCAAGAACAACCACTGGGACTCGGCCAATATCCAGGTCGGCCCGCAATATGCCAACCCGAACGCGACGCCGGTCGCCATTCCGGCGCATATCGGCGAGCCGTCGCTGATCAAGCACGTGTTCCTGATCATCAAGGAGAACCGCACCTACGACCAGATGCTGGGCGACCTGCCGCAGGGCAACGGCGATCCGAGCCTGGCGGTGTTCGCGGCCAACGTGCCGAACCAGCATGCGCTGGTGCAGCGTTTCCCGCTGCTCGACAACACCTATGCGCCGAGCCGCCAGTCGGCCGACGGGCACCCGTGGATCGTGGAGTCGGGCTCGTTCTACTCCAACGACATCCTGTCGCCGGACTGGATCCGCTCGTATCCGGGCGGCAACAGCAATGACGCCCTGACCTACACCCAGCAGGGTTTCCTCTGGTCGGGGGCCGAGAAGAAGGGCCTCGACGTCAAGATGTATGGCGAGTGGAGTGCCGGCCCGACCATCGCCAAGAAGTCGGACGGTTCGGACTACACGTGGGCGGATTTCTACAACACCCACCTGTACAAGATCTCGGGCGGCAAGCAGGGTGCCAACATCGTGCCTGACGACAGCGATACGGAATCGAGCGCGATCCCTTCGGTGCAGGCGATCCTCGATCCGCACTACCCGTCGTTCAATCTCGGCATCCCCGACCAGTATCGTGCCGACTACTACATCCCGATCCTGCAGGCGCAGGACGCGGCCGGACAGGTGCCCGATCTCACCATCATCTGGCTGCCCGACGACCACACCAACGGCACGACGAGCGGCGATCCGCTGCCCAACAACTACCAGGCCGACAACGACCTCGCACTCGGCCGCATGGTCGAGGCGATCAGCAACACCAAGGCGTGGCCGACCACCGCGATCTTCGTCGAGGAGGATGACAGCCAGGACGGCGTGGACCATGTCGATGGTCATCGTCAGCCGGTCTACGTGATCAGCCCGTACACGGTGGCGCCGCAATCGCCGGGCGTGGGCAAGGTGATCAACACCACCTACACGCAGGAGAACATCAACCGCACGATCGAGAACATCCTCGGCCTGGCACCGCTGACCCAGTTCGACCTCACGGTCTCGCCGATGTTCGACGTCTTCCAGAACACGCCGAACGATGCTCCCTTCACGCACGTCCCGGCGACGACGCCGCTGAATATCGGGCCCGGCGGCACGGTGATCGCCGGCACCGGCTCGGCGAGCTACGTGATGAACACCAGGAGCCACATGTCGAAGATGCAGCTCGCCTGGAACCAGGCCTCGAACTTCATGACCCGGGGCAAGTCGACAAGGGCCGACTCGGTCGACGAGAACTTCCTCAACCATGTGATCTGGTACTCGGCGACCAACTGGAAGCGCCCCTATCCGGGCGAGAAGGCGATCCAGTGGCCCGCGGCGCTGGTCAAGGCCGCGCAGAAGGCGCCGGTGCACGACAGCGACGATTGACGGCGCGCCTGGTCGCCTGTTTCCTGCGCGACGAGCCGGGGGGTCTGGGGTTTCAAACCCCAGCGGGGTCGAGGGGCAGCGCCCCTCGCCTTGCTCCTGGCCCCTCGTCACCTTCCTCCCCGGCCAGCAGCCCCGCCAACGCTCCGAGCCACGGCCGGTAGCGACGCCAGACGCCCACCGAAGCGGGCGAGATCGGCTGCCTCACCTGCCATTTGCTCGGCGTCCTGACGGTGCGCCGGTTACGCTCGGGGTGCAGGCAGGCTGGCTGCCAGGGCAGGCCGCACGCCTCGAGCAGGGTGCGGATCTCGCGCTCCGGTTCGCCCACCAGCGCCTCGTAGCGGACCTCGACCAGCCGCCCCGGCGGCAGCGCCTGACGCCAATGCGCGCCCAGCCGCTCGACGGCGCGCACGGCGCGCACCAGCGCCTCGCCGCCGGTCGGGAAGGCAGCGTGCGGGTTGAAATAGGTGCGGTGGATCGACAGGGCGGTGTCGATCGGGCTGCGCCGGCACAGCACGAAGCGGGCCTGCGGCAGGGCGAGATGGACCAGCCCGACCCAGAAGATGTTGAGCGGCATCTTGTCGGTGACGTGCGTGACGCCGCGTGGGGTCGGTGTGCGGCGGACGATCCGCTCGAGGAGAGAGCTGTAGTCGGCGGCAGCGCCTCGCACGAAGGCCGGGTCGGGCAACGAGGCGGCGGGCCCGGACTGCCATGCGGCGGCACCGCGCCCTGTCCAGAACGGCAACTCGCCGCCGCCGGCGACCTCCGTGTGGCAGGCGAGGATCTGCTCGACCAGGGTGGTGCCGGAGCGCGGTAGGCCGAGGATCAGGATCGGCTCCGGGTGCCGGCCGGGCAGCGGCGGCCCCGCGGGCGGTGCGGCACGCAGCATGTCCGCCGTGAACAGGCGGACGAGGTCCTCCACCTGGCGTTCGAACGCCTCGATGTCGAACGATCCGAGCCGGCTGCGCAGGCGTGCCGCGTGGCCGAACTCCGCCATCGCCGGGCCCGGCTCGCCAAGATCGTCCAGCGCCTGGCCCAGGGCAAGATGCAGCTTCAGCCGCGCCGGGTCGGGAAGCGTGCCGCCCGCCAGTGCCGCGCGCATGCGTGCCGGCAGGTCGCGGTCCGCCGCGCCAAGCCGGCGGCAGCGGACCAGCTCGTAATAGCTGCCGGCGAGATTGGGGGCGGCGCGGGTTGCGCGCTCGAAGCAGTCACGCGCTTCCACGAGCCGGCCGCTCTCGGCCAGCACCAGCCCGAGGAGGTCGGTGGCCATCGGATGGTCAGGCTCGAGCCGCAGCAGGCGACGCAGGACACGCTCGGCCTCCGCGTCGCGGTCCTCGGCGAGCAGCGCGCGGGCATGGCACAGGCGGGTGAGGCTTGTCCGCGGGCGCAGAGCGGCGGCCGCACGGAAGGCGTCAGCCGCCGCCTCGCGCCGCCCCAGCGTCTCGAGCAGGTCCGCCCGGCGGAAATGCGCCTCGGCGAGATCGGGCTGCAGACGCAGGCAGCGCTCCCAGGCGGCGAGTGCGCCCGGCGGGTCGCCCACGGCTTCCAGAGCAATCCCGAGGCGCAGGGCGGCCAGGGCGAAGTCAGGCTGCGCACCCAGCGACGCGGCGAAGGCGGCGGCCGCCTCGCGCGGCAGGCCGGCCTGCAGGCAGAGATAGCCGAGATCATGCTGGAGTGGCGCGTGCGGTGGCATGTGCCGCAGGGCCGCGCGCAGCGGCTGGATCGCGTCGCGCGGCCGGCCGGCCGCGGCGAGGCGGGCGGCCTGGGCGAGCAGCCGCTCTACCGGGGTGCCCTCAAGCTCCTGCCCGGTTGCGGGGCGGTCGTGCGACGCGTCGTCAGATGACGGCGCCGATGCTGAAGAAAATTCCACGGCCGGGATTCACCCAGTAGAGCGGAGCACCGTTGCCCGCCGCAGCCCCCGCATAGCCGATCAGGCTCTGGTTGTTGAGCGCGTTGGTGAGCTGCACGCCGAGATCCACGTGGCGCGTGCGCAGGACGGGCAGCGCATAGTGCAGTGCGATGTCCATCGTGTCGTAGGATTTGATCGGATCCTTGTTGCTGAAGCCGGAATCGGTTCCCCATTGCGGGCCGACATCCTTGTCCAGCAGCGAGACATCCAGCCGGTCGCGCTCGAGCAGCAGGTTGGCGCGATCGAACAGCAGGCCGGCGACGCCGGTGCGACGCGGCGCCTGGGCGACCGAGGCGCCGTTGGCGTAGGTCGCGTCGTTGAGCGAGCCGTTGCCGTAGAAGGCGAATCCCATGCCGAGCTGTGCGGTCGCCTCGATCTCGACACCCCTGAACTCGGCACTCCCCTGGTTGGTATAGATCGTGTTGGTGCCGACCGTGTTCGAGGCGATGTAGTCGAGGAAGCGGATGTCGTAGAGGTCGGCGTCCGCCGACAGCCAGCCACGCTGGTAGACGGTGCCGACCTGGTAGTTGTCGGTGGTCGAGGGTTGCACCGAGCTTGGCGCGTTCGTGTAGAAGACGTTGAGCGGCGGGGTGAGGAAGCCCACCGCCGCCTGTCCGTAGACCGACAGGCTCTTGTTGATCCGGTAGTTGACGTCGAGCGAGGGCAGCGCCTTGTTCCAGGTGGCATGCTCGTCGGCCGGACCCTTGATGGTCCGCACGATCGGCCCGTCGACAGAGCGGGTCACCGAGCTGTATTTGACGCCCGCAGTGATGGTGAGGCCAGGCAGCGGCTGCCAGCCATATTCCAGGTAGGGCTGCACGGTCGTCAGCCGGTCGAAATAGAGATACTGGTAGGCGGAGGCGTCGAGCTTCGTGGTGTAGGTCACGGCGCCGCGGGTCAGCACGACGTTGGATTTGTAGAGCGTGTTGTCCTCGCTCTCGAACCAGGCGCCGGCGCGGGCCTGTCCCCAGGGCGTGTCGTGGCTGAGGCGCAGGATGTTGCCCCAGGCGCGGTAGTCGTTCTGCGCCGCGGCACCGGGGACGTCATTGTCCAGCACGGTGGCGGCGTTGTTGAGGTAGTAGGTCTTGGTGGCGGTCGTGGTCAGGTTGGGCGTGGAGAGCGACGTGTCGGTGGTCTGCAGCTGCCGATGGTAGAAGCCGGTCGTGTAGGGCTGGTCGGAGATGATCAGGCCGCCGCCGAAATCGTGGGTCACCTTTACGTATTCGAAATCGGTGGTGTAGGCGTCGCGGTTGTACGGGCCGTAGCCCTGCGAGCGTGGATCGTCGTTCAGCGCGTAGTTGCGGCCGAATTCGTCGAGCAGGTCGAGCGGCGTGCCGTAGGGCGTGTGGGTGACCGCATTGTCCAGATTGACCATCGCCTGCAGCGAGGTGTCGGTGCCGATCGGCTGGTCGTAGCGGATGAACAGGTTGCGACGCTCGTCGGACGTGCCGGTCGATGCGCCGCGGCTTTCGTTGCGTTGCAGGTCGATGGTGATCTTGCCGTCGCCGAACAGGCCGCCGAGCTGGCCGCTGTCGGCGGAAAGTCCGAACAGCCTGGTGCCGAAGGAGCCGAAGGTGGCATAGGGGTTGAAACTGAGCAGGTTGCCGGACTGCCGCGTGGTCAGCTCGACGTCGCCGCCGAAGGTGGCCGACCCGATCGTCGAGGCCGGCCCCGGGCCACGGTTGACGGTGATCCGGGCCAGGTCGTGCGCCACGAAATAGGCGGCGGGCTGCGGGGCGAGGTTGCTGATCGAGCCCGGGATCTGCACGCCGTCGGCCAGCACGCTGAACTGCTCGTAGTCGAGGCCGCGGATGCTCTGGCCGAAATCCTGCTGCAGGCCGGGACCGTTGGGATCGACATCCATCGCACTAGGCGTGAGGCGGATGATGTCGTCGTAGTTCGAGGTGGCCGGCACGTTCTCCTGGATGAACCGGCCGCCGATCACCGCTGTCGGCTGGATCTGGGCAAGCGAGGCCCCTACCGGCGCCTGCTGCGTTGCCGCGCCCGGAAAGCAGTGGCCGCTGACCCGCACTTCGCGCGCCGGTTCGGAGCCCTGCGGGCCCGGGCGCGTTGCTGCCGGATGCGCCGGTGCTGTCGCCGCGACCCGTGCGCCGGTGCGAGGCTGGCCTTGCCGGGAGCCGGGCGGCGGCCGGACGGATTGGTCTGATGCCTGCGCGCGGGCCACTGGCGAGGGCGCTGCCAGCAGCAGCGCGCCGACCGCACCGAGCGTTGCCTGACGCCCGAGGGTCTGCAAGGCCACGCGCATGTCCCGTTGTCTCATGGTTGGGCTGACGTCCGGCTGACAGTCAGGCTTTTGTAAGGAGGGCAGGTGGGGCTGGATGTTATGTTCCGGTGAAAAGCGCGCGCCCGGTTGCGCTGCAGCCGCGCTGGCGGGTCGGGGTGGCAGGCCGGGGTGGCGGGGGCGGGCCCCGTGTGGCAGGGAGCAACCGGCGGCAGTGATCGGACCGCAAGCCCCCCGGGGTGTCGTGGGGTCGGGATGTTGCGGGTCCGGCTGTCGAGGAGCCGGGCCAGCGGGGCATCGAGGCGGAATGGTTGTCGGTCGCGTGACGCGGTAGGCTGGGGGCCGGGCGATCGGGGAGAGGCTGCGGCATGCGTGTGCTTCTGGTCGAGGATCATCCGGCGATGCGCGACATGATGACGGCCCATCTTCGCCAGTCCGGCTTCGTCACCGAGGCGGTGGCGGGCGGGGGTGACGCGCTTGCCGCCCTCGCCCGGCTGACGTTCGACGCTGTCGTGCTCGATCTCGGCCTGCCGGATCTCGACGGGCTCGATGTGCTGAAGCGGATGCGGGGCGGGCTCGCGGCCGGGCTGCCTGTGCTGGTGCTCACCGCGCGCGACGCGGTGAGCGACCGGGTGAGCGGGCTGGATGCCGGGGCGGACGACTACCTCCTCAAGCCCTTCGATCTCGACGAATTCGATGCGAGGCTGCGCTCGGTGCTGAGGCGCAACGGGACGCGCCGCGAGGCGGTGCTCTGCCTCGGCCCACTCGAGTTCGACGTCGCCGCGCGCGAGGCGCGGGTGGCGGGTGCCGCCGTGGAGCTCACCCGCCGCGAGCTGTCGCTGCTCGAGGAGCTGATGCGTGCCGCCGGGCGCACGGTGGTGCGCGAGACGCTCGAGGAGCGGCTGTACGGACCGGGCGAGCCGGTCAGCGGCAATGCTCTCGAGGCGGTGGTCTCGCGACTGCGCCGCCACCTTGCGACCGTGGCGCCGGCGCTGGCCATCGAGACCCTGCGCGGCATCGGCTACCGGCTGCGCCTGCGACCGGAGCCGCTCCGGAGCGCGCTCGCCGGGGATGAAGGCTGAAGCGGGCGGGCGCCGATGCGGACGCATGTTCATCCGGGCGGATGGTGAAGCGGGCCGGTGGTGAAGCGGGTTGCGGGCCGGCGCGGGCGGCCGGCCGGGTGAGACCGCGCCCCGGTCCGCCGTCGTGATCGCGCCGCGCAGCCTGCGCGGGCGGCTGATCGGCGCCATGTCGCTGCTGCTTGGCGGCGGTCTGCTGGCCATCGCCGGGCTGCACGACGTCGAGGACCTGCACGACCGGGTCGGAGCGGTCGGACGCTTCCTGCTCGGCGACGGACTGCCGGAACCATTGCAGGACCTGGCCGTCGTCCTGCCGCTCAGCCTGTTCGTGCTGCTGCTGATCGCGCTTGTCACGGGCTGGAGCCTGCGTCCGCTGCTGCGCGCGTCGCGCGAGGCGGAGGCGGCGGGCCCGGCCAATCGCCACGCGCGGATCAGCGCGCGCAACCTGCCGGCCGAGATCCTGCCGCTTGTCGCGGCGATGAACGCGGCACTCGACCGGCTGACCGCAGCCTACGAGACCGAACGTCGGTTCACCGCCGATGCGGCGCACGAGATGCGCACGCCGCTCGCAGCACTCAGCCTGCGCCTGCAACGTGCACGGCGCGGCGATGCGGCGATCGACTGGCCGGCGGTCGAGGGCGACCTCGATACCATGCGCCGGCTGATCGAGGGACTGCTCGATCTGGCCCGCAAGGAGGCGGTCGGGCAGGACAACAGGCCGGTCGATCTTTCGCGCGCGGTGCGCGAGGCGGCGGCGGGACTGGAGCCGCTGGTCGAGCAGGCCGGGCGCAGCCTGCTGGTCGAGGTGGACAGCGCGATCCGGGTCGTGGGCAATGCCCCCGACCTGAGCGACATGGCGCGCAACCTGGTGCAGAACGCGCTGGTGCACGGCGCGGGCCGTATCGGGATCGGGCTTTCGGCGTGTGGCGGGACGGCGCGGCTGACGGTGTCCGACGAGGGCGGCGGGGTGGCGCCGGAACAGCGCTCGGCGGTCTTCGAGCGGTTCCGCAAGGGCTCGCCCGGCACCAGCCCGGGCAGCCCTTCTGGCAGCCCCTCTGGCAGCCCCACCGGCGGCGGCTCTGGCGGTGGCTCTGGCGGCGGCTCTGGCAGCGGGCTGGGGCTGGCGATCGTGCGCGCGGTGGTCCGCGCCCACGGCGGCGAGGTGGGCTTCGTCGATGCGCCCGGCTGCGTGATCGAGGTCAGGCTGCCGCTGGCGGGCGAGACGAGCCGGCCGCGGGCGGAGGCGACGAGGGGTGCTGAAGCGTCCCAGGGACTCTGAACATGACGAACGCGCCAGGCGAGACCCTGTTGTCGTTGTCCTGGTCGCTCGTCACAGGGGCGCGTGCGGGTCTGGCCTTTTCAGGCGACCGCCGTGAGCCAGCCCGTCATGCTGCAGAAGGCCGCTTCCGGACTGGTTGGGCCACACCAGGGTCGGGTCGATCCCGCCGGAGCGGGATCGAGCCTGCCATCAAGCCTGCCATCAAGCCTGCCCTGGCCGTCGCTCGCCACCGGCCGGACATCGGTCACCACCTCCACGCTGACCTGCACGTCGAAGCCCTCGGCTGTTGCCGTAGGCGTCATCACCCCGACCGGGCCCCGGAGCCCGCGAGCGTCCGGGGGAGGGCAATTGGAGGCGGGTCAACGGCGCGGTGGCTGAACGCGGGAGTGCAGGACCGCGCGGCCCCGGGGTCAGCGGTGGGGCGTGCGGCTCACAGATCGTCCGGTGCCGGGCAGGCGCCGCCTTCGGGTGCGAAGGCTTCGATGACGATGTCGATGCCGACATTGCTGCTCCAGCACGGCTCGCCGAGCGGCGAGGTCATGCTGTTGAAGGCGGCGAGCGGGGTGTGGTCGGCCTGGCCGATGCGGCCATGCACGGCCCAGACCGGGAACCCGTCGCGCAGATGCTGCAGGGCGCGATCGGTGTTGGAGGTCCAGACCGAAGCCGGTATCGGCTCGCCGAGCCGCCGCAGCCTGACATTCATCATGTCGATGGCGCCCGGATCATCGGTGACCAGCAGGGCCTCGGGGGAGAGGTTCTCGCGCAGGGTGAGGGCGGCCTTGTCCCACAGCGGCTTGGTCTCGGCGCGGTAGTAGGGCCAGAGATTGATCAGGCACAGCGCCGGCAGCAGCGCGAGTGCGGCGCGCCCCGCCGGTCGCGGCAGGAAGGCGAAGCCGAGCCCTGCGAACAGGTAGAAGATCGGGCCGCTCCAGGCGAGATAGCGCGGCATCCAGACCGAGGACACCAGCGAGGTGAGCAGCAGCCCGAGCGGCAGCGACACCAGGGCGACGGTGGCGGCGAAGGCCGGCCGGCGCTGATCCATTCCGGGCCGCGTGGCGCGCCACAGGCCCCAGAACGCGAGCAGTGCGGTGAGCAGCCCCAGCCAGGGCAGCCCGACCGGGAAGGTGTGGAAGCGGATCAGGCTGGTGGTGCGCAGCAGGTAGACCGCCTGCAGCGTGGTCCAGATCCGGTGCGGGGTGAGCGGCGGCACCCAGTCCAGACCGCTGCCCATGTCGCCGTGGGTGAGCTGGTGCATGGCGACGACGAACGGCAGGTAGGCCGCACAGATCGCCAGGTGGGTGATGCTGGTGTTGCGCAGCAGGCCCGGGCGCAGCCGCGGGTGGCGCGCGGCCATCAGGCCGAGGACGGTCAGCGCGGCGAGCGGCCAGAACAGGGCGACGCTCAGCGTGTCCAGGGCGCCGATGGTGGCCAGCGTGTAGGCCAGCCAGGGCAGGCGGGCGGCGGCCGGATTGCGGAACGGCAGGGCGGCGCGCGCGGGGTCGCGGGCCAGGGCCATCAGCGCCCAGAGGGCGGCGATGATGAAGCTGATCACCAGCGTGTAGGACCGCGCCTCCTGCCCGTACTGCACCTGGAAGGGGGAGAGCGCCATCAGCAGGGAGGCGGCCAGGGCCGCGCGGCGGCCGCCGACGAGGCGCGTGGCGCCGAACAGCAGCGCGCAGGAGAGCGCGCCGAACAGGGCGGCCGGCAGGCGCAGCGAAGCCTCGTCGGTGCCGAGCGGGATGAACCAGCGCGAGATCAGGAAGTAGAGCGGCAGGTGGTGGAAGGAGAGGCTGTCGGTGATCAGGTCGTGCGCGTTGAGGCTCGAGCGGCGCAGGGTGGTGACCTCGTCGAGCCAGAACGGCTTGTCGCCAATCGCGTGCAGCCGGGCCAGGAGGCCGGCGAACGCCACCAGGAGGGCGAGCGACAGGTCCACCGCCCGGTCGCGCCCGCGGAGCAGCGGGAACGGTGCAACGGAGGCGGACGCTGCTGGTTTGAAGGGGGATTGGAGAGTGGTCACGGAGAGAACCATGCATGAAGAAGCACGCCCTGTCATGAGGCGGCCGGGCAACCGGTTGTTACGATCTGTTCCGCTCACCCTCGCCGGGTTTGCGGCAGTGCTCGGACTGGCCGGCTGCGTCGGCGAGCCGAGCGCGTCCACGGAGGCCGGGGTGGCGCCCGGCTACGGCTATCGCTGCTATGCGGGGGTCTACATGTGCCGGCTGCCCCAGCAGGTGCCGCTCGGCGCTGAATGCAGTTGCCCAGGCCTGGGCGCGCCCTCCTACGGCACCGTGCGCTGAGCCGGGCGCGCCGGCGGCATGGGCTGGCTAGCTCCTGCCGCGCGCCGCACCGCCGGACGCGGCGGAACTCGGATGGACGCGCTGGTCGTCGGAGAGATCGACAGGCGGGTTGACGATCAGCGTCTCGCCGCCCTTCAGGCCCTGGCGCACTTCCGCCTCCGTGCCGAGGTCGCGATAGATGGTGATCGGCTGGAAGCGGACCCGCTGCTCGGGGGTGATCTCGGCGACGTGCAGGCCCTTTGCGTCGAAGATGAGGGACGAATCCGGGATCAGCACGGTGGGGGCGGGCGGGCGGACGGTGAAGCCGACATTGACGAACAGGCCGGGCGTGAGCAGGCCGTCGCGGTTCGGCACGTCGATCTCGACCAGCATGGAGCGGGAGTTCTGCGCCAGGGCGAGCGAGCTGCGCGAGACGTGGGCGTGGAACGCGTGGCCGGGCAGTTCGGGCACCGTCACCTCGGCCGGCAGGCCATCATGGATGCCGGCGAAGTCGCTCTGCGGGACGTAGACCTGGCAGCGCAGGACGTCCTCGCGGTCGATATGGAACAGCGGCGTGCCGCTGCTGGTGTCGCTCTGCACGAGATCGCCGACATCGACGTCCCGTTCGGTGATCACGCCGTCGAACGGTGCGGACACCCGTTCGAAGCCGGTCAGCGCCACCAGCCGGTCCACGGTGGCCTGCTGGGCGCGCACGTTCGCCTCCGCGACGCCGACACCGGCCTGGGCACTGCCGACATTCGACGTGGAGACCCGCGCGTTGGTGGTGTTGGTGTCGGCGGTCTGCTGGGTGCCCCAGCCTTCGCGCGCCAGGGTGGTGGCGCGATAGCTGTTGATGCTGGCCAGGCTCTTGTTGTCCTGCGCCTGCTTCAGCGTCGCCTGCGCCTGGACCAGGGCCGCCTGCATCTGGCCGAGCTGGGCGCGGGCCTGGTTGAGTTGCGCATCGAGGTCGGGGGCGTCGATGCGCAGCAGCAGGTCGCCGCGCTTCACCCGGCTGCCGATATCGACGCGCCGTTCGGCGACGAAGCCGGTGGCGCGGGCATAAAGATAGGCGGAGTCGAAGGCCGCCGTCTGGCCGGGCAGGGTGAGGCTGCGGCTGTCGTGCGACAGGCGGGCGGTGGCGGTGGTGACGGTCGGCTCGAGGTTCTGGCGCTCATGGACGGTGTCGTAGGCATCGCTGCGCTGGCGCCAATGGACGAAGGCGCCCCAGGCGAGCAGCAATGCCAGAGGTACTGCCACGTAGAGGGCCAGGCGACGCGGGGGCGGAACCGGCTCGGGTGCCTGCTCGGTCATACGTAATCCTCCGACTTGCGCACCGGCCCACGCCGGAGAACCGTATACAGATAGGGCACGAAGAGCAGAGTCGAAGCGGTGCCGACCGTGATGCCGCCGATCACCGCACGCGCCAGGGCTGCGTTCTGCTCGCCGCCCTGGCCGAGATCGAGCGCCATGGGGATCAGGCCCACGACCATGGCACCTGCGGTCATCAGCACCGGGCGCAGCCGCGTGTCGCCGGCCATCAGCGCCGCCTCCTCGGCCGAGCAGCCGGTCTCCTCGCGGTGCTCGCGGGCGAAGGTGACCAGCAGGATCGAGTTTGCCGAGGCGACACCGACGCTCATGATCGCGCCCATCAGGGAGGCGATCGAGAAGGTGGTGTGGGTGATGAACAGGCTCATCACGATGCCGCAGAACACCAGCGGCAGGGCGCAGAGCACGACGAACGGGTCGCCCCAGTCCTGGTAGTTGAGCACCATGAGCAGGTAGACGGCGATGACCGCGACCACCAGGCCGATCTCGATATGCGAGAAGGCGCTGTTCATGCTCTGGATCTGGCCGCGGACCACGATCGTGTCGGGCGGCTGGAGGTGCTTGCGGGCCTCGGCCACCACCTTCTGGATGCGTGCGGCCGCACTGCCCAGGTCGCTGTCCTGGACGGCGGCGTAGACGTCGTAGGTGGGCTCGGTGTTGACGTGGGTGCGCACCGCATCCTCGATGCCGCGGTGGAAGGTGGCGACATTGGTCAGTAGTGCCACCGGCTGGGCCGGCGTGCGGCCGGGCTGGGCGGCGGCGGTGGGCAGGTAGAGCGGGGTGTTCTGCACCTGGTTGAGCGAGTCCGCGCGGTACTCGGGGGTCTGGGTCTCGAGCTGCCACGGGATGCCGGTCTTCGGATCGGTCCAGAAATTGGGCTGCACCTGGAAGGAGCCGGACAGCGAGACGTTGACCTGGTCGGCCACGTCGCGCTCGGTCAGCCCGAGCTCGAGTGCGCGCTGCCGGTCGATCTCGGCCATGAAGTGGGGCGCGTCGGTGATCTGCTGGAGATGGACGTCGACCAGTCCGGGCAGGCCGCGCAGGCTCCTCACCAGCGACTCAGCGGTCGCGAGGTCGGCGCCGCGGTGGCGGCCATGGACCTGCACGTCGATCTGGGCCGGCACGCCGAAATCCAGGATCTGGGTGATCATGTCGGCCGGCTGGAAGTAGAAGATCGTGTCGGGGTAGCGCCGGCGCAGCTCGACGCGCAGCCGCCGGGTGATCGCCCGGCCGGAGGTGCCCGGCTTGAAGGTCGCCTGGATCTGGCCGTCGTAGTAGGCGACGAAGGTGCCGTCGTTGAAGGCAAGGTTATAGTTCAGCGAGGGCAGGCCGATATTGTCGACGATCGTCTGGACGTTGCCGGGGCCGGCAACCTGGCGGATCAGGTCCTCCGTGCCCTGGAAGATCTTGGCGGTCTCCTCGATCCTCAGGCCCGAGCGGGCGCGGACATGCAGCGCGATGGAGCCGGACTCGATCTGCGGGAAATAGTCCTCGCCGAGGAACGGGAACAGGCCCGCGCCGATCGCCAGCACCAGGCCCGCGAGGCAGCCGGTGGCGATGCGGTGGCGCAGGGCGGCGCGCAGCAGGCCGCCATAGCCGGCGTGGAAGCGACCGAAGCCCCTTTCAAAACCGCCATGGATACGTGCGAAGAAACCCGGGGCTTTACGCTCGCCGTCCGGGGCATTGCGGGCCGCCTCGCGCTTGGCATGCTCGGGGGCGACCAGCACGTCGATCAGGATCGGCACGAGCGTCCGGGACAGCAGGTAGGAGGCAAGCATGGCGAAGACGACCGCCAGCGCCTGCGGGGTGAAGATGTATTTCGGGGCTCCGGCCAGGAACAGCACCGAGATGAAGGCCGAACAGATGGCCAGCGTCGAGATCAGGGTCGGCTTGGCGATGGTCGCCCCGCCCTCGACCACGGATTCGCGGAAGCCCTTGCCGCTTTCCAGCACCCGGTAGGTGTTCTCGATGGCCACCGTGGCGTCGTCGACGAGGATGCCGACGGCGAGCGCCAGGCCGCCCAGGGTCATGATGTTCATCGTCTCGCCCAGGGCGGCGCAGAGGGCGAGCGAGCTGAGGATGGCGAGCGGGATCGAGACCAGGACCACGAGCGTCGCGCGCCAGGAGCCGAGGAACAGCAGGATCATCAGGCCGGTGAGTGCCGCGGCGATCACCCCCTCCTGGGCTACGTCGCCGATCGCGTCGGAGACGAACACCGACTGGTCGAACAGCGAGACGACCTTGATGTCCTTGGGGGCGGCCGCGATGATCCCGGGCAGCATCGACTTGACCGTGTTGACGATGTCGAGCGTCGAGGTCGAGCCGTTCTTGAGCACCGGCAGCAGCAGGCCGTTGGTGCCGTTGACATGCACCATGTTCTGTTGCGGCGGGCCGCCGGTTCGGACGAACGCCACGTCGCGCAGCAGGATCGGCGAGCCGTTCACCACCTTGATCGGGATCTGGTTGAGCGTGTCGATCACGTCCGGCAGCGTGTTGAGGCGCATGATGAACTGGGTGCTGCCGAATTTGGCCAGGCCCGAGGGCAGGGCGATGCTCTGGGCGTTGACCGCGTTGGTCACGTCGAGCGGCGTGAGGCCGTAGGCGAGCAGGGCGTGCGGGTCGAGGTCGACCATGACCTGCTGCGGCACGCCGCCATAGGGCGGCGGCATGGTCGAGCCGGGCACGGTCTGCAGGGTGGAGCGCACCCGGAAGCGGACGAAGTTGTAGACCGCGGCCTGGCTTTCCTTCTCGGAGGTGGCGGCGATCTGGATCACCGGCACGGAGGAGGCGGAGAAGCGCAGCACGACGGGCGGCTGGATGCCGGCCGGGAGCTGGCCGCGTATGGCGTTGGTCGCGGCGGTGACCTGGGTCAGGGCGAGCGAGGTGTCGATGTCGGGCTGGAAATACACCTTGGTGATGGTGATGCCCTGCAGCGTCGTGCTTTCCATGTCGCGGATGCCCACGACGTTGTTGGACAGTGCGAGCTCCTCATAGCTGGTGACGTAGTTCTCCATGTCGGGCGCATCGAGACCCGTATAGGTCCAGATGATGGTCACGACAGGGATGTTGACGTCGGGCAGCACGTCCTTGGGCATGACCACGGCCGCACCGCCGCCGGCGAGCATGATCAGCACGGCCATGACGTAGAAGGTCACGCGGAACTTCAGCGCGAACTTGACCAGACCCATGAGCGGTTCTCCTCCTGGGCGGGCGCGGCGGCGAGGCCGGCTGCGCTGCGGGCAGGTTCACGTGTTCGGCAGGTCAGCCGATCGCCTCTGGCAGGGCGAGGAAGCCGAGAAAGGCGCGCACGACCGGATCGGCCGGCTCGCGCCCCTGGCCTCGATAGGCGGCGACGAGTTCCCAGCAAAGCTCGTCATTGTCACAGAAGGTTGCGACCGAGATCCGTCCGGCCTCGCCGTTGCGGCGGCGTTCGCCGGCGACCGTTTCGGGCACCAGGGCGATGCCGAGACCTTGTGCCGCGAGTTCGAGCATGAGGCTGATGTCGTTCACCTCGAAGGCGATGCGTCGCTGCAGGCCGGCGCGCGCGAAGCTGCAATCGATCAGCCGGCGCATCGCCCAGTCGGCCTTGAGCTCGATCATCTGCTCGCAGCCGAGGTCGGCGAGGGTGATGTCGGTGGCGCCGGCCAGCCGGTGACCGGGGGCGCAGGCCGCCACCAGCCCCTCGCAGGCGAACAGGCAGGCGGTGACGCCGTCGGGCAAGGTTTCGGTAGCCTGGGTGAAGGCGAGGTCGAGCTGGCCGTCGCCCACCTGATCGAGCAGGTTGCCGGTGCCGTCGAGCAGCAGCGCGATGTCGATGCCGCCGAAGGCGCGCCGGAAACGGCCCAGGGCGCCCGGCAGGTCGGCGAACGGGGCGAGGCTCTGGATGGAGCCGACCGTCAGCCGGCCGCGGCTGAGATTGTTGACCTCCGTGACCGCGAGCCGCGCGTTGCGCGCGGCACTGATCACGCGCCTGCCTTCCTCGAGGAACACCTGGCCGGCCGGCGTCAGCTCGACATGGCGGGTGCTGCGGATGAACAGCGGGCCGCCGAGATCCTCCTCCAGCGAGCGGATGGTGGCGGACAGGCCGGACTGCACCACGTTGAGCCGCCTTGCGGCACGGGTGAAATGCCGCTCCTCGGCCACGGCGATGAAATGCTCGATCTGCCTGAGATCCATACGGGTCGGGGTCCGCGCAAACGTTCGGACCGATCCGCAACCGGACGGCCGTTGCCAAGCTGAAGACGCAGTGAGTTGACGGCGAGTGACAGCGGACGGCCAGTCGATTGATCATCCGTCGTGAACGCTGTCAGCATAACTTACCGTTGGCCGCTGGCAAACTCTGTCGCTCGTCAAACGATCACAAGCTAGCGTGCTGTCGCGCGGCGCATGCCGGGAGCTATGCGATCAGTCGGCAGCGATGATAGGTCGCGTGGCACGCGCGGTTCATCGCCGCACGCGCATCGTTCGGAGGTTCGCATGGAATATCGCTTGCTCGGCCGTTCCGGCCTGAAGGTCTCGACCATCACGCTGGGCACCATGACCATGGGGGGCGCCGGGCAGTTCGCCAAGGTCGGCAACACGGACGCCGCCGGGGCACGCCGGCAGATCGACCTGTGCCTCGATCACGGCGTCAACCTCATCGACACGGCCGACATCTATTCCAACGGCGCCTCCGAGGAGATCATCGGCGAGGTGCTCGGCGGCAAGCGTCCGCGCGACGTGCTGATCGCCACCAAGGCGCGCTTCAGCATGGGCGAGGGGCCGAACGAGAAGGGGCTGTCGCGCTACCATCTGCAGCGGGCCTGCGAAGCCAGCCTCAAGCGGCTGCGCACCGACGTGATCGATCTCTACCAGGTCCATCAGTGGGACGGCCAGACGCCGCTGGAGGAAACGATGGAAGCGCTCGACCGCCTCGTCGCGGCGGGCAAGGTCCGCTATGTCGGCTGCTCGAACTATTCCGGCTGGCACCTGATGAAGGCGCTCGGCATCGCCGAGCGCGAGCACAGGCAGCGCTTCGTCAGCCAGCAGATCCACTACACGCTGGAAGCGCGCGAGGCGGAATACGAACTGCTGCCGATCACCGTGGACCAGGGGCTCGGCGTGATGGTCTGGAGCCCGCTGGCCGGCGGGCTGCTGTCGGGCAAGCACCGGCGCGACAAGGCGGCCGAGGGCTCGCGGCAGCTGGCCGGCTGGAAGGAGCCGCCGATCCGCGACGAGGACCGGCTGTGGCGCATCGTCGACACGGTCGTCTCCATCGCCGAGCGGCGCGGGGTTTCGGGCGCGCAGGTGTCGCTCGCCTGGCTGCTGGGCCGGCCGGGGATCACCACGGTGGTGATCGGCGGACGCACCGAACAGCAGATCGAGGACAACCTCAAGGCAGCCCAGCTCGTGCTCAGCGACGAGGAGCGGCGCTCACTCGACGAGGTGAGCGCGCCGCCGGTGCTGTACCCCTACTGGCACCAGCTCTGGACCGCGAACGACCGGCTCGGCGCGGCGGACCGCGTGCTGCTCGGCCCGCATCTCGACCGGGGCTGAACCGCAGCCGCCGCGGGCCTGCCGGCCTTTCCCGGCAGCGCGGCCCTCCGGGAGGTGTCCAGCTCCCCGCGGCCCTCGAGCCGCCGGGATCGGTCAGCCTTCCAGGGCCGCGTCGAGCGTGATCCTGGCGTTCAGCACCTTGGACACCGGGCAGCCGGCCTTGGCCTTGTCGGCGAGCGCCTGGAAGCCGGACTGGTCGGTGCCGGGGACGCGCGCGGTCAGGGTGAGGTGGACTGCGGTGATGGCGTAGCCGTCGGCTTCCTTCTGCAGCGTCACGTCGGCGCGTGTCTGCATGTGCTCGGCGGTGAGCCCGGCCTCGCCCAGGATCAGCGACAGCGCCATGGTGAAGCAGCCGGCATGGGCCGCGCCGATCAGCTCCTCGGGATTGGTGCCGGGCTTGCCCTCGAAACGGCTGGCGAAGCCGTAGGGGTAGGAGTCGAGAGCGCCGCTCTTGCTCGAGATGGCGCCCTTGCCGTCCTTGATGCCGCCCTGCCAGACGGCGCTGCCGAATGTCGACATGCGTTTGCTCCCTGATCTGTCCTCCCCGGCGGCGGCCGAACTTCAGGCCAGGCGTGGCGCGTCGAGGCTCTCGACATAGAGTGGAGCATCCGAGACGGTTTGATAATACGCGGCCACCGGGCTGGGTCCGAGGCTGAGCAGGGTCGAGCCGTGCGCCCACACGGCGCCGTCGCGGGCTGCCGCCGTGCCGGGCAGCAGCGCGGGCGGGTCGGCCAGCCCGGGGAACGGCCGGTGCGGATCATCCTCGAACAGCACGGGAATCGCGCCGTTGCCGACGCAGCGCCCGCGTTCCAGCCCCAGATGGGGGGCGTAGATGGACAGCGCGTGCTCGTGTCCCCAGAACCAGGCGGCGATCCGCCCCGATCCGATCGCCTGGCGGAAGCCGCCATAGAGGGCCTGGTTGAGCGACGGCCGGCTGCCGTCCGGACCGGCCGGACCGAGCGGGGCGAAGGCGGAAAAAAGCGGGTGGTGGGACAGCAGGATCGTGCGGCCGGGGAACTCGGCGATGCGGGCCTGGTGCCAAGCCAGTTCGGCCGGCTCGAGGAAGGTCTGTACCGGCCGGCCGGAGAGATCGTCGAACGGATCGCGGTCGTGCAGTCCGGTATCCATCGCCAGGAGCTGCCAGGTTTCGTCGGGGCTGCGCAGGCAGAACCAGCTCGCCCGCTGGCGCGCCGGCCCGGCATTGAGCTGGTCGATGCTGGCATAGAAGCCGCCGCCGCCGGCATACATGTCGTGGTTGCCGCACAGCAGGTAGACGGGGATGTCGAGCCTGCGGGCGGCGAGCGCGGCAGCGAGCGGCTTGCGGAAGTTCTCGGCATATTCACGCTCGGTGCCGGAATAGTACACGTCGCCGAGATGGATCAGCACGTCGGGGCGCAGTGCCAGGGCCTGTGCCAGGACCCGTGAGGCAGCCTGCGTGCCGAGGCCCCAGTCGCTGATCAGGGCGACACGCGCCGCCGGCTTCAGCGGCAGGACGGGCGCGGTGTCCGCCGAGGGCGGCCGGTAGGGCAGGGGCCCGTCGCGGTCGAGCTCGTAGCGATCGGCATAGGCGACGAGCGTCTCGAGCCAGCCGGGGTCGCAGGCGGCGCCATGCAGTTCGCCGGCCACGTCGGCCGCCTTCGCCGTGTTGCCGCGCAGGCGTGCCTCCAGCCAGGACAGGCCGAGCCTGGCGCAGGTCCAGCTGTCGGCGGCGATGCCGGCCGGCGCGGTGGCGGGCGGTGCGCGGCCGGCGACGCTGGCGCGGGCGACGGCGGCGGCGGCCTGCTCGATCTGGTCGCGACAGGTGACGGCACGCTGTGCCGCGGCCGACTGGAACAGCGACAGCAACGCGCCGCGCTGGGCGCTGGGGATCGGCAGCAGGGGCATCGGGCGTCCGGGCCTCCGGGCGGGTTGGCGGTGACCGGCTCGTTCTGGCTTGTCCCAAGCGCAAGGTGCCAGTTCTTGAGGTGCCGGTTCTTGAGGTGCCGGTTCTTGAGGTGCCGGTTCTTGAGGTGCCAGTCCTTGAGGTGCCAGTTCTTGAGATGCCCAGTTCCTGAGGTGCCAGTTCGTGAAGGGCCTTCCGACCGGGCGGTGCCGTGTGAGCCGGCGGCGCGCGGGGCGGCGCTGGCGCGCGACGCGGCGCTGCATCATATAGGGAAGCCATGCGCAGCAAGCCCTCGACGACGGCAGGCCAGGACCTGTTCGGCGCGTCACCCGCCGATGACGATTGCGATGCGACGCGCCAGGACGCGGCGGGTCGGGACATGACGGGTCGGGAGGCTGGCCCCGGGGCCGGGGCGGAGGCCGGCCGGCCGCTCGCCGACCGGCTGCGACCGGCCCGGCTCGACGAGGTGGTGGGCCAGCCGCACCTGCTCGGCCCGGACGGGGCGATCAGGCGCATGCTGGCCCGCGGCTCGCTCGGCAGCCTGATCCTGTGGGGTGGTCCCGGCGTCGGCAAGACGACGATCGCCCGGCTGCTGGCCGACGCGGCGGGGCTGCGCTTCGTGCAGCTCTCGGCGGTGTTCTCCGGCGTGGCCGATCTCAAGCGCGCCTTCGACGAGGCGGCCCGCCGGCGCGCGGCGGGCGGGGCGGGCACGCTGCTGTTCGTCGACGAGATCCACCGCTTCAACCGCGCCCAGCAGGACGGCTTCCTGCCGGTCGTGGAGAACGGGACGGTGGTGCTGGTCGGTGCCACGACCGAGAACCCGTCCTTCGCGCTGAACGGCGCGCTGCTGTCGCGCTGCCAGGTGCTGGTGCTGCGCCGGCTCGACGACGAGGCGCTCGAAGCCCTGCTGGCGCGCGCCGAGGCGGAAGCCGGCCGCGTCCTGCCGCTCGGCGGCGAAGGCCGGGACATGCTGCGCGCCATGGCGGACGGCGACGGGCGCTACCTGCTCAACCTGGTCGAGCAGATCATGGCGCTCGAGCCGCCGGCCGAGCCGCTCGATGCGCAGGCCCTGGCCTCGCTGCTCGCGCGCCGCGCTGCCCTCTACGACAAGGATCGCGAGGAGTACTACAACCTCATCTCGGCGCTGCACAAATCGCTGCGCGGCTCGGATCCGGATGCGTCGCTCTACTGGCTGGCGCGGATGCTGACCGGCGGCGAGGATCCGCGCTACATCGCCCGCCGGCTCACCCGCTTTGCCGCCGAGGATGTCGGCATGGCCGAGCCGGAGGCGCTGCGCCAGGCGGTAGCGGCCTGGGAGACCTATGAGCGGCTGGGCAGCCCGGAAGGCGAGCTCGCCATCGCGCAGCTCGTGGTCTACCTGGCCACCGCGCCGAAATCGAACGCGGTCTATGCGGCCTTCGGTGCTGCGATGCGGGCGGCACGCGCGACGGGGAGCCTGGCACCCCCGGCCCATATCCGCAACGCGCCGACCAGGCTCATGCGCGATCTGGGCTATGGCGAGGGCTACCAGTACGACCATGACAGCGACGAGGCCTTCTCCGGCCAGAACTACTTTCCCGACGGCATGACGCGCGAGCGGTTCTACAGCCCGACCGGGCGCGGGCGCGAAGGCGAGATCGGCAAGCGGCTGGAACATTGGGCGCGGCTGCGGCAGAGCCTGTCGCCATGAGTGTCACCCTCCAGACCGTGAGCACCGACGAGGCGGAGATCCGCCTCGACCGCTGGTTCCGCCGGCAGTTCCCGCACCTCACCCAGGGCGCGCTGCAGAAGCTGTGCCGCAGCGGCCAGATCCGCGTCGATGGCAAGCGTGCCGAACCCGCCACCCGGCTGCAGCCCGGCCAGTCGGTGCGGGTGCCGCCGATGGCCAACGCCCTGCGCCCGGCCCCCCCGCCGCCGTCGATCACGCCGGACGACCGCGAGGCGGTCGAGGCGATGGTGCTCTATGCCGACGAGCAGGTGATCGTGCTGAACAAGCCCGCCGGCCTGGCGACGCAGGGCGGGCCGGGCATCACCCGGCATGTCGACTACCTGCTCGAGGGGCTCCGCCACGAGCAGCATGGCAAGCCGCGCCTGGTGCACCGGCTCGACCGCGACACCTCGGGCCTGCTGCTGCTGGCCCGCACGCCCGGGGTGGCGGCGACGCTGGCGGCGTCGTTCCGCGGCCGCGACGTGCACAAGACCTACTGGGCGGTGGTGGTCGGCCGGCCGCAGCCGACCGAGGGGATCATCGACATGGACCTGGTGCGCATCGGCAAGGGGCCTGGGGCGCTCACCATCGCCGCCGATGCCGACGATCCGGAAGCGGCCCACGCGCTGACCGAATACGTGCTGCGCGACAGCGCCGGGCGCAAGCTGTCCTGGCTCGAGCTTTCGCCGCTGACCGGGCGGACGCATCAGCTCCGGGTGCATTGCGAGGCGCTCGGCACGCCGATCCTGGGCGATCCGCGCTATGGCGGCGAGCGGGCGCACATGGACGGCTTTGCCGACCGGCTGCACCTGCACGCGCGCGCGCTCGACCTGCCGCATCCGGCGGGCGGGCGGCTGACCCTGGCCGCCGAACTGCCCGGGCACATGGCGCAGACCTTCCGCACGCTGGGCTTCGAGGCGCCGAAGCCTCCGCCCGCGCAGCGGCGCTGAGCCATGCCGGCCGGACGGCGACGTACCTGGCGGCGCACCTGGCTGCGTGCCCCGCTGCTGGCGCTCGCCGTGCTGCTCGTGCTGGCGGGTGCGGGCGCGGTGGCGCTGCGGGTCTGGCTCAGTCCCGAGCGGGTGCGCGGGCTGGTGGCGGCGGCGATCGAGCGGCGCACCGGCTACGAGACCAGGATCGGCGCGCTTGAGGTCGGGCTGTTGTCGGGCCACGCCGTGGCGCGGGACGTGGCGCTCACCGCGCCGGGTGGCGAGGCCCCGGCCCTTACCGCCAGCCGGCTCGAGCTGGCGTTCGCACCCGCCATGCTGCTGCATGAGCGGGTCGTGCTGCGCGACGTCAGCCTCGACGGGGCGAGCGTGCACCTGCCGCTGCGCGCGGTCCGGCGGGCGGATAACGGGCGGGGCACCGGGCCGGCCAGCGGGCACCGGCCGCCTGGCGACTGGCAGGTCGCGGTCGAGCGGGTCGATGTCCGCGGGGCGCGGCTGTTCTGGCGGGGGCGGGAGATCGATGTCGCGGCCCTCGAGGTGGCGGGGCTCGAGGGCGAGCATCCGACGCTGCGGGGCCGCGCGGCGCTGCAGGGTGCCGATGTTGCGGGCTGGACGCTGGACGCCACCGCGGCCACCGGGCCCTGGCGGGCGCTGCTGCGTCCGACGCTGCAGGCCTGGCCGTTCGATGTGCGGTTGAGTTCGGCGCGCGACGGGCAGCCGGGGCCTGACCTGCAGGCCACCGGCACGCTGGCCGGGCCGCGCGGCAAGCCTGCGGCTGCGGCCCGGATCGGGCTGGCGCTGGGCGGCATGCATGCCGGCGGCACGCTGCGCCTGCTGCGACGGCCGGCCCCGTGGATCGAGCTGCGCCTGGACAGCGACATGGTCGATGCCGACCGGCTCGCAGCGCTCGTTGCGTCGCTGGGGCACCCGCCGGCCGCGGGTGGCTCACCGGCCCGCAGCGGCTCGACGCAGGCGACCTTGCCGGCGCCTGCCGGACCGCCCCGGCCTGCGTCGGCGCAGACCGCGGCAACCGGCCCCGGACCGAACGAGCAAGGCGCGAACCTGGCCGGGGCGAACCTGGCCGGGGCGAACGGGGGTGGGCCGGCGACAACGCCGGTCGCGGCCGTGGCGGAAGGGGCGTTGCCGTGGCGCTGGCTGGGTGCGGGCCAGGGCAGCCTCGCGCTGCATGTGGCCCATCTGCGGATCGGCGACTCGCAACTCAACGACCTCGCGTTGCAGGCCTGGCTGCAGGACCGGCGGCTGATCGCGAGCCTTGGCGAGCCGGGCGGGCGGATGGCGGTCAGCCTGACCGCCGACGCGCGTGCGGCGCTGCCGACGCTCACCCTGTCGATGCGGCCCCTGCCGCTGGCGGCGGGCGTGGTGCGCCGCCTGCAGGGCGGTTCGGACGGGCTGGATGGCGACGTCGAGCTGGTCGGCGATCTGGCGGCGAGCGGGCAGGGCTGGCGCGCCGTGCTGGCTTCGCTGCACGGCGCGGTGGGCGCCTCCTCGATCGACGGCAGCCTGTCGGGGCAGCTTGCGTCCGCCCTGCTCGGCGTCGGCTCGGGGCTCGGGCGGCTGGCCGCGGCCGGGGGCGCCCTGCGCTACAGGTGCGTGGGCGTGCATGGCCTGCTGGCGGGCGGCCTCGCACGGCTGGACCTGATCGGCCTGCGTTCGGCGCATGCGCGGCTCGATGGTCACGGCCAGATCGTGCTGGCGGACGGGGCGCTGGCACTCGATCTTGCCGCCGCGGCACGCATGGGCAGTCTCGGACTGTCCGCACCGCTCGCCGTCGGCGGCAGCGTGCGCGATCCGCGTATCGAGCCTGCCCCACAAGCGCCGGGCGGCCGATATGCGCTGACCATCGGCGGCGGCGGCGACACCGCGGGCGGCTGTGACGCGCTGCTGGCCGCCGCGCGCGAGTCGCTGTCCGGACCGCTCCCAGCACCGCTTCCCCAGGCGCCGGCGCCGGACGCCGGCACACACCGCAAGGGGCTCAAGGGCCTCGACGTGCTGCGCGGGCTCGGCCTGCTCCGCTGACCCCGGCCCGCCTCCAACGGCCCGGATCTCAAAGGCTTGCCTTTGATGGGGTCCAGGGGCAAAGCCCTGGCCTTCGGGCAGCTTCGTCGCCCCGGCGATGCCTCAAGGAGACCCATCGCACATGATCTGTCAGCGCTGGCTGGTCTCGGGTGTGGTGCAGGGGGTTGGCTACCGGGCCTGGATGCGCGACAAGGCGGTCGCGCTGCACGTCGAGGGCTGGGTACGCAACCGCCACGATGGCACGGTCGAGGCCCTGGTGCAGGGTGAGCGCCACGCGCTGCAGAGCCTTTACCAGGAGTGCCTGCGCGGACCGCCCGCCGCTTGCGTGGACGGGATCGCGGTGTCGGATGCGCAGAGCGAGCCGTCCGTCGGCGGCTTCGAGCAGCGAGCGAGCCTGTAGGCTGGCGGCCGGTCTTCGAGAGGATTGGTTACTTCCGCCGGCCTGCCGATTTGCTAGCAGTCATAACGGCGAAAGAGCACAGGAGACGCCGAGTTGAACCTTGATGCCGACAATGCGCCGGGTCGCGCCGAGCTGGAGATCGCTCCACGTCGCGGCAGGTTCGGGCCAGCCGTGGCACGCTGGGCCGCGACGTTCGCCATGGGATCGTGGGTGGTGATGGGTCTCGTGCCCCTGCTCGTGGTGATTTGCGCCTTGCGCTGACCGCGGGCTGTTCGCACAGTCGCAGCCCGAGCCTTGTGTTTGATCGTTCCGGAGGATGCTGATGACCGAGCGCGTTGCGGACCACCCGATCGACAGGCTGTTCCTTGATCGCTGGTCACCGCGGGCGTTCACCGGCGAGGCGATCTCCGAGCCGCAGCTGCTGACCTTCCTGGAAGCCGGACGCTGGGCGGCATCGTCGTACAATTCGCAGCCCTGGCGTTTCGTATGGGCGAGGCGCGACACGCCGCACTGGGAGCGGTTCCTGTCGCTGCTCATCGAGTTCAACCAGGGCTGGGCGAAGAACGCGTCCGCGCTGGTGTTCATTGCGTCAAAATCGACCCTCCTGCCGCCGGGCAAGGACAAGGAGATCCCGTCGCACAGCCACTCGTTCGATGCCGGAGCGGCGGCCGCCTGCATGGCGCTGCAGGCGCATCTTTCGGGATGGGCGGTGCATGGCATGACCGGGGTGAAGTTCGACGAGGCGTTCGCGGCACTGGGTCTGCCGGAGGGCTACCGGCTGGAGGCGGCCTTTGCCGTCGGCCGGCGCGGCGACAAGTCGCTGCTGCCGGACTATCTGCAGGCGCGCGAGGAGCCGAACGAGCGCATCAGCCTGTCCGAGCTCGCCTTCGAGGGCGGCTTCCCGGCCTCCTGATCGCTGCGCCCCAGACCGCCGAGCGGCGGCGGGCGGTCAGGGCAGCAGGATTGTGGCGCTGGCCTGGCAGGCGATGCCTTCGCCACGACCAGTGAAGCCGAGCCGTTCGGTCGTGGTCGCCTTGACCGAGATCCGGTCGATCTCGACCGCAAGGAGGCTGGCCAGCCGCTCGCGCATGGCGGTGGCGTGCGGGCCGATCTTCGGGCGCTCGCAGATCAGGGTGACGTCGGCGTTGACCAGCACCCCGCCGCGGGCCGCGATGCGGTCGCGCGCATGGAGCAGGAAGCGGCTGCTGTCGGCGTCCTTCCAATTGTCCTCGCTCGGCGGGAAATGGCGGCCGATATCGCCTTCGGCCAGTGCGCCGTAGATCGCATCGCACAGCGCGTGCAGCCCGACATCGGCATCCGAGTGTCCGGCCAGGCCACGCTCGTGCGGCACGGCGACGCCGCACAGCAGCAGCGGACGTTCCGGGCCGAAGGCATGGACATCGAAGCCGGTGCCGGTGCGCGGCAGCAGGGCCGGGCCGATGACGCGCTCCAGTCGCATCAGATCCCCCTCGAAGGTCAGCTTGATGTTGTCCTCGGAACCGGCGACCAGGGCAACCGGCAGGCCGGCCCGCTCGAGGAAGGCGGCATCGTCGGTTACCGCCGTGCCGTCATGGGCGCGGTGCAGGTCGAGGATGGTCTGGAAGTGGAAGCCCTGCGGGGTCTGGGCGCGGAACAGCGATTCGCGGGCCAGGGTGGTCTGGATCACCCCGTCCTGCCCGCGCTTGATGGTGTCGGCGACGGGAATGGCCGGGATGGCGCCCGGGTGATGGTCGAGGGCTGCGATCACCGCGCGCGTCACCTCCGGCGGCACGTAGGGACGGGCGCCGTCATGGATCAGCACCAGGTCGGGCCGCTCCCCGGCGGGCAGTGCGGCAAGCGCTTCCAGACCACGCCGCACGCTGTCTTGGCGGGTGTCGCCACCGGGCACGGCCGGGCGGATCCTGATGCCGTCGTCCCCGGTCAGCCCGCCGCCGAGTGCTGCCGAGACGAGCGCGCGCTCGCCGACCGGCTGCAGCAGGTCGACATGGGGCAGCAGCGCCTCGGCGGCGTGGCGCAGCACCGGCCGGCTGCCGAGGGCGACGAACTGCTTGGCGAGGGGCGAGCCGAAACGGCGACCGGCGCCGGCGGCCAGGAGGAGGGCAGCGATCCGCATGGGCGGAGCAATGCGGCGGCGGCGAAAGGGCGTCAAGGCTGGGCCGGCGCGGGTGTCGCGGGTTGGGTGCCACCTGAACAGTGCCAGAGGCCGGGTCCCGGGCGGTGGCAGGCGGCTCGTGACAGTGGCCTTTCACTAAGGGGGCTGTCAGGCGGGCGATTTTGCCGGCCATTCTGGCCGATATGCGGAGTGTCGCGGCGGCGGCGGTCGCGGCGGCGCATTGCGCTCGCGGCGACCCTCGTCTAGTTTGCCCAATTCATGAGCAATTCAAACCGACATGATCAAATCGGATGAAAGCTGAGCAGAACGCAGCGTGCTGCCCGCGCCCGGACGCCGGGCCGCTGGCGGGGTTCCGGCTCGGCGAGGGTGGCCAAAGGGCGGAGCAGCATCGGGCGGAACAGCATAGGGCGGGGGTGCCTGGCCAGATGTCGCATCCCGTGCTGGGGCCGATCGATCTGGGTGGTTGCCGGTTGGAGGTGCCGGTGATCCTGGCGCCGATGTCGGGGGTCACGGATCTGCCGTTCCGACGGTTGGCGCGCCGGCTGGGGGCCGGGCTGGTCGTCTCGGAGATGATCGCTTCTTGGGCAATGATCCGGGAGAACAGCAACACCCTGCGCATGGCCGAGCAGCCCGGCGATGACGGGCCGAACGCGGTGCAGCTTGCCGGCTGCGAGCCGGAGGTCATGGCGCAGGCGGCACGGCTCGCGGCGGATCGCGGTGCCGACCTGATCGATATCAATTTCGGCTGTCCGGTGAAGAAGGTGGCGGTGGGACAGATGGCCGGCTCGGCGCTGATGCGCGACGAGGCGCTGGCCGGTCGGCTGCTCGAGGCGGTGGTGCGCGCGGTCGCAGTACCGGTCACGCTCAAGATGCGCATGGGCTGGAACCACCAGTCGCTGAACGCGCCGCGCCTGGCGGCGATCGCGGAGGGAGCCGGGATCCGCATGATCACCGTGCACGGTCGTACGCGCGAGCAGTTCTATACCGGCCATGCCGACTGGCCGTTCGTGGCCGCGGTGAAGAGCGCCACGCGCCTGCCGGTGATCGTCAACGGCGACATCAACAGCGTGCGCGATGCGCGCGAGGCGCTTGCCCGTTCGGGTGCCGACGGGGTGATGGTCGGACGCGGCTGCTACGGCCGGCCGTGGCTGCCGGCGCAGATCGCCGCGGCGCTGGGCGGCGGGACCGATCGTGCCGACCCCGACCTGGCTGCGGAGAAGCGGATCGTGCTGGAGCATTACGAGGCGATGCTGGCACATTTCGGCCGGCTGGCCGGCTCGCGCCTGGCGCGCAAGCATGTGTCCTGGTACTCGGCCGGCCTGCCCGGCTCGGCCCAGTTCCGCACGGAGGTCAACCGCGCCGAGGATCCGCAGCGCGTGGTCGGGATGATCGCCGCCTTCTACGACCGGCACATCGAGGCCGGGGCGGGTCGCGGCGAGCGCGACGACAGCGTAGCGCTGCGGAAGGCGGCGTGAGCACGACGGTCTCGCGCAAGGCTGGCCGCAAGGGCTCTCCGGACGCCGCCGGGGCACGTTCCAGGGAGCGGGGAGGAGAGCCTGCCGGGCGGTCCGCCGCGGCGCGTGGGCCGGAGGAGCCAGCAACGCCGGTCGACCACGCGGCGATGCTCGACAGCCTGATGGTGCCTGTGCTGCTGCTCGCGCCGTCCAACCGGATCCGCTACGCCAACGGGGCGGCGGAGAACTTCTTCAGCATGTCGTCGTCGCAGCTTCGCCAGCACGGTGTCGGCGATCTGCTGCCGGGCGACCATCCGCTGTTCCTGCTGCTCGATCAGGTGCGACGGCAGGGTGTTGTGGTCGTCGAGCACGAGCTGTCGTTGGACGGGCCGAGGCTGCGGCGCACCGGCATCACGGTGCAGGGCACCGGCCTGGCCGAGGAGCCCGGCTCGGTGATGCTGACCTTCCACGATGCGTCCGCCGCCCGTGCGCTTGACCGGCAGCTCACCTTCCGCAACGCGGCGCGCAGCGTGTCCGGCATGGCGGCGATCCTGGCGCACGAGGTGAAGAACCCGCTGTCCGGCATCCGGGGTGCCGCACAGCTGCTGGAGAGCTCGGTCAGCGAGGAGGATCGCGAGCTGGCGGTGCTGATCCGCGACGAGGCGGACCGGATCCGCGCCCTGGTCGAGCGGATGGAGATGTTCAACGAGAAGGGCATCGACCGGAGCCCGGTCAACATCCACCGGGTGCTCGAGCATGTCCGCACCCTGGCGCAGAAGGGCTTCGCCGCTCATCTGCGCATCGTCGAGAACTATGACCCGTCGCTGCCGCCGGTGTACGGCAACCGCGATCAGCTGGTGCAGGTGCTGCTCAATCTGGTCAAGAACGCGGCCGAGGCGATCACCAGCCGGGCGGGCGGCAGCCAGGCAGGCGGTGCTGCTGTCGGCACCGGCGAGATCACGCTGTGCACCGCCTATCGGCACAGCGTCCGCCTGGCGGTCCCGGCCTCCGACCAGCGTATGCAGCTGCCGCTGATGGTCACCGTGCGCGACAACGGACCCGGCATCTCCGATGACATCAGGCCGCATCTGTTCGAGCCGTTCCTGACCACCAAGGCGACTGGCAGTGGCCTTGGTCTTGCACTGGCCGCCAAGATCATCGGCGACCATGGCGGCATCATCGAGGTGGAGAGCGTGCCCGGGCGGACCGAGGTGATCCTGCACCTGCCGGTCCTCATCGACGACGTCGACAGGAACTGAAGGCATGTGCGGCGTGGCCTGCCGGGAACACCCGGCGGCGCGTCGCGCGATGACAGAGAGAGTAGATGACGCTGCCTACGATCCTGGTCGCGGATGACGATCGTTCCATCCGCACCGTCCTGACCCAGGCGCTCGGGCGCTCGGGCTACCAGGTCCGAACGACGGGCAATGCCGCCTCCTTGTGGCGGTGGGTGGAGGAGGGCGAGGGCGACCTGGTGATCACCGATGTGGTGATGCCCGACGAGAACGGCCTCGACCTGATCCCGCGCATCAAACGCGTGCGGCCGGAACTCAGGATCATCGTCATGAGCGCCCAGTCGACGCTGATGACGGCGGTGAAGGCGACGCAGCGTGGCGCCTTCGAATACCTGCCCAAGCCCTTCGACCTGAAGGAGCTGCTTTCGGTGGTGGCGCGCGCGCTGGCCACGCCGCTGCCGCCGACCGAGCGGACCGCGCCGGATGCCGAGGAGCGGCTGCCGCTGATCGGCCGCTCGATGGCGATGCAGGACATCTACCGGATCATCGCCCGCCTCACCACCGCCGACCTGACGGTGATGGTCAACGGCGAAAGCGGCACCGGCAAGGAGCTGGTCGCCCGGGCGCTGCACGATTATGGCCGCAGGCGTGGCGGCCCGTTCGTGGCCATCAACATGGCGGCGATCCCGCGCGAGTTGATCGAGAGCGAGCTGTTCGGCCACGAGCGGGGCGCCTTCACCGGGGCGACCAACCGCAACCAGGGGCGATTCGAGCAGGCGAGCGGCGGCACGCTGTTCCTCGACGAGATCGGCGACATGCCGCCCGAGGCGCAGACCAGGCTGCTGCGCGTGCTGCAGGAGGGGGAGTTCACCACCGTCGGTGGCCGCCAGCCGGTCAAGGCGAACGTGCGGATCGTCGCTGCGACCCATCGCGATCTGCGCCAGGCGATCCGGGCGGGCACGTTCCGCGAGGATCTGTTCTACCGGCTGAATGTGGTGCCGATCCGCCTGCCGCCGCTGCGCGAGCGGGCCGAGGACATCCCGATCCTGGCACGGCATTTCCTCGAAAAGGTGCAGAATAGCGGGCTGCCGGCGAAGACGCTGACCGAGGATGCGATGGAGCGGCTGCAGGCCTATCGCTGGCCGGGCAACGTGCGCGAACTCGAGAACCTGATGCGGCGGCTTGCGGCACTTTACCCCCAGGAGACGATCACCGGCGAGGTGATCAACACCGAGCTTGCCGAGAGCGCGCTGCTCGATGGCGATCCGCAGCCCCCTGCCGCGTCCGAGCAGGAGCCGCTGGTCCATGCCGTCGAGCGCCACATCCGCCAGTTCCTCGCGGCAAGCCGCGACGGGATGCCGATGCGTGACATCTATGACCGCGTCATCGCGGAAGTGGAGCGGCCCCTGATCCAGATGACGCTGGCCTCGACCAAGGGTAATCAGATCAAGGCGGCGGCGATGCTCGGGCTGAACCGCAACACGCTGCGCAAGAAGATCAGGGATCTGGAGATCCCGGTGGTGCGCGGCGTCGGTTGAGGGGCACGGCGGCCGCGAAGGAGGGCGGCTCTTGTCGTGGGTGTCGATGAAGCGCGCCCGGCTCCGGGTGCCGGTGCTGGGACGGGTCGGCACCCTGCTCCTCGCCGCGGTCGCGCTGACGCTCGGCGTCGTCAGCTTCTCCGTCATGTCGGGCGGACTGGTGCTCGCGCACCGTCCGCATGTCGAGCTGGTGCTTTTCGGCCTCAACCTGGCTGTTCTCGCCCTGCTCGGCACCGCGCTCGCCTCGCGCCTGGCACGCGTGCTGGCCGAGCGGCGGCGCGGGCTGGCCGGCTCGCGCCTGCATGTCCGGCTCGTGCTGTTGTTCGGCGTGGTCGCGGTGCTGCCCACCACCCTGGTCGCCGTGTTCGCCGCCGCATTCTTCCATCTCGGCGTGCAGATCTGGTTCAGCGACCGCGTGCGCACGGCGCTCGACGAGGCGCTGCAGGCTTCGACCGGTTACCTGCAGGAGCACAACAACAACATCCGCGTCGATGCGCTGGAGATCGCCAACGACCTGTCGCAGAACGGCGCCGTCTTCTACATGAGCCCGCGCGATCTGCAGCAGGTGCTGGCCGAGCAGGTCTACGTGCGCGGCCTGTCGGAAGCGGCGATCTTCGATCCCAACACCAATGTGGTGCGGGCCTCGGCCGGCATCGTCAACGGGCTCGACCTCACCCTGCCGCCGCCGGCCGCGACCATGCTGGCGCGCACCGGCGACGTGGCCATCCAGGACAGCCCGGACGGGCGCACGGTGAGCGCGGTGATCGGGCTCGGCGACAGCGGCACGCCGAGCTGGATGCTGGTCATCACCCGGCCGGTGGATCCGGTGATCCTCGACCACATGCGCAAGACCCAGAAGGTGGTGGCGGACTACAACCGCCTCGACCACAACCGGTCGGGCCTGCAGATCACCTTCGTGATGATCTTCGCGCTGGTGGCGCTGCTGGTGCTGGCGGCCGCGGTCCTGGTCGGGCTGATGCTGGCCAACCAGATCGCCCGCCCGGTCGGGCTGCTCATCCTGGCCGCCGAACGCGTGCGGCAGGGTGACCTGCATGTCCGCGTGCCTGAGGCCGGCCGGGAGGACGAGGTTTCGGGCTTGTCGCGCGCCTTCAACCGCATGACCGACCAGCTCGCCGCCCAGCGTGACGAGCTGATGGCGGCCTACAGCCAGATCAACGAGCGCCGCCGGTTCACCGAGGCGGTCCTGTCCGGCGTCTCGGCCGGGGTGATCGGCCTGGATGCCGACCAGCGCGTCGAGCTGCCGAACCGGGCGGCCGGCAGCCTGCTCGGCTTCGACCTGATGGATGCGGGCGGACAGAAGCTCGCCGAGCTGGTGCCGGAGTTCGGTCCCCTGCTGGCGCTGGCCGCCAAGAGCCCCGAACGGGCGCAGACCGCGGAGGTGCAGAGCGGCAGCCGCACCCTGCTGGTCCGGATCGGGCCGGAGATGAAGGGGGCGGTCACCGAGGGCTACGTGGTCACGTTCGACGACATCACCGAACTGCAGAATGCCCAGCGCAAGGCGGCGTGGGCGGACGTGGCGCGCCGGATCGCGCACGAGATCAAGAACCCTCTCACCCCGATCCAGCTTTCCGCCGAGCGGCTGAAGCGGCGCTTCCTGCGCGAGATCACCAGCGACCCGGAGACCTTCAGCCAGTGCGCCGACACGATCGTCCGCCAGGTGGGCGAGATCGGGCGGATGGTCGACGAGTTCTCGGCCTTCGCGCGGATGCCGCAACCCTTGATCAAGCCTGCCGACCTGTCGCGCGTGATCCGCGAGGCGCTGGTCCTGCAGCGTGGGGCGCATCCCGAGATCCGCTTCGAGACCGACCTGCCCGATCACGGGCCGCAGGTGCCGTGCGACCACCGCCTGATCGGCCAGGGGCTGACCAATCTGCTGCAGAACGCGGCCGACAGCGTCAGCATGCTTCCGGCCGAGTCGCAGACGGGGGATCCGGACGCACGCACCGCCGAGACCGGGCGCCAGGTCGGGCTGCTCGGCAAGCAGCGCGGCACGATTTGGATTGCAATGCGCCAGGAGGCGGACCAGATCTCGATTTCCGTGGCCGATGACGGTATCGGATTGCCTCAGCTCGATCGCGCTCGCTTGACGGAACCCTACGTGACACACAAGCCGAAAGGCACCGGCCTCGGACTCGCTATCGTCAAGAAGATCATGGAGGACCACCAGGGCACGCTCACCCTCGGTGACCGTCCGGGAGGTCGTGGAGCCGTCGCCGCGTTGATCTTGCCGACACAGACCAGACAAGGCGACCGCGATGGCGCATGAGATCCTGATCGTCGATGACGAGCCGGACATCCGCCTGCTGGTTGAGGGCCTGTTGCGCGACGAGGGCTACGAGACGCGGCTGGCTGCCGACTCGGATGCCGCGATCGCCGCCTTTCGCGCCCGCCGTCCTTCGCTGGTCATCCTCGATGTCTGGCTGCAGGGCTCGCGGCTCGACGGGTTGGGGATCCTGAAGGCGATCAGCGGCGAGGAGCCGGCGGTGCCGACCATCATGATCTCCGGTCACGGCACGATCGAGACCGCTGTCGCCGCCCTGCAGCACGGCGCCTACGACTTCATCGAGAAGCCGTTCCAGGCCGACCGGCTGCTGCTCGTGGTGCGGCGTGCGCTGGAGACGGCGCGGCTGGCGCGCGAGAATGCCGAGCTGCGCCTGCGCGCCGGCCCGGAGACCCACCTGCGCGGCGAAAGCCAGGCCATGCAGGCGGTCCGCATGCAGATCGAGCGCGTGGCCCCGACCGGCTCGCGGGTGCTGATCTCGGGTGCGGCCGGCGCGGGCAAGGAGGTGGCGGCGCGCATGATCCATGCCCGCTCGCGCCGCGCCGACGGGCCGTTCATCGCCCTCAACTGTGCCACACTGGCGCCGACCCGGTTCGAGGAAGAGCTGTTCGGCCTGGAGGGCGCACCGGACGGGCAGGGGCCGCAACGGCGGACCGGCGTGCTGGAGCGTGCCCATGGCGGCACGCTGCTGCTCGACGAGGTGGCGGACATGCCGCTCGAGACGCAGGGCAAGATCGTGCGCGCCCTGCAGGATCAGACGTTCGAGCGGGTGGGCGGCGCGTCGCGGGTCAAGGTCGATGTGCGGGTGCTGGCGACGACGAACCGCGACCTGCAGGCGGAGATCGCAGCCGGGCGGTTCCGCGAGGATCTCTACTACCGGCTCGCGGTCGTGCCGCTCCGCATTCCCAGCCTGCGCGAGCGCCGCGACGACATTCCGGAGCTCGCCCGCATGTTCCTGGCGCGTTCGGCGGAGAATGCCGGGCTGGCGGTGCGCGAGCTGTCCGCCGACGCGGTGGCGGCGTTGCAGAGCTATGACTGGCCGGGCAACACGCGCGAGTTGCGCAACACGATGGACTGGCTGCTGATCATGGCGCCCGGCGCGAGCCAGGAGCCGATCCGCGCCGAGATGCTGCCGGCCTCGATCGGGCAGGGGGCACCCGCGCTGCTGAAGTTCGATGCCGCCGCAGACGTGATGGGCCTGCCGCTGCGCGAGGCGCGCGACCTGTTCGAGACCCAGTATCTGCAGGCGCAGCTGCTCCGCTTTGGCGGCAACATCAGCCGCACGGCGGGCTTCGTCGGCATGGAGCGCAGTGCGCTGCACCGAAAGCTCAAGCAGCTCGGCGTGAATTCCGACGATCGCAGCGCCTGAGGCGGTCCGCACCCGAGGCAGTCCGCACCCGAGGCAGTCCATGGCTGGGCGGCGGTCGAGCGGCGTCTGCCCGGCGGTGCAGTTGCCGACCGAGGCTTGGCTGTGGCGGCGCTGGGGCCAAGTTTGGCGGTGACTGAGCGCTGCTGCTAACATGATCCCAACAGCAAAACCAACAGCAAGAACATAAAGGTCTGGTCGTGGCAAAAGACCCATCTCAGAACGTTCAGGACGTGTTCCTGAACCATGTCCGCCGGTCGAAAACCCCGGTGACGATCTTCCTCGTCAATGGCGTGAAGCTGCAGGGCATCATCACCTGGTTCGACAATTTCTCCGTCCTGCTGCGCCGGGACGGACATACGCAGCTGGTCTACAAGCACGCGATCAGCACGGTCATGCCGTCGGCGCCCATCGCGCTGTTCGACCAGAACAAGGTCGAGGGCGCCGTCGGCGCCGCCGGAGCGCGGGAGGTGGCGCCAGCCGGTGACGGCGTCTGAGTGGGGCGGCCGGCCCGCCGAGGACCGCGCGGCGTCGGGCGGGGCGGGCGGTGCGCTGAGCGCCACGCGCGCCGCCGTCATCCTGCCCTGGAACCCGAGCGGCCCGCGCGGCGACGTGCGCAGCGCCGAGGCCCGGTTGGAGGAGGCGGTCGGGCTGGCGGCCTCAATCGGCCTGGTCGTCGTGCGACAGGCGATTCTCCAGTTGCGCGCCCAGCGTCCAGCTACCCTGCTGGGTGCGGGTCAGGTCGAGGCGCTGCACGGGGCGCTGCAGGGTGACGACGTGACCGTCACGATCATCGACTCGCGGCTGAGTCCAGTCCAGCAGCGCAACCTCGAGCGCGCGCTCGGCTGCAAGGTGATCGACCGCACGGGGCTCATCCTCGACATCTTCGGCGAGCGTGCCGCTACCCGGGAGGGCAGTCTTCAGGTGGAGCTTGCCCATCTGGAGTACCAGCGCAGCCGGCTCGTGCGCTCCTGGACGCATCTTGAGCGCCAGCGCGGCGGCTTCGGCTTTCTGGGCGGGCCGGGCGAGACGCAGATCGAGGCGGACCGGCGGCTGATCGGCGAGCGGATCGTCCGGCTGCGCCGCGACCTCGATCAGGTGAGGCGCACGCGTGGCCTGCACCGGCAGGCGCGGCGGCGCGTGCCGTTCCCGGTGGTGGCGCTGGTCGGCTACACCAATGCGGGGAAATCGACCCTGTTCAACGCGCTGACCGGGGCCAGCGTGCATGCGCAGGACCAGCTCTTCGCCACCCTGGATCCAACCATGCGCAGCTTCCGGCTGCCCTCGGGCCGGCAGGTGATCCTGTCGGACACGGTGGGCTTCATCAGCGAACTGCCCACCGAGCTGGTGGCGGCGTTCCGCGCCACCCTCGAGGAGGTCTCGGACGCGGACATCATCCTGCACGTGCGCGACATCTCCCACCCCGACACCAATGCCCAGCGCCGCGACGTGATCGAGGTGCTCGACAGCCTGGCGCAAGACGAGCGTCTCAGTCCGGACTGGCAGAAGCACGCGATCGAGGTGCTCAACAAGGCGGACCTGGTGGGCGGCGTGGATGCGGTGCCGCGCAGGCCTGATCAGATCGCCATCTCGGCGATGACCGGGGAAGGGCTGGACCAGGTCGGTCGAGCCATCGACGAGCGGCTGGCGGCGACCCTGCAGCGCGCCTCCTATGCGCTGCCGGTCACGGAGGGTGCGGCGCTGGCCTGGCTTTATGCCCACGGCGAGGTGCTGTTGCGGGAGGATGGCGACGAGCAGGTCGCCGTCACCGTGCGCATGCTGCCGGAGGATCTGGCACGCTTCGAGGTCCAGTACCAGGCGGTCGAGAAGGTGAAAAATCGCACAGCCGAGGGCGGCCACTGATCCGGTGCGTTAGACTCGTCGTATGGCAGGTGCCGGAAAGGGGGGACAGGACGTGGTTGAGTTCTCGCGAGCCGATATCGATGCCCTGGCGCAGATCCTCCGCGCCGCCGCACGCAGCGAGATCCTGCCGCGCTTCCGTCGCCTGGACGCCGGCGCGGTGCGGACCAAGAGCGGCCCGCTCGATCTGGTGACCGAGGCCGACGAAGCGGCCGAGGCTGCGATCTTCGAGGCGTTGGCCGAGCGGCTGCCCTCGGCCCTGCTGGTCGGGGAGGAATCCGCGGCCCGCAACCCGGCGCTGCTGGAGGGGCTGGAGCGGGCGGAGCTGGCGATCGTGGTCGATCCGATCGACGGCACGTCCAACTATGCCGCCGGCGTCCCGCTGTTCGGGGTCATGGCCGCCGCACTCTGCCGCGGCGAGGTCGTGGCATCTGTCATTCTCGATCCGGTCACCGACCACGCGGCGATCGCGGCCAAGGGCGGGGGAGCCTGGACCGAGGACCAGGACGGGCGCGTACAGCCCCTGATGGTGGCCGACGCGACCGGGCTTGCGCACATGACCGGCTACGTCTCGACCCGCTACCTGCCGTCGCCGCTGCGCGAGCATGTCATGGCGCGGTTGCACGAGGTGGCGGCGCATTGGGATTTCCGTTGCGCCGCCCACGAATATCGCATGGTGGCGGGTGGCCAGTGCCATTTCCTGATGTTCAACCGGCTGCTGCCCTGGGACCATCTGCCGGGATGGCTCCTGCACCGCGAGGCAGGAGGGTTTGCGGCCCATTTCGACGGGACCGACTATCGGGCCGGCGACCGCGGCGGCGGGCTGCTCTACGCCCCGGACCGCCAGAGCTGGGGCCGGCTGCGCGAGACGCTGATCGGCGCGACCTGCGCCTATCCCGCGGGGGTGGACGCGTCCTGAGTCTCGAGCGCCTTCGCGCGCGTCCAGGCCTGCTCGAGTTCCGCCAGGCTGCACTCGATGAGCGAGCGGCCCTGTCCCGACAGGCTCTCCTCCACGGCGGCGAATCGCCGCTCGAACTTGCGGTTCGACCGACGCAGGCACGCCTCCGGGTCGATGCCGAGCTTGCGTGCGACATTCGCGGCACTGAACAGCAGGTCGCCCAGCTCCTCGTCGAGTCGCGACGGGTCGGCGTGCGGCAGTTCGTCGCGCAGTTCGCGCGCCTCCTCCTCGAGCTTGTCGAGTGCCGCCGCCGCCTGTGGCCAATCGAACCCGACGCGGGCCGCACGTGCCGACAGCTTGGCCGCGCGGCTCAGGGCGGGAAGGGACAGTGCCACGCCGCCTAGCGCGCCATGTTCATCCCGCGCGGCGCGCTCGGCATGCTTGGCTGCCTCCCACGACCCAGCCGGATCGGCGGGCGTGGCGCCGGAGGCCTCGAAGATGTGCGGGTGCCTGCGGCGCATCTTGTCGGCGATGCCTCGCGCCACGTCGGCGAAGGTGAACAGGCCGGCTTCCTCCGCCAGCCGCGACTGGTAGACGACCTGGAGGAGAAGGTCGCCCAGCTCGTCAGGGAGGGCAGCAAGGTCGTGACGGGCAATGGCGTCGGCGACCTCATGGGCTTCCTCGATCGCGTAGGGAGCAATGGTCTCGAAGCTCTGGGCCTTGTCCCACGGGCAGCCGGTCTGCGGGTCGCGCAGCGCCGCCATGATGTCGAGGAGGCGCCGGATCTGGTCCTCAGCACTCATCCGCCAGACACGCCCAGCCATGCCGTATAAGGTTTATTATGCAAATTTCTGACTCCGAAGATCCGACGCACCCTTAAGCCGGGCTTCGGCCTGGCGCCAGCGGCTGGCGATCAGTTCCGCTTGGCCGGTGACACGCTATGGGTGGCGAGCACCGCGTCGGTCTGCGGGTCGATCTCGATGAGCTTGACCTCGTAGCCCCAGAGGTCGGCCAGGTGCCGCAGGGTCGAGCGCGCATCCTGTTCGGCGAGAAGCTGGCCGGCCCTGGTCCGGTGCTCCACCCGCAGGCAGCGGTCGCCGGCCATGTCGACATCGACGATCTCGATCTCGGCATAGAACTGGCTCGGATCGTAGCTGCGGGCCAGCGCGCGGCGGATCTCGCGATAGCCTGTCTCGTCGTGGATCTCGTCGACGAGCAGGTACGGTTTGGAGAGATCATCGAGCAGCTGGAACATGCGGAAGTCGCGCATGACCTTCGGCGAGAGGAACTGCTGGGTGAAGCTCTCGTCGCGGAACTCGGACCAGGCGTGGCGCAGCGTGCCGACCGGGTCGCCGTTGCCGGCGAAATCGGGAAACCAGGCGCGATCCTCATCGGTCGGCTGTTCGCAGATCCGGGCGATGTCCTTCATCATCGCGAAGCCAAGCGCATAGGGATTGAAGCTGCCGCCGCCGGGACGGTCGAAGCCGGGCTGGGTGATGACGTTGGTGGTCGAGTGGATGACCTCGAGATAGGCCGCGTCGTTGATCTGCCCCGTCTCGTGCAGCCGGGTCATGATGGTCTGGTGTACCCAGGTGGCGCAGCCCTCGTTCATCATCTTGGCTTGCGGCTGCGGGTAGAAATACTGCGCGATGAGGCGCACGATGCGGATCACCTCGCGTTCCCAGGGCGCCAGCCGCGGGGCGTTCTTTTCCAGGAAATACAGCAGGTTCTCTTCCGGCAGGCCCAGCCGGCGCCGGCGCTCGCCGGCATTGTCGAAGGCTGCCGGCGCGCGCGTGGACGGTACCGTGCGCCACAGGTCGTTATAGATCCGGTCCTCGTGCTCGCGCCGCTCGCGGTCGCGCTGCTGTTCGGCCTTGAGGTCCATCAGCTTGGCGCCGGAATGGCGATTCACTCCTTGATTCTGCAGGGCATGGGCCGCGTCGATGATCCGCTCGACCGCGCGCACCCCGTGCTGCTCCTCGCAGCGTGCGATGTAGGCGCGAGCGAACTCGAGATAGTCGATGATGCCTGACGGATCCGTCCATTCGCGGAACAGGCGGTTGTTCTTGAAGAAATGATTGTGGCCGAAAGCGGCGTGGGCGATCACCAGCGCCTGCATGGTGGCGCTGTTCTCCTCCATGAGATAGCTGATGCAGGGGCTCGAATTGATCACCACCTCATAGGCCAGGCCCATCAGCCCGCGCTTGTAGGCGTTCTGGTGGCTCACGAAGCGCTTGCCGAACGACCAATGCTTGTAGATCAACGGCATGCCATGCGACGTGTAGACGTCGAGCATCTGCTCGGCGGTGATCACCTCGATGCGGTTGGGGTAGATGTCGAGCCCGAGCTCGCTGTCGGCGATCCGCTCGATGGCGTCGTACGAGCGGCGCAGGGTCTCGAAGCTCCAATCGACCCCGTCATAGATCAGCCCAGGCGCGCCGGCGGCCGGCGCGATCAGCGGCGTGGTGAGAAGGCTCATGGCGTCGCCTCCGCGCGGCGCGCGAACAGTTCGCGGAACACCGGAAAGATGTCACGCTTCTCGGCGACCTGGCGCATCACCAGCCGCTCGCCTTCCTCGGCGACCTTGCGGTAGCCGCGCCACAGATCGGTCTCGCCACGGATGATCGCGCCCGAGCCGACGATCTCGATGTAGGCGTAGTACTGGACGACCGGCAGTATCCTGGATTGCAGCAGGACACAGGATTTCGGCGTGTCGGACGCGGAGTTGTCGCCGTCGGAGGCTTGCGCCACGTAGATGTTCCAGGCGGAGGCGGGGTAGCGGGCCTGCTGGATGCCGATCATCTGGTTGAGCGCCGAGGATACGATCGTCCCGCCGGTGCGCGGATCGGTGAAGAACGTCTCCTCGTCCACCTCCTCGGCCACCTCGGCATGCCGGATGAAGACGATGTCGACCTGCTTGTAGCGGCGTTCGAGGAACACGTGCAGCAGGAGGAAGAACTGCTTGGCCAGATCCTTCATCCGCTCGGTCATCGAGCCGGAGACATCCATGATGCAGAACATCACCGCCCGGGTGGACGGCTTGGGCGTCTGGGTGAAGCGGCGGTAGCGCAGATCGACGGGGTCGATCCAGGGCACCCGGTTGAGCCGGCGGAGGGCGAGTGCGAGGGCGGCGCGGAGTTCGCCGAGTTCCTCGTGCGCCTCCGGCCCGAGTTCGGACTCGTTCTCCAGGGCCTCGATGCGGATCTCGATCTCTCGTACCGCCTCCGGCTTGGGCCGGCGCAGGCCGATGCGGCGCGCCATCGAGTAGCGCATGGTCCGCCCGAGATCGAGCTGCGAGGGTGCGCCGTCGCTGCTCAGCCCGGCCCGGCTGCTGGCCATGGTCTCGGTCGCGGTGATCTCGCGCTTGACGAGATCGGGGAGTGCCAGGTCGTCGAAGAAAAGGTCGAGGAACTCGTCCTTGGTCAGCACGAAGCGGAAGCTGTCCTCCCCTCCCCCGTCCTCGCCCGCCTCGCCCGAACCGCCCTCCCCGGCCCCGCCGGATGGCGGCCGCTGGATGCGGTCGCCGCGCGAGAAGACCTTGTTGCCCGACAGGACCATGTCCCGCGCGCCGCCGGTGAAGATGCGGTGGAAGCTCGGTTCGTGCAGGGCGTCGGACGGGATGGAGATCGCGCTGCCCTGCGCCACTTCGCGCAGCTTGCCCGAGGCGACCGCATCCCGCGCCGCCCGCTGCACGGCGTCACGGGCGCGGGTGAGGACACGCTGCCTGTTCTCGAGGTTCTTGCCGTGCGGGTTCGGCCGGCGATCGATGATATCCACTGAACCGTTACGCTCCTGATCAGGCCGACTGCTTGACCCGCATGTACCATTCGACGAGGCGACGGACCTGGCGCTCGGTGTAGCCGCGGGCCACCATTCTCTCGACGAACTCGGCGTGCTTGCTTTCCGTCTCGCCGTCCTTTTTCGAGCCGAAGCTGATCACCGGCAGGAGATCCTCGACCTGGCTGAACATCCGCTTCTCGATGACGTCGCGGATCTTCTCGTAGGAGGTCCAGGACGGGTTGCGGCCGCCCGATGCGGCGCGTGAGCGAAGTGAGAACTTCACCACCTCGTTGCGGAAGTCCTTCGGGTTGGCGATCCCGGCGGGCTTCTCGACCTTGGTCAGTTCGGCGTTGAGCAGATCCCGGCTCATGAGCTGGCCGGTGTCGGGATCCTTGAAATCCTGATCCTCGATCCAGGCATCGGCATAGTCGAGGTAGCGGTCGAACAGGTTCTGGCCGTAGTCGTTGTAGCTTTCCAGGTAGGCTTTCTGGATCTCGTTGCCGACGAACTCCGCGTAGCGTCCGGCGAGTTCGGATTTCAGCATGGCGAGATAGGACGCCTCCACCTCGGCCGGGAACTGCTCGCGCCGGACGGCGGTCTCGAGCACGTACATCAGGTGCACGGGATCGGCCGCGATCTCCGTCGGGTCGTGGTTGAAGGTGGCGGAGAGCACCTTGAAGGCGAACCGGGTCGAGATCCCTTCCATGCCCTCGTCGACACCCGCGGTGTCGCGATATTCCTGCATGGTCTTGGCCTTGGGATCGGTCTCGCGGATGTTCTCGCCGTCATAGACCCGCATTTTCGCGAACGGGGTCGAGTTCGGGTGCGGCTTGAGGCGCGACAGGACGCTGAAGCGGGCCAGCATCTCGAGCGTGTTCGGAGCGCACGGAGCCTCGCCCAGTGCCGAGGACCGGATCAGCTTCTCGTAGATCCGGGTCTCCTCGGTCACGCGCAGGCAGTAGGGCACCTTGATGACGCATACCCGGTCGAGGAAGGCCTCGTTCGTCCGGTTGTTGCGGAAGCTCTGCCACTCGGCCTCGTTTGAGTGCGCCAGGAGCACCCCGTTGAACGGGATGGAGCCGATATTCTCCGTGCCGACATAGTTGCCTTCCTGCGTGGCCGTCAGCAGGGGGTGGAGCATCTTGATCGGCGCCTTGAACATCTCGACGAACTCGAGGATGCCCTGGTTGGCGCGGTTCAGGCCGCCGGAGAAGCTGTAGGCATCGGGGTCGTTCTGGCTGTAGCTCTCGAGCTGGCGGATATCGACCTTCCCGACCAGGGCGGAGACGTCCTGATTGTTGTCGTCGCCGGGCTCGGTCTTCGCCACGGCGATCTGTCGCAGCTTGGACGGGTGGAGCTTGACCACCGTGAAGCGCGACATGTCACCGTCGAACTCCTCCAGCCGCTTCAGGGCCCAAGGGCTGGCAATGCCGGTCAGCACCCGCCGGGGAATGCCGTAGCGCTTCTGCAGACCCTCGGCCATCCGATCGATGTCGAACAGCCCGAGCGGGCTTTCGAAGACCGGGCTGATCTGGTTGCCGGCCTTGAGCACGTAGATCGGCTCGCGCTCCATCAGCGTTTTGAGCCGCTCACCGAGCGAGGACTTGCCGCCACCGACCGGGCCGAGCAGGTACAGGATCTGCTTGCGCTCCTCCAGGCCCTGTGCGGCGTGTCGGAAGAAGCCGACGATCCGCTCGACCGTCTCCTCCATGCCGTGGAAGTCCGAGAAGGCGGGATAGACACGGATCGTGCGGTTCATGAACACGCGACCAAGCCGCGGGTCCTTGGCCGTGTCGATCGTGGTCGGCTCGCCGATCGCGCGCAGCATCCGCTCGGCGGCGCTGGAATAGCAGAGCGGATCCTCGGCGCAGGTATCGAGATACTGCGCGAGCGTCATCTCTGTGTGGCGGCGTTCCTCGCGCATCGCAGTCGCAAGGGAGAAGACATCATCAAGAGGCGCCATCACCGGGTCCCCATGAGCAAATCTGGCTGAGTAAGCAGAACATCTTCCATCAGGCCTTGACAGCCGGGCGTCATAAGGCGAAACGCAAGACCCCGAGGTAAGACTAACGCTCGGGGTTGCGGTTTGCGTGCTCCCAACGATTGAAAAAGATCAATCGGGCCGCGACGTGGCTGGACCGCCCGTTTTAGAGGTTCCTCGGGTCCCAGGTTTCGCGGACGAACGCCTGGTCGGTGGTTCGACACCCTGTTCTCTCCGTCACCGGCTGGGAGGCGCTCTGGACCGAGCAGATGCTTTCGGTTCGTGCGGCTTCTGATGAGAGTGATCCCTGTTCTTTGGAATGGGGAATTGTCCGGCCCCCCACATCTCTCAAGGCTAGGCCCGCGCGCAGCGCAGATTCAACTAAATTGAGCGCCGGGATTCACGCACCACCAGCAGCGTGGCCATTCGGAAGCAAAGCGATCGCTACCGCGCCTCACACCGTGATCCTCATCCCGTCATAGGCGGCCTCGATGCCGGCTGGCAGGTTGCGCTGCATCCAGCCCCAATCCATGTCGGTGCCCATGTGGGTGAGGATCGTGCGGCGCACGCCGAGTCTGCTCGACCAGGTCCGTACCAGCTCGAGGTCGGCATGGGCGGGATGGGCGGCTCGCTGGAAGCAGGCCACTATCCAGGTATCGACCCCGAGCAGAATATCCAGTGCCGGCTGGTCGAGCCGGACGACATCGGTCGAATAGGCGAATCGTCCGGCGCGGAAGCCCAACGTCACACTGCGGCCGTGACCCTGCTCGAACAGGCGCAGGTCCAGGTCCTGGATTGCCACCTCCTGCCCGAGTCCGACCTCCCGCGGCATCAGGACCGGGCGGTAAAAGCCGGGCGGCGACCAGGGCTGGAAGACGTAGTCGAAGCGACGCTCGATCTCGCGCAGCACGCTGCGGCTGGCCAGTGCCTCGAGCGGCCGGCCGGCAATCCGGTTGAGACCCCGCACGTCGTCGATCCCGGCGACATGGTCCGCGTGCGCGTGCGTGTAGAGGATCGCGTCGACCCGCTCGATGTGGCAGGACAGGAGCTGCTCGCGCAGTTCGGGGCCGGTATCGACCAGGAGCCGGACGCCGCCATCCGACTCGACGACGATCGATGAGCGCGTGCGGCGGTTGCGCGGCTCGGCCGGATCGCAGCCCCCCCACTCACCGCTGCCGTCGGTTCCGCCCAGCATCGGCACGCCGGCCGAGCCGCCGCAGCCGAGCACCCAGACCCGCATCGGCTCAGCGCGCCTTGCTGAACAGACGGTGGAAATTCTCGGTAGTGATGACGCTGAGGGTGTCGGCCTGGAGCTGCTTCAGCCCGGCGAGGCGCTCGAGGGTGTGGCGCACGAAGGCGGGCTCGTTGCGTCGGCCGCGGTGCGGCGCCGGCGCCAGGTAGGGCGCGTCCGTCTCGACGAGGAGCCGGTCGAGCGGGATGTCCCGCGCGATGACGCGTAGCGGGTCGGATTTCCCGAACGTGAGGATGCCAGAGAAACTGATCGAGCCGCCCAGCCGGATCGCCCGGTGGGCGAGGTCGGCGCCCGACGAGAAGCAATGGAGCACGAAGCGGAACGGGCCGCCGGCCGCGTGCTCGGCCTCGAGGATCTCGATGACGTCTTGGTCGGCCTCGCGGGCATGGATGATGAGCGGCAGGTCTGCCAGACGCGCGGCACGCAGATGGGTGCGGAAGCTTTCGCGCTGGGCGCCCCGCCCCTCGCCTGCCGTCCGCAGGTAGTCAAGGCCGCTCTCGCCGATACCGATCACCTCCGGGTGCCGGGCCAGCTCGGCGAGCCGTTCGGCATCGGCCGGTGGCTCCTCAAGCACATGGTCTGGATGGGTGCCGACGGTGCACCAGATCTTCAACGCCGGGGTGGAGCGTCCGGCCAGTGCAAGCTGCTCGCCGGCCCGCGACAGGCGGGTCCCGATCGTCACGAGCCCCGCCAGGCCGGCCTCGCGAGCCCGGTGCAGCACCTCGGTCAGTTCCGGGTCCTGGTAATGGTCGAGGTGGCAGTGCGAGTCGATCAACGGCGACATGGTCAGTAGCCGGCCGCGGTCGGCGCCGCCTCCGCAGGCTCCACGAAGCGCGGGAAGACGCCGCGCGGCGGTGGGAGCGGCTGCCCGTCGGATAGCGGCAGGTCGAGAGCCGCCAAAGAGCGCGCCTCCTGCGGCACGCCGAGCTGGTCGAGCATCGCTGCCATCGAGCCGGGCATGAAGGGCTGCAGCAGGGTCGCGATCGAGCGCAAGGCCTCCGCCAGCACGCGCAGCACGCTCAGCATGCGCGCCGGATCGGTGCGGCGGAGTGCCCATGGTGCCTGCCGGTCGATGTAGCCGTTGCAGCCCCTGACCAGCTGCCAGACGGAGTGCAGCATCTCGTGCAGCGCCTGCCGATCGACCTGCTCGCGCAGCAGGGCCGGCAGGGCACCCGCCTGGGCCAGCAGTTCGCGGTCATCGTCGGTAAGCGGCCCGAATGGCGGCAAAATGCCGGACGCGTTGCGGGCGATCAGCGACAGGGTGCGCTGGGCAAGATTGCCCAGATCGTTGGCCAGCTCAACATTGAGGCGGCTGATCAGCGCACGACGGCTGTAATCCCCGTCGCCGCCAAACGGCACCTCGCGCAGCAGGAAGAAGCGGACCGGGTCGAGGCCGAACTCCGCCACCAGGGCGCGCGGGTCGATCACGTTGCCGACCGACTTGCTCATCTTCTGCCCCTCGATGGTCCACCAGCCATGCGAGTAGATCCGGCGGGGCAGGTCCAGACCAGCCGCCATCAACATGGCCGGCCAGTAGATCGCGTGGAAGCGCGCGATCTCCTTGCCGACGAGATGCAGGTCGACCGGCCAGAACGGCCAGCGCGGTCCGCCACGGTCAGGATAGCCGAGGGCGGTGATGTAGTTGATCAGCGCATCCCACCAGACATACATCACATGGCCCGGATGGCCGGGAACCGGGACGCCCCAGCTGAAGCTCGTCCGGCTGATCGAGAGATCCTTCAGCCCCTGGCGAACGAAAGCGACCACCTCGTTGCGCCGCGCCGGCGGGCCGATGAACTCCGGATGGCGGTCGTAATGCTCTAGGAGCGCGTCACCCCACGCGCTGAGCCGGAAGAAGAAGGACGGTTCTCGTACCCAGCTTACCGGTGCGCCCGTCGGCGCGGTGCGGCTGCCGTCGGCGTGCAGGGTGGTCTCGTCCTCGCCATAGAAGGCCTCGTCGCGCAGTGCGTACCAGCCCTCGTAGGCACCCTCGTAGATCTGTCCTGCCGCCTCCAGCTGTCGCCAGAGCGCCGAGCAGGCGTGACGATGGCGCGGCTCGGTCGTGCGGATGAAATCGTCGTAGGAGATCGCCAGCAGGTCCGCCATGCCGCGGAACTCGGCGGCAACCCCGTCGACAAAGGTCTGTGGTGGCAGCCCGGCTAGGCTTGCCGCCTGCTCCACCTTCTGGCCATGCTCGTCGGTGCCGGTCAGGAAGAAGACGTCGAACCCGTCGAGCCGCTTCCAGCGCGCGATCACATCGGCGGCAAGCGAGGTGTAGGCGTGTCCGATGTGGGGCGACCCGTTGACGTAGTAGATCGGGGTTGTGAGTGCGTAACGTGGTGCCATTATCCGCTCAGCAAGCCGAGGCCGCTCAAGATGGCCTGACGCTTGTCCAGGTTTAAACGTTCTGCCTCGCCATGTAGGCGGCCCAGCCCGAGGCAGATATCCGCCCAGGCCCCCGCCGGGCGAACGGCAAGCAGCGAGTGCGCCGGACCGCCGGCCGCCGCAGAGGTGTCGGCGGCCGCGGAGCGTATCGTCGAGCATATGGTCTGCGACAACAAGCCGAAGAAGTCGGAAAACCCGCCGTCCAGGCTAAGCACCGCGTCCGCCACCTCGTAGGCGGCCGAGCCGGCGGTCGCCGCGGGGCTTGCCAGCACACGATCGACAAGCGTCTGTGTTTGCAGTGCCGACTGGCGGATCAGGGCGAGGGCCCTGCCCGGCGATCCCCCGCTGAGTGAAGCGATCCGCGCCTGTCGCACCTCATCGAGGTCCGGGCAGAGGTGCCCGACGAGTTGCCGCATGGCATCGTCGCCGAGCGGCGGCAGGCGGACCGACTGGCACCGGCTGCGGATCGTCGGCAAGAGCCGGCCCGGTGCGTTGCAGGTCAGCAGGATCAGGACCTTTTGCGGCGGCTCCTCGAGGAGCTTGAGCAGGGCATTGGCAGCGTTGCGGTTGAGCCGCTCGGCACGGCGGACAATGACCACGCGCCAGCCGCCGCGCACGGCCGTGCGTCGCAGGAAAAGGCCGATTGATCGCGCATCCTCGATAAGGATGTCGCCCCCGCTCGGCTGGCCATCCTGCTCCTCGCCAATGACGAGCAGATCGCCCTGCGCGGATCCGGCCTCGTCGCGCGCCGGGTCGGACAGCACGGTGCGGGCCAGACGCCTGGCCAGCGTCGCCTTCCCGACGCCGGGGGGCCCGGTCACAAGCCAAGCGTGAGCAAGGCCGCCTTTTGCCCAGAGGTCGAGGAAGCGTGCTTCCGCCACACCGGCGCCTGTTCCTGCCCCGGCGCCCGCCGCCGCCCGTGCCCTTGTCCCTGGCGCTGCTGTCTGGACCGGCGCGCTCAAGGCAGTTTCGGCGCAAGTGCGGCGAACACGCGCTGCTCGACCGACTCGATGGGGCCATCGCCAGGCACGAGGCGATAGCGATCAGGGTCCTGCGCGGTGATGATCCGGAATGCCTCGTCGACCCGTTGATGGAAGTCGGCGTCAAGTTCCTCGAAGCGGTCTTGCGCTTGTCCGCGCGCAGCGAGGCGCGCCCGCCGACCGGATGGAGAGACATCGAGAACCAGGGTGAGGGTTGGCCGCAGCTCCAGCCGTGCCTCGAGGCTCCTGATCAGATCGATGACCTGCGGCGCTCCCCGCCCCGCCCCGTAACCCTGGTAGGCCAGGGTGGAGTCGGTGAAGCGGTCGCAGAGTACGATGCATCCGCCCTCGAGTGCCGGCCGGATCGTGGCCGCGACATGGTCGAAGCGCGCCGCGTACATGAGCAGGATCTCAGCGCACAGCGAGACGTCGAGCTCGGGGTCGAGCACCAGTCGCCGGATCGCCTCCGCGCCTGGAGAGCCCCCAGGCTCGCGCGTGGCCAGAACGTCATGGCCGAGCGCGATCAGCCGCTTGGCGAGGCGGGTAGCCTGGGTGGTCTTGCCCGAGCCATCCCCTCCCTCGATGGTGACGAACAGGCCGGCCAACTCACCCGCCACCCAGCGTGTGCCCGAGCACCGCGATCGCCCGGTTTGGCAGGCCCAAGCGAGCAACCGGGCCCGCAGCCACAAGCGGAAGCTGGAAATCGGAAAGGCCCGTGTCTGAGACGATGAGCTGCCCCAGCGGGGCGCCGGCACGGACCGGGGCCTGCACGGGTTGTTGGAAGTCGACATGGACCTTCATGCGGTGTCGCCATCCATGCGGCACGGTCACCACCACGTCCTCGGTGGTGACCGCCGCCACGTCCGGATGCTGCCCGAGCCAGACCGGTATTCGTTGCACGGTCTCACCGGCCTTGAACAGCCTTACATCTTCGAAGCTGGCGAAGGCCCAGGCGAGCATCCGCTCGCCTTCCTCGACCCGAGCGCGTGACGAGGGGAGGCCGTTGAGCACCTCGATGATCCGCCGTCCATCACGTTCCGAGCTCGCGCACAAGCCGAATCCGCCCGCCTCGGTGTGTCCGGTCTTCAACCCGTCAGCCAACCCTTTGTCGACCAGGACATTGCGGTTGCCCTGATCGATGTTGCCGAACTTGTAACCATGTTCGGAAAAGTAGTGATAATATTGTGGGAAGTCCCGGACGAGATGCAACGCGAGGACCGCTACATCTCGGGCGGACATGTGGTGTTCCGGATCGGGCCACCCGGTTGCGTTGCGGAACGTGGAGTGCGTCAAGCCGAGTTTCACCGCCTCTTCATTCATCAGCTGGACGAAGGCCTCCTCCGAGCCTGAGAGCCCTTCAGCCAGCACGATGCAGGCATCGTTCCCCGACTGGATGAGCATGCCCCGGATGAGATCCTCGACCGAGACCTCCTGCCCGACCGGCACGAACATCTTCGAGCCCTGCATCCGCCAAGCCCGTTCGCTGACCGGCAGTGACTGATCAAGCCGCAAGCGGCCCGCACGAAGGGCGCTGAACACGACGTAAGCCGTCATCAGCTTGGTGAGAGAGGATGGCGGCATCAGATCATCAGCCGCCTTCTGGAGCAGGACGGCCCCGGTGGTGGCGTCCATGATGTAGGCCCAGCGCGCCTCGACGCCGACCGGGCCCGCGGCGGTCTGCACAAGCGAAGCCGGGATCTGAGGTTGCGATGGGGCGCGGTGCGCCAGGTGCCTGTGGCGCGCAAAGGCCGGCGCCGGGCCGAGCGCGAGGAGAGCGGGAAGCCCTGTCAGAACCTGTCTTCGGCTCGCCGCCACCGGTCTCTCCTACTGCACGATGATCCGCGCCCCGGTTAGCCCGGCGGCCTGGGCCCGGTCCAGCGCTCTGTCTGCCTCAACCACGCGATCGAACGGACCAAAGAGAACGGAGAAGGCGAAGGCCTGCTGTCGGTCGGTATCGACCGTCGCGCCGACCCGACGTGCCAGGTCAACCGCACTTCGCTTCGAGCTGAACCGGCCGATCTCGACCCACAAGCGGCCCGGGTTCACCGCGAGCTGGCGGACGGGATGGTCGGAGTTATCGGTCGACCGCGGCAGACGATCTTCGCCTGCCGGCGTGGGGCTCGCCGTCGGGGCGCGAGAGGCCGGCCCGTCGAGTTGCTGTTCCGACACCGGTTCCAGCGGGGCTGCCACGATGTCCGGCTGCGGTGCGCCTTCGGCCGTCGCTTGCAGGGCCTGGGTGCGCGCTGCATCAAGAATGACGCGCACACGCGCCGGCCTGTCAGGACGCATGCCGAGTAGTCGGGCAGCGGCTGGAGTCACGGCGAGGAGCCGACCGGCGGACGCTGGTCCACGGTCGTTGATCCTCAGCAGAATGGAGTGCCCGGTCTCAAGGTCGATGACGTCAACGACCGCCGGGAGGGGCAGCGTCTGATGCGCGCCCGTGAGCTTTGCCGGATCGTAGGCTTCACCATCAGCCACGGATCGCCTGCCCGGAGACGGCGGCTCGACGATCGCCAGGCCGGTCGCGTCATAGCTCGGCTCAACCGCCGGGTAGAACCAGGTGCCACCCGCCTTCCAGGCCGGCCCCAGGACGTAGTGCGGGTGCACGGGCTGATGACCTCCCGGCACACAGCCGGTCAGCGAACTGCTCAGCGTGAGCATGGCCAGCGTCAGCGTTCTCAGCCAGGCCACTGGCGGGGATCTTTCGAAGGCGCGTTCAGGCCATCGAGTTGGCCAGAAGGCCAACTGCGAGGCTGTAGAAATCAGAAGGGTTGTAGCGCCGGATCGTGTTGAAGTTGCGGTAGACCAGGAAGGCGGCGCCGGTGGTTGCATCTGCCAGAACCAGGGCAGCCTGAACGTCGTCGCGGGAGAAGCGGCTGCCGTCCAACCGCCGCAAACCGAGTCGGCTCCAGGCGCCCAGTGGCTGCTCGACAGTGCGTTGTGGGACGTCGAACTCCGCGGGCAGCCTCACCGGCTGACCCCATGGAGCACCAGGCTGCCAGCCGCACCGTTCCAGGTAGTTCGCGATCGAGGCGAGAACGTCGGCCCGGCTGGACCAGATATCGCGCCGACCGTCGCCATCATAATCTACGGCAAAGTTGAGGAACGCGCTCGGCATGAACTGTGGCTGACCCATGGCTCCGGCATAACTGCCGGTCATGCCCGCGGGAGCAACGTCACCTTGCTGCAGTATCAACAACGCCTTGAGCAGCTCGTCGTGGAAGAACGCTCTGCGGCGTCCGTCGAAGTCCAGTGTGGCCAGTGCGTCAACCACACCTATGGAACCGGTCCGGCTGCCGAACCGTGACTCGATGCCCCAGATCGCGACCACAATCCTCGGATCAACGCGGAAGCGCTCGGCAATGCTGGCGAGCAGTGCCCGGTTTTCCGAGTAAGCCGCTCGAGCCAGGTCGACCATCTCATTTGAGAGCAGACGCGCGCGATAGTTGGGCCAGGTCAGTGTGAACTCGGGTTGGCGGTGGTCGAGCGCTAGCACCTTCAGGTTGGGTGTTTCGAGCCGCAGGGTCGCGTTTAGAACACGGGCGCTGACGCCGAGTCGTCGGGCATCGCGCCGAACGCCATCGAGAAACTGAGCAAATGATCTTCCACGAGCCCCCGCCGGCTCGACGGACGCCGAAGTGGCCGCCAACTGCGCAATGAGGAGCCTGCGACCCAGCATCCACTACCCATGCCATAGAGACACACGCCGGGCCAAACAAAATGCCACGCGAGATCGCGTCTCATTCTCAATGAACCGGAAAGGAGTGTGGCGAGCCGCGAATCCTTGCCATCCAGAGGGATTGCGGCTCCCGTGGATGTCAAGCATGAGCCAGCCTGCATGGCAGCGCCAAAACCTGGTGGCTCGAAGAGCGTTGCGTGCGATCAACCGGGTTGATCAGGCTGGGATCTGGCGATGCGTTCTCGATCGAAGATCCTGTCTGCAATCCTTGCCCCGGTGGGCGCACTGGCGGTGCTCGTCGCGGTATTCAGCTGGGACTGGTTCGTCCCGCTGGTTGATTCGCGAGCGTCGTCTGCTCTTGGACATAAGGTGACCATCCAGCACCTGCATGTCGCACTGGGTTGGACGACCCGGGTGGAGGCTGACGGCGTCCGGATAGACAGCCCGGCCGGCTTCAAAGCTCCATTGCTCAAAGCCGACGGCGCCGGAGCCAGCGTTAGATTGTTGCCGCTCCTCCAGCACCTTCGGGTTGTTCTGCCATTGATTTGGCTGCGATCCCCGCAGGTGAGCCTGCAGGCGCTTGGAGATGGCTCGAACAACTGGTCCCTCCCCGCTGAGAAGAGCCGGACTCCCTCAAAGTCGCCCGCTGAGCCGCCGCGACTTGGCACTGTTCAGATAACCAACGGCCTGATCAAGGTAGATGACCCCAGGCTCAAGGCTGCGTTCGCCATTCGGGCGCATACCCAGCACGAGCGTGTCCCCGATGGCTTACTCGGAGAGCCTGAACAGGACATGCTGGTGGCGGACGCGGTCGGCACCTATGCCGGACAGAAGATCGAAGGCCATTTTGAAGGCGGTGCGCTGCTGTCACTGCGCAGTCGCACGCAGCCCTACCCGGTGACGCTGCACGTCGCGAACGGTCCGACTTCGGTATCTCTGCACGGCACCCTTCGCGATCCCGTCGCTTTCGCTGGCGCGAACATCGCGCTGGTGTTCCGTGGGCCGGATATGTCGCTTCTACTACCGCTCACCGGCGTTCCGATCCCACAGACACCGCCCTATCGCGTCGAAGGGAAGCTTGACTACTCAAAACAAAGGGTTGTGTTCCGAGATTTTACCGGCACACTCGGGCACAGCGATATCGAGGGCACAATCACTGTTCTGCCGCGTGGCAGGCCAGACGTCACAGCCGACTTAGAACGCCTTTCAAAACCACCCTTGCAGAGCGCGCAGGCAAATGAGCGAGCACGCGAGCGAGGTAAAGGCGTGATGGATGTCGAGCTTGCGCTCGTAGCGGATGG
>Ga0080006_1226302_pt1 | contig 64273 bp, 62 predicted proteins | sample RS3BMetagenome_FD_69209 | JGI IMG/M metagenome (GOLD analysis project Ga0080006, IMG submission 69209) | Ferric oxide microbial mat and aquatic microbial communities from Rainbow Spring, Yellowstone National Park, USA - RS3B (SPADES... ...
ACCGCTCGTAGCGTTCCAGGACTGCACGCCGGATGACTTCCTGTTTCGACGTGCCTTCCGTTTCGGCGAGTGCAGCGAGTGCCTGCTCCAGCTGTTCGTCGGTGCGGACCGTCAGTGCCATGGTCAAATGGTATCAGGGTGATACCATCCTTCGAGCATGCGGGTCGTACCCGCCCCTTGCGTCTGGAGTCCTCGGATTCCGAGGCTGGGGTCTCCCGAGAGTACGACCAGGCGTCTGCTGCACGACGACGTGACCTCGTGACCTGTGGCGTCGAGAGGCCACCGGTCCGAACGGCTCGGCCTGCCCACGCAGTGCCGCCATGTCGGCCGGCCCGCCGGCACCGCCGGCGACGGCCGCCGCCGGATCAGGGGCGGGACGAATGTCCGGGGCTAGGGCGCGTAGGCGACCTGGGTGGACGTCCCGTGTTCGGCGGCGAGCTGGGCGGGCGTGTAGGCGAGCGGGACCCACTGCTTCTGCGAATAGAGCTTCGTCATGGTGGCGTACCAGGGCGACGTCGGGTCCGTCGCCTGCGAGTAGGTGAGGATGCCCTGCGACACGGGCCCCGAGGGGGTGAGCTCGGTGGTCATCACCAGCGACGAGCCCTCGTAGACGACGCCGTAGGGGAACGCGCTGAGCGGTCCGCCCCGGCCGTCGGCAGCGTAGATGGCGTTGAAGCAGCCGGTGGAACAACCCGGGATCGGGATGGACGTGCCGTTGCGCACGACGTGCTGGACCTGCCCGTAGGTGGCGTCGAGGGGGACGTGGTGCTGCTGCAGGTTGACCACGGCGTCGGCCAGGGCCTGGAGGACGGCCGGGTTCGCCGTGTCGAGCACCGAGGGCGTGGTGAGGGGATGTGCCGGGTCGAAGCTGTCCGACCACAGCCCCTTGCTCGGGGCGTAGGCGGCCCATTCGGAGAACAGCCATCCGCCGGCCGCACCCAGGTCGCCGGTCTTGTCGTAGCCGGCGAGGGCCGTGCATGCCGCCGTGAGGTCCACGGTCGTTCCGTTCGAGGCCTTGGCCGACGGCGTGGCCCGGCACGCGCCGACCAGGGCGCCCAGGACCAGCTGGGCCTCGAGCGACTGGTTGGACTGCCACATGGCCTGCAGCGAGCCGAGGGTGAACTTGGGCGGCCCGAGGCCGTCGGTGCCGGCCACCCGGGCCGCGATCATCTGGTTGCCGAGCCGGGTCCGCAGCCCCTGCTGGACGTCGATGTTCCCGATGATGGGGGAGAACGCCGGGAACGGCGCGCTGGGATTGGCCAACCAGTACGAGTCGTTGGAGTTCTCGACGTAGTCGGTCCTGATGGTGTGGGGCATGTGCGAGGCGTTGAAGATGCCCGGCACCGGCGTACCGGGGTCGTCCTGCCAGGCGCAGCTCGTCCTGGAGCCGTCGAGGGTGACCACGCCGGCCGCCTGGTAGACGAGCTGGGCCAGGCCGGTCGGCGTGCACGAGGCGATGAGCGACGCCGGCACGTTCGGCGTGTTGCCCACGTCGCCGTAGTACGCGTGCCCGGTGTCGTCGGCGGCGATGGTGTTGAAGGTGGGAATGGCCAGATACGTCGACTCGACGTCGAGCAGGTCCTGGACGGACGTGGCCCGTCCCATGGCCATGTACTGGTCGGCCGCCCGGTAGGCGTCGTTGCCCATCGAATCGGCCACGGCGTAGGCCGTGGTGGTCGTCCACTGGTAGTGGGCCTGGTCGACCACGACGACGGGTCCCCACTGGGTCGTGTAGAAGGTGTGGTGCACGACGCCGTGACCGGTGTCGACACTCACGTTCTGGCGGCCCATGGGAACGGTCTTCCCATCCACCACGTAGGACGTCGGGTCCCCCGGTGCCAGCTGGAGTTGGTAGAAGGTGAAGCGGAAGCTGGTCGAGACCGTGTGGGTCCATGCCACGTGCCGGTTGAACCCGATGCCGACGAGGGGGAAGCCCATGAGCGTCCCGCCCTCGACGTCGTACTGACCGGGCACGTCGAGTTGGGCCATCCAGAAGCGCTCCGTCCCCTGCCAGGGGAAGTGGGGGTTGGCCAGGAGCATGCCGTCGCCCGCCGCGGTGTCCTGCGAGCCGATGCCGATTCCGTTGGAGCCCAGGCTGTCCCCGCCGTTCGATCCGAACGCGGCGGTGAGTGCGGCGGGGTCCGGGGCCGCGGTGGTGACCGCCGCGGTGGTCGTCGCCGTGTGGGGGGCGGTGTTGGCGGTGGGGTTGGCGGTGGGGTTGGCGGTGGGGTTCGCGGTGGGGTTCGCCGGCGGTGCCGCCTGGACCTCGGCGCCGACGACCTGCGCGCTCGAGGCCTCGGTCACGATCTGGTAGCCGCGCAGGTACATGTCGTCGAGGGTGATCGGCCGCACCCATGGCTTCCCCTTGCACGCCGGGTCGGTGAGCTTCCCCGATGCCAGGTACCGGTTGTAACCGGCCACGTATCCCCGGTAGACGTCGAGCACCTGCGGGGTCGGGCCGAGCGGTGGGGCCTGCTGGAGCTCCCGGGCGAGCACACCGCTGTCCTTCACCCGGGTCCAGTAGAGGTCGGAGTCGAGGTTGGTGTCGGACGTGCCCGCCGAGTAGTTGAGGGTGAGCTCCTTGGACCCGAAGTACCTCGAGCGCTGCCCGTTGACGGTCACGAAGTCCTGGGCCAGGGTGCAGAAGTTGTCGCGGGCGAAGGCGAGGGCCTCCCCGTAGCCGAGCGCCGTGAAGTTGGACGCCGTGATGTGGGGGATGCCGGCACTGTCCCGGGTGATGGTGACCTTCATCGCCGGGTTCGACGGGTTCGTGCTCGACGAAGCACTCGTCGATGCACAACCGGCGAGGACGGCGGCGGTGAGCCCGAGGGTTCCGAGGCGACGCAGCCAGACCGTGGACATCTGGCGAGCGTATCCCCGGGGGGACCGGAACGGCCGCAATCACCCGCGAAGGGTTCGGCGCCTGCACGGCGTGCGGGGTGGCGTCACTCGTCGTGGCCGGTGTACCGGCGCTCCTCTCTGTCCCGGTGGCCGATGGTCCGACCGGTGATCTGCTCGCCGAACTGGAGGCCTCACGTCACCGACTCCGGGAACCGTTCGACCTCGAGGAGGACTCGGACGTCCACGCCCTGGCGCTGAGGGTCCTGGTCCCGGCCGCTCGGACGACGGAGGCAATCCGAGGGGACAGGAATCGAAGGGGCGGGTGACCTGGACTGATGCCCGATCTCCCCCCATGGACCTCCGGTCGGGTCAGACGGAGATCGGCGTGAAGTCGCCCGTCCACTGGAGGTCGTGCAGGCGGGCCGCCTGGGAGAAGTCCACCGAGGCCAGGTCGACCACGTAGGTCTCCGGATTGCTGATCATCCGGTAGGCGTACCGGGGGGTGCTCAGGTTCAGCACGGCATCCCAGACCGTGACTTCGGGGACGAGGTCCTTACCCACGGCCTCCTTGATCGCGCCCGGTGGGATGTCGAACGCGTTGCACACATGGAGCGCCAGCTGTTCCGCCTCGTGGGCATCGGACGCCTGGTCGATGAGACGGATAACGCTGAAGAGGCGCACGAACCGGGCGGGTGGCGTGTAGTCGGACGGGATGCCGCGCAGGCCCTCCCCCTGTCCGGGCGCCGACAACGTGAGGCCTCCGACCACTTCGTCCGGCGGATTCTCGGCCGACACGCCCAGGTAGTTGCCGAGGTTGGTCAGGTGCCAGTCGAGGAAGGGCGCGTTGGTGGCGATGCCGACGGGATTGTCCACGACCCGGGTCCCGTGGGGATGGAACTCGATGGCGATCGAGCCGGTGGTGTCATGGACGAGGCAGTGGACCGGCGGCCTGAAGCCCATGCCGGGGTCCCTCCCGATCACGTTGCAGGAAGCCACCGCCGCCTTCACCTCGGTGATGTTCCCGCACGTGCCGAGCAGGTAGGCCGCCAGGTCGAGCTGTGACAGATCGGAGCCGTCGCCCTTCGGCTTCCGGAACGAGCAGTAGCCACCCGGCATGTAGAGAAGGTGCGCGCTGACGCCCGCCGTGTTGATGCCGTCGACCAGCCAGTCCACACGGCCGAACACCCCCATGCCGACGACTCCGTACGTGGCGGTCCACGTCTTCGGATCGCCACCGTCATCGACGGTGCCGGTTCCGGCGTGGCCTACGGGCAGCACGGACAGCTGGGTCGGCATGCCCACGGGGAACTCCATGCTCCGGCCGGCGACGACGGTGCCGTCCTCGGCCGCCGGGAGTTTGAATGTCATGCACATGGGTCGCTCCTGCACTCTCTCCTCGTGAATCCCGGGGTGGTGGCCCGGGACTCTCTTGTTCGATCCTCGGTTCCGTAGCCCGTCAATCCGCCCTTGCGGTCGGCTGGGCCTCGCCATGCGGAGTGCCCTGGCTCCCGGACAGCAGCACGAAGGCGACGAGCCCGGCGACGAGGGTCAGCCCCCCGGCGATGAAGAAGGTCGTGCTGAAGGCGTGCCCGTACGAGACGACCGCGTCCTTCAGGGCCGCCTTGCCCGCCGAGGTGGCCGGAGCGGTGCCCTTCGACGCGTAGACGGTGACGGCGTCGAGTCCGGTCGAGAGCTGGTTGGCCGGCACGCCGGCACGCCGGCATGCTCCAGGCGATGGACGACGCCGCCCACGGTGAGCCGGTCGATCATGACGGCCGAGAGCGAGAAGCCGATCGTGTAGAAGAACTGGCCGAACGTGGTGCGCGAGCTCGACACCGGGCCGAGGTACGCATCGGGCGCTTCGGCCAGGATGAGGCTGCCGAACGGCACGGCTGCGATGATCACGCCCGCGCCGGTCAGGACGAGGCCCGGAAGGAAGCCCAGCAGGGTGGTCGACCGGTTGGACGTCGCCAGCAGGGCGAACCCCGCAGCGGAGACGATGCCGCCCACCAGGATGACCGTGCGGCTGGACAGTCCCCTGGCCATGAGTCGGCCGGTCACCAGGCCCGACACGATGCCGGCGACCAGCAGCGGCAGCTGCCAAACGGCGACCTTGGCGGTGGCCAGCCCGTTGACGTACTGCCACAGGTTGGTCACCTGGAGAAAAACCACGGCGTTACCGAAGGTGTAGATGAATCCGGCACACAGGGCGGCCAGGAAGACGGGCGAGCGGAACAGTCCCACCGGGAAGAAGTGACCCTCGTACCGCGACTCCCAGACGAAGAACGCCCCGAGGAGCAGCACACCGAGCAACAGGGGCACGAGCGTCCGGGGGCTGGTCAGGCTGTGGGCGAACTGGCTGGCCGAGTACAGGAACAGGAGGACTCCGGCCATGAGGAAGGCCTGGCCCGGCAGGTCCAGCTTGTTGCCTGTGACCCGATCGACCTTGGGTAGGAGCACCGGGGTGATCACGAGGCACGCGACGCATGCGGCCGGGATCAACAGGAACGCCGTCCGCCAGTGGGAGCTCGCCAGGCTCCCGCCGACGAACGTGAACACCACGGTGCCGGCCATCACGACGGCGGTGAACACGCCCATGGCCCCCGCCATCCGCTCCTTGGGGACGACCGCGGCCATGTAGCCGAACGCGGCACCGTAGACGGCACCGAGTCCGATGCCGGTGATCGCCATCCCCAGCATGTAGACGACCGGTGACGGTGCGGACAGCACGACCAGGTTGCCGACCGCCCCCGTGATGAGCGCCACCATCAGGACCCTGCGCCGACCCAGACGGTCGGCCAGGAGGCCCGTCGAGATCACGCTGGCGGCGATGGCCATGGTCTGGACGCTGGCCGCCAACGCCTGGGTACTCCCCGTCATGTGGAGTGAACGACTGGCACCGACGAGTGCCGTCGAAGCGATGTTGGGACACGAGCCCTGCACGGCACCGAGGAGCCCGAGGAAGGGGACAGCCAGTTTGGACGCCTGCCTGACCACGGGCACCGGCGCTTGCGCAGCGACGTCGGTCGCGGAGTTGACGGTGGTGCTCACGGGCGGTTCCTCGGTTCGAGGTGCACCGCACCGGGGCCGGGTGTCCCCGCCGCCCTGCGCACGTCATCCGGCTCGAGGCCCATGGGACCCCCTCTCGCGCCGGAGGGACCACCCGCAGCCGACGCAAGCGGAGTCATCACCGACACCGCGCCATCGACACGTCGGGAACCCGACTTGAGGCATCCATGGGACACAGGGTGCCTGTCGATTCGCAACGCCCGGAGACGGAGGATCACCGACGATCCGACCGACCGGGTCGAGCGGGAGCCTCGGGATCGCTAGCGTGACGTGGTGCGGTACTCGACGGCGGCCGGGCGGTGGGTGATCGCGGCCACCGTGCTCGGCTCGGGCATGGCGGCGATCGACGGGACGGTGGTCGGCATCGCCCTCCCGAGCATCGGACGGCAGTTCCACGCCCCCCTCTCCACCCTGCAGTGGGTGGTCACCGGCTACACCCTGGCCCTGGCCGCCCTGTTGCTCCTCGGCGGGTCCCTCGGCGACCGCAGGGGCAGGCGGAGGATGTTCGACATCGGCGTCGTATGGTTCGCCGTCGCTTCGGCGGCCTGCGCGCTGGCCCCGAGCACGGACATCCTCATCGCCACCCGGGTGCTGCAGGGGGTGGGCGCGGCGCTGCTGACCCCGGGCAGCCTGGCCATCATCCAGGCGTCCTTCGCTCCCGAGGACCGGAGCCGGGCCATCGGCGCCTGGTCCGGACTGGGCGGCGTGGCCACGGCGGCCGGCCCCCTCCTCGGCGGCTACCTGATCAGCGTGGCCTCCTGGCGGTGGATCTTCGTCATCAACATTCCCCTCGGCGTGGTGGTGCTCGTCTCCTCGGCGCGTCACGTCCCCGAATCGAAGGATCCGGGTGCGGGTGGTCGGGTCGACGTGCCGGGTGCCGCCCTGGCGGTCGTGGGACTGGCCGGCGTGACCTTCGCCCTGATCGAAGGTCCCACCCTGGGCTGGTCCGCTCCCGTGGTCGTGGCCATGCTCGTCACCGGGCTCGCCGGCGTCGTCGCCTTCGTGCTCGTCGAGCGACGGTCGCCGGCGCCGATGCTCCCGCTCGGGTTCTTCCGGGTCCGTCAGTTCACCGTGACGAACATGGTGACCTTCCTGGTCTACGCCGCCCTGGGCGGGCTGCTGTTCCTCCTCCCGGTCGAACTCCAGGTGGTGGACCACTACACCCCGTTCGAGTCCGGGGTCGCCCTGCTCCCCCTCACCGTCATCATGCTCCTACTCTCCGCCCGGTCAGCGGACCTGGCGTCCCGGATCGGACCACGCCTGCAGATGAGCGTGGGGCCCCTGGTGATCGGGGCCGGCCTGGCCCTCCTCGCCCGCTCCACGACGGATCCGTCCTACGTGTCCGGGGTGTTGCCCGCCATGGTCGTGTTCGGCCTCGGTCTGGCTGCCACGGTCGCACCGCTCACTGCTACCGCCCTCGGTGCGGTGGCCGACGAACACGCCGGTGTGGCATCTGCGGTCAACAACGACGTCGCCCGGGTCGGAGGGCTCATCGCCGTGGCGGTGCTCCCGGCGCTGGCCGGCATCTCGGGCGACAGCTACCTGCACCCGGCCGTGTTGGCCGGAGGATTCCGGTCGGCCGCCCTCATCGCCGGGTCGTGGTGCGTCATCGGCGGTGCGGTGGCCGCACTGGGGATCCGCAACCCGCCACCACCGCCCGCCGGACCGACCGGAGGGGCGTCCCACACGGAGCCGGAGGAGGCCTGCCTGCACTGCGCCCTCGACGGCACCCCACTCAACCCCTAGTGTCCTGTCCGGCTGAAGCGGTGGGGCACGGGTGAACGACCAGCGCACGACTCCCGGCGCCCGACTCCTCGCGCACGACTCCCGGCGCACGGGGGGCCGGGCTTCCTCACCCAGAGGCGGAACCGCCGTCGATCCCCTGACCTGCGGGGCTGTCGGTGCTCATCGAATCCTCATACCTTCCTAGTCGGGGGATCACACGGGGTCATGAGGATGGTGGTGTCCAAGAGCTACCAACCAAGGAGTCACGATGCGACGCACCCCCTTCCTCCTCACCGCCACCGCCGTCACCGCCGTCACCGCCACCATGGCGCTGACCGGAGGGAGCGCCTTCGCCGGAAGCACCGGCGGCCAGGCCAGTCCGACCAAGCCGGCCGACGTCCACCTGGCGAAGGGCGCCACTCTCCAGCAGATCCAGGCCGCCGCGGCCACCGACATCTCTGACCGGGTGACGGCGCTGAACACGGCCATCGGCAAGGTGAAGGCGGCCACCTTCCTCGGGAGCGACCAGGCGGTGCTGCTCACGATGCTCCAGAGCGACGTCACCGGCCTGCAGCAGCTGGGCCAGACCATCGCCGCCGACACCACGTCATCTGCAGCGGTGGCAGACCTGAAGCAGATGTACACCAACTTCCGGGTGTACGCGCTGGCGTTGCCGGTTGCCGGACGGGTGTCACACGATGACCGGATCGCCTCGGTGGTCGCTCCCCGTCTGACCAAGGTGGCAGCTCGCATCGCCTCGAAGGAGACCTCGGCGAACCAGGCTCAGGTCGGACCACTGCTGTCCGATCTGGCCAGTCACGTGTCGGCGGCCACCAGCGCCGTGAACGGTGACGTCGCCACCCTCGAGGGATATACGCCAGCGGGTTGGAACGCCGACCACAGCCTGTTGGCCGCGTCGAAGGCGGCCACCGCCTCGGCGGTCAGCGATCTGACCACCGCCCGTTCGGACGCCAAGCAGGCGGCCGCCGACGTAGGGCTCAAGGGCGGCCGGGGCACCAACGGTGCGAACCCGACGACCTCGACACCTGCCACGGCACCGACCGGCGCCACCGCCTGACCTCCGTCTCCTCGTCCAGAAGCGACGATGCCCGGGGACCGGAGGGTCCTCGGGCATCGTCGCGTCCATGTCCACACGTCGACCTGCAATCGCGTGATTCGGCGTTCACCCGCAGGCGCTCGAGGTGTGGTCGACACCGGAACTCGACGTTCCCTCACGCCGAACTCACAGATTCCTCACATCTGGCCTGCACAGTGGGTGGTGCCGTCGAAGGGCGGACTGCATGCCGGCAGGGCCTGCACGAAGCAAAGGAGACACACCATGATTCGCAAGTTCATCGCAGGAGCAGCAGTGGCCGGTGCACTGACACTCGGCGTCGCCGGGGCGGCCGGTGCCGCCGCCGCACCGACGGGCACCACGAATTCCCCGGCGATCACCTCGACCACGACCGTGTGCTCGCTGGTGCCCAAGATCCAGGCCCGCGTGCAGAAGGCGGAGACCCGTCTGGCCGCCGACCTGCCCAAGGCCCAGGCCGCCGAGGCCAAGGCCAAGGCTGCCGGCCACACGGCCCAGGCCGATCGCATCGCCAAGCGGATCACCAAGATCCAGAACCGCGAGACCAAGCTGACTGCCCGGGTGGCCAAGCTGCAGGCGGCCTGTTCCACCAACGGCTGAGCCCACCGGCTCGGTCCGACCGGCGGAGTGCCGGTCGAAGTCACGACGCGACGAACCCCTCGGCTCCGGCCGGGGGGTTCGTCGCGTCCGGTGCGGGGTGGGCCGACCGTCTCCACGAACGCCGCCGCACGTTCGCGGTCTGTGCCCAGGTCACCTGACCGGCGCCGTTCCTGCCGGTCGGAGGTGGACGACGAGCCGGGTCCCGTGACCGTCCAGCAGGGGCGACTCGGCGTGCACGCTCGCGCCCATGGCCGCGGCGAGCTCGGCGACGATGGCGAGTCCGAGGCCCGAGCCGGTGCCCCTGCCGGGGGCCCGGTCCGAGGTGACGTAGGGATCGAAGACCCGGGTGAGCTGGTCGGGCGGGATCCCGGGGCCGTCGTCGTCCACCCACAGCACGGCCCCGTCCGGTCCGCCGGTCACACCGACGGCCACCCGGGTCGTGGCGAACGACGCGGCGTTCTCGACGAGATTGGCCACGATCTGGCCCAGGCGGTCGCTGTCCGCCGACACCGGGCACGCCTCCTCGGAGTCCGGGGCCAGGGTGAGGGCGAGGCCGAGCTCGGCCGTCCGGGGCCGGAACCCGTCCACGGCCCGCCGGACCACGTAGGCGGCGTCGACGTCCCGGATCTCGAGCGAGAACCGGTCGGCATCCAGCCGTGCCAGGTCGAGCAGGTCCTGGACCAGCCGCTCGAGACGGCGGGCCTCGTGGCTGATGACACCGGCGGCGGCCACGGGGTCGTCGGTGGCCCCGTCGAGCACCGCCTCGGCGTACCCGCGGATGGAGGTGAGGGGCGTGCGCAGTTCGTGGGACACCGACAGCAGGAAATGGCGCTCCTGGTCCCGGGCGCGGACGAGGTTGTCCCCCATCGCGTTGATCGACGTCGCCAGCTGACGGAACTCCGGGTCGTCGTGCCCGTGGACCGGCACGCGGGCGTCGAGGTCGCCCGTGGCGATCCGGCCGGTGGTCTCGACGGCCTCGCGGACGGGTCGGGTGAAGCGGCGTGCGAGCAGGGCGGCGACCGCCGCCGCGGCCAGCACGGCCAGCAACGCCACCAGCACGAAGTAGCGGAGTCCGTTGTCCAGGCTGTGGATCTTGCGGGTCACGACGACCACCGGGGTGCCGGCCGTCTGGGCCTCCAGCGGGGTCGGCACGGCCGAGTACACCAGCAGCGAGCTGGTGTGGCCGGTGACCTGCCTGCCGGCCAGCAGGGCCTCCGGGTGGATCTGGTCGGCGGTCAGGCCACCACCGAGTGCGCCGGTGATCGTCCCGTCGGGGGCGAGCAGGACGAACTTCAACGAGGTGAAGTGGCCGGTGCTCGCGACCACGGCGAGCTCCCGTCGGAACGCGGCCCGGGTCAGGCCCGTCTTCTTGCTGAAGGTGGTCGAGATGGCCCGGGCCTCACCGGCGAGCTCCTGTTGCGCCGTCCGCACCGTCGCCTCCCGGATCAGCACGTAGCTGGCCACGCTGCTCAGCGCCACGGTGACCACCACCAGGACGATGATGGCGACGGTCAGGCGTGTCCTCATCCGAGCCGGTAGCCGACGCCCCACACGGTGGCGAGGGGCAGGTGGGTGCCGAGCTTCTTGCGCAGCTGGCGCACGTGGACGTCCACGGTGCGCTCGTCGCCGTACCAGCCGGGGCCCCACACGCCGTCGAGCAGCTGCTGGCGGGACAGGGCCAACCCCTGGTTGTCGACGAGGAAGGCGAGGAGGTCGAACTCGCGGGTGGCGAGCGGGACCACCTCGTCGTCGACCCGGACCTCGCGTCGGCCGGTGTCGACGACCAACGACCCGAACTCGGTGACGGGCGCGACCGCCGCCGCCGGGCCGGCGGTGCGGCGGAGGATGGCGTGCACCCGGGCCACCAGCTCGCGGGTGCTGAACGGCTTGGTCACGTAGTCGTCCGCTCCGAGCTCGAGACCGAGGATCCGGTCCACCTCGTCGTCCCGGGCGCTGAGGACCAGCACGGGGACGGCCGGGATCCGCCCCGACAGCGCCCGACAGACGTCGAGCCCGTCGAGCGCGCCCGGCAGCCCGATGTCGACGATGGCCAACGAGGGCCGCTCCCGGTCGATCACGGCCAGCCCGGCTTCGGCGTCGTCGGCCTGGAGCACCCGGAACCCGTCACGTCGCAGGTACATGGCCACCAGGTCGCTGATGTGGTGGTCGTCCTCGATCACCACCACGCACTGCTCGGAGCCGGGCATCCGACCAGCCTGACACGACGGGGGTCGCACGCGTCGCCGACGTTAGGGAAGTGTGATGCCGGATCCGGACAGGCCCCCGAGACCTGCGGACCGGTCAGACCTGCGGACCGGTCAGACCTGCGGACCGGTCAGACCTGCGGACCGGTCAGAGGGCGGCGTGGGGACTCGGCAGGGTCGCCGACGTCCAGGCCACCCCGACGCACATCTCGTCCGTCGACCCGTCCCCCCAGGTCACGTAGTGCGGTGCGACCTTGCGCAGCGCCGGCAGCTCCTGGGCCAGCGTGGGGTCGTAGGTGCACGTGATCTGCACCGGCTCCCCCGCCGTGACCCGGACGGGTTTCGCCAGGTTGTAGGCGTGCTGGTGGTGGAAGTCGTAGTCGGGGACGTCGAGGACCGTCCTCGCCCGGGGGGTGCCCGGGTCCACCACCATGGTGAAGCCCACGCCGAGCAGGTGCATGTGCGGGGCGACCCGCACGAGGTAGCCACCCGAGTTCAACGGCGTGGTGCACGACGTCGAGTCGCCGGCCGGCGGATTCGACGGGTCGCGACCGCAGAGCCCTTCGATCCCGTTGACGACGAGCACAGCGTTGGCGCCGAAGCGCTGTCCCTGGTCGGCGACCGACGCCTCCCGGTCACACAGCGGCCCCGTCACGCCGGCCGGGCACGGGATGTCGGGTGCCGCCTCGAACGACTGGACCCGGAGCGGCAGCACCTGCTTCGACACCGGGACCGTGTGGAGCACGAGGGAGTTGGTGACCGGCTTGTCGCCGGCGAGCAGGTTGTAGTGGACCTGCATGATCACCATGCTCCCGGCGGGGATCTCGAACCCCGTGCCGTGGGGGAACAGCACGGCTCCCGAGCCCGGCGACCAGTTGCTCAGCAGGGTGGTCTGGGCGAAGTCGGACAGCGGCGAGTTCGGGAGTGTCCCCTCACCGAAGCACGTCCACCCGTTGGCGAACACCTCGTCCTGCCGGGCCTGGGCCACCAGTGACGTCGGCAGCAGGAACAACGCCGCGTGGTGGTCCTCGGCGCTACCGGGGAAGAACTGGCTCGACAGGATGTACGAATCGCGCGTGACGTGCGGATCGAGCACGTTGCAGTGGTAGTCGTCGGTCGCCCCGGCCGGGGCCTTGGGCGTGTAGCTCGCGGACCTGAGCCAGATCGAGGACACCGACGCGGTGGCTCCGTGCGGTGACGGACCCGCCGTCAGTGCTGTGACTCCCGTGACCGCAGCCAGCAGGGCCACGACCGCGAGGACGATGTTCCGCACCTCCACCCGGTCAAGGTAGCCCGCCGACCTCCCCCGTGCCCGGAGCCCCGGAGAGGCGCACGCCTCGGCCCCACCCCCGCCGACCGACGCTTCCTGGCTCCGGCCGCCAGGGCCTCCTGGCCCCGTCGGTCCGGGCCTCCTGGCCCCGTCGGTCCGGACCGGGCAGGATGAGCCCGATGGCCCGACGGATCGCCTTCCTCCAGCACAGCGCCACCGACGTGCCCGGAGTGCTCGGCCTCCTCGCCACCGGTTACGGACTCGAGGTCTCGGCCCACCGGGCCGACCACGGTCGAGCCGGTCTGCCCGCCGGGGGGACGTTCGATCTGCTGGTGGTCCTCGGGTCCGTCGCCTCCGTGACCGACGCGGCGGTCCCGTGGATCGCCCCCGAGCGCCAGCTGGTGTCGCGGGCGGTCGCCGACGGTGTGTCCGTCCTCGGCGTGTGCTTCGGCGGCCAGCTGCTGGCCCAGGTACTCGGCGGGACGGTGGCCCGTGCCGAACAGCCGGAGATCGGGTGGCGACTGCTCGACACCGTCGATCCGGCCCGGGTGCCCGCCGGGCCCTGGCTCGACTGGCACGAGGACGCCTTCACCTGCCCACCGGGGGCCGAACCCCTCGCCCGCACCGACGTCAGCCTCCACGCCTTCGCCCAGGGACCGCACACCGGGGTCCAGTTCCATCCCGAGGTCACCGTCGACGTCGTGACCTCCTGGATCGGGATCGACCGGGAGCAGGCCGGCCTGACCACCGACGAGGTGGACGCCCTGCTCACCGGCTTCGACCAGGGAGGACGCGGTCCGGACGACCAGGCACGGACCCTGTTCGCGGGCTGGTTGGCCCGGGCCTGACGGGCGGGCCGTCCGAGGCGCTGTTGCGCCGGGACCTCCCACGTGGTTTGCTATTAGCACTCGACCCCTACGAGTGCCAACGATCACGGAGGAACACCTGATGGCCAAGCTCATCACGTTCGACGAAGAGGCCCGCCGGGCCCTGGAGAGCGGCATGGACAAGCTCGCCGACGCGGTTCGCGTCACCCTCGGCCCGAAGGGCCGCAACGTCGTGCTGGACAAGAAGTGGGGCGCCCCCACCATCACCAACGACGGTGTGTCCATCGCCAAGGACATCGACCTCGAGGACCCGTTCGAGCGCATCGGCGCCGAGCTGGTGAAGGAGGTCGCCAAGAAGACCGACGACGTCGCCGGTGACGGCACCACCACGGCCACCGTGCTGGCCTGGGCCATGGTCCACGAGGGCCTGCGCAACGTGGCCGCCGGCGCCAACCCGATGTCGCTGAAGAAGGGCATCGAGGCCGGTGTCGAGGCCGCCGTGAGCGCGCTCCGCGGCATCGCCAAGGAGACCGACTCCAAGGGCCAGATCGCCCAGGTGGCGTCCATCTCCGCCGCCGACACCGAGATCGGCGAGATGATCTCCGAGGCCATCGACAAGGTGGGCAAGGACGGGGTCATCACCGTCGAGGAGTCGCAGACGTTCGGCATGGACATGGACCTGGTCGAGGGCATGCGCTTCGACAAGGGCTACATCTCCCCCTACTTCGTGACCGACCCCGAGCGCATGGAGGCCGTCCTGGAGGACACCTACGTACTGCTCGTCGGCTCGAAGATCACCGCCGTGCGCGACCTGCTCCCCGTCCTCGAGAAGGTCATGCAGTCGGGCAAGCCGCTGGTGATCATCGCCGAGGACCTCGAGGGCGAGGCCCTGGCCACCCTGGTCGTCAACAAGATCCGCGGCACCTTCCGCAGCGTCTCGGTCAAGGCCCCGGGCTTCGGCGAGCGTCGCAAGGCCATGCTGCAGGACATCGCCATCCTCACCGGCGGCCAGGTCGTCACCGAGGAGATCGGCCTCAAGCTGGAGAACATCGGTCTCGAGCTGCTCGGCACCGCCCGCAAGGTCGTCGTCACCAAGGACGAGACCACCATCGTCGAGGGCGGGGGATCCGGTGACGACGTGAAGGGCCGGATCGCCCAGATCAAGGCCGAGATCGAGAACACCGACTCGGACTACGACCGCGAGAAGCTCCAGGAGCGTCTGGCCAAGCTGTCCGGCGGCGTGGCCGTCATCAAGGTCGGTGCCGCCACCGAGGTGGAGCTCAAGGAGAAGAAGCACCGCATCGAGGACGCCGTCTCCACCACCAAGGCCGCCATCGAGGAGGGTGTGGTGCCCGGTGGTGGCGTGGCCCTGCTGCGTTCGCAGGCCGCCGTGCTCGACGCCGCTGACAAGCTCGAGGGCGACGAGGCCACCGGTGCCCGCATCGTGGCCCGGGCCGTCGAGGAGCCCCTGAAGCAGATCGCCGTCAACGCCGGTCTCGAGGGTGGCGTCATCGTGGACAAGGTGCGCAACCTGAAGAAGCCCACCGAGGGCCTCAACGCAGCCACCGGCGAGTACGTGGACCTGTTCAAGGAGGGCGTGATCGACGCCGTCAAGGTGACCCGGTCGGCCCTGCAGAACGCAGCGTCCATCGCCGCCCTGTTCCTCACCACCGAGGCGGTCATCGTCGACAAGCCCGACGAGGGCGGCTCGGCGATGCCCGGGGGCATGGACGACTTCTGAGTCGTCCCCGGGTAGGGACGACTTCTGAGTCGTCCCCGGGTAGGGACGACTTCTAGGTCGTCCCCGGGTAGGGACGACTTCTGAGTCGTCCCCAGGTAGTAGTGACGACTTCCAGGGCGTCCCCCAGGACCAGCGGTAACCGACGGAGGGCGTCCCGATGGGGCGCCCTCCGTCTCGTTCCCTAGACTGGGGGGCGTGACCGATCCCCTTGCTCCCACCGTCGGATGGGGTGTGCTCCACCTCTTCTGCAAACTCGCCGATGTCTCCGCCCCGGGCGACGGCGCCCGCTTCGACGCCGAAGCCGTGGTGCAGGCCGTCAAGGACGCGCAGACCGACGACGTCCAGGTGGTCACCGTGGCCATGCTGGGCCACAAGGCCGACCTCTGCGTCATGGCCCTGGGCGCCGACCTGTGGCGCCTGCGCCGGCTCCAGTCCGACCTGCAGGGTGCCGGCCTGGTGGTCGTCGACTCCTACGTCTCGCTGACCGAGGTGTCCGAGTACGCCGCCGGCGTGCCCGACGAGATGAAGCAGAAGCGCCTCTACCCCGAGCTCCCGCCGGAGGGGATGACCGCCTTCTGCTTCTACCCGATGTCCAAGCGACGAGGCGACGTCGAGGGGTCGAACTGGTTCACCCTCCCCTACGACGAGCGCAAGGAGATGATGTACGGGCACGGGGCCGCCGGACGGAAGTTCGCTGGGCGCATCGTCCAGGTCATCACCGGATCGACCGGCATCGACGACTGGGAGTGGGGCGTCACGCTCTTCGCCGTGCACCCCGACGACCTGAAGGAGTGCGTCTACACCATGCGCTTCGACGAGGGATCCGCCCGCTTCGCCGAGTTCGGCCCCTTCCTCACCGGCATGGTGGCGCCCGTCGAGGACGTGCTGGCCCAGATCGCCCCCCAGGCGTGACCCCGCCGGTCCGCACCGGGACGCTCGTCGCCCCGCCCGCGGTCGAGGTGGAGCCCGGTCCCCCGGTGGTCGATCTCGACGCCCTCCGCGACGAGCTGCGCGCCCTCCGCCGGGTGGTCGTGGCCTTCAGCGGCGGCGCCGACTCGGCGTTCGTGGCCAAGGTGGCGACGGACACACTGGGTGCCGACCGGGTCCTCTGCGTCACCGCCGTCTCCCCCTCCCTCGCCCCCGAGGAGCGCGACGACTGCCGTGCGCTGGCAGCCGAGTGGGGTCTGCGCCACCTCGAGGTGACCACGGACGAACTGGCCGACCCCGAGTACGCGGCCAACGACGGGAGCCGCTGCTACCACTGCAAGGCGTCGCTGATGTCCGCCCTCGGACCGGTCACGGCCAGCGCCGAGGACGGCGCCACCGTGGTGCTCGGCGTCAATCTCGACGATCTCGCCGACCACCGGCCCGGACAGGCCGCCGCCCTCGAGCGCGGCGCCGTCTTCCCCCTGGTGGCCGCCGGGTTCACCAAGGCGGACGTGCGGGCTTGGTCCCGTGAGCTGGGGCTGCGCACCTGGGACAAGCCGGCGGCCGCCTGCCTCGCCTCCCGGGTGCCCTACGGTACGCGGGTGACCTTCTCCACCCTCGACGCCGTGGCCCGGGCCGAGTCGGGCCTGCGCGACCTCGGCTTCCGCCAGCTCCGCGTGCGTCACTACGGCGACACGGCCCGCATCGAGGTGCCCGGTGAGGACCTCGCCCTCGTGGTGGCCCGCCGGGACGAGGTCACGGCCGCCGTGCACGCCGCGGGCTACCGCTACGTGACCCTCGACCTCGACGGCTTCCGGTCCGGGAACCTCAACCAGGCGCTCGACACCGAGACGGTCGGGCGGAACGGGGAGGCGCCGTGATCGGGGTCCGGGTGAAACTCACCTTCCCCGAGGAGCTGGTCCGCGAGCCCCTGATCTTCCGCATGGCAAAGGAGTTCGACGTGGTCCCCAACATCCGCAGGGCCGACGTGGGCGAGCAGGGCGGCTGGATCATCTGCGAGCTCGACGGCGACGCCGCCGTGGTGGACGAGGCGCTCGGGTGGCTCCGGGTCAACCGCGTGCAGGTGGACCTGCTGGGCGACGTGGTCGAGAGCTGAGCGCGGGTCCCGGTCGCAGGCCGGGCCGGGCCGGGTCGTCAGTTGACCGGTTCGTGAGTTGGCCTGGTCGTCAGTTGTTCGGTTCGTCCGGGCTGCGCACCGTCCAGCCCGCGCCCGACACCTTGCGGGGCTCGTAGAACAGGCAGCCCTCGGGGCACGCGAACGGGATCTGCTCGTTGGCGCCCACCCGGCACTTCTCGAGCTTCTCCTCGTGCGAGGTGGTCTGCATGATGTAATGACGGCAATCGGCGAGTACGGCCACGCCCCATTCTGCCCGAAGCCGGATGGCCGCCGGGGACGGTGGGGTAGCGTCGTCCCCGTGGACCCCGCACCCGCCACCGACCCGTCCGACGAGGCGGCTCCCACGGTCAAGCAGCTGCTGCGTTGGAGCGAGGCCCTCGCCGGCATCGCCCGCACCGGGCTCGGGTTCACGGAGTCGCTCTACGAGCAGGAACGCTTCGAGGAGGTCCTCCACGTCGCGGCGGACATCCGGGCGGCCATCGACGGCAACGACGGGGCCGAGGACGTGGACGGCGTCGTCCACGACTGGCTCGAGTCCGTCGGCAAGGGCGTGCCCGGCTACGTCACCCCGAAGGTGGCCGTCGGCGCCGCCGTGGGCAACGACCAGGGCGAGATCCTGCTGGTGCAGCGGTCCGACTCCGGCATCTGGCTCTACCCGACCGGCTGGGCCGACGTGGGCTACTCGGCCGCCGAGGTGGTGGTCAAGGAGGTCGAGGAGGAGACGGGCATCGAGGTCGAGGTGGTGCGCCTGATCGCCGTCCTCGACGGACTGCGCGTGGGGATGAGCCGCATCCCGCTCTACTCCCTGGTGTTCCAGTGCCGTCCCATCGGCGGCGAGCTGAAGGCGCATCCGCTCGAGTGCGCCGACGTCGGGTGGTTCCCCCTCGACGCGCTCCCGTTCCCGCTGGCCGGGGCGGAACGGTGGGGTGACCACGTGTTCGCCGCGCTGCGGGGCGACCCCATCGAGGTCCTCTACGACTCGGTGCGCTCGCCCGTGTGGCGGGGCGAACCCGACAGGACCTGACGCCCCGACCAGGCCAGGGGCTGCGCCCGGGCCCGGTCCGCCACCGTGGCTACACTCGCCTCCCGTGACCGACTCCCGCCCGCCCGCTCCCACCGCGGTGACCGTCGCGGAGGTGCTCGAGGTGACCGATGAGCTGGTCGAGTCGTTCGTGCGGCTCATCCCCCAGCTGTCCTCGTCCTCGCCGCCCCCCGGTCGTGACGAGTTGGCCGCCATCGTCGCCTCCGAGGCCAGCATCCTGTTCGTGGCCCGGGATGCCGCCGGGCGCATCGTCGGTTCGCTCACCCTGGCCGTGTTCCGGATCCCCACCGGGGTCCGGGCCTGGATCGAGGACGTGGTCGTCGACAACTCGGCCCGGGGCGTCGGTGCCGGCGAGGCGCTGGTGGCCGCGGCCATCGAGCGGGCCGGGGCGGTCGGGTCGAAGACGGTCGATCTCACGTCCCGTCCCAGCCGCGAGGCGGCCAACCGGCTCTACGTGCGCCTCGGGTTCGAGTCCCGCACGACGAACGTGTACCGGCGTTCGTTGGAGGACTGAAGCAGCGCCGGCGGGACTCGGCGCCCGGAGATCACCGTTTCGGGAGCACCGCCCCGTACCGCTGGCGGGCCGCCTCCCCCGACGTGCCCAGCATGGCCCCGATGGCTGACCAGCTCTGGCCGTCGGCACGGGCGGCCTCCACCGCGACGAGGAGGTCCGACTCGGCCCGGGCGCGGCCGAGAAACGCCTCACGGACCTGTCGCAGGGAGTCCGCCGACCGCAGCGTGGACCCGTCCGGGACATGGTCCTCGAAGCGCTGCGCCAGCGCATCGGCCTGGTCGATGATCTCCTTCGTGCTCCTCGGCATGGTCCTCACCTCAGGTACTTCGCTCGGGCGTGCATGGCATGGATGACGACCGGACCGTCGAGCCCTTCCACGATCCCGATCTCGAGCAACCGTCCGGTGACATCCGGTCCGATCACCATGAGGAGCCCGTCGTCGAGATCCTCGATCCGCATCGGGTGGTCGAACGCATGGAGGATGTCCCTGTGGTCGATGCCGTGCCTGTCGGCGCTCGGTGCGATCGTCGGTTCGCCGTCCACTGTAGCAAGATAACTTGTGACTGCGACAGGCTACGGGTGCAGGCGTCACTTCTACGTTCCGCACGTAGACGAACGTGTACCGGTACACGCGGGGAGTCTGAATTCAGCCACCGGCGATCACGGCACCGCCGCAGGGTGTCCGCCCACCTCCTGTCGTCAGTGGATGCGCGGCCTCCTGTCGTCAGTGGATGCGCGGCAGGTTCCAGTGCTGCCAGGCGGCGAGCACCCGCAGCACGAAGCAGGCGGTACCCCCGACCAGCATCGTCGGCGCCGTGGGCAGCTTGCGGCGCACGCCGAGGACGACGAGGGTCGCACCCAGGAGCGCGGCGACCGCATAGATGTCCACCCGCAGCACCGCGGGGACGCGGCCGATGAGCACGGCACTCATCGCCCCGCCGCCCACGGCGGTGAGCGTGCCCATGAACGCCGCACTGACCGGGTTCTGGCCGTAATCCAGCGCCTTGACCGCTCCCGAGGCGCAGAAGAGGCCGAGCCCGGCCGCATCCAGACCGGTGAGCAGCCAGCTCGGGATCTGCCCGACGGGATGGTGGAGCACGAAGGTGACCAGGCTGGCGACGACGGCGAGCGGGATGTAGAGCCGGTCCTTGAGCGCAGCCGGTGGCACCGCCCCGATCAGCAGGTCACGCAGGATCCCTCCGCCCATGGCGGTCACGCAGCCGAGCACCACCACCCCGAACAGGTCGAGGTGCGCACCACCGGCGACCGAGGCCCCCTCGACCGCGAAGACGGCGGTGGCCGCCAGGTCGAACCGCCGGATCAGCTTCCCGTGGCCGACGCCGGTGCGCTCGGGGTCGGACGCGCTGTCCATCGTCGGTCACTCTACGGTGTCGCCGTGTCCGGGGCTCTCCGGCCCGACGACCCGGTCGCGCTTCGACGACGACAGCCGCCGGCGCTGTCCGTAGCCTCCCGCCCCCGTGCCCACGGCTTCGGCGATCGGGTGGCTCTGGCCGGAGGTCCGGACGACCAGGATGGGCGGCACATCCGTCGGCACCGGTGTGTCGTCGCGGGGATGACCGGTCCCGGTACGGTTCGGGAGATCGAAACGCACGGGTGGAGAGGTGAGGGCCCGACGGCCGATGCCGTTCCCCGGAGTCGACGGACGTTCGTGCGCGCCTCGACGACGGGTGGGCCGGTCGTGGCGACCAGGAATCTCGTGGGTATCCGATGGGCCCTCCGGGTCCCCGGGGCACTGCGGGACGGTCCGGTCGGGGCCCGGGCCCTGCGTGACGGATGCGACGCCGACGCGCTCACCGGGACGGTGGCGGCCCTCGGACGGACCTTCGAGCCACTGGGCGGCGGGGTGGAGTCCCGGTCGGACCCCGCAGCCGGCCGTCCCCGGTCGGCGCCGTGACCGGCACGTCCGGGCACCGGGTCGAGGTCCTGGGAGCCGACCACCGTGCGGAAGTGACCGCCCTGTGGGAGCAAGCCGGCCTCACCCGGCCGTGGAACGATCCGGATGGGGACTTCGCTCGCGCCGTCTCGGGCCCCACGTCCGCGGTCCTCGGCATCGTGGGCGACGACGGCCTCCTGGCCACCGCCATGGTCGGACACGACGGGCACCGGGGGTGGATCTACTACGTGGCCGTCCGCGACTCCCTCCACGGGCAGGGGCTGGGGCGCTCGGTCATGGCGGCCGCCGAGGGTTGGCTGCACCGGGCCGGTGCACCCAAGGTCCAGCTGATGGTCCGCGCCGACAACACCGCCGTGGCCGACTTCTACCGCCGGCTCGGCTACGACGCCGCCGGCGTCACCGTGTTCGCGCGGTGGCTCGACGGCTGAGCCCGGCTGCCGGGCGCTACCCGGCGTCGGTGACGTTGAACATCCACCGCACCCCGAACCGGTCGAGGCAGGTGCCCCAGTACGAGCCCCATGGCATGTGGTTGAGGCCGGTGGCGTCCGTCGCATCCTCGGACAGTGCCGCGTAGAGGCGCTCGGCCTCGGCGCGCGTGTCCGGCTCGAGGTTGAGGGTGGTGTTGTTCCCGATCCTCAGCTCCTGGCCCTGCGACGCCAGCATGTCGGTGGCCATGATCACGTGGCCGTCCAGGATGGGCAGCTCCACGTGCAGGACCATCGACTTCTCCTCGTCGGAGAGCTCGGGGGCCCCGGGCCCGGCCGGCATGTCCCCGAACCGTTGGACGGGCACGGAGGGCTCGGTGCCGAAGACCGTTCCGTAGAAGGCGAACGCCTCCTCGGTCGTGCCGGCGAAGTTGAGGTACGTGCTGACTCGACTCATGGGGACTCCTCGTGTCGAAGGACCGGGTGGGCCAGGGCATCATGGCCCGGGCGGAGGCCCGCAGGGAAGCGCGTCCGCCCGAGCCCCGGTCGGTCGGGTCGGCCAGGTCGGCCGGCTCGGCCAGGTCGGTCGGGTCCGGTCCGTTCAGTCGGGCAGCATGCCGGTGGCCGACGTGGCGATGAACGTCGCCACCAGTCGACCGTCGTCCACCATGGACCGGCGGAAGGCGTCCCAGTCCTCGTGCTCGCCGTTGCCCTTCCGGTAGTAGTCGACCAGCTGCTCGACCGTCTCGTCGTCCGTGGCCTGCGCCACGGGGCTCAGCTCCACGTGCCCGTCGAGGGCGACCCAGGTGAAGACGTCGTCACCGGGGACGAAGAGGGCCGCCCGGGGGTCGCGGCGGAGGTTGCGCGTCTTGGCCCGGTCGTCCGTGATGGAGATGGTGAACCGGTCGCCGTCGGCGCCGAAGAAGATGACCGACTGCTGGGGCCGGCCGTCGGCCCGCAGGGTGGTCAGCACGGCGTTGCGACGGCCGGCGGCGAAGGCGAGGGCACGCGTGAGATCCATGGGGTCACTGTATTGCGACGGTCGCCCGGCGTGACCGGGGCAGGGGTCAGGCGTCGAGCCCGAACTCCGCCCGACGGTCCTCGGGGACGAGGTCCAGGTACTGGTCCCGGTGGTGCTCGACGAACGTCCCCACATAGGGACAGTGGGGGAGCACCTGGAGTCCGCGGTCACCGGCGTCGTCGAGGGCGGCCCGCACCATGATCCCGGCCAGTCCACGGCCGCCGTGGTCCGGGTCGACCTCCGCATGGAGGAAGTCGATCACCGGTCCCTGGAGTCGGTAGCTCAGCAGACCCACCCGTTCACCATCCTCCGTGATCCGGTAGCAGCCGTGCTCCCGATCGTCCGTCACCTCGACGCTCATGCTCGGCCGGCCTCTCGTTCATCGGAACGCCCCGGGCGGCCGGATCCGACGTCCGTGGTCGCCGCCGGCGGCGCGGGTGTCACCGGCCAGTTCGGCCGGGTGGACTGGTCGGGGTCGATCCGTCGGAGGATCTGTTCGTTGGCCTCACGCAGGGCGACGAGCTGGGCCGGGTCGAGGCGGTCGAGCACCAGGTCCCGGACGGCCGTGACGTGGCCCGGCGCCGCGCCCACCACCGTCCCCCAGCCGTCCTCGGTCAGGACGGCCCGGATGCAGCGCCCGTCGTCGGGATCGGTCTCGCGCACGATCAGCCCGCGGTGCTCGAGGTGCCGGGCCGCGTGGGATAGCCGGGACGGAGACGCGTTGGTGACCGCGGCCAGACGGCTCATCCGCAGCGTGCGGTCCGGTTGCTCGGACAGCATGGCGAGGATGGTGTACTCGAAGAAGTTGAGGCCGGCGCTGCGCTCGAGCTGGGCGTCGAGCAGGGGTGGCAGCTTGGCCATGACCCCCGCGAGTCCCAGCCACGCGTCCCGCTCCCCGGAGCTGAGCCACGGGGCGGGCCCGACCGCTTCAGTCGTCTGTTCGCCCATGGGGACACCCTAGTTGTTTGAAGTTTCAATTGATCCTGCTACGTTCGTAGTTGCGAATACAAATATCTGGGAGCCCGGGGGCGGGCCGTCGACCCGTCGGAGACGCTGGACCCGTCGGACACGATGGACCCGTCGGACACGATGGACCCGACTTATGCGATGGACCCGACAGACCCGCTGGACCCGAAGGAGAGGACCGTAACGACCATGACTTCACCCCTGCTGACCAGTACCCCCGGCGCGGCGTTCGACGCCTTCCTCGCCGATGTCGCCCCGTCGAGCCTCGACCAGGCCGTCTGGACACCGGGATCGGAGCCCCTGCCGGCCCTGTACGTGAGCCACGGCGCCCCTCCCCTGTTCGACGACCCGCTGTGGATCGGCGAACTCTTCGACTGGTCCCGGTCCCTCCCCAAGCCGACCGCCGTCCTCATCGTGAGCGCCCACTGGGAGGCCGCCCCCCTCCGCCTGTCCGCCACCGGGGCCGCGGTCCCGCTGGTCTACGACTTCGGCGGCTTCGCCGCGCGCTACTCCACCATGACCTACCCCACGCCGGACGCCGGCGCACTGGCCTCGCGGGTGGCGTCCCTGCTACCCGCGGACGAGCCCGTGCACCAGGACACCGCCCGCGGGCTCGATCACGGCGCGTGGGTACCGCTCAAGATCATGTACCCCTACGCCGACGTGCCCGTCCTCCAGCTCAGCATCCCGACCCACGACCCGGCCCGCCTGCTCGAGCTCGGCCGGCGGCTCCGTCCCCTGCGCGAGGAGGGGGTCCTGGTCGTCGGCTCGGGCTTCATGACCCACGGCCTCTCCTACCTGACCCGTGAGCAGTTCGTCGACAACGTGGTGCCGTCCTGGTCGGCCGAGTTCGACCAGTGGGCCGCCGAGGCCCTCGCCGCGGGGGACGTCGACACCCTGGCCGACTACCGGGCCAAGGCGCCCGGCATGCCCTTCGCCCACCCCACGGTCGAGCACTTCGTCCCGCTCTTCCTCGTCCTCGGGGCCGCAGGCGACCCGGCCCGGGCCGTCGAGACGACCATCGAGGGCTTCCAGTTCGGACTGGCCAAACGATCGTTCCAGGTGGCCTGAGATCTTCCTGCGGGAATGGTTGTGTCCGCAATGACGTTGTGCACTCCGGTGGGATGGGAGGAACCATGATCGAACGAGACACGTTGCCGCAGGGGGGGACGTTCCCACGCCTGCGCACCTCGCCCGCCCCGCTCATCCCGTCGGGGGCCAGGCAGCCGGCTCCGTGGCGCCGTCCGGCGGCCATCGGCCTCGGGGTGCTGGGCCTCGGGCTCTACAACTGGTGGCTACCGGTGGCGATCCAGGGTCGACTGCTCACCAGCCCGGACGAGCTGTTCAGCGACCTCGAAGCCAGTGGACGTCCGGACGCCACGATCCTGCAGCACCTCGACCTGGCGGCCGGACTGGTGCTGCTCGTCGCCCTCGCCCTGCGCGGTCCGGTCAGCCGCGGCATCCGGCGCTCCGAGTGGCCGTGGCTCCTGGCCTGGGCCGCCTCCGGCGCGGTCGGCGGGCAGTTCTCCTACGCCTGCCCCGAAGGCCTGAGTGCCACCTGTCGGGCGGAGGAGTGGCGTCTCGCCCTCCCCGTCCACCACTACGTCCACGTGGCCGCCGGCATCGCCGAGTTCGTCTTCGCCACGGTCGCCGTCTACCTGGCGTGGCAGCGCACCCGGCCCCGGGAGTCGGCGGTCACCCGCACCGTGCGGTGGACCGGGCGCACCCTGGTCCTCGCCTACCCGATCCTCGGCCTCGCCTACCTCACCGATCGCTTCGGGGCCTTCGTGGAGCCGGTGTTCTTCACCTGCTTCACCGCGATGGTGGCCGTCGAACTACTCGAGTCGGACCGTCGGGATCCGACCGGCCCGCACGAGCTCCTGGCCCACGCCCGCCAGGCGCTGCGCCACGTGCGCACCGGCTCCTGACGCCGGCGGTGACGGGCTGGACGACCGGGCTCCAGGTCCTGTCGGGTCGCGCCACCCGAGTCGGAGCCCTCCCGGTCCGCCGGGTGCTGCCGACACGGGGACGCCGGACCATCGGGGCCTGGTGCTTCATCGACCACATGGGGCCGGTCACCTTCGCACCCGGCGCCTCGCTCGGCATCGCCCCCCACCCGCACATCGGCCTGCAGACCGTGACGTGGCTCTTCGAGGGGTCGGGTCTCCACCGCGACAGCCTCGGCTCCGAGCAGATGATCCGGCCCGGCCAGCTCAACCTGATGACGGCCGGCGCCGGCATCGCCCACGCCGAGGAGGATCCCGACGGGTCCGGCGGCACCCTCCACGGCATGCAGCTGTGGGTGGCGCAGCCGTCGGCCACCCGTGCGGGACCGTCGTCCTTCGAGCACCTCGCCGACCTGCCCCGGGTGGACCTCGGCCACGGGACCGCCACCGTCCTGGTCGGCTCCTTCACCGGGGCGACCTCGCCCGCCCGGCGCGACACCGACCACGCCGGCGTGGAACTCGACCTGCGCCGGGGCGCCACCGAACTCCCCCTCGATCCCACCTACGAATACGGCCTGGTCGTGGCGTCCGGTGCCCTCACCGTGGCCGGCATCCGGCTCGAACCCGGTGCGGTCGCCTATCTGCCCACCGGGTCCGACGAGCTCGCCGTCACCGCCGACGGGCCGGTACGGGCCCTCCTGGTCGGCGGGCGACCGTTCGCCGAGGATGTCACCATGTGGTGGAACTTCGTGGCCCGGACGCGCGACGAGTTGGTCGAGGCCTACCGGGACTGGTCCGCGGCCGCCGACCGCTTCGGCCCGGTGTCCTCGTCGCTGCCCCGCGTCGAGGTGGGACCTCCGCCCTGGTCCGCCACGGCCAGAGGGTCCGCCACGGCGTGCGGGTCCGCCACGGCCTGAGGGTCCGCCACGGCCAGAGGGTCCGCCACGGCCAGAGGGTCCGCCACGGCCTGAGGGCGCCAGTACCCCCGGCCTCAGGGGGCGAAGGCCGCCTCGGGATGGGGGTACGTCTTCAGCTCGATGATGTTGCCGCTCGGATCGGCCAGCTTGCCCTTGGTCTGCTCCTCGGGCGTGCCCGCGTGGTCCGTCGACACCGGTACCGCCCAGCGCACGTCGGGCGCAGCCTGCAACCGGGTCAGGAGGCCGGCGAATCCGGCGGCGTCGAGCGTGACCCCGAAGTGGCGCACGCCCTGTCGCTCCTCGGCGAGCACCTGGTCGGGCCGCTGCTGGAGGGTCAGCTGCAGGCCGAAGAACCAGACGTCCATCCAGTCGTCGCGTTCCCGACCGGGTCGGCATCCGAGGGTGTCGACGTAGAAGGCACGCGCCTCGTCGAGGTCACCGACCACGATCGAGAGGTGCAACACCGGCTCCACCCCCGTCGACCCGTCACTCCGACGGCTGGCCGGCGATCTCCTGGCGCACCTCGTCCATGTCGAGGGCGACGGCCTGGGAGATCAGGTCCTCGAGCGCATCGCCCGGCAGCGCGCCGGGCTGGCTGAAGATGATCACCTGTTCGCGCAGGATCATGAGGGTCGGGATCGACTGGATGCCGAACGAGGCCGCCAGCTCCTGCTGGGCCTCGGTGTCGATCTTGCCGAACACCAGGTCCGGATGGTCGAGGGAGGCCTGCTCGAAGATCGGCCCGAAGGTGCGGCACGGACCGCACCACGAGGCCCAGAAGTCGACCAGGACGGTGCCGTTCGTCGACACCACCTCGGCGAAGTTGTCCTTGGTCAGTTCGACGGTTGCCATGGTGCGCTCCTCTGTTGCTCGTCTGCCCCGGACCGACCGTGTCCCGGTCCTACCGGAACGGCTGCGTACGGGGACCTACCCCCAGGTCAACGCCGTATCGACCCGGACTATTTCAGGCCGTCGTCACCGACCACGGCGCGCCGCGGGTCAGTTGATCTTGACGAGGTCGACGATGAAGATCAGCGTCTCGTTGGGGCCGATGGGCCCGCTGCCGGAGGCTCCGTACGCCAGGCTCGGCGGGATGATCAGCTCGCGGCGGCCGCCCACCTGCATGCCGACGATCCCCTCGTCCCACCCGGGGATGACGGAGCCGACGCCGAGGGTGAACGGGAACGCCTGGTTGCGGCTCCACGAGGAGTCGAAGATCTGCTTCGTCGAGTAGGCGACTCCGACGTACTGCACGGTGGCCTTCTCGCCGGCCTTGATCGCCGGTCCCGTACCGACGATGAGGTCCTTGGCCTCGAGCTGGGTCGGAGGCGGCCCGGCCGGGACGGTGACGGTCGGCTCCGTGCCGATGGTCCCGGCGGGCGACGGGGAGGCGATCGTGCCCGGCTTGGCCGGTGCCGGCGCCGTCGTGGTCGTCGAGCTCGACGAGGAGCTGCCGCAGGCGGCGAGCGTCAGGCCGGAGGCGGCCACGGCCACGAGGGTCCAGGTGCGGAGGCGGGTCATGTCAGGAGGTCCTTTCGCAGGGCGGTCGGTGCGGGGTGGCGCGTGGCCGGGCGGTGCACCGGGGAGCGGAGGCCCGCCAACGGGCACCTTCCCGGGAGGGAACGGTAGCCGCCCGGTGGCGCCGGGGGGACGCAGCGGCCTCCGTCACACCCTCCTGGGAAGGTGGCGGATGCTCCTCGACCGACTCGCACGGGTGACCGACCAGCTCCGGTCGACGGTGACCGGACTCGACCCCGAGACCCTCAGCGGCACGGACGCGGCCCGCCTCCTCGCCGCCTTCGCCGAGATCGAGCACCTGGCGGCGGCCGGCAAGCTCCTGTCGGCGCGCCGGGTCGAGTCGTCCAACGTGTGGCGTCGGTCCGGGCACCGGTCGGCGGCGGCCCACGTGGCCGAGGCCACCGGCACCGGCATCGGACCGGCCATCAGCGCCCTCGAGACGGCCCGCCACCTCGGCGCGCTCCCGGCCACCGACGAGGCGGTCCGCCAGGGCCGGCTGTCCGAGAGCCAGGTCAAGGAGATCGCCGGGGCCGCCATCCTCCAGCCCGGGGCCGAGCAGGCGCTCGTCGACGCCGCCGCCCGGCAGCCGCTCAGCGTCCTGAAGCTCCGCTGCCGGCGGGTCCGGGCCGCCGGACAGGACCAGCGGTCGTCGTACGAGGCGATCCGCCGGAGCCGCTACCTGCGCAACTGGGTGGAGGACGGCGGTGCTGTGCGCCTCGACGCCCGCCTCACCCCGGACGAGGGGGCCCGCCTGCTCGCCGCCGTCGCCTCCGGGACCGACCGACTGGCGGCGTCGGCCCGCCGGGCCGGGGTGGACGAACCCCGCAGGGCGCTCGCCGCCGACGCCCTCGTGGCCCTGGCCGGCGGGCGGACGGAGGGCGGTGCCGTGGACGGTACCTCCGGTGGGACGGGGGCGGGCACGGCCGGCGGACCGGTCGCCACCGTCCACGTGCGGGTCGACCACGCCGCACTGGTGCGCGGCCACGTGGAGCCCGGTGAGCTGTGCGAGATCAACGGCGTAGGACCGGTGCCGGTCGACGTCGCCCGCCGGCTGGCCGTCGACTCGGTGCTCCACGTGCTCGTCACCGACGGCGTGGACGTCACCTCGGTGGCGCATGCGGGCCGGACGATCCCGGTGGCGCTGCGTCGGGCCCTGTCCGAACGCGACCCGGTGTGTGTCGTACCCGGGTGTGACACGCGGGAGGGACTGGAGATCGACCACGTCCGGCCCTTCGCCGAGGGCGGACCGGCCAGCATGGCCAACCTCGCCCGGCTGTGTCACTGGCACCACTACCTGAAGACCCATCACGGCCACCGGCTCGAACGGGGTGACCCGGACACGACGGACGGCCCGGAGTGGCGGTGGACGGCTCCGGACGAGCCTCCCGTGGTCCCGCGGCACATCCTGCGGTCGGGCTGAGGGCCCGGCGGCTACGCCGACTCGTCCCCGTCCTCCCGGTCGCCCTCGTCACCTCCGGCGTCGACGCGTCCGGGCGGGGTGGTCTCGACCGACACGGCTCCCGCCCGACCGCCGGGCACCCCGTCGGCGGATCGGACCAGGTCGGCATAGGCCGCCTCGGCCCGGAAGGCCAGCGACCGCAGCGGCTGACCGGTGCGGCGGGCGGCGGCCACCACGTCGTCGTGTTCGGCCTTGGCCCGCGACGAGCTCACCTTGATGCGGATCAGCTGGCCGTCCACCACGACGGAATCGACGGAGCGGGCGGCCGGCCACCGTTCGGCGGTGGTCATCCGCACGCCCAGCGACCCCGTCTCCTCCCGCAGCAGGGCGCGCAGGGTCGCCACCCGCGCCGGGTCGCACAGGACGTGGACCACGTGACCCGGTCGACCCTTCTTCATCAGCACCGGCGACAGCCAGGCGTCATGGGCTCCGGCGTCGAGTGCGGCGGCCACCGTGTGGGCCAGCTGTTCGCCCGTCACGTCGTCGAGCGTCACCTCGAGCACCGCCACCGGCTGTCCGGCGTCGGCCCCGGGGTCCCCCGACACCGCCGTGCGGGTGCCCACCACCACCTGGGTGCAGTTGGGCAGTTCGTCCAGTTCCCTGCTTCCGGCGCCGAATCCCTGCGAGACGACCTCCATGGCCGGCATCGGCCCGAACCCCGCCGACAGCGCGGCCAGGAGCGCGGCCCCCGTGGGCGTCGTGAGCTCCACCGGCAGGTCGCGTCCCCACGTGGGGATGCCGCGCAGCAGGCCCACGACGGCCGGCGCCGGGTTGGGCAGCATGCCGTGGGCGGCCCGGACCATGCCGGTTCCCGTCGCCACCGCACTGGCCCGCACCTCGTCGACCCCCAGTACCTCGAGTGCGGCTGCCGTCCCGACGACGTCGACGATGGTGTCGTGCCCGCCGACCTCGTGGAAGTGGACCTGGTCGACCGGACGCCGGTGCAGGGCCGCCTCCACCTCGGCCAGGCCGGCGAACGTGGCCAGCGCCCGGGCGGCCACCCGCTCGGGTAGCCGCGCCTCCTCGACCAGTCCCACGATGTGCGCGTAGGTCCGCACCACGACGTGGTCGTGCACGGTCACGATGGCCCGACTGGCGGCGATGCCGCCCCGGAGCACCGGCTCGACCTCGAGCGCCCAACCGCCGAACGGCAGGCGCTCGAGCAGCCGGAGCACCTCGTCGAGATCGGCTCCGGCGTCGATCAGGCTGCCGAGCGCCATGTCCCCGGCGATCCCGGCGAAGCAGTGGAACCACGCCAGGGTGCGCCCGGGGGGACCAGGGGGCCCGGCGGGCCCGGGTGAGCCAGGGGGACCAGGGGGCCCGGCGGGCCCGGATGAGCCAGGGGGCCCTGAGGAGCCGGGGGGCATGGGGGACCCGACGTCGGGAGCCGTCGGCGTCACGACTGCGTCCCGGTCACGACAGCATCCGGGCGACCGCACAGGCCGCACCGAACCCGTTGTCGATGCCCACGACGGTGATGCCGGCCGCACAACTCGCGTGCATGGCCAGCAGGGCGGTGACACCCTCGAGAGCTGCGCCGTATCCGGTACTGGTCGGCACGGCCACCACCGGGGCCGGCGTGATCCCCCCCACCATGCTGGCCAGCGCCCCCTCCATCCCGGCGACCACCACCACGGCATCGGCCTCGGCCAACTCGTCGGCCGACGCCAGCAGCCGGTGGACCCCGGCGACCCCGCAGTCGGCCAGCAGGACCGGTCGCAGCCCGAGGGCCACCAGGGTGGCCTCGCACTCGCGGGCCACCGGCAGATCCGACGTCCCGGCCGTGACCACCAGGGTCCGGGACAGGCGGGGTGCAGCCGGCCGCCACACGACCGTCGAGAGCTCGCCGCGCACCTGGTCGGCCCCGGTCGCCCGTCCCGTGACCGTGCGCGTCCCCCCGGGGTGATCGTCCATGGCCCGGCCCGCCTGCTCCCCGTCGGCCCGGGTCAGGATCACCGGTGACCCCTCCGCCGGGCTCCCGGCGGCCTCGCCGCCCGACAGCCCCCCGGCCAGGAGCTCCCCGACGATGGCCGAGCACTGCGCCACCGTCTTGCCCTGTCCGTAGACGGCCTCGGGCAGTCCCTGGCGCAACGACCGGTGGTGGTCCACCTTGGCGAACCCCAGATCGGCGAACGGGAGACGGCGGAGCCGGAGGACGGCGTCGTCGGGGGTGCACGCCCCCGATCGGACGTCGTCCAGGAGGCGCTGCAGCGCGAGTTCGTCCATGATGTTCACTATCCTGCCTGTCCATGGCCCACGACGCACCTCCGGAGCCGTCCGGGGACCGTCGGGTGCGGATCGGCTTCCTCGGGCCCGAAGGGACCTTCACCGAAGAGGCCCTCCTGTCCGAGCCCGCCTACGCCGGTGCGGACATCACCCCCTACGCCTCCCTGGTCGACGTCCTCGAGTCGGTCCGCCAGGGTGCGGTCGACCTCGGCTTCATCCCGCTGGAGAACGCCATCGAGGGCACGGTCCGGGACATCATCGACAGCCTGGTCTTCGACTTCGACCTGCGGATCCAGCGCGAGGTCGTGCTGGACATCCACCTCCACCTGATGGCGACACCGGGCACCGCGCTGGCGGACGTCGAACGGGTCGCCTCCATCCCCGTGGCCACGGCCCAGTGCCGGCGCTTCCTCACCGAGCACCTCCCCCGCGCCGAGTTCGTGGCCACCAACTCCACCGCGGACGCCGCCCGCCTCCTCGGTCAGGGCGACGCCACCCTCACCGGCCGACCGACGGCGGCCATCGCCCCCCGGTTGGCCGCCAGCCTCTACGGCCTCGAGATCCTGGCCGAGCGGGTCGAGGACCACCCCGACAACCAGACCCGGTTCATCGCCGTGGCGCGGTCCGGCATCCCGGCGCCGACCGGCCACGACCGGACGAGCATCGCCTGCTTCCAGAGTGCCGACCACCCGGGCAGCCTGTACGCCATCCTCGGCCACTTCGCCGCCCGCAACATCAACCTGTCGAAGCTCGAGTCGCGGCCGACCAAGCAGGCCCTCGGTGACTACTGCTTCATCATCGACTTCGAGGGCCACGTGGCCGACGCCATGGTGGCGGACTGCCTGGCCGACCTCCACGCTGAGCTCGCCGGGGTCAAGTTCCTCGGCTCCTACCCGGCCTCGGGGGCGGCCGGGCCGGCCATCCGGGCCGAGGTGGACGAGTCGCGACAGCGGGCCGGACAGTGGCTGGACGAACTCCGGGGCGAGGTCCTGACACCCGGGTCCTGACACCCGGGTCCTGAGTGGTCGTCCGGGCAACGACTACCCTGACGAACGCTCGGAGGGATGGCAGAGCGGACGAATGCACGGCTCTTGAAAAGCCGCGAGGTGCAAGCCTCCGGGGGTTCGAATCCCCCTCCCTCCGCTCACCCGGCGACGGCCCGAGGGGCCGCCAACCGGCGCTCCGTTCAGATTCCGTGGTTCCGGGGCGGTTCCCGGTCGGGACGATATCCCTGGACCCGGGTCGGGACGATGCCCCGGTCGGAACCCCTGCGCCTGGAGGCCGACCCGTCAGGTGAGCCGCCTGGCGCGCACCACCGTGTCGACGGCCTCCTTCGGGCCGTCGTCCGTGTCCACCAGCCGGACGGCCTGCTCCGCCCGTTCCACGGTCAGCCCGGCCTCCACGGCCGCCTCGGTCACCTCGCTGACCTCGTAGAGCACAGCGAGGTTCGGAGGTCCCCCGTATCCCCGGGTGAGGTTGTCGGCATCGTGGGCGATGACCAGCAGGGTGCCGCCCGGGGCCACCGCCGACGCCGCCACGGCGAGGGCCGCCGCCCGGTTCGGCTGGGGGAGCTGGAGATAGCACATGGCGACCAGGTCGAATCCCTCCGGAGGTGGCGTCCACTCCTCGACGGCGGACTCGACCCACGTCGCCTCCACGCCCCAGAGGTCGGCGAACCGCACGGCCTTGGCGAGACCGACGGGCGAGAAGTCGACGCCCGTCACCTCCCAACCCTGTTCCGCGAGCCAGATCGAATTGCGGCCCTCGCCGCACGCGAGGTCGACCGCCCGACCGGCCTCGAGTCCGACGGCCTCGGCGACCAGGAACTGGTTGGGGGTGCTCGTCCACACCAGTTCGTCGCCGCTGTAGCGCTGGTCCCACTGCCCGCTGTCCATGGTCACACCTCCCGCCGGCCGGGGTCCACGGCGGGGGACCCTGCCCCAAGCCGCCGCTGCGGCGGGATGCGGCGCACAGCCGTGGCCGGAGACGTCCGACCCCAGGTCGTGCTCATCGACCGAACCAGCGCCGTCCCTTCGACGCCGTCCGGGGATGGCCCTGGCAACGGTCCGCCGGGTCCACATGCCCCAGCACCTGCTCCACGTGCATGCCACACCCCTTCCAGGACGGGCGACCGCACTCCTTGCATGTCACTGCTGTACACATTCGTCGTTCCTCTCGTCGATCCGAGTGCCGAAGCGCTCAGTGGTGTTCCTTGCGGATGATCTTCACCATCTTCAGATTGATGGCGAGGAAGCGCCCGAACTGGGCGACCAGGCTCGTGCGGGCCCGGAGGGTCTTCGCCGTCGGGAGCGGCGCACTGGCGATGTCGTCTGCGGTGTGGTCCATCGTCTCCTCCTCTCCTACTCGGGGATGAAGTGCCAGCCCGGACGGGCCTTGGCCTTGTAGATGAACAGGTAGTGGAGCGCCAGCTTGATCCAGTGGCCGGCGAGGCCGATCTCGCCGAAGGTGTCGTTGAGGCTGCGGCCGGTGCCCGGGTACTTCTGGAGGTCGGGCACCACCGGGTACATGGTCATCGACGCCGCGCTCCCCTGTCGGAGGCCCGACCCGGCCGAGGCCACGCAGGCGGCTCCCATATCGGCCATCGAGGCCGAACGGACCTGGACCGAATCACCCTGCTCGATCATGGCGACGACGTTGGTGGCGGCCAGCCTGCCCATGATCCCCGAGGGCATGCCCGTGCGCGGGGGCGACGGGGCGATGACCGTCCCGTTCGACGACTTCCGTGGCCGGGAGATCGGGTGGGGCGGGGCGAAGGCGATCCCCACGGCGAAGATGTTGGGGAACCGGGGCACCTGGTAGGTGCGGGGCCAGTCCTCGGCCCGCCACTCCTCGTAGGGCTTGGGCGTGTAGTCGGCGTCCACCTTCATGAACCCGTTGGGGGCGAAGAGCTCGGCGCTGATGTCCTCGCCGGCCCGGTCGAACGCCTGCAGATCCACCCCGCGGAAGGGCGGGAGGAGCATGGCGAAGTCGAACGCCAGCGAGTTGATGGTGCCGTCGAGCTGCTCGTAGTGGACCGCGCCCTCCTCGACGCCGGTCACGTGGGCACCGGTGATCGCCCGGATCCCCCGCTCCCGGAACAACGACTCGGTCCACAGCTTCGACGTGGTCTGGAACCCCTGCTGGGTGAAGGTCAGTCCACCGACCCCGAAGTCACCCAGTTCGTACTCGTTGGTCAGGTAGACGATGTCGGCGAGCTCGCGCACGCCGGCCTGGCGCACCTCGTGCTCGACGTTGAAGGCGTACTCGAAGGCGGCACCCTCGCACGTGCACGTCCCGTGCCCCATACCGACGACCAGCGTCTGACGCTCCCCCTGCTCCATCTTGGCGATGGCGGCCTGCAGTGCCGACGACGCCTCGACGGCGTGGCCCGAGGTGCACACGGAGTAGGAGTGGCCGTCGGGTCCGAGGCCCGGCGTGGCTCCGAAGTTGAGCTTCGGGCCGGTGGCGTTGATCAGGTAGTCGTAGGTCAGCTCGCCGTGTTCGCCCGACCGTGCCGGATCGGTATAAGCCAGCTCCACATAGGGCGAGTCGTGCGCCGCGTCGCCCTCGGGGTGGATGGTTGTGGCCAGGGCCTGCTCGTAGCCGATGCCCTTGCGCTTGTAGATCGGGCCGAGTTCGAAGGTCACCTGGTCCGTCTTCATCCTGCCCACCCCGACCCAGATGTTCGAGGGGATCCAGTTCCACTTCGAGTTGGGGGTGACGACCACGACCTCGTCGGGACGCTTGAGCAACCGGGAGAGATGGAGGGCCGCCGTGTGGCCGGCGATCCCTCCGCCCAGGACTACGACTCGTGCCATGTCAGACCTCCATCTGCCTTCCTGGAACCAGCGTACCATATACCCCCCAGGGTATCAAGCACCCGCCCGGGTCGGCGGTTCATTCCGGCCCCGATCGGGCCAGGCACCGCCCGACGAAGCCCGTCAGTCGCGACATGTCCCGGACCACCGACAGCCCCTCGACCGGATCCTTGGTGATGTCGAGAGTCGGGCAGAACACGTCGGTGTCACCACAGAAGAAGTGCGGGGAGCCGAGCACGCCCCGTCGCCTGCCCTCGTTCCAGTCGGCCAGCACGGCGGCACGGTCGGACTCGTCCGGCATGACCACGCCGAGTTCGTCGGCCAGGTGCCCGAGGGTCACCGGGTCCGAGATGTCCCTGCCCTCCTCGAACAGCGCGTCCCGCAGGGCGAAGCTCGCCCTCTCCCCCACCTGCGGATCCGTCCGGTAGGCACGGTTGGCCAGCGCCAGGGCCTCGAGGCTCGACGTCGGGAAGTGATCGACGTCGAGGTGGGAGAAGAGGTCCGCGGCCACCTGGTCCCGCAGGTCGTCAGCGTGCTCCTTCGTCACCGAGGGTTCGAGGGGCACGCCGTTGACCAGCTCGAGCGGCCAGGCCCGCACCCGGATGGCCACGTCGCTGCGACCGGCGAGGGCGCGTTGCTCCTCGACCGCCCGCAACCCGACGTGGGCGAACGGACACCAGATGTCGGCGTAGACCTCGATCACCGGAACCGTCGATCCACTCATGTGGTCACCTCCGATCCATTCATGTGGTCACCTTGCCTTCGGCGCGGATCGCCGGGCCCGACGGACGGACCCGGGCGTACCCGAGCGCAGATCGGTCAGCTGGCCCGGACGGCCTTGCCGCTGAGGGGCTGTCCGAACAGGACGTTGAACAGGCAGATGTCGAGGGCGCCGGCCGCCAGCGGGACGAGGCCGACGACGGCGAGTGCCCACCATCCACCCCCGAGCAACCCGCCGGCCACGATCAGCGCCACGCCGGCGACGACCCTGACGGCCCGTCCTGCCGTTGATGCCATGAACTTGGAGAATGCCATGATTCCTACTCCTTCTTTCGGTGAACTGCCGTTCGGTGAACTGCCGTTCGGTGACGGACCCCGCTGCTCACGCAAGCTTGGTGAACAGTCGTTGGACCTCGTCGAGCGGGTAGCCGGACGCCTCGGCCTCTTCGGGATGCTCCACGCAGTAGGTGAGCCCACTGGCGATGAGTCGGAAGCCGACCTGCTCGAGTGCCTTCGTCGCCGCGCTCAACTGGGTGACGATGTCGCGGCACTCCCGGCCCTCGGACAGCATCGTCTCGACCGCGTGGACCTGGCCCTCGGCACGACGCAGCCGCAGGCTCAGGTCCCTGACCACCTCATCGGGAAGCTCCATGGTCACTCCTCTTTCCTTGTCACGGTCGTTCATCGTCACGGTCGAACTCGTCCTCCAGCCCGCCCGGTCAGTGCGAGAACTTCACCTTGGGCAGGACCTTCCCCAGCCACGTCGGCTGGTGCCAGGCACTGTGCCCGCCCAGGCGCAGGATGACCGGGAGCACCACCAGGCGCACCACCAGTGCGTCGAGGGCGACGGCGACGGCCAGGATCACGCCCATCTCCTTGGGCGCCAGCGGTCCCGACAGCGCGAAGGTGAGGAAGACGGCGATCATGACGGCCGCCGCCGACAGGACGACCCGCCCGGAGGTGCGCATCGATCCGATCATGGCGTGCTCGGGGTCCGGATGGGTCTCGTAGCGCTCCTTGGCCGCCGACAGCATGAACAGCGTGTAGTCCATGGCCACGCCGAAGACCATGGCCCCGAAGAACAGCGGCGCCCAGGCGTCGACGAAGCCCTGCGGCTGGAAGTTGAGGATGCCGTGGAGGTAGCCGTCCTGGAAGATGAGCCGGCCGATGCCGAACGCCCCGGCCACCGACAGCGCGGTGATCAGCACGCCCGCCGCTGCGATGAGCGGTGCCCCCAGGGCGATCAACAGCAGGAGGAACCCGAGCACGCCCAGGATGGCGAGGACGATCGGCGTGTGTGAGGCCAACGACTGCTGGAGGTCGTAGTTCTCCGCCGCCGCGCCACCGATGAGCGTCCCTGCGGGCAGCACCTGTCGCAGGTGGTCGATGGTCGCACCGGTCGCGGTCGTCGACGGACCGGTGGTCGGGACCACCTGGTCGAGGGTCCATCCGGCGTTGGTCGGGCCCGGCACGGCTCCGGCCACCCCGGAGGTGTGGGCGAGGACGACCATGGCCCTGGCCTGCTCGGCCTCGGGCACGACCACCTGCAGCGTGCCCGGCGCTCCGGGTCCGAAGGCGGCGGTCACCTGGCCGTAGCCGACCCGGGCGTTGGCCGTGGGCGGCACGATGGTGATGGAGGGCATGCTGGTCCGCATGCCGATGATCGGCGCGGCGGCCAGGAGCAGGAGGACCAGGGCGGCGGCGCCGGCCGGGAACGGGTGCTTCCACAGGAACTTGCCCCAGCGGTGGAGCTGTCGGTCGAGTGGACCCTCGCCCACCTTCGGGCCGCCACGCCCCAGGCGGACGGTCCCCTTGTTGATGTTGGTGCCCAGCTTGCCGAGCACGGCCGGCAGCAGCGTCAGCGTGGCGGCCAGCACGGCGACCACCGACAGCATGATGCCGAAGGCCATGGACCGGAAGGCGGGACTGGGCACGATGAGGATGGCGGCCAGGGAGGCCAGCACGGTCAGGGCGCTGAAGGCCACGGCCTTGCCGGCGGTGTCCACCGTCTCGGCCACCGAGGCGACGATCGCCTCGCGGTCACCGGACTCCGCCCCTCGGCGTTCGAGGGCGGAGCGGAAGCGCATGACCAGGAAGAGCGCGTAGTCGATGCCCAGGGCGAGGGCGAACATCAGCGCGAAGTTGAGCGCCCAGATCGACACCGGCGTGAACTTGGTGGTGATCACCAGTGCGCCGGCGGCGACCAGCAGCCCGGCCATGGTCAGGAGCAGCGGCAGACCGGCGGCCACCAGGCTGCCGAAGGCGATGACCAGGATGATGATGGTCACCGGCCACGACAGCAACTCCGACTTCAGCATGGCCGAGCGGTTGGCCGTGTTGAAGTTGGCCCACAGGGCGCTGTCACCGGTCAGGGTCACGCTCACGCCCGATGTGGCCAGTGCGGCGAGTTTGGGCTGGACGGCGTCGGCCGCCTGCACCATCTTGTTGGAGTCGGCGCCGGCCCCGGCGGTGATGATCGCCGTCCGGCCGTCCCTCGAGATCGACACCCCGGCCTGCGGGGCGACCACGGTGGAGACCCGGGGGTCGTTGCGCAGCACCTGGGTCGCCTGTGCCACCACGGCCTGCGCCTGCGGGTCCGACGCGATCGCACCGTGGTGGTCGACGACCACGACCTGCAGTCCGGTGGCGCCCAGGCCGGCGAAGTCCTTTTCGATGACGGCGCGGGCCGCGACCGACTGGCTGTTCGACGCCTGCCACCCCGCGCCGGCCAGCGCGCTCTCGACATGGACGGCGAAGATCCCGAACACCAGCAGCACCAGCAGCCACGCGATGAGCACCCTGCGGAAGTGGGTGGCCGCCCACGCGCCGAGGCGGGCGAACGGGCTGCGGTGGGCCGACTCCACGCCATCGGTCCGGACGTGCCCACCGGTGTCGCCGGACCCGTCGGGGTCCTCCATCGATGCAGTCGGTGGCGTATCGAGATGGGTTCCTGGAGTTGCCGTCATCGGGAACAGCCCTTCTGTCTCGTCGGCAGTCGTGCCCGGCTCGGACGGAGCCTCCGACGACATACCTAGGTGGGTATGTACACCGTACCACAGTACCCCCAGGGGTATGCAACCGGAACCTTCCGGGCGCCCTCGTGAGCCTGGTCCCTATCGCCCGGGCCGACGGTCCGGGGAGACGGTCCGGAGGGATGGTCCGGAGGGATGGTCCGGGGAGACGGTCCGAGGGACGGGGCCGCCCTGCTCCGCTCCGTCCGGCACCTCACCCCTCGCCTGCCGACCCGTCGGTGCAGACCTCCCGGAGATCGGCGTTACCCCTCGAGCGGTACCCTGAGGGGTACGGACGAGGAGGTCAGCCATGCAGTTCCCCGAAGAGGTCGTCAGTGACTTGCGGGTACGCCTCCGGCGTGCCGCCGGTCAGGTGCAGGCCGTCGAAGCGATGCTCGCCGATGGGCGCGAGTGCCGAGACATCGTCACGCAGCTCAGCGCGGCGTCCAAGGCGCTCGACCAGGTGGGATTCCGGTTGATCTCCAACGGCCTCGTCTTCTGTCTCGAACATCCGGACGAGGCCGAGGTGACGGGCTACAACCTCGACGAGGTCCAGAGGCTCTTCACCAAACTGGCCTGAGCCGCGGTCCGGACCAACCGCCCCCGTTCCGGCCGACGGATCCCGACGGCGGGACGGGGGTTCCAGGAGCACCTCCGTCCAGCACTCGTGATACCCTGTGGGGTATATGAACGGCAAGGCCCACCCCTACGGAGCGGCGCCCGTTGCAGACTCCGGGTCCGCTCGCCGAGGCGGCGGTCCCGACGGTTCGACGGCGACGCGCGGAGGGATCCACCGCTGCCGGATTGCACAGGCCGGGCGCGATGGCGGTCGGACTCGAGGAAGGAACGGGAGGCTCTCATGAGTCGTAGCGGTGTCAAGCAGGTGGTCATCGTCGGCGGCGTCGCCGGCGGCATGTCGGCGGCGACGCGCCTTCGTCGGCTCGACCCCCACGCCACCATCACGGTGCTCGAGCGTTCCGGCAACGTGTCGTTCGCCAACTGTGGACTCCCGTACTTCGTCGGCGGACTGATCGAGGAGGAGGAGGATCTCATCCTCCAGACGCCGGAGCAGCTCTTCGAGCGCTTCCGGCTCGACGTGCGCGTCGACTCCGAGGTCACGGCGATCCATCCGGTGTCCCGGACCGTCGAGGTCCGGGACACCCGCACGGGGGCGTCCTCGACCATCGACTACGACGCCCTCGTCCTCAGCATGGGTGCGGCACCGATCCGGCCGCCGATACCCGGCTACGAGCGTGCCACGAGCCTCCGCACCGTCGAGGACGCCGCGCGGCTGGCCCGGGAGGCCGACTCCGCCTCGCTGACGGCGGTCGTCATCGGGGCCGGGTTCATCGGCCTCGAGGTGGCGGAGAACCTGGTCGAACAGAAGTTGGACGTCACCCTGGTGGAGGCGGCCCCCCAGGTCCTGCCACCGTTCGATCCGGAGATGGCGGTCCTCATCGTGGACGAGCTCGAGTCCCACGGTGTCCATGTCCATGTGGGAGCGACCGTCGTCGAGGTCACTCCCGACGCGGTCGTCCTCGATGACGGTCGTCGGCTCCCCGCCGACGTCGTGGTCGGCGCCATCGGCGTGCGACCCGACGTCACCTTGGCGCGCGAGGCGGGCCTGACCATCGGCTCGCGGGGCGGCATCGTCGTCGACAGCGTCAACCTGACGTCCGATCCCCACATCTACGCGGTCGGCGATGCCACGGAGAAGGTCGACGCGGTCAGCCAGGCGGCATCGCTGATCGCCCTGGCCAACATCGCAAACCGCCAGGGCCGCCGGGTGGCGGACCACATCGCGGGCATCACCTCGCACACCCCACCGTCACTGGGGACCGCCATCGTGAAGGTCTTCGACCTCGTCGCCGCCTCGGTCGGGTGGAGCGAACGTCGCCTCACCGAGACGGACCGGCGGTTCATGGCCATCCATTCGCACCCCTTCGACCACGCCACCTACTACCCCGGCGCCTCGCGCATGGCGGCGAAGCTCATCTACGACACGGACGACCTCTCCATCCTCGGTGCGCAGATCATCGGCCGCAACGGCGTCGACAAGCGCATCGACGTGTTGGCTACGGCCATGGCCGCCGGACTGCGTGCGGACGCGCTGGCGGATCTCGAGCTCGCCTATGCACCACCGTTCTCCTCGGCCAAGGACCCCGTCAACATGCTCGGCTACATGGTGGAGAACATCTCATCCGGTGCATGCGACGTGGTCGGATCGTCCGAACTGACCGGTCTCGTGGAGACCGGTTGGCAGCTCATCGATGTCCGCACCCCGGGCGAGTTCGCCGAGGGCTCGATCCCGGGCTCCCGCAATGTTCCCCTCGACGACCTGCGGGAACAGCTCGACACCCTGGGCGACAGGCCGATCGTCGTCTACTGCGCGGTCGGTCAGCGGGGCCACACGGCTGCCTCGCTGCTCGGCGAACTCGGTCGGCGGGTGCGCAACCTCGATGGTGGGTACTTCACCTGGAGCGCGTTCGTCCGGTCCGAACACGAACCCCGGTGAGCCGGCGTACGGCGCCCTCCTGACGGCGCCCTCCTGACGACGCCCTCCGCACCGACGCCCTCCGCACCGGCGCCCTCCGCACCGGCGCCCTCCGCACCGGCGCGTGGTGGACCAGGTGTCGGTGGCCTGACGCCCCGCCGCCCGTGTCCGCTCCGGCGGCGGCCCGCTGATCGGACGCGACCCGGACCGGTAGGGGTCGCGGTCACGTGACGGAGACCGGGGGAGGTACCGGCGGGGGTGATCGGTCCCCTTGCGGGTCCGGGGCCCTCTGCCTAGTATTCCTGTAATAACGCTAGGGAATATAGAGATATGAGCATCGATCCGTACGTCGTGCTGGGCGGCGCCATCGTCGGGTTCCTCGTGGGACTCACCGGCTCCGGCGGAGGCGCCCTCATGACGCCGATGCTGATCCTGCTGTTCAACCTGAAGCCGACGACGGCCATCTCGAGCGACCTCGTCGCCGCCGTCTGCATGCGCCCGTTCGGTGCGGCGGTGCACCTCGCCAGGAAGACCGTCAACGTCCGCCTGGTCGGTTTGATGGTCCTGGGCTCCGTTCCGACGGCCTTCCTCGGCGCCTACCTGCTCCACCTGTTGAGCCACACCGGGACGTCGGAAGCAGTCATCGAGCAGGCCTTCGGCGCCGCTCTCCTGCTCGGCGCGGCGGCGATGGTGGTCCGCTACGTCTTCGACCGCCGGCCCGGTCGGCAGCGGCGTGCGGCGGTGCACGGGTTGACGGTGCGACCCGTCCCGACGGTGATCATCGGCATGGTGGGCGGCCTGATCGTCGGCATGACCTCCGTGGGTTCAGGATCGCTCATGATCGTCCTCCTCCTGTTCGTCTACCCGATGCTCGGCACCGACCGGCTGGTCGGTACCGACCTCGTCCAGGCCGTTCCCCTGACGCTGGCGGCGGCGCTCGGTGCGCTGATCTTCGGGCACGTCGAAATTTCCGTCACCGCGTCGATCATCATCGGTAGCGTCCCGGCCGTCGTCGTGGGAGCACTCCTGTCGTCGCGCGCTCCGGACAGGTACATCCGCCCGGCCGTCACGTTCGTGATCTTCGCCTCGGGACTCAAGTACGCGGGGCTCGGGACAATGGCGTCGGGCTGGGTGTTGTGCACCACGCTCCTGGGTGCCGGCGTCCTCTGGCTGGCCTACATCCGCCCCCGGCGCGCCGGAGTGGGCGACGAGGCGCAGGGCGCCGCCCGTAGAGCACACGCCACGGATCCCCCCGTGGCGGTCTGCGCCGGTTCCGGTGCGCCGCGGGCGGTGGTCAGCCCCCGTGCACGCGGACGGCGGGCGGACGGGTGGGTGGGTGGAGGTGGCCCGCTGCGTCCGCCGCATCGGTGACCCGCCAGGCGTGCCAACGTGGGTGCCGGCAGCTGCACCCCGACATCAGCCGGCCAGCAGTTCCGATTCCTCGGCCAGCAGCTGTCGGACCATCGGCATCACCTGAGTGCCGTAGAGCTCGATGGTGTCCATGAGCTTCCGATGCGGAAGGAGACCCGAGCTGTACTTCAGATCGAACCGGTCGAGCCCCAGGGAGGAGACGGTCCGGGCGATCTTGACGGCCACCGTCTCGACGGAACCGATGTACAGCGAACCGTGGGGAGAGGCTTCCTGTTCGAAGTCGGCTCTCGTCGCCGGGGGCCAGCCACGCGACGCCCCGATCCGGTCCCGGCCTTCCTTGTAGTACGGCCACAGCTCCTCATGCGCCTCGTCATCGCTGGTGGCGACGTAGCCCGGCGAGTGGACGGCGATCGGCAGCTCCCCGTGTCCGAACTCGCCGAGGGCCCGGCGGAAGAGGTCGACGAACGGACGGAAGCGGAGTGGGTCGCCCCCGATGATGGCCAGCACCAGGGGGAGGCCGTAGTGGGCCGCTCGCACCACGGACTCGGGGCTCCCGCCGACGCCGACCCAGGCCTTCAGCGAGCCCGACTCGGTGGTCGGGAAGACGCGCTGGCCCCGGAGGGCGGGCCGCGTCGACCCGGACCACGTCACCGCCCGCTCGCTCATCAGTTCCACGAACAGGTTGAGCTTCTCCTCGAACAGCTCGTCGTACCGGGCCAGATCCAATCCGAACAGTGGAAACGACTCGGTGAAGCTGCCCCGTCCCAGGATCACCTCGGCCCGGCCGTTCGATGCGGCGTCGAGCGTGGCGAAGCGCTGGTACACGCGAACCGGGTCATCCGAGCTCAGCACGGTCACGGCCGAACCCAACTGGATCCTCTCCGTCCTCGAGGCGATGGATGCCAGCACCATCTCCGGGCTGGACACCGCGAAGTCGGCGCGGTGGTGCTCGCCCACTCCGAAGAAGTCCACACCCACCTGGTCGGCCAGGATTCCCTCCGCGATGACGTCGCGGACGGACTGGGCCTGGGTGGTCCTGCCCCCGTCAGAGGTCTCGGTCAAGTCGCCGAACGTGTCCAGACCCATCTCCACCACACTGCCGTTGGCCACGGTGACCGCTCCTCTATATCGTCGACATTCTTGCGAATGCAACTACGTCGAACACTGCGAGGGTCACCTCCATTCCCCGTCGAGTCCGGGGCACCGCATGCCGAGGGACGGCTCCCGGGTCCGCTCGGATCGGACCGGTCACCCGCGGCTCACTCCGGGCCGAGGAGGTCGGCAGCACGGTTCAGGTGGCTCAACTCGAAGTGCCGGATCTTGGAGAGGGACCGTGCCTCGATCTGTCGCGCTCTCTCCCGGGTCCAGCCGAACTGCCTGCCCACCTCGTCGAGGGTGCCCTGTCGACCGTCCCGACCCAGTCCGAATCGGAGTACGAGGAGTGCGCGCTCCCGTTCATCGAGCAGCTCCAGCAACCGGTCGACGTCGTCGCGGAACTCCGGAAGGGGGCCGAATTGCTCCAGACGAGACCGGGGACCAGATGCCGACCCGACGTCGTCGACGTCACGCACCTGCATCACACCCCGGAAGATGGCCTGGCGGATCCACCAGGTGGCGTAGGTCGGGAAGGTGGGGCCCTGCCTCGGATCAAACCGTTCCACGGCCAGCACGAGTCCGGCGGTGCCTTCTTCGAGCAGCTCACCCCGCGTGAGGCCGAGATCGACGCGAACGATCCCCGCTCGGACCTCGAAGCTCCTGGCGATCCCGACGACCAGGTCCCGGTATGAGTCGAGCAGACCGTCCGACTCAGCGTCGTCGCTCCGACCGTCCGACTCAGCGTCGTCCGTGGGCACCGCCGACTCCCGCACACCCCGATTCCGGAGACCGGTGCCGCTCGGTCACGGGCCGGTCACCGACCCGGACCCGGACCCGGACCCGGACCCGGACACCGACACGGAACCGGCTCAGAATGCCGCGTCGATGTCGACCACGTCGATGACCTTCTTGTTGATGAACTCCTGGATGCCCAGATTGGTGAGTTCGTGGCCGTATCCGGAGTGCTTGACCCCACCGAACGGGATGTCGGCCTTCACCATCGTGGGGTGGTTCACGAAGACCATCCCGGTGTCGATCTCCCGGGCGACCCTCCGGCCACGATCGGTGTCCCTGGTGAACACCGATCCGCCCAGTCCGAACGGGGAGTCGTTGGCCACGGCGATGGCCTCCGCCTCGTCCCTCACCCGGATGATCATGGAGACGGGACCGAAGAACTCCTCGTAGTACGCAGGGTTCCCGGGTTTCATCTCCGTGAGGATCGTCGGCTGGAAGAAGGCACCCCCCGAGGGGACCGGCGCACCGAAGACCTCCGACTTCGCTCCCCCCTCGACGGCACGCTGCACCTGGGCGGCCAGCTGGTCGGCCGCCCCCTGCGACGACAGCGGTGCCAGCGTGGTCCCGGGGTCCAGCGGATCACCCGCCCGCAGGGCGGTGACGCCCTCGCGGTACTTGTCCATGAACTCGTCGAACACCTCGTCGACGACGATCATCCTCTTCGCGGACACGCACACCTGGCCCGCATTCCAATGGCGTCCGAACACCGCCCAGGAGACCGTCCTGTCGATGTCGGCGTCCTCGAGGACGACGAAGGGATCGGCACCGCCGAGCTCGAGCGTGCTCTTCTTGACCGCCTTCGCCGCGTAGGCCGCGATGACGGTGCCGGCCGCCTCGCTGCCGGTCAGCGCCACGCCGCGGACCCGTCGATCGTTGATGACGTGCTCGGTCAGCGCGTGCGGCAGATACAGGTTCGTGAAGCCGCCCGTGGGCAGCCCGGCGCGGGCGAACAGGTCATCGAACACTGCTGCGGACTGGGGAACATTGCTGGCGTGCTTCAACAGGATGGTGTTACCCGCCAGCAGTTGGGGTGCGGCGACACGGACCACCTGGTAATAGGGGAAGTTCCACGGCTCGACCGCCAGGAGGACGCCGAGCGGCTCGTTGACGATCTCGACCTCACCCTCCGATGCGTACTGCACCGGTACCTTCTCGGAGGCGAGCAGGGTCTCCCCGCGGTCGGCGTAGTACTGGAGGATGTCGGCCGAAAGGTCCACCTCGGCTTCGGCCTCCGCGATCACCTTCCCCATCTCCAGGGTCAGCAACTCGGCGTACCGGCGCCGGTCGGCCCGGAGGAGGTCCGCTGCTTTCGCCAGGACCTGCGTCCGGGTGGCGAACGGGGTCCGGCGCCAGGAGAGGAACGCGTCGTACGCCGCGGCGATCGCCAGGTCGACCTCCTCCTCGGTGGCGTCCGGGAACGTCGCGACCAGTTCATTCGTGTACGGGTTGATGGTCTGATACGCCACGGTGCGGGCCTTTCCTCGTCTCCGATGAGGCATCGGGGCCGGACCCCGATCCTGTCAACCCAGTGTCGTCCGGACGGGTCCGGGCCGATAGTGCCGAAGGTCCCCGCCGCCCGCACGGGGTCCCGTCCCCAGGACGGGGGCCGGCGGTGCGCGGCGTCCGGGAGCATTGGATAGCGTCACCAGGACCTTGCCGCCGACCCGATAGCCGACCACTGTCGCCGTCCCGTCCCCCTGGAGGGCCCGTGCCACACCCACTCGACGAATTCCCGATCCACCAGGCGCCCCTGTCGATGGCGAAGGTGGTCTCGTCCGACGCCAACGCCTACGACCGGTGGTACTTCAACGCCCACGGACGCAACGGCGACCCGATGGCCCTGTTCGGATTCGGCCTCTACCCGAACCTGGGCGTCATCGACGCCTTCCTGACCGTGCGGACCGGGGACCGCCAGATCACGGTCCGCGCCTCGGACGCGCTCGAGACCCACGTGGACCGGCTGAAGCCGGCGGTGGGGCCCTTCCGCATCGAGGTCATCGAGCCGCTCGTGAAGCTGCGGTTCGTCTGCGAGGGCGACGAGCACGGCGCCGGATGCGACCTGACGTGGACGGCGTCCTTCCCGGCGGTCGACGAGGTGCGCCACCTCTGGCAGCCCGGGTCCAAGGTCGTCTTGGACGCCCAGCGGTTCGCCCAGGTGGGCAGCTGGGAGGGCGAGCTGCGCTTCGACGGCACCACCGTGCCGGTCGACCCCGACGTCTGGCTGGGGACCCGCGACCGGTCATGGGGCATCCGCCCGGTCGGCGAGCCCGCCGCCCCCGGCCGGGACGCCGCCGAGGCCATCGAGGGCTTCTGGTGGAACTACGTGCCCCTGCGGTTCGACGACTTCATGATCGTGGTGATCGTCCAGGAGGACCCGGACGGACACCGCGTGCTGAACGACGCCGTGCGGGTGTGGCCGGCCGCGTCCGGCCGGCGGCCCGAACAGCTCGGGTGGCCCCGGATCGACGTCCACTACCGCTCGGGGACGCGGTTCCCCGAGGGAGCCACCATCCACCTGGCGGAGCCCGACGGCACGCCCCTCACCATCGAGGTCGACACCCGGGGGTTCGTGGCGCTCAACGCCGGCACCGGGTACGGCGGGACGTGGACCCACGGCCAGTGGAAGGGACGCGACTGGGTGGAGGGGGTGGACATCGACCTGACCGAACCGGATGTGGCGGCCATGATCCCCTTCGGCCTCCTCGACCACGTCGCCCACGCCACCATCGGCGACCAGGAGGGCTGGGGGCTGTTCGAACTGGGTACCTTCGGACGCCACGATCCTTCGGGCTTCGTCGACTACGGCTCCGTCGCCCCCTGAGCGAGGGTGCCCGTGCCCTCCGCCGGGCGGAGGATCCGGCGGAGGGCACGGTTCACCCCCCGGGTACGACAGCTTCCACGTAGACCGATTCGGGAATCCGCGAGGGGCTGTCCGGAGCCGGTTCGATGCGCGAGGTGCCGCCCGGCATGACCTCGGCGCCGACGTAGCCGACGGCGTCCACGACCAGCGCCAGGGTTTCGCCATCCCACGCCGAGACGTGTCCGTGCTCCTGGAAGACCTCACCGAGGGCGAGCATCCGCGTCGGTCGCCCCGGACGGAGTTCGTCGATCGTGCCGTCATCACCGGCGTAGCTGCGCGCGTAGAGCCCCGCATCCGGCACGCCCACCCGGACGACGCCGCCGGGAGCGAGGACCCGGAGTGCGTTGCGCAGGACGGCCATCCCTTCCGCAACCGTCATGTGCTCGAGCACGTGCTCCAGGAACACGGCCTCGGCGGACCGGTCGGGAAAGGGCAGCGGTCGCCGCAGGTCCCAGTCCACGTCGGCCCGGGCACCGACCAGGTCCACGTTGACCCAGCCGGGAAGGTTGTTGCCTCCAGACCCGAGGTGCAGACGGAGCGGTGAGGTGGAGGCGAGCTCACCGGCCCGGCGTCGGGCCCACGGCAGCGTCGACGCCGTCGCCAGCTGCTTGGCGCGCAGCCGCACCGACGCGCTCAGCAGCGGTCGGAGGAAGTCGGAGAACGGGATGGTGGAGTTGCCACCCGCCGACGCCTGGGCGTCCAGGTACTCCTGGAGGCCCAGAACGTCCTGGTCCACATCTCCACCCCGGACCGATCGGGAGCACGCGTCGTCGGAGTTCGTCATCCACCGATTCGACCACAGGTGCGCGCGCCACGGCAACGGACGGAGTCGGGGCACCCCGGGGAGTGACTTAGGTCCCTGGTGGCGGCGGCCCCGGTTGGGGAGAGTGGAGAGATGGCCCAGGGTACGACGGAGCCGCCCACCCGCGCACCCGAAAGCCACGTGGAGCAGGACGATCCCGGAGAACGTCCGACAACCGACACCGCGGTGGCCGATCCCGGCGTGGCCGTCGGCGTGCTGTTCCGCAACCTGCGCTCCTCGGCCGAGGGCCTGACCGGTCGCGAGGCCGCCCGTCGACTCCTCGTCTACGGACCGAACCAGCTGACCGCGCAGCAAGGCCGCCGCTGGCCGGCCGAACTCCTGGAGCAGGTCACCAACCCTCTGGCGCTGCTGCTCGCCGCCGCCGCCGTGCTCGCCGGCGTGAGTGGAACGCCGGCGCTGGCCGTCGCCATCGTGGCGGTCATCGCCCTCAACTCAGGGTTCTCCTTCCTTCAGGAGCGCCACGCGGAGCATGCGGTGGAGGCGCTGGCCGCCTACCTCCCGTCGAAGGCCTCGGTGCAGCGCGACGGTGCGCGGCGGGAGGTCGACGCCAGGGAGCTGGTGCCCGGTGACGTCCTCCTCGTCGCCGAAGGGGACCGGGTCAGCGCCGACGGTCGCCTGATCTCCGGAACGATCGATCTCGATCTGTCCACACTGACCGGCGAGTCCCAACCCGTGACGCGTGCCCCCGGGGCCAGTGACCCCGGGGTCGCCCTGTTGGAGGCTGACAACATGGTGTTCAGCGGGAGTGCCTGTCTGGGAGGTGAGGCCCGGGCACTGGTCACGTCGACAGGGATGCAGACCGAGATCGGGCGGATCGCCGCACTGTCGCAACGTACGACCGGTGACTCGAGCCCGTTGGAGAGCCAGGTCAAGCGGGTGGCCCGGCTCATCGGAATCCTCGCCGTGGTGGTGGCCGGCGCGTTCCTGCCCATCGGACTGGCCGCGGGGCTGACGGTCAGCGCCGCAATAAGCTTCGCCGTCGGGCTACTGGTGGCCAACGTGCCCGAAGGGCTGCTGCCCACCATCACGCTGGCCCTGGCGGCCGGCGTGCAGGACCTGGCCAAGAAGGGAGCCGTGGTCAAGCGGTTGTCCGCCGTGGAGACGCTCGGGTCCACGACCGTCATCTGCACGGACAAGACCGGGACGCTCACCCAGAACCGCATGCAGGTGGTCGACCTGTGGACCGAGACGGGTACCGCCACCGTCGACGACGCGGGCCACACCTCGTGGTCGGCGACGACGCCGCCCACGTCACCGCCCACGTCACCGCACGACGGAGCCCCCGACGAGACCCACGGCGGAGCCCCCGACGGCGTGAACCTGCTGGCCCTCACCGCAGCCCGCTGCTGTACGGCCCAGATGACCCCGGACGGGATGTCGGGCGACCCGACCGAGGTGGCCCTCGTGGAGCTGGCGGCCGCCGCCGGCCTCCCGGCACCGGCCGGGACCGACCGGGAGGCCCTGTTCCGGTTCGACCCCCGGGTGCGGCTGATGACCACCATCGACCGCGGCCCCGCCACCTCGGCGCGGTGGATCGACACCAAGGGGGCACCGGAGGCCGTCCTGCCGATCTGCACCGACGTGGCGGTCGGCCCCGACACCACACGACCGCTCACGGAGGTCGACCGGCAGGGGATCAGCGTCATCGCCGAGGCCTTCGCGGTGCGCGGCCTGCGGGTGCTCGGGATCGCCCGACGGCCGCTCGTCGACACGGCACCGCTGCCCACCACCCGCCAGGAGGCGGAGTCCGGACTCTGCCTCGTCGGTCTCGTCGCCCTGCTCGATCCGGCCCGACCCGAGGCGGCCGCAGCCATCGCCCGGGCCCATCGGGCCGGTATCCGGGTCCACGTGGTCACCGGCGACAACGGGAGCACCGCCTCCGAGATCGCCCACCAGGTCGGGATCGGCACCGACGGCCAGCGCTCGGTCGTGGTCACCGGGAACACCCTCGACGCCATGAGCGAGCCCGACCTCGACCGGCTCCTCGAGTCGGGACCGGAGATCGTCTTCGCCCGCAGCTCCCCCGAGGCGAAGCTCCGAATCGCCGACGCACTCCGATCCCAGGGCGAGGTCGTGGCCATGACGGGCGACGGGGTGAACGACGCACCGGCACTGAGGGCCGCCGACATCGGCGTGGCCATGGGCCGTTCCGGTACCGAGGTGGCCCGTCAGGCGGCCGCCATGGTCCTCACCGACGACGATTTCGCCACGGTGATCGACGCCGTCCAGGAGGGCCGTCGGGTCTACGACAACATCCGCAAGTTCATCTTCTACATCTTCACCCACGCCGTCCCCGAGGTCGCCCCGTTCCTGGTCTTCGCCCTGTCCGGCGGGGCCGTCCCACTCCCCGTCACCGTGATGCAGCTGCTGGCCATCGATCTCATCACGGACACGCTCCCGGCCCTGGCCCTGAGCCGCGAGCCGGCCGAGCCGGGGATCATGGACCGCGCACCGCGCCCGGGGACCGAGGGGATCATCCGACCGTCGCTCCTCCTGCGTTCGTGGGGATTCCTCGGGGTGATCTCCGCGGTGCTGGTGCTGGGCGGCTTCTTCCTCGTCCTCCACCAGGGCGGTTGGCACCCGGGTGCTCCCACCGGCGTCGGCACGCCCCTGCACCAGGTCTACCGACAGGCCACCACCATCGCCTGGCTCGGCATCGTGTTCTGCCAGGTGGGCACCGCCTTCGCCGCCCGGACCGACCGGGTGTCGCTACGCAGCATCGGCTTCTTCTCCAATCGGCTGCTGCTCGGAGCCATCGCCATCGCGCTGGTACTGGCCGCCGCCATCACCTATCTGCCGTTCCTCCAGACGATCTTCGGTACGGCCGCTCCCTCGGCCCGCCAGCTCGTCATCCTCCTGCCCTTCCCGTTCGTGGTGTGGGGGGCCGACGAGATCCGACGGTGGATCCAACGGCACCGGCACGCGCAGGTGCCGGACGCCACCAAGCGGGACGTCGCCCATCCTGACGGCGCAGCGGGTCAGCCGCCGATGGCATCCAGTTCGACCACGTCCTCGGCCGACAGCTCGAGGCCGGCGGCGGCGATGTTCTCCTCCAGGTGGTCCATCGACGAGGTGCCCGGGATGAGCAGGATGTTGGGGGAGCGCTGGAGGAGCCAGGCCTGAGCGACCGCCATCGGCGTGGCGCCCACCCGTGCCGCCACCCGGTCGAGTGCCGCCGAGTGCAGGGGGGAGAACCCGCCGAGGGGAAAGTACGGCACGTAGGCGATGCCCTCGGCGGCCAGGGAATCGACCAGCGCGTCGTCGACCCGGTGGGCGACGTTGTAGAAGTTCTGCACGCAGACCACCGGGGCGATCGACCGCGCCTCGGCGACCTGCTCGGCATCCACCGTACTGACCCCGAGGTGGCGGATGAGACCCTGGGCCCGCAGTTCGGCCAGCGCCTCGAACTGCTCGGCGATCGATCCGGGCTCGGGTCCGTCGAACGCGCCCATGCGAAGATTGACCACGTCCAGCACGTCGAGGCCGAGGTGGTCGAGGTTGTCGTGGACGGCCGTGCGCAGCTCCTCGGGCGACCGTGCGTGGGGCCACCCGCCCTCGGCGTCCCGACGGGCTCCCACCTTGGTCACGATGGTGAGGTCGTCCGGATAGGGGTGCAGCGCCTCGAAGATGATGCGGTTCGTGACGTGCGGTCCGTAGAAGTCACTGGTGTCGATGTGGTCGACCCCCAGTTCGACGGCACGACGCAGCACGGCGACGGCGGCATCGTGGTCCGCGGGCGGTCCGAACACCCCGGGCCCGGCCAGTTGCATGGCGCCGTACCCCATGCGCTTCACGGTCGGTCCGTCGGGGAGGGTGAAGGACCCTCCCAGGTTCGACGTCGTCATCGATGGTGCTCCTCGTACTCAGCCGTGCCGGGGTCCGGGGCCAGATGCCACCAACTGCCGCACGGGGATACCTGAAGACTAGGCAGGAGGCCGACCGACCCGTCCCCACGGGCCCGCGCACGCGCCCACACGCCGGTGGACCGGGTCGATGGCCGGCCACGGCGCCCGCCCCCCGGCGGACCCCCCGTAACGGCGGCATAACAAACCTGGCCAGGCGCGTAAAAGCCGCGCAAAGGGACCTTCACAGCCGCGTACGCCCGTGTGAACGTGCACACATACCCGCAGCGGATCCGGCCCACCCAACGTGCGGGCCGGCGACAGGAGGCCCCCGTGACCGACGTGCTCTTCATCGTGATCCTGATGGCGTTCTTCGCCCTCATGGTCGCCTTCGTCCGCCTGTGCGAGCGCATCGTCGGCAAGGACGAGGCCATCGGCACCGACATGACGTCGCGCGATTCCGATTCCGATTCCGACACCGACACCGACACCACCGCCCGCGAGGAGGTCCCGGCATGAAGAACTACGACAACCTGGTCGGGCTGATCCTGTCCGTCCTCATCACCGCTTACCTGATCTACGCCCTCGTCGCCCCCGAGAAGCTCTGATGCCCCAGAACGTCCTCGAGGTCATCGTCCTCGTCGTCCTTCTGGCCATCTCCACGCCCCTCCTCGGCAACTACCTGGCCAAGATCTTCGAGAACAAGAAGGCCCCCGGCGACCGCGTCTTCGGCCCCGTCGAGCGCCTGGTGTACAAGCTCACCGGCGTGTCACCCGACGGTGAGCAGCGGTGGACGACCTACGCCATCTCCCTCCTGGCCTTCTCGCTCGTCTCGGTGCTGGTGCTCTACGGCATGCAGCGCCTCCAGGGCAGCCTGCCGTCGAACCCCGACCACCTCGGCGCCGTGCCCCCGGCCCTCTCCTTCAACACCGCCGTCAGCTTCCTCACCAACACCAACTGGCAGAACTACGCCGGTGAGACGACCATGACGCAGTTCACCCAGATGGCGGGCCTCGTGGTCGAGATGTTCACCTCGGCCGCCGTCGGGATCGCCGTCGCCGTCGCCCTCATCCGCGGCCTGACCCGGGCCAAGACCTCGACGCTTGGCAACTTCTGGGTCGACCTCACCCGGATCATCATCCGGGTCCTCTTCCCGCTCGCCGTCATCCTCGCCTTCATCTTCATCGCCCAGGGTGCGGTCCAGAACCTGCACGCCACCACCATGGTGACCACCGTCACCGGCCAGCACCAGGGGATCGTAGGTGGTCCGATTGCCTCCCAGGAGGCCATCAAGCAGCTCGGCACCAACGGCGGCGGCTACCTCAACGCCAACGCCGCCCATCCGTTCGAAAACCCCACCGGGCTGACCAACCTGCTCTCCAACTGGGCACTCCTCTCCATCCCCTTCGCCCTCGGCTGGACCTTCGGCAGGATGGCCCGTGACCGCCGCCAGGGCTATGCCGTCCTCGGGGCCATGTTCGGCCTCTGGGCCATCGCCGCCCTGCTGGTCATGCCGTTCGAGGCCCAGGGCAACACCCACGTCACCCAGGCCCATGTCACCCAGGCCATCACGGCCACCTCGCCGGGCGGCAACATGGAGGGCAAGGAGGTCCGCAACGGGCCCGTCATCTCGGCCCTCTTCGGATCCTCCTCCACCGGCACGTCGACCGGATCGGTCGACTCGGCCCACGACAGCTACACACCGTTGGGCGGAGGCGTCCTGCTGTTCAACATGATGCTCGGGGAGGTGAGCCCGGGCGGCACCGGATCCGGTCTGTACGGGATGCTCGTCTTCGCCCTCCTGGCCGTGTTCGTGGCCGGCCTCATGGTGGGGCGGACACCCGAGTACCTGGGGAAGAAGGTCCAGGCCGCCGAGATGAAACTCGTCGTCCTCTATCTCCTCATGGCCCCGGTCGCCGCCCTGGTGTTCGCCGGCATCTCGCTGATCATGCACAGCTCGCTGACCTCGATCCTCAACCCGGGCCCGCACGGCCTGACCGAGGTCACCTACGCCTTCGTGTCGGCGTCCAACAACAACGGGTCGGCGTTCGCCGGCCTGAGCGGCAACACCGACTGGTACAACACCACGCTCGGGATCTCGATGCTGGTCGGCCGGTTCGCCCTGATGGTGCCCGTCCTGGCCATCGCCGGCTCCCTCGGACGCAAGCAACGGGTGCCGGTGTCGTCGGGCACGTTCCCGACCGGCACCCCTCTGTTCGCCCTCCTCATGGCCGGTATCGCCGTGATCGTGGTCGGCCTGACCTACTTCCCCGTGCTCGCCCTCGGCCCCCTCGTCGAGCACCTCGCCGGAACGTTCTAAGGAGCATCCGTGACCGTCACCCTCGACACCCCCGAGACCCCCGGCACGCCGGACGCCCCGGCCTCCGGGAAGACCAACCGCACGTCCGCCACCTTCAACGGCGCCATGGTGCGCCGGGCCCTGCTCGACTCGCTGATCAAGTTGAGCCCGCGCCACATGGCCCGCAACCCGGTCATGTTCGTGGTGGAGGTCGGCTCGGTGCTGACCACGTTCTACTTCTTCCGCGACCTGGGCTCGGGCACGTTCCAGGACAACCTGTTCACCGGCCTGGTGTCCATCTGGCTGTGGTTCACCGTGGTCTTCGCCAACTTCGCCGAGGCCGTGGCCGAAGGCCGGGGCAAGGCGCAGGCCGACACCCTGCGCAAGACCCGCGCCGAGACGGTGGCCTACGTGCAGCGGGGCGACGACGTCGTCGAGCTGCCCTCGAGTGAGCTCCAGATCGGCGACCTGTGCGTCGTCGTGCCCGGCCAGCTGATCCCCGGTGACGGCGAGATCGTCGAGGGCATCGCCACCGTCGACGAGTCGGCCATCACCGGCGAGTCGGCACCGGTCATCCGGGAGTCCGGTGGCGACCGCTCGTCGGTCACCGGCGGCACCCGCGTGCTGTCGGACCGGATCGTGGTCCGGATCACGGCGAAGCCGGGCGAGACCTTCCTCGACCGCATGATCGCCCTGGTCGAGGGGGCCAGCCGTCAGAAGACCCCCAACGAGATCGCCCTCGACATCCTGCTGGCCGGCCTGACCATCATCTTCCTGCTGTCCGTGGTCACCCTCCAGCCGTTCGCCATCTACTCGGGCGCCCAGCAGTCGATCGTCGTACTGGTCGCCCTGTTGGTCTGCCTCATCCCGACCACCATCGGGGCCCTGTTGTCGGCCATCGGCATCGCCGGCATGGACCGACTGGTGCAGCGCAACGTGCTGGCCATGTCCGGTCGGGCCGTCGAGGCCGCCGGCGACTGCTCGACCCTGCTGCTCGACAAGACCGGCACCATCACCTTCGGCAACCGCCGGGCCACCGTCTTCGTGCCCATGCCGGGTGTCGAGACAAGCGAGCTGGCCTCGGCGGTGCTGCTGTCGAGCCTGGCCGACGAGACCCCGGAGGGCCGCTCCATCGTGGAGCTGGCCGAGGGTGAGTACGGGCAGGTGGCCACCGAGGTCCCCGACGCCGAGCTCATCCCCTTCACGGCCCAGACCCGTATGAGCGGGCTCGACGTCGACGGGCGCCGGATCCGCAAGGGCGCGGCCGACTCGGTCCGCCAGTGGGTCGAGGCCCAGGGGGGCACGGTCCCCGCCGACCTGGCCGAGGTGGTCGAGGCCATCGCCAACGGTGGCGGCACACCCCTCGTGGTCGCCGAGGACACCCGTGTGCTCGGCGTCGTCCACCTGAAGGACGTGGTCAAGCCGGGCATCGCCGAGAAGTTCGCCGAGATGCGGGCCATGGGCATCCGTACCGTCATGATCACCGGCGACAACCCGCTCACCGCCGCGGCCATCGCCGCCGAGGCGGGGGTCGACGACTTCCTGGCCGAGGCCACGCCCGAGGACAAGATGGCCCTCATCAAGGCCGAGCAGGCCGGAGGCCACCTCGTGGCCATGACCGGGGACGGCACCAACGACGCCCCCGCCCTGGCCCAGGCCGACGTGGGGGTGGCCATGAACAGCGGCACCCAGGCGGCCAAGGAGGCGGGGAACATGGTCGACCTCGACTCCAACCCGACCAAGCTCACCGACATCGTGGAGATCGGCAAGCAGCTCCTGATCACCCGGGGCTCCCTCACCACGTTCTCGATCACCAACGACGTGGCCAAGTACTTCGCCATCATCCCGGCCATGTTCGTCGGCGTGTTCCCGGCGCTGCAGACCCTCAACATCATGAAGCTGCACTCGCCGCACACGGCGATCCTGTCGGCCGTCATCTTCAACGCCCTGATCATCGTGGCGCTGATCCCGCTCGCCCTGCGGGGCGTCAAGTTCCGCGCCGCCGGAGCCGCCGCCGTGCTGCGGCGCAACCTGCTCATCTACGGACTCGGCGGGTTCATCATCCCCTTCATCGGGATCAAGGCCATCGACCTGGTCATCACCGCGATCGGAGTCAAGTAATGCGTCGTCAACTGCTCACCTCGGTCGCCATGACCATCGTCCTCACGGTCGTGTTCGGGCTCGGCTACTCCTTCCTCATGACCGGCATCGGCGAGCTGGCCTTCGGCCACAAGGCCGACGGGTCCCTCGTCAGCTCGCACGGCAAGGTGGTCGGCTCCGGTCTCCTCGGCCAGAGCTTCACCGACGCCAAGGGTGATCCGGTGCCCACGTACTTCCAGAGCCGCCCGTCCGCGGCCACCACCTCATCGGCCACCGACGGCATCACCGTGGGCGGGGCGTCCAACCTCGGCCCGTCGAACCCCCTGCTGATCGGCTTCGTCCCCGGGGTCAACACGGTCGGACTCGACGGCAGCCCGTCGAAGAGCAACCCGTTCGCCACCCCGTCCGACCCCTTCTGCGTGCCGGTCGACACCACGTCGGCGGCGGCTCCGGTCACCATCCCCACACCGGGCCAGAAGTACGCCCAGAACAGCGACGGCACCTACGTCTGCGACCCGAACACCGTCCCCGAACGGGCCATCGCCTACCGCGCCGAGTTCGGCCTGGCGGCCAACGCCCAGGTGCCGGTCGACGCGGTGACGGCGTCGGGTTCGGGCCTCGATCCCGACATCTCCATCGCCAACGCCGACATCCAGGCTGCGACCGTGGCCCGGGCCCGGCACCTCCCCCTGGCCACCGTGCGGTCGTTGATCACGAAGAACACCACGGGGCGTAGCCTGGGACTGTTCGGCGACCCGGGAGTGAACGTGCTGACCTTGAACCTCGCGCTCGACGCCACGCCCACCCACGGGTCGTGACCCGGCGGACGCGGTAGGTCGGCGTGCCCAGGGGGAAGCTGCGCCTCTACCTCGGAGCGGCACCGGGCGTGGGCAAGACCTACGCCATGCTCAACGAGGGGTGGCGTCGCAAGGAGCGCGGTACCGACGTGGTGATCGGGTGGGTGGAGGAGCACGGCAGGCCCCAGACCGACGCCCAGATCCGCGATCTTCCGATCTTCCCCCGTCGCGTCGTCGAGTACCGGGGCCAGAGGTTCGAGGAGATGGACGTGCCCGGCCTGCTCGCCCGGCGCCCCGAGCTCGTCCTGGTCGACGAACTGGCCCACACCAACATCCCCGGCTCCGGGCATGCCAAGCGCTGGGAGGACGTGACCGAGCTCCTCGACGCCGGCATCAACGTGATCTCCACCGTCAACCTGCAGCACCTGGAGTCGCTCAACGACGTAGTCGAGCGGATCACCGGGGTGGCCCAGCAGGAGACGGTGCCCGACCGGGTTGTCCGGGCGGCGGACCAGATCGAGCTGGTCGACATGGCTCCCGAGGCCCTGCGCCGCCGCCTGGCCCACGGCAACGTCTACCCGCCGGAGCGGATCGACGCGGCACTGGGCAACTACTTCCGCACCGGCAACCTCACCGCCCTGCGCGAGCTCGCCCTGCTGTGGGTGGCCGACCGGGTCGACGAGGAGCTCCACGACTACCGCGAGCGCCACGACATCGCCGGACCGTGGGAGACCAAGGAGCGGGTGGTCGTGTCGATCACCGGCTCACCGGGCAGCGCCGTGCTGGTGCGTCGGGCCGCCCGGATGGCCATGCGCACCAAGGCCGAGCTGGTCGGGGTCCACGTGCGCACCGACGACGGGCTGTCCGACGCCGGATCCGACGGCCTCGGCCGCAACCGGGCCCTGCTCGACGACCTGGGTGGCCGCTACGTCGAGGTCGTCGGGGCCGACGTGGCCCCCGCCCTCGTCCAGGTGGCCCGGGCCGAGAACGCCACCCAGCTGGTCCTCGGGGCCACCCACCGCAGCCGGGTGACGGAGTTCGTCCGGGGGTCGGTCATCAACTCGGTCATCCGGGCCGCCGGCGGTGCGCTCGACATCCACGTGATCGCCACCGACGGCGTGCAGGAGGACGGCGCGGGCGCCGAAGCGAGCCGACCGCGTCCGGCCCCCGCGCCACGGCACCGGAACCGCCTGCTGTCGCCCCTGTCGGTGCGCAGGCGGGTGGCCGCCGTGCTGCTCGGAGTGGTCGGGTTCCCGCTGCTCACCGTGGTGCTCACCTCGGGCCGGTCCTCGACCGACCTGGCCACCGCCCTCAGCTCGTACCTGGTGCTGGTCGTCGCCGTGGCCGCCATCGGCGGCGTGTGGCCGGCCGCCCTGGCCGCCATCGCCGGGTTCCTGCTGTCCAACTACTACTTCGCCCCCCCGATCCACACGTTCACCATCGCCGACACCCGGGACGTGCTGGCCCTGCTGATGTTCCTGGTCACCGGCGGGGTGGTCAGCGTGCTGGTCGACCTGGCCGCCCGGCGCACCGCCGCAGCCGTCCAGGCCCGGTCCGACGCCCGCATGCTCGCCCGGGTCGCCGGTCGCCTCGTGTCCCCCGAGGGCAATCCACTGCCCGGCCTACTGGAGGAGCTCGTGGTCGCCTTCCGGCTCGAGTCGGCCGCCGTGCTGCGGTCCGAGCCCACCGCCGGGCACCCCCGCTGGCTGCCGGTGGCGACGGCCGGGAGCGAACCCGTCGACTCCCCCGAGCACGCCTCGCTCACCCTGCCCCTCACCGACGTCGAGGTGCTGGTCCTCCTCGGGCCAGGGCTCACCGCCGAGGACCGCGACATCCTGTCCGCCTTCGCCGCCCAGCTGTCCACCGCGCTCGAGAGCGACCGCCTGCACGTCGAGGCGGCCGAGGCCGACTCGCTGGCCCGGGCCAACCAGTTGCGGTCGGCTCTGCTCGCCGCCGTCAGCCACGACCTGCGGACCCCACTGGCCTCGATCAAGGCGGCGTCGTCCGGCCTCCTGTCGGATCAGCTCGAGTTCGGTCCCGACGAGACGTCGATCCTGCTGCACACCATCGACGACGAGGCCGACCGCTTGAGTGCGCTGGTCGAGAACCTGCTCGACATGAGCCGCCTCGAGACCGGATCGATGGAGGTCCTGTCCCGGACCACCGATGTCGGCGACCTCGTCGACACGGCGCTGGCCAGCCTCGGGCCGCGTGGCCGGGACGTCACCGTGGCCATCGCCCCCGACGTCCCGCTGATCGACACCGATTCCGTGCTCGTGGAACGGGTGGTGGCCAACCTGGTGGACAACGCCCTCCTGTACGGAGCCGGGAGGTCCGTGCGGGTCGAGGCCGGCGCGGTGGCCGGCCGGGTGGACATCCGCGTGATCGACCACGGCCCCGGCGTGAGGGTGGCCGACCGTGACCGGGTGTTCCTGCCCTTCCAGCGCCTGGGGGACTCGGCCAACCGCACCGGTGTCGGCCTCGGACTGGCCGTGTCCCGGGGTTTCGCCGAGGCGGTCGGGGGCGAGCTGGACCTCGAGGACACCCCGGGCGGCGGGTGCACGCTGGTCGTCCGGCTGCCCCTGCGTGAGGACCGTACGGAGTCCATCCTCGACGCCGACCTCGACGATGACATCGTCGTGCCCGACCCGACCGACGGCGCGCACCCCGCCGGCGATCCGATCGGTGCGGACCACACCTCCGGGCGGCACGACCGCACCGGTCAGGACGGTGCCGGGGTGGCGCCGTGACCGACACCACCGGGGAGCACCTCCGGGATCCCGCAGACGGGCAGCAGATGGCCCGGGTGCTGGTGATCGACGACGACCCGTCGCTGCTGCGCGCCCTGACGATCAGTCTCGGGGCCCGTGGCTACGACGTGGCCGGGGCCCGCACCGGCGAGGAGGGTCTCGACAAGGTGGCCCACTGGCATCCGGACGTCGTCCTGGTCGACCTCGGGCTCCCGGGGATCGACGGGGTGGAGGTCATCCGCGGCGTCCGTGGCTGGAGCGAGGTCCCGATCCTGGTGCTCTCGGCCCGCCACCAGTCGACGGGCAAGGTCGAGGCCCTCGACCTCGGTGCCGACGACTACGTCACCAAGCCGTTCGGCATGGACGAGCTGCTCGCCCGGATCCGTGCCGCCCTGCGACGCGCGCCCGGCGTCGAACAGGACCCCCGGGTCGAGGCCGAGGGCTTCACGGTCGACCTCGACGTCAAGCGGGTCGTCCGGGACGGGACAGAGGTCCACCTGACGCCCAAGGAGTGGGACATCGTCGAAGTGCTGGTCCGCAATCCCGGGCGCCTGGTCTCCCAACGGCAGCTGCTGCACGACGTGTGGGGGCCCCGGTACGAGACGGAGACGGAGTACCTGCGGGTGCTCATGGGCCGGGTGCGTCGCAAGCTCGAGGTCGACCACTCCCGACCCCGCCACTTCATCACCGAGCCCGGCATGGGCTACCGATTCGAGCCCTGACGGGACCTGGTCCCGGGGGCCGTCCCCCACGGCCGTCCCGCCCGACGGATCCCCACCCCCATCCCGCCCGACCGACCCCCCAGCGGCTCCGTGGGCGGCCCGGGGGGCTGACGATCGATCACGGCTTCCCAGGACTAACCTCGTCTCAGGTTGCTGGGTCATCCCGACCGGCGACAGCTCCAGGCGTCCAACGGCCACCGAGCCCTTCCCATCGCTAGTGAAATCCATGTCGAACGTCTCCTCCGCCAACGCCTCCAGCCCGATCTCCGGACCGGATCCGGCGTCCGATACCGCCCCTACCGGCCCGACGCCCACCCCGGGGGCCGGCCCGGCCCGGCCCGACGACCTGATCTGGAAGGTCCTCGCCGTCGTCGCCGGTGTGGCCCTGGTGGGCTTCATCGTCTACGTCGTCACCCGTCCCCACCACGCCCGGGTCGCGACGTTCCCGGTCGCCCCCGTCACCACGCTTCCTGTCGGCAGCACGGCACCGGCATTCGCCCTCCCCCGGCTCGGGGGCGGTGCGCCGGTCACCCTGGCGGCGACCCGGGGCACCCCGACCGTCGTCAACTTCTTCGCCTCGTGGTGTCGGGACTGCCAGGCCGAGCTCGGTGACTTCGCCGCACTGGCCACCCGCACCCAGGGACGGGTGGCCGTCATCGGCGTGGACGCCAACGACGCGAACGGATCCGCCGCCCAGACCCTGCTGGTCAACGCCCATGCCACCTACCCCGTGGGGGTGGACAGCCAGGCGGCCACCGCCACCGCCTACCTCCTGACCGCGCTGCCGGTGACGTTCTTCCTCGATGCCCAGGGACGGGTCGTCCACGTCTCCCTGGGCACCCAGACGGCCGCCTCCCTCGCCCACTGGACCGACGTGCTGACCGGAGCGGGCGCATGACCGAGCTGGCCGGACCGGCCGGCGCGGCGGACCCCGCCGCCTCGACCGCCGCCTCGACCGTCCTCACGCCCGAGGAACGGGCGGCCGCGTTCACCGGGAACCGACCGTCCGTGGACCGCGCCGCCGCGCTGGCGGCAGGCACGACCCCCGTCCCGCGCAAGGTGGTGGTGGGCATCATCATCGCCTTCGCCGTGATCGGCTTCGGTGGCTTGGCCCTCGAGCACTACTTCGGCAATGTCGGGGTGGCCACCTCGGTGACGACGACCACACTGTCGACCACCGGTGCACCGCCCCCGGCCATCCCGACACCTCCGGCCGTTCCCCAGCTCAACGCCCCCCTCGATGCGTTCATCGGACTCAAGTCGATCGGCCCGACGGCGGCACCGGACCTCACACTGACGGACCGGAGCGGGGCGCGGTGGAGCCTCCAGGACCAGACGGGCAAGGTCGTCGTCGTGACGTTCCTCGACACCGGCTGCAACGACCTCTGCCCCGTACTCGGCGAGGAGCTCCGACAGGCCTCGCTCCAGCTCGGTCCGGCCGCACCGCATGTCGAGTTCGCCATCGTCAACACCGACCCCACCCGGACGTCGGTCGTGGCCGACCCCCAGGCCCTGTCCATCACCGGCCTGGACGCCAACCCGTCGGTCCAGTTCCTCACCGGATCACTGCGTCAGCTCGACGCCATCTGGGCGGCGTACGGCGTCGAGGTGACCGTGGGTCAGTCGGCGACACAGGTCGCCCACAACAACATCATCTATTTCGTCGACGCCCAGGGCCGGCTGCGGTCCGAGGCCGTGCCCTTCGGAAACGAGAACCAGCGTGGCGGGTACACGCTGCCCGCGGCCGAGGTCACCCGCTTCAGTGAGGGAATCGCCCACGTGGCCGCTAGCCTGACGACGAGCCCATGACCACCACCGCCACACAGACACCGCCCGCGTCCCCCACCGAGCCCCCGGTGGAGCCGATCACCTGGTACAAGCGGACCTGGGTGCTGGTGACGGTCGCCATCGTCGTGGTGGTCGGGGCCTCGATCCTCATCGACCTCCCCCGGCCCGTCTCCAACGCCGAGGACGTCGCCAGCCAGACGGCGACACTGAAGCAGATCAACACCGATGTCGGGGGATGCGGCTACGCCATCAAGGAGACGTTCCTCATCCATCAGGACCAGTTGGCCGGGACACTGACGCCGTCGGACCGCACGTCGGCCGACAAGATGATCGTGGACGACCAGACGGCGTGCTCGTTCACCAACGGCCTGGTCTACGACCTCACCAACAACATCCAGGTCCAGGACACGGCCGCCGGCAAGGACATCGACAAGATGATGAGCGTCATGACGACCTGGGTCACGTCGGACGCCCTGGCCGCCGTCGACGACATCCAGTACCTCTACCTCCACCCCGGGGACCCGGCCAAGACCAAGGACCTGGTGACCCAGGAGCAGCTGTTGGCCCAGGACCGGAACCAGGCCATCATCTACGACCAGGAGGCCGACGCCATCCTCCACGCGCACCTGCCGGCCCCGAACCTGCCCGGCCTGCCCGGCGGCAGCTGACCGCTACCGGCCGGACACCGCCCCCCCCCGGGGGGTACGTCCCGTCGGCCATCCGCTCCGACCCGCCGGCTACGGGACGCACCGGCGCTTCGACCGTCCGGTGTGAACCGTCACCCGTTCCACCGTCTGTCGTTCAACCGACCGTCCGGTGCGAACCCACAGTCGTTCGACCTTCCGACCGAACGGTGTGCACCGTCAGTCGTTCGTACCCGTCGACTGGTCGAGGGAACGGCCCCTGAACCGTTCCTGTCGGATCAGGCGGTGCAACTCGTCGTCGGGGTCTTCCTCCGAATGCAGCCAGAAGATCAGGTTCCAGAACACCACGGGCACGAACGCCGCTCCCGAGATGATCCAGATCACACCCGTGGTCAGCTGCTGGTCGGCGGAGACGCTGATCCCCGTGGCCAGGGAGTGGTCGTACCCGTGGTACCAGGCACCGTGGGACAGGCCGACCAGGTAGGCCAGTACCCAGACCACCCACATCACCACGGCCGACATGGCCACCCGATGGGGCCGGGACAGGCGCGGCGTCAACGGGGGCGACTCGACCAGCTCCAGCCACAGGACGATGCCGGCCGGCACCAGCGTCGCAGCTTCCACCAGCGCCAGCCACCAATGGTGGGCGAGGGCCCCAACCGGGGGCGGGACACGCCACACGACGACCACGGCGAGGAACACGACAGCTGACACGACTGCCCGCCACGGCTCCGAATGCCCACGCCGACGCAGGGCCAGGCGGTCGACCAGGCGCAGTCCCTCGGGGGCCACGACATCCCCGTCCGCCCCGATGTCGGGGGAGTCGGCGCCAGCCAACCCCAGTCGGCGCCACGGGGCACCACAGGTGGCGAAGACCGGCACGAGCAACGCAAAGACGCAGAACTGGATGGCCTCGACGAACTCGAAGCGTCGGGCGTAGGTGGCGAACGGGGGAACCAG
>Ga0080006_1165105_pt1 | contig 64090 bp, 55 predicted proteins | sample RS3BMetagenome_FD_69209 | JGI IMG/M metagenome (GOLD analysis project Ga0080006, IMG submission 69209) | Ferric oxide microbial mat and aquatic microbial communities from Rainbow Spring, Yellowstone National Park, USA - RS3B (SPADES... ...
GCGGGGGCGGGGGGGCGCCGGGCGCGCCCCCGGCGGCGGGGGAGGGGGCGCCGCCGGCGCCCCCGCGGAGGCGCGCGGCTGCCCGATCCGGCGCGCCCGCACCGCGTGCGGCCATCCGGCCGGAGGGAACCTTCCGCTTCGTCCGCTTCGACTCCCCCGGACGCGGTCCGTCCCTGGGTGTCCTGCGCGAGGACCCGGGCACGGCCCCGGGGGAGGAGCGCGTGGCGGACCTGACGCCCCTCGATCCCGGCCGGTTCGCCTCCCCCGTCCCCTGGCTCCGCCGCCTGCTGCGCGAGGGTTCGGCCGCTGCGGCCGAACTGGCGGCGGCCGCAGCCCTCGCCCCGGCCGTGGCCACGCTCTCCGAGTTGGAACACAGCCAGGCGCTGCTGCCCCCGGTCGACGCCCCGGAGGTGTGGGCGGCCGGGGTCACCTACGAGCGCAGCCGCGACGCCCGCGACCGAGAGACGCAGGTGGGCGCCGCCGGCCAGACGCCGTACGACCGGGTGTACGCGGCGGAGCGGCCCGAGTTGTTCTTCAAAGCCACCGGGGCACGCGTCGTGGGCACCGGCCGGTCGGTGGGCCTGCGCGGCGATTCCCGCTGGCAGGTCCCGGAACCGGAACTGGCCCTGGTTCTGGACGAGGACGGCGCCATCCTCGGTTACACCCTGGGGAACGACATGTCCTGCCGGGATATCGAGGGCGAGAACCCGCTCTACCTCCCCCAGGCCAAGATCTACCGCTGCTCCTGCGCCATCGGACCGACGGTCCTGAGTGCCGGCGGCGCCGTCGCGGGCGGCTTTCCCATCGCCTGCACCGTGCGCCGGGGCGACGGCGTCGCCTGGGACGCGGAGACCGGCACCGGCCAGATGCGCCGGTCGTTTCCCGAACTTGCGCAGTACCTGCTGCGCCACAACTGGCTCCCCGCAGGGAGCGTGCTCTTCACCGGGACCGGGGTCGTACCGCCCGATGACTTCTCGCTGCAGGCCGGCGACGAGATCGCCATCGGCAGCCCCGCGATCGGGACGCTCCGGAACGTGGCGCGACCGGTGTGACTCCGGGCCGTTCGGGCGCGGGTCGGGGCGGGCGCGGTGGGGGAGGCCGGCGGGTGCAGCCCTCCCCCACTGCCGGTGGATCTCGCGATCCACGGCACGGGCCCGCCCGCCGGCACCCTTGGGCGGAGGGCCTTATCCCCCGCGGCCGGACCCGGCCCGGCCGCGGCGATGTCCGTGGGCGGTACTGACGCGGTATACTGGACGCCATGCAGGAGAGACCGTCGAAACAGGCGGAGATGGACAGTTGGCGCTTTGACGCGACCGGAACGGAGGCTGTCCGGGCGGACGTCCTGGACACCTTTCCTTACGAATACCGCGGCAAGGAGATCCTGCTGGAACTGGAGACCGCCGAGTTCACCTCGGTGTGCCCCTGGTCCGGGCTGCCGGACTTCGGCCGACTCCGCATCGTCTACGTGCCGGACGCCCTTTGCCTCGAACTCAAGTCGTTCAAGTACTACCTGTTCTCGTACCGCAGCGTCGGCGTCTACTACGAACACCTGACGCAGCGCATCCTCTCCGATCTCGTCGAGGCGGTGCAGCCGCACTACATGCGCATCGAGGGCGACTTCAACGAGCGCGGCGGGATCGCGACCCGCGCGCGCGCCGAGTACCGCCGGCCGGGTTGGTCGTCCCAGATGCCCATCGGGTTGTAGGAGTGTGGGGCGAAAGTCCTGTTTCAGCAAGCGCAGAGCCGAGCTGACCGGACCGACGGGCAACCGACCGGCACTCGAAGCACCGGGAGGGCGCCCGTGGCGATGTCCCACACCGGTCTGCGCACGGGTTCGCGACCACCATGCAGTCCGTAACGGGTGGGCAGCGGGTCGTGCCGGGAGCCGCGGGGCCAACGGCGACACGCCGGATCGTCGGCCACAGGCCTCCGTAGGCGGGCGGGCGTCTGCACCAGAAGCCCCTTGCAGGGGCCCCGCCATTTACGGGTTCGCGCCGTCCAGGCTCCGCGTCGCGGCAGCTACCCCAAGCACCTGCCGGGCCCGCCGGGCGTCGTGCCCGATCTGCCGGCGGAGCGCCTCCAAATCGGGAAAGCGCTGCTCCCCCCGCAACCGGCGCACGAACGCCACCTTCAGCACCCGCCCGTAGAGGTCGCCGTCGAAGTCCAGGAGGTGAACCTCCAGCCTTGTATCCACGCCGCCGACCGTGGGCCGGCGGCCCAAGTTGGCAACGGCCGGCCACCAGGCGACGGGCTCCGGCCCTCCCCCCGCCAGCCGGCAACGCACGGCGTAGACGCCCGGAGCCGGTTGGGCCAGCACGGGATCCGGCACGAGGTTGGCGGTGGGAAATCCCAGCAGGCGGCCCCGCTGATCCCCCTCCACCACCGGACCGGCGAGCGTGAAGGGGTGGCCCAGGAGGCGCGCGGCCGCCCCCGGACGCCCTGCCCGCAAGGCCTCCCGGATCCGCGTCGAACTGATCGGCACCCCGCCTTGCAGGCGCAACGGGATCACGGTCGTCTCCAGGCCGCAGGCCTGCCGGCCCACGGCGGCCAACATCTCCGCGGTACCTGCGGCGCGCGCGCCGAAGGTGAAGTCCGCCCCGACGAAGGCCCGGCGGGCGCCCGCCCGGTGGCAGAGGTAGTCCTGCACGAAGGCCTCCGCCGGTACCGTCGCCAGCGCTGGTGTAAACGTAAGTTGAACCAGGGCGTCGATGCCCAGCCCTTCGAGTAGCGCGGCGCGTCCGGGGTAGTCGGTGAGGAGTGGCGGCACGGCGTCCGGCCGCAGCACCGCCAGCGGATGGGGCGTGAACGTCAATACCGCCGCGGGCGCCCCCGCCGCGCGGGCCGCCGCCGACATGGCACGGATCACCGCGCGGTGTCCGAGGTGCACCCCGTCGAACGTGCCGATGGCCAGGCAGGGGGACCGGCCCAGATCGGCCGCCATGGCCTCTAGAGTGGTGTACCGCCGCACCCAGACCCCTCCCCCGAAACGGGCCCCGCCGGTCACACGACGACCTTCTCGATCTGGAACTCCGCGTCCGTACCGCCCACCGTCCGCTGCGCCACCGCCAGGAGCCTCCCGCCGCTATCCAGGACGCGGATCAGCCCCGACTCTTCGCCGGGTCCCGCCCGGCGCCGGCCCGGGGGGCGGCCGTTGCCCAGCGCCCGAGCCTCCGCCGGATCGACGGTGAGGGCCGGCAGGAAGCCCAGGGCGTCCGCGGGGGCGATGCAGTGCGCCGTCCATAGTGCATCCTGCGCCGCGGCCTCCAACTCCTCCAGGGTGATGCACGCCCCGGCATCCAGCCCGCCGGCGGCATGCCGCACCAGGTGCCCCATGTGCGCCCCGACCCCCAGGGCCGACCCGATGTCGGCGCAGAGCGAGCGCACGTAGGTGCCACTGCTGCAGCGCACGTCGCACAGGGCGCGGGCCGGGTTGCCGGGGTGCCAGTCCAGAAGGGCCAGGCTTTCGATATGGACGAGGGCGTCCGGACGTGGGGCGTCGACGCCGCGGCGGGCGTACTCGTAGAGCCGGATCCCGTCGTGGCGTCGTGCCGAATACAGGGGGACGCGCTGGCGCACCGGACCCGCGAAGGTCCGGAGGGCCTCCTCGATCCTGCTCCGGCGGAGGCCCCCGGCATCCGCGCCGCCCACCACGCGCCCGGTGGCATCTTGCGTGTCGGTCTCCTGACCCAGGACCAGTTCGAACCGATAGGCCTTCAAGGGGATGTGCAGATACTCCGCCAACCGCGTGGCGCCGCCCACGCACAGCGGCAGCACCCCGGCCGCCCCGGGATCGAGCGTTCCAGCATGCCCGATGCGCACGCCGGATCCCACGAGCCGCCGCACGGCGGACACCACCTGGTGCGATGAGGGGCCGGGAGGTTTGAGGAGGGGCAACACGCCGTCCGGCGCGCTCACCGGGCGCCCGCCACCTCGCCCGCTGGGCATGCGGACGCCCCGAGGGCGAGGCGCGCCGCAGCCAGGATGCGGGCGCGCACTTCCGGCAGGTCGCCCTCGACCGTGCAGCCGGCCGCACGCGAGTGCCCACCCCCGCCGAATTGCCCGGCCAGGGTGCTCACGTCGACGCGCCGGTGGCTGCGCAGGCTCACGCGTACCTCATCCGGTCGCTCGGCGACGAACAGGGCTGCCACCTCGACCCCCCGCAGCGATCGGGGATAGTCCACCAGTCCCTCGGTGTCCGCCGACTCGCAGGCGGTGGCGGTCAGATCGTCGGCCGTCAGGGAAACCCAGGCGAGTTCCCCGCCCGCGTCCACGCCCAAGTGATCGAGGGCGCGGGCGACCAGGCGCAGCGACGCCAGGCTCCTGCTCTCCCACACCTCGCGGCCGATGAGCACCGCGTCGGCGCCGGCCTCGCGCAGGCGAGCCGCCATCTCCAAGGTGGCCACCGTGGTATTCTCGTAGCGGAACGAACCGGTGTCGGTGGCCAGCGCGGCATACAGCGCCGTCGCCGTGCGGGCGTCCAGCACCCCGCCGATGGCGTCGATGAGCCCGAGCGCCAACTGGCCGCACGCCCCGGCCCGCGGTTCGATGTAGTTGACGTCGCCGTACCTGCTGTTACTCGGATGGTGGTCGACGTTGACGATGCGCGGGATACCCTCCAGCAGCGACCGGGCGGCGCCGATGCGGTCGAGGCCGGCACAGTCGAGGAACAGCGCGAGGTCGAACCGACCACTGACCTGATCCGGCGGCACGCACTCCTGGTCTGGATCTAAAAAGCGCAGATTGGCGGGGATGGGATCGGGGCAGACCACGACCGCCTGCTTGCCCATCGAGCGGAGACAGCGGGCGACCGCCAACGAGCAGCCCACGCTGTCTCCATCCGGACGGACGTGGAGAACCAGCAGCAGTCGCTGGGCAGCCGCGACCTCCCGTACCAGTTCCGTCCATGCGCCGTCCGCGCCCGTGGCGGCGGACGCTCCGCCCGGGGATGCTGCCGCCACGGGCCCCCCCTCGGTGCCGGAGCCCTCCGCCGGACCGTGTTGCTCTGACGGCGCAGGGTGCGGCCCGCGCCCCGCGGGGCCACCCGTTCGCGGTTCTATGCGTCAGCGCCCCTCTCCAGGCGTATCGGCCGGCGCCTTCGCGCCCGGCCCGGACCCGGCGGAACCATCGCTGGCGGGCGCCGGCGCCGCGCTGCGCTCCGCCGCCAGCTCCCCGAGCAGCCGCGCGATCCGGTCGCCGTGGGCGATGGAGGCATCGGAGATGAAATGCACCTCCGGCGTATGATACAGCCGGATCCGCCGGCCGAGTTCCGTACGCACATGACCCTTCGCCCGTTCCAACGCGGCCATCGTCGTCGCGCGTTCCGCCTCCGGGCCGAAGACGCTCACGAAGATCTTGGCGTGGCGCAGGTCGGTGGAGACCTCCGCCCGCACCACCGTCGCGAAGCCGATCCGCGGATCCTTGAGGCCGCGCAGGATCTCCGCCGCGACCTCCTGGACCTCGTCCGCGACCCGCTCGGCCCTTTGACGTGCCATGCCCCATTCCCCCCGTCCGCCGCACCGGGGCCCGCGACACCTCCGCGCCGCGACGGCCGCGGTACAGGCACACGCCCGCGTGGGCCCACCCGCGACGGTGGCACGGCCACCGGAGCCCATCCGGCGCACTCGGTGGACGGGCTCCGGTGGATGCTGCGGCGCCTCCCCCGACGCGATCCCGGCGTCCCACCTCGACTGCGAAGCGCCGGTCCCCCCAAGGGCCGATCAGACCACAGCCGCGGCTCGCAGTGGTATCCCCGCTCGTCCCGTGCGGGAATGCACGTGGACCGAAACGAGGCACATCGGAGCCGCAGCACCCGGAACCGGGTCCTCGGGCGGACCCGGTTCCGCGGCGGCATGCGGCGAGCCCCCTAGCGGGGAATCTCGCGCTGCTCCAGCACCTCGATCACGTCGCCCTCCTTGACGTCGCCGAAGCGATCCAGGCCGATGCCGCACTCATACCCGCCGGCCACTTCCCTGGCGTCGTCCTTGAACCGGCGGAGCGAAGATATCGTACCCTCGTGCACGATCGTGCCGCCCCGCAGCACGCGGCAGGGCGCGCCGCGCCGTACAAGCCCGTCGGTCACATAAGAGCCGGCGATGACGCCGATATCCGGCACGCGTATGGGCTTGCGCACCTCGGCGTGGCCGATCGTCACGGTCTCGGTGCGCGGCTTGAGCCGCCCGTCCAGCGCCTTCTGGACCTCGTCCAGCATCTCGTAGATGATGCGGTGCGTCTGGATGGGCACCCCGACCCGCTGCGCCTCGCGCTCGGCCCCGGCGTCCGGACGGACGTTGAAGCCCAGGATCACGGCGCCGGCCGTCGCCGCGAGCATCACGTCCGACTCGTTGACCGGGCCTACCCCGCCGTGCAGCAGGACGACCCGGGCCTCTTCGTTGTGCAGCTTCTCCAGAGAGCCGCGGACCGCTTCCAGCGACCCCTGCACGTCCGCCTTCAGAATCACGTTCAGGTCGGGCGCGGGGCCGTCGGCCCCCTCCTGGCGGAAATCCGCCAGACTGACCGCCCGATCCGCCGCGAGCGCCTCGCGGCGGCGCTCCTCCTGCCGAGAGGCGGCGGTCTCCCGCGCCTCCCGCTCGATCATGACCTGGAACGCATCCCCGGCGCCGGGGATATCGTCAAAGCCCAGGACCTCCACCGGAGTCGCCGGTCCGGCCTCGCGGACCGGCCGGCCCAGATCGTCCATCATGGCCCGCACCCGCCCGTACACCTGCCCGGCCACGAAGGTGTCGCCCACGCGGAGCGTGCCCGACTGGACGAGGACCGTGGCCACCGGGCCCCGGCCGCGCGCGACCTCCGCCTCGATGACGGTGCCGACGGCGGATCGTTCGGGGTCGGCCCGCAGTTCCTGCAGATCCGCCACCAGCAGAAGCATCTCCAAAAGGTGCTCGATGCCCTGGCGGCGCAGGGCCGAGACCGGACAGACGATGGTGTCGCCGCCCCACTCCTCGGGCACGAGGCCGTTGTCCGCCAACTGCTGCAGAACGCGATCCCCGTTGGCGTTGGGCTTGTCGATCTTGTTGAGCGCGATCACCACCGGCACACCGGCCGCGCGGGCGTGGCTCAGCGCCTCCAGGGTCTGCGGCATGACCCCGTCGTCCGCGGCCACCACCAGGACGGCGATATCCGTTACCTGTGCCCCACGTGCCCGCATCGCCGTGAAGGCCTCGTGGCCGGGGGTGTCCAGGAACACCACCTTGCGCTCGTCCTTGCGGACGATGTAGGCGCCGATGTGCTGGGTGATGCCGCCGGCTTCCCCTTCTGCCACGCGCGTGCTGCGGATGGCGTCCAGCAGGGTCGTCTTGCCGTGGTCGACATGCCCGAGCACGGCGACGATCGGCGGGCGTTCGGCCCGGCGTTCGGGATCATCCGCCGCCAGCAGCCTGCCGACGGTGTGGCGATCGACCGGGCTCGGCGGCGCCTCGACCCCCCTGCCCTCCACCGCCACGCCGAAATCGGTGGCGATGGCCTTGGCCTGATCGGCTTCCAGCTGCTGATTGATGGCGGCCATGAAGCCCATGCCCAGGAGCTTGCGGATGATCTCCGGCGCCGAGACGTGCAGCATCTCGGCCAAGTCGGAGACGATCACCGGTCCGTCGATGGCGATGCTCTCCGGCGGCCCGAGTTCGAGCGCCGCCTCGGCCGCCAGGCGCAGACGCCGGCCGCGCCGGCGCCCGCGGCCCCGCCGGCCCCCGGCGGCATCCGTATCACCGAAGGCGACCCCGCCCGGTCGCGCCGGACGGCGCCCTGCGCCGCCACGCCGCCGCGCGTCGGCCGTCTCCCCCGTCCCCGTCGCCGGGCGGAAGCCGTCTCGGCGCCCGCGGCCCGCACGGTCGGTGGGTGAAGTCGTCGTCGCGGTGGCCGCGGCCGGACCGAACCCGCCGGCGGGACGCGCCGGCCGCGGCTCCGCCTTCCGTATCGTCAGGAGCGGACGGTTGGGGTCGCGCGGGGGCGGTGCGGCCCCCGGTGTCACCTTGCGTATCGGGAGCAGTCCCACCCGAGCCGATCCCTCGTCGCCGGACGCGGGAGCGATCGCCTTCGGCGCGGCGGACGCCGGACGGATCAGCAGCCTGGCGCCGGCGGTAGAGGCCGCGGGCCTACTCGCCGCCGGCCGAGCCTGCGTCGGAGCCGGGGCCGCCACCGTCGGGACGAGGACGGGCGTCGGGGCCAGAGACGGGGAGGCTACCGGAGACTCGTCCGCCGGGGCCGGAGCGGGTAGCGGTTCCTGGACGGGTGCCGGAGCGGCCGGCGGGACCGTTACCCGCCCGGGCCCCGCCGACGCCTCGGGATCGATCGGCGCCGGCTTGGACTCCAGCGCTGCCTCCACGGGAGCCGTCGGCTCCTCCGCCGGCAGCGGGGCGGCCGGCCGGCTGTCGGCGGGTGCTTCGGGCGTCGGCGGCACGGGGGGCGCCGGTGGTTCGGGAGCCGGCAACGCCTCGGCCGGGGACGCCGCCGGCCGCTCCGTCTCCATCGCGGGCGTCGCGGGCTCCACTCGGGGCGCGGTCGGGCGCCGGGGCCGCGGGGGGGTGGGCCGCGGCGTCACGAGCGGCAACAGGCCCGGGGCCGGACGGAAGTGCACGGCCCCCGGGTGCGCTCCGGGACGACCCACCTGCGGCGGCCGGCCGGGCGCCGGTGCCGCGGGCCGCATACCTGTCGGCCGCGCCTCGGCCATCGGCCGCGCGGGCTCCCGGCGCAGCGGCGGGGCCGCCGCTCCGTGGTCCGCGGGGGCCGGGGCCGGCCGCGACCCCGCCGCGGGCGGCTGCTGTCCGGACCTGGGGGCCGCGGCTGCCGCCGGGGCGGACAGCCCCCCCTTCTGTTCGGCGACCAGCCGGCGCAGCTTGGCCACGACCTGGTCGTTCAGCGTAGCCATGTGGTTGTTCATCTCGATGTTCATCTCGTCGGCCAGCAGCCGGAGAATCTCCTTGCTGCTGATATCCAGCTCGCGTGCCAGCTCGTAGACGCGAATCCCTCTCAGCAAAAGGCCCCACCCCCGCCACTCCGTCCGCCCGTCGCGGCGTGCCGCTGCCCGGGTTGCTCCACGTGCCCGTCCGCTTGCCCGGCCAAGATGCCGATCCCTGCCGGAACCTGGCGGCATCCGGTCCAACATCCCGCTTGGTCGCACTCTCGCCCCAACGGACCCCCGGCCTGCCGGGGGTCGGGCCGCGCGGGGCGCCGCGCGCGATGCCCCCTATGGATCCCGGGGGCCGGAAGCCGTAGGGGGCCCTTCCCGCCCGCTCGTCGCCGCGCGGGCGGCGAGCGGGCGTGCCGCGGCCGTAGGCGCGCCGCTCCCGAGGCATATCCCGCCCGGGTAGCCCTTCGCCTTCGCGCCGCCCGAGGCCGCCGGCCCCCGGGGGGAGGGATACCGCGAGCGCATGCGCCAGGTTGGCGTCCGTCACGGCCACCACGGTCCGGGGCGTCCGCCCCGTCGCCGCACCGAGGTCCTCCTTGCGGCCGGGTCGCACACACAGCACAGACTGTCTCCGGCACGCCTCGACGAGGTGCTCGGCGACGCCGGCCGGCGCGTCGGTCGCCAACACGATCAACCGGGCCTCGCCCGAGCGTAGCGCCCGCTCTGCCGCCGCCCGGCCTGACGCGACGGCCTTGGCGCGCTGCGCCAGCCCGAGCACGGCCATCCACCGCGGGGGCGTCGACCGCGGTCCGGATGGCCACTCGCCCGGGCGCGTCCCCCCGGCCGCCTCGAAGTCGTACAGAGGCGGATGGTCGCGTTCTTCCCCCGCCGGCGATCCCGGCCTGTGCGCCGCGGACGGCGCAGCCGGTGCGTCGCGCCGCGGCGGGGCTTCACCCCCGTCCCGACCAGCGGCCCCCGGCGGAGGGGACGCCACCGCGTGGTCGGCGCGCGGCGCCTCGGGCGCGGCTGCGCCCGCGCGGACGGCAGCGACCTCCGCCGCATCGCCGTCCGGGCCGCGGCGGTTACCATCCTCCACCGGCACGCCCGTCGGGACGCTCCGTCTGCCGCCCCGGCGCGTCTTCGCCCGCGAATCCGCCCCCGACTCACCCTCGGCCGTGTCGCCCGACCTCCTCCGCAAACTCGGCGCCCACACCTTCGCGCGCCGCGGGGCATCCCCGCCGCCCGGCACGGCCACGCGGCCCACGATTACGGCCGCCTACCGCGCATCTTCCGCCGCCCCGGCCGCCCGCCCCCGGCGCGACGGTGTCCGCGTGGGTCCGTGGCGGTTGCGGGCGATGAGATGGTCCGGCAGGGGCACCGGCGCACGGTGCACCTGCGGGCGGCGGGGGACCGGCGCGGTGAGGACCGCGGCGAACGCCTCGCGCAGCGCCGGAAGCTGGCCCGTCTGGTCGTCGGCCCGCAACGCCTTCAGCAGCCGGCCAGCGACCGCGCGATCGAAGCAGGCCTTGTCCCGGTGGACGTATGCCCCCCGCCCGTTCCGCTTGCCGGTGGGGTCGCAGGCGATCGCGCCCTCGGGGGTGCGCACGATGCGCAGGAGTTCACGTTTGCCCTGAACCTCCCCGCACCCGACGCAGGTCCGTTGCGGCACCCGCCGCGTCTTGGCCACACCCTCACCCCCTCCGCCGCCTCGAACGAACGCCACCGGGCCAGACCGAACCCACCGTCTCCGGTGCGCGCCGCGGGCGCGACCGGCGTTTGAGACCTGTCCCCGCACGCAGGGGACGGGCGGCTCCCCCGCCCTCGGGAGGGTCGCCGCCGCCCTACTCCTCGGCGTCCGTGCGCCGCGCCGCGTCCGGGGCGTCAGCGGCCCCGTCCGGCAGGGCACCTGTCGACGCCCCGCGGGCACCGGCCCACGGTGGCACCGGGGCACCGCCGGACCACGGCGCGCTCGCCGCGGGGGCCCCCGCCTCCCCCTGCGACCACGGAGCCGACATGCTCGCCAGGGCGGGCGCCGCCGCGATCTCCTGGCGCTCCGCCTCGGTCAGTTGCGATTCACTGCGGATGTCGACGCGCCAGCCCGTGATCTTCGCGCCCAGTCGGGCGTTCTGTCCCGCGCGGCCGATCGCCAGCGACAATTGGAAGTCGGGGACGACCACGCGCGCCACCTTGTCGTCCTCATTGAGGAGGACGTGGCTCACCTTGGACGGCGACAGCGCGTTGGCCACGAACTCGGCCTGGTTGGGCGACCACTTTACGATATCGATCTTCTCGCCCCGAAGTTCGCCGACGACCTGCTGGACCCGCATCCCCTTGTGGCCGACGCAGGCCCCCACCGGATCGATGTTGTCGTCGCGGGAGAAGACCGCGATCTTGCTGCGGGTCCCCGCCTCGCGCGCGATGGCCTTGACCTCGACGAGACCGTCGTGGATCTCCGGCACCTCCAGCTCGAAGAGACGCTTGAGGAGGCCGGGATGCGTCCGGGAGACGATCACCTGCGGACCCTTGGTCGTGCGGCGCACCTCGACCAGGAAGAGTTTGACCCGCTCGCCCGGATTGTACGTGTCCCCCGGCATCTGCTCGGATGGCGGCAGCACGGCCTCCGTCTTGCCGAGGTCGACGAAGACGTTGCGGCTCTGAACGCGCTGGACGACGCCCGTCACGATGTCGCCCTCGCGCTGGACGTACTCGTCGTAGATCATGCCGCGCTCGGCCTCACGGATGCGCTGGACGACGACCTGCTTGGCCGTCTGCGCGGCGATGCGCCCGAAGTCCTTGAGCAACACGGGGAACTCGACGCTGTCGCCGCTCTGGTAGGCCGGATCGATGCGCGCGGCCTCTTCGAGGGCGATCTCCTGGGTCGGATCGATCACCTCGTCGACCACACGCTTGACGACGAACATCTCGACCTGGCCGCCGCGTCGATCGATGCGCGCCGCGACGTTCTCCGCGGTGTTGTAGTTCCGCTTGTACGCCGAGACGAGCGCCGCCTCGACCGCGGTCAGGAGCGTCTCGCGGTCGATGCCGCGTTCGCGCTGCAGTTCACTGATCGCCCCGAGCAGGTCCATATTGTCGCCCGGCACGCAAGTTCCCCCTTGATACGCTCCCCGCGGCTCCAAAGCCGCGGACCACCCTCGCCATACGACCGCCCGCCCGTCGCGGCTGCCCCTCAGCGCGGGGCTCGACGCACCCGGCGCGGCGCCCGCGCCCCGCCGTCCGGCGGAGGGGCATCCTCCAGGCGCAGGCGGGCCCAGGCCACCTGATCCAGGGGTACGACCACCCTCTCGGCTTCCGCATCCCCGAACGCCACCACCGCGGCGCCGCCCTGCACGCCGAGCAGGCGGCCGGCCCATTCCCGGCGCCCGTCCACCTCGCCCTTGGCGGCCAGGAGCACCGCGCGCCCCGCGAATAGGCGGAAGTCACGTTCCGTCCGCAGCGGACGCTCCTGCCCCGGCGAGCTCACCTCGAGCACGTAGCTGTGGGGCACGGGGTCCGCGGCGTCCAGCAGGGGGTCGAGGGCCCGATGAAACCCCTCGCAATCGTCGAGCATCACGCCGCCCGGCTTGTCGAGGACGCAGCGCACGACCGTACGCCCCGGAGCGCCCGCGACTTCCACATCGACCAGGGTCAGCCCCCGCTCCGCCGCCAGCGGCTCAGCGAGGGCGAAGACCGCCTCCCGCACACCCAAGAGACCCGCCTCCCGCGCAGGCCGCAACACCGAACGCGGCACATCAGCGAAAAGAGTGGGTGCAGCACCCACTCCCACGACGAACGTCGACGTACCCGACACTCATGCGATCTGTAGTATATCAGCGCGAGAGCACGCCTGGCAACACACAGACAGCGGTCCAGTCTGGAACGGCCGAGTCCACGGGACACCCCTCACCCCGCCCGCGGACTCCGCCTCAGGTTCGGGGGAGCGCCGCGCACTCGCGCAGGAAGGCGGCGGTGGCCGCGATGCCCGCCTGCAGGTTGGGCAGATGGAACTTCTCGTTGGGCGCGTGCAGGCGGTCGTCGGGCAGACCGAACCCCGTCATCACCGTGGGCACGCGGAGTCGGTGCGCGAGCAGGCTCAGCGCCGGCAGGCTTACGCCCGAGCGGATGACGACCGGCTCTCGGCCGAAGGCGGCGGCCAGCGCGCGCTTGCCGGCCTCCAGCACGGGATGCCCGAGCGGCAGCTGTACCGGGGGCGCGGTTTCGAGAACCCGCACCACGAAGGTGATGCCCTCCGGTCGCAGGAAGTTGATCCGCTCCTCGAAGGCGCGCACAACGACTTCGGGGTCCTGGTCGGGGACCAGTCGCATGCTGACCTTCGCCGTCGCTTGCGCGGGGATGACAGTCTTGCTCCCCGGGGCGACAAAGCCGCCCGCGATCCCGTGCACTTCGAAGGTCGGGCGCGCCCACAGGCGCTCCAGCACCGTGAAGCCGTGCTCCCCCGGCAGGGCCGGCGCCTGTACATCCTCGCGCTGATAGGCGGCCTCGTCGAACGGCAGTGCCGCCCAGCCGGCGAGTTCCTCGGCCGAGGGACGCCGCACCCGCTCGTAGAATCCGGGGAGGGTCACGGCCCCGTTCCACGGTTTGCAGGCCGCCAGCACATGGCAGAGCGCGAGGAGGGGGTTGGGCGCCACCCCCCCGTACATGCCGGAGTGCAGATCCGCTCGGGCGCCCTGGGCCTCCAACTCCAGGTAGACGATTCCGCGGGTCGCGGTATACAGGGCCGGTATGCCGGGGGCGAACAGGCCCGCGTCGGCGACCCATGCGGCGTCGGCGCGCAGTCGCTCCGGCTCTGCGGCCGCGAAGTCGCTGAGCACCCGCCCCCCGCATTCCTCCTCGCCTTCGACCACGACCCGCAGGTTGACGGGTAGCCGCCCCTCCGCGGCGATCCACGACGCGGCGGCGCAGAGGGAGGCCCAGCACTGCCCTTTGTCGTCGTTGGCGCCGCGGGCGAAGACGTCCTCGCCCCGCACGGCCGGCTGGAACGGGGGTGTCGTCCATTCCGCGAGCGGCTCGGCAGGCTGCACGTCGTAGTGCCCGTACAGGAGGACGGTGGGCAGCGCGGGGTCCTCTTCCCTCGCCGCGACGACCAGCGGGTGGCCGCCGGCGGCCGGCACGACCACCTCCGCCGGGACCCCGAACGCCGTGAGCCGCTCGGCGAGCCACCGCGCGGCGGCGTCGCAGTCGGCGGCGTGCTCGGGCTGCGTGCTGACGCTCGGGATGCGCAGCCACGCCAGCAAATCGGCGACGAACGACGCGTGGTGGCGCCGCGCGTGTTCCATCGCGGCCTCTGCCCCGGCCCCCGGCGCGCGGCGGGTAGGCGCGGCGCCTCCGTCGCCTGTTGCTCGATGCCCGGTCGACGTGGACAACTCCATCCCCCTTCTGGCGTCCGGCGGCACACTCCGCCGCCCCCGCGGGTCCCGGCGGACCGCACCGCCGGCTTCGGTCGCGCGCGATGGATGCGGGCCTAGCCCTCCACGGGCGCCAGTAGGCGTTCGGCGGTCTCGCGCTCCGGGGCTCCCTCCCAGTCGCCGAGGACGGTGCAGGCCAGCGCCCCGCAAATCGCGCCCAGCCGGCCGCAGTCCGGCGCCGCGCGGCCGTCCAGCCTCCCTGCGATGCACCCCGCCGCGAATGCATCGCCGGCACCCGTGGGCTCGATGGCCGGTACGGCGTGTGCCGCGATCTCGGCACGGTCCGGCCCGTCCCAAATCAGGGCCCCGAGCGCCCCCAACTTGACCGCGCCGAAGGGGATGCCCTCTTCCAGCGCGGCCCGGGCGATCCCTGCGGCATCCTCGGTCCCGTAGAGGACGCGGCCCTCGGCCGCACCCAACAGCAGGACGTCGGACCGGCAGGCGAGTTCCCGCAGCACCGGCCGAGCCTCCTCCATCGGCCAGAGGCGCTCCCGGTAGTTCGGGTCGAACGAGACGCGCAATCCATGCCGCCGCGCGAACTCCAGCGCCCGGCGCACCGCCCGGCGCGGGGCGGGCCCGAGCGCGGGAGTGATTCCGGTCAGGTGCAGCCAGCGGGCGCCGCGAAAGGCCTCCTCCGCAACGTCGTCGGCGTCCAGGTGGCTCGCCGCGGACCCGGCGCGATAGTAGAACGCGCGGCTGTCCGCGCCGACGCGCCGCTCCTTGAACATGATGCCCGTCGGGGCGGAGGGGTCGACCACCGCGCGTCCGACGTCCACGCCTTCGCCCCTGAGGGTGGACAGCACGTGGCGACCGAACTCGTCCTCGCCGACGCGACTGATCCAGGACACGGAGTGCCCGAGGCGCCGCACGCCGATGGCCACGTTCGATTCCGCCCCGGCCACCGCGCGGGTGAAGCGGTCGGCATGGCGCAGCGGACCGGCGCCTTCGGGGATGAAGACGACCATGCTCTCTCCCAGGGTCACGACCTCGCTGGGGTCGGCGGACAAGGACGGGTCCCCCCTATGGTAGCGGGCGCGTTCGCTGCTTCGGGCGGCTCCCCTGCTTCCGGTGGGACAGCGCCCGGCTCCCCCGCACCGGGCGCCGCCTCGCCGGCGCAAGGACCCCGGCGCCGGCCCGTCGAAGCGCCCAGGCGGGCCTGGTGCACGCGACGAGGGCCGGGGGGGCGAAGTGATGTCCGGCGAACGGCTTGGTCCGGACTTGACGATTCCCGAAGTGGACGCACGGGCGGCCCTGCTGCGGGTCGAGGCCGTGATGCGTGGCATCTCGTCCGCGGTGGTGGCGGTATCCGGGGGGGTGGACTCGGCGGTCGTGCTGGCCCTGGCGGCGCGCGTCGTCCCGGTGGTCGTCGCCGCGACCGGCACATCGGTGGCCTACGCCCAGGAGGACCTGCGCGCCGCCGCCGATGTAGCGGCGCGCCTCGGGGTCGAGCACGTCGCGGTCGACACGCGCGAGACGACCGATCCGCGCTACGCCGTCAATTCCCCGTCACGCTGCTTCCACTGTAAAGGCGAACTGTACGGCAAGCTGGGGGAACTCGCCGCGGCGCGCGGCCTGGAGGCGATTCTCGACGGCACGCACGCCGGAGACGCCGGAGACTTCCGCCCGGGCATCCGCGCCGCCCTCGATCGGGGGGTCCGCAGCCCTCTGCGAGAAGCCGGCTTGACCAAGCCGGAGATCCGTGCCGTGGCCCGCCATCTGGCGCTGCCGGTGTGGGACCGGCCGGCGAGCCCCTGCCTGGCATCCCGGTTTCCGTACGGCGAGACCATCACGGCGGAGAAGTTGGGTATGGTGGACCGTGCCGAAGGCTTCCTGCGCGGCATGGGCTTCCGGGATCTGCGCGTGCGGCACCACGCCGCGGTCGCCCGCATCGAGGTGCCGCCGGCCGACATGCCTCGGCTGCTGGCCGCCGCAACCGAGGTCGTCGGCGCCCTGAAGGCGCTCGGGTACACCTACGTCGCCATGGACCTGCAGGGCTTCCGCTCCGGCTCCCTGAACGAAGTCCTGGCGGCCGTCGCCAGACCCGCCGATCCCCACCCCTGAGAGAGGCCCCGCGACCCGTCAGGCCGGGGGCGCCGCGGCGGCTCCCCACGCGGCCAGGGCGGCCGCCATGACGGTCTTCAGCGGCACGCCGGAGGCGACGGCCGCCGCCCGGCAGTCCTCGTACTCCGGCGCCGCGTTGGCCACCGCCCCGTCCAGGTGGGCGACCTTCACCTGCACTTCACCATAGGCCGTCCGCACACGCACGACCGTTCGGGGCAGGCTCCAGCGCCGGACATCCCGCACCCGCAGCCCCAAGGCCGAGGACTCCGCGAAGAGGCAGCGAGCCGCGGCGTCGAGGTCGGCCGGGCGGACCAGGGCCCACAGCCGCACACCGGGTCGCTGCTTCTTCATCCAGAGCGGCGAGGTGACCACGTCCAGGGCACCGGCTGCAAACAGCCGCTCATACAGGTAGCCGACCTGCTCTGGCGTCTGGTCGTCGAGATTCGTCTCCAACTCGACGAGGGTGTCCACGGTGGGACCGGCCGGCACCGGCGCTCCCCGGCCCGTCCCGCCGGCGGGGGCCTCGCCCCACACGAAGCGGCAGGCGTTGGGATGCCCCGGAAAGTCCCGGCTCCCTGCCCCCCACCCGGAACCGCGAAGCCGAAGGGCGGGCCAGCCCCCCGCCGGCTCCGCCAGCGCCGCGACGATGGCCGCCCCGGTCGGGGTCACAAGTTCCGCGGCAACCGGGCCCGGGATCCAGTCGAAGTCCCGGAGGAGTAGGGCCACGGCCGGCGCGGGCACCGGCAGCCGCCCGTGCGCCGCCTGGATGGTCCCGCCCCCGGCGGGCAGCGCGGAGACGGTGAGCATCCCGACGGCCAGGTCCTCCAGGGCCGCGGCGACGCCGACCACGTCCCCGAGGGCGTCCTGGCCGCCCACCTCATGGAAGTGCACGTCGTCAGGGGACCGGCCGTGGATCCGCCCCTCGGCCTCCGCCAACCGCGCAAAGATCGCCAACGCTCGGTCTCGGACCCCGGCGGGCAGCGGCGCGGCCTGGAGTTGGGCGCGGATTTCGCGGAAGCCCCGATGCACGTGGCCGGGCCCGTGGCGGTGTTCCCCGCCCTGCGCCCCGGGCCCCCCGTGGGGGTTAGGGTGGTCGTGACCGTGGCCGCCGCCGTGGTCGTGACCGTGGCCGCCGCCGAGGTCGTGGTCATGCGCGTGGTGGTCGGGCGCCGCGGCCCCGCCCTGCGGCGCCCGCTCGGCCGCGGCACGGCCGCCGGCCGCACCGGTGCCGGGCTCCGGCGCGGCGTGGTGCGGCCCCTGCCCCGTGGGGGGTGGAGACGCGGCATCGGAGTCATCTCCATCCCAGCGGATGCGGACATGCGCGCAATCCAGCCCGCAGCGCAGGGCGCGGCCCGGTTCCGCGCGCAGTCCGGGAACCCCGACCGCCGCCAGCGCCGCGTTCACCGCCTCGATCCCCGCCCCGGCGTCGAGCAGGGCGCCGAGCGCCATGTCCCCACTGATGCCGAAACCCGCGTCGAAATGGCCGATCCGCCAGCCGGACGGGTTCAATACCAACCGTTCCGCTCCTCAGTGACGGTGTCTTGCCTCCGGCCCGCAACCGTTCCTAGCGACACAGTCAAACGCAGGAATCGACCCACATTCAGGGGACAGAAGGGATCCTCCGCGGGCAGACATGGGGGGCGAGGCGTAGATGTCTGCCGCGCCATCCACCGAGCCCGCCGCCATGGCGTATCCACTGTCTGCCGCATTGCGTCCGTTCTGCCTGTCGCCGACCACATACCTCAGCGCCAGCACGCGTTCCAGGCCGCAGGACACCCACTCCGCCGGCACGCCCAACTCGGGCGTGAACCCGGGCGTGGTCTCGGGGCCGGCCGCGGCCACCGGCGACAGGATTTCACGCACTATCGGCAGCCCCGGCGCGGTGCGGCTTTCCCGGACCCCGTCCCTCGGCTCCGCCGCTCCGGCCCCCCGGGTCACCCTCCGCGCGCCGTCGGCGCGCTGCGCGCCTGGATGCGGTGCGCCAGCACCCCGGCGCCGAATCCGTTGTCGATGTTGACCACCGCGAGGCCCGGGGAGCAACTGGCGAGCATGGTCGTCAGGGCCGCCCGGCCGCCTTCGGACACCCCGTACCCGACCGACGTGGGCACGCCAATCACGGGCCGGTCGGTGAGACCGGCCGCCACGCCCGGCAGAGCGCCCTCCATCCCGGCCACGGCGATGACGACGTCCGCCGCGCGCAGGTCGGGCACAATCGCCAGCAGGCGATGCAGCCCGGCCACACCGACATCGGTGAGGCGCCGTACCGGACTGCCGCAGAACGCCACCGTCTCGGCCGCCTCCTCCGCGACGGGCAGATCGGTCGTCCCCGCTGCAACGACCAGCACCTGTCCCCCGCTCGGGACCGCGCCGCGGTCGTCGACGACCACCGTGTGGCCCCGCCGGTTCCAGTTCAGGTCCGGCCGCCAGGCGCGTAGCGCGGCGACGGCGGCCTCGTCCGCACGCGTCACCAGCACCCGGCCGTGCACGGCGTGCAAACGGCGCGCGATGGCCACGATGTCCTCGGGTAGCTTGCCCTGGCCGAAGACGGTCTCGGGAACGCCCGTGCGGACCTCGCGCAACGTGTCCAGCCGCGCAAAGCCGAGATCGGCCACCGGAAAGTCGCTCTGGAGCCGCCGGAGCGCGTCCGCCACGCTCAATTCGCCGGCGGCGACGGCATGAAGCATCCCCTCCAGCCCCTCCGCCTGCGTCGCCCCCTCTTTCCGAACTCGCCGGTGGCGGATCCGGTCCGCCCTACGGCCGCGCCATGGCGTAGGGCGTCCCCGTTCGCCGCGGGCGCGGATCCACCTCCGTCACGACCGATGTCCCGAGCGACGTAGGACTTTGCCCCGGGGGCTTGGAACAATTCGTCATTGCGCGCGTGCACCGTACGCCGGGCTCGATCGACGCGACGGCCGAGGGCGGCGGGCTTCCGCGCGGGAGGCGGCCTCCCCGGAGTCCCTCCCGTTCGATCCCCCGCAGGGAGGAGATCCGAATACCGTCCGACCGGCCGTGGCGGCGATGGCTTGATTCCGGCGACGGCTTCCTCATCGGTGCCCTCGTGGCGGGCGTCGTGGCCTTCCCGGACCGCGCCGGACAGGCAGACGGCGCCGGCGGGCGGGCGGCCGGATCCAGCCGGGGCGGACACCGGCCCGACGCCGGGGCACCCGCGGCCGCGGGCGGTGAGCCGGCGGCCGCCGCCCAGGCCGCCCGGGGGCCGGCCGCCGACCATGCCCCTCCCGGCGTCTCCGGGGCACCGTCCGTGGCGGAGGCCGTCCCCCCCCCAGCGCGGTCCGCGGAGGAGGAAGCGGCCGGACGGACGGCCGGCTCCGCGCCGGTACAGCCCGATCCCGGGGGCACGGCGCACCCGAAAACGTCGCCGACGCGCCCACCGAGGGAGGAAGCCGGCCGCGAGACGCCGCCCGCCACCCCCCGGGGCGACGCGTCTCCGGGATGGTCGCCCCAAGGGGAGGCACCAGCGGGCGGGAGCCGCCGGCGCGCGGTCCTGGGCACGCGCCGGGCGCTATCGGACGGGCCGGCGCCGGGCAGATCCGCGGAGGAGGCGGCGGACGCTCGACGCAGGGCCGTCGCCGGCATCGTCGACCAGGACGGGGAGATCCTCGCGGGGTCGGGCTTCACCGTCGCCCGCCGCATGACGGGGGTGTACACGGTGGGGTTCCCGCCCGGGGTGTGGCGGGCGGGCCACCCCCCGGTGCCCGTGGCCACCGCGTATATCCAGAACGCGCTGGTGGCCGTCGGCCACATCTCCGCGGACGCGCGCGGCTCGGCATGCTTCAGCGTCCTCTGCAACGACGCCGCCGGATACCCGCTCGATTGTGCATTCAGTTTCATCGTCGTGCTGCCGTAGGACAGGCATCGGGGCGGCGCTGCGGCGCCGGTCCGCGGGCGGCCCGGGGAACCCCGGGTGTGCGGGAGCAGAGGCGGTGGGGCCCGGGATGGTGTTAGGGCCCCGCCATGCACGCGGGGGAGCTGCCGACCGGACCTGGGGAGGCATGGGCCGGGTGCCGGGCGGGCGCGGCGGAGGCGGCCGCGGCACATGGCGGCCCTCGGGACCCTCCCTGCTGTCCCGCGGGATGGAAACGTGGCCCACGCACCGAGTCCGTCGCGGCCGTCCATTCTGAGTTGCCGCGGTGCTAGACTGGTGTCATGGGAGACCGCCTCTGGAACAGCCCCGACGTGCGTACGTTCATGGTGGGGCGAACCGTCTCCGAACTCGGATCTCGCGTCACGCGCGAAGGCCTCCCGATCGTCGCCATCCTGGCCGTGGGCGCCAAGGCGCCGGAACTCGGCCTACTCGCGGCGCTCTCCTCCCTGGCCGCCGTGGGGGCGGCCCCCTGGGCCGGCGTCGTCGTGGACCGGAGGCGCCGACGGCCGATGATGATCGCGACCGACCTGCTCCGCGCCTTGGCCCTGCTGACCGTGCCGGCGGCCGCCCTGCTCCACCGGCTGACGTTCCTGCAGATCGCCGTGGTCACCGCATTCGTCGGGGGCGCGACCGTGCTGTTCGACGTAGCCGACCAGGCCTGGCTGCCGCAGTTCGTATCGCGCCGGCGGCTCCGCGAGGGCAATGCGCTGGTGGCGGGCGCGTCCGCCGTGGGTGAGACGGGCGGGCCGGCCCTGATGGGGCTGCTCATTCAATGGGTGGGCGGACCCATGGCCATCCTCTTCGATGCCGCGTCCTACGTGGTGTCGGCGATATCCCTACTGCTCATCCGTCGCCCGGAACCGCGTCCGCAGCCCGACGGCGAGGACAACACTGCCGTACGCCAGGCGATCGCCGGCTTCCGTATGGTCCTGTCGCACCCGATTCTGCGTCCACTCGCCCTGACCGTGGCGACCCGGAGCCTCTTCAGCGGCTTCTTCGGCGCCCTGTACGAAATCTACGCCCTGCAGACGCTCCACCTGACGCCCTTGGAGTTGGGCCTGCTCATCACCTTCGGCGGGGTCGGGGCGCTCGCGGGCAGCGTGGCGGCACCGTGGGCCGCCCGGCGCTTCGGGACCGGGCGCGTGCTTCTTCCCACGCTGTTGTTCGCCGGAGTGTTGGCACTGCTGGTGCCGCTGGCCCATGGCCCCCTGCCGCTCGCCTTCGGGGCGCTGTTTCTGGCCCAGTTATGCGGGGACGCGGTCGGCACCGTATTCAGGGTCAACGAAGCCGTCGTCCGGCAATCGGTCACGCCCGACGGCTGGCTCGGCCGCGTCACCGGTTCCGGCCGTTGGCTGGCCGGAACCCTATCGGCGCTGGGGGCGATTGTGGCCGGTGCGCTGGCCGGTGCAGTCGGTCTGCGCACCGCCCTCCTGGTGGCAGCGATCGGTGACGTCCTGGCGCCTGCCTGGCTCCTCTTCTCCCGGATCCGGACGCTGTCCGAACCGGGGCTGGCGCCGGAGGCGGACTTCTCCGGTCCCCATCGCGTCTCGGGTGCCGTCGGCCGCTGAGCGGCGACCGCGCCACCCGACCCCCGTTTCAAACACCGCCGCGGCCCGCGCGCGGCCGGGAGGCGGTTCTGGACGGCCGCCACAGGCCGCCCCGCAGCGGATACCGTCGGGCCGTCGGGCCGTCACTCTCTACGTCTCCCCGCGGCGAGGGCCGGGCCCCAGCCTGGCCGCCCAACGCGCGGCGGAGTAGCGGGCGCGCGCCGCAGGCATGGACCGGGCATGGGCGTCCGGCGCCCCAACGGAGCAGCGCGCCGCGTCGAGGCGGCCCCGAGCCCTCACCTCGCCGCGGATGTGCGGGCGGGCTGCGCCAGCGGGGTCGGGCCGGGTTTCGCCGCTGAAGCGGCCGTGCCGGGGACCGCAGCGGTGGACGAGCCGTCGGCCGGAGGGGTGGGCGCCCTCGCCTGGCGCGCCGCCGTAGAGGACCCCGTCGGCGTCTTCGCCGTCCCGGCGGCCGAAGACCCCGGCGGCGCGGGCGCCGCCGGCTCCGGGTAGCTCAGCGGCGGCGCGGGCGGGATCTGCCGCGCGGCGTCATCCACGATGGCGACCAGTTGGCTCGGGGTCTCCCCCGCCCAGACCCGGATGCGTTCCAGTCGGTACATGCCCTCGACCGCCGGGTCGGCGGGGCCGAAGACGGTGCCGATCGCCCCCACGAAGCCGGCGGCACGCACCGCCGCCTCCGCCGCCGGGTCATAGTGCCCCACCGGATAGCAGAAGAATCGCACCGGGACGTCGAAGCGCGCCTGCAGGGCGCTTCGGGAGCTGTAGACCTCCCAGTGGACGACCGCAGGGGATGCCGTCGTGAGGTCCACCTCCGGCTGGCTGACGGCGTGGTCCGCCAATTCCCAGCCCGCGGCGAGCATGGTGTGGATCTGCGCGGCGGTGAAGCCGCCTGGGAAGTCGATGCGCTGCACCTGCTGGCAGAGCACCGCGGGCCAGGCCATCGAGCGGAGCACCGGCAGGGCGTTCTGGTACACGCTGACGTACCCGTCGTCGAAACTCACGACGACCGGATGCGCGGGCGCGGCCGCCTTGCCCTGCCAAATCGCGTACGCCTGGCCGAGCGTGACCGCCTGGTAGCCCGCAGCGCTCAGGGCCCGCATCTGGGCGGCGAAGAGGCTGGGATCCACGTATAGCCCCTGCAAAGGCGCGTCGGTCCCCGGCCGGGCGATGACATGGTACATCAGTACCGGGATACGCAGGCCCGGATCGGGTACCGGCACCGGCGGCGGCGCCGCCGCCACCTTGGTCGCGACGGCAGGCGCGGCGCGCGCACCGCGCGCCCCAGGGGCCGTTCCGCTCGGCGCGGCCGCCCGGGCGGGCGGGGTTGCGGTGTTCGGCGCGATCGCGCCGGAGGGTGGGGCCGTCCCGCCACCGACGGCGGTCGCCGGCCCCACGACGCCGGCGGCGGCGGAGATCAGACCGAGACCGCAGGCGCAGGCCAAGACGGCGGTGCGCAGCAGCCCCTTCCTCGCCGCACCCGTCCCGGCGCGCCGCATCCCGATATCCCCCACCCCCTCCGCCCGCAACGGCGGAGAGACGTTTGGCACCGATCGGATCGGAGGAGGCGACGGTTCCAGCCCGGCGCGGGCGGCACGGATGGCCCACACCCCCGCAGGGCGCACCGGACGGCGGTCGGGGCAGCCCGCGCCGCCCGGCCGGCACGCACTCGGCGTGCCACGGATTTACTCGTCTTTCAGTATAACGCAATACCGCTTAGATAGGGCGCCACTGCGGTCTCCGGCGGCGCGGTGGAAGGTCGCCATCATCGGCCCAAAGGCGTTGCCGCTGAACCCCTCGAGCCCCCCCCTGGCGCCAACCGCCGCCTGTCGCGGCGGCCGCTCGGCAACGCCAAAGTAAGCGGCATTGCAGTATAACGGCTATCGGCCCTTCTCTGGCGCGCGAATCCAGACACACGCCCGACCACAGCGAAAGCCCTGAGCCGTACCGCCCCAGGGCTTTCGCTTACTCTCTCACGTGGTGCCGGGGGCGGGATTCGAACCCGCACGTCTTGCGACACTCGATTTTGAGTCGAGCGCGTCTGCCGTTCCGCCACCCCGGCACGAATCGGCCCCGCACGCGCGAGCCTTTAGACCCGCATCCTACCACGGCCCGAGCCGGTGGACAATGCGCGCACCCGGCCGGGTGCCGCATCCGAGGGCCCAGCGGCGCCCCGTCCCCTACCGAGGCCCGCCGCCACGCCGCTGCGGGAAGTGGGCTGCGTGTGCACGCCCGCCGCGGCCGTCTCCTCTGGATCGTTCAGCATCCGAGGGCCCAGCGGCGCCCCGTCCCCTACCGAGGCCCGCCGCCACGCCGCTGCGGGAAGATGGGCTGCGTGTGCACGCCCGCCGCGGCCGTCTCCTCTGGATCGTTCAGTTGCCGCCCGGGAAGATGCGCCGCCCGATCCATCGCCCCATCATCTCCCGTCCCGCCGGCCGGAGCCGCCACCGCGGGATCCGGCCGCCGTCCCGGTCGCCCGTCCCTGCCCTGGCCCTTGGCCCGCTGCTTCGCAGGCATGGAATCACCTCGCGCCGTAGCATGCCCGGCAGAGGCCGGGAGAGCGGGCCGAATGCCGCCCGGCCGACCCTGCGTTCCTTTTTGCCGAGTGATGGCGCGACCGTGGGCCCGGGTGCGGTCGCGCCATCTCGATCGGCGGTTGGGTGCCGGCCCCCGGAAGAGCGCGGCCGGCAGTCCGGTGCGCCGGCCCGCTATAACTGCTTGCCGGCGGTGGTGGCGGACTGGAACGCCGCGATGGTGGACAACACGCGCGCGTAGGTGCTCAAGTAGAAGGCCTCGCGCCGGCTGGGGGATTGCTGGGCGAACGCGGTGCCCAGGTGGGTCTGGGGATAGGTGAACAGGGTGGCCACGGCGCTGATTGCGGGATTGGCGTCCGGCGACGGCTGCTGCTCCAAGAGTTCGAATCCGAGGCGGCCGTCGGCGCGTACGCCGAACCACACCTCGGCCTTCGGTAGGAGCGGCAACGCCCCCCGCTTGTAGCTGACGCCGCCCTGGTAGACCGTGTAGCCCGTGCCCTGGTTGCTCACGACGCCGACCGGACGCAGGTGACTCTGAAACGGATTGGCGAACGGGACACAGGTGCCCTGGAGCCAGGAGTCCCCGGCACCCAGTTGCGCGTTGTAGACCTGCAGCAGAGGCCGGATGCCCAGGTACTGCTTCTGGGTGGGGAAGGCGCCGGTGAGGCGGCTGAGGTCCACCTCCAGCCCCTCGCGGATGCTCTGCACCGACTGCGGGGTGAGTCCGGCACCGGGCGCGAAGGTCACCGTGCTCGGCACCGTCACCACATGGTCGTTCTGAAGCCACGAGTCCACCATGAAGAGTTTATCCAGGCCCTCGCCACGTACAAGGACGTCCTCTTCACAGGCACCCCCGCGGATCGTCTGAGTGATCGCCCGGGATACGCGCATCCCAGGCGATCCTTCATATCGTGTAACGAGCACCGCGTCGACGACCACCGCCACGAGCAACGGCAGCAGCCACCATGCGGGTGTCCTCACACCGACCCGTCGCCGCCCTCCCCCGGGGAGGATTCCACCGCGTGCGCCCGCTCATCGGAAGCCAGGGGGCGCGTCGAGGCGGCCCCGGTCCGCAAATCGCCCGGATTCAGGCGGGGCAGTGCGGCCACACTGGCCGGCGCCAGTTCGAAGTTCTCCTCGACCGGTTCTTGGGCCCCGATCCGGTGGGCGATCTCCTCGACCTCGTCGCCACTGAGTTCGTCGCGGTTGATCAACGCCTCGGCGATGCCGTGGACGAATTCCTGGTGCTCCTCCAGCAGCCGCTTCACGCTGTCCATCGACTGGTCGAGCAGGCGCTCGATCATGCGCTTCATCTGCGGGTCTGGCGCGGCCTGCCCAACGCCCTGAAAGGCCAACTGCGAGTATAGACTCCCTTCCATACCCCAGGCGCCGACGATAGCCCCCGCCATCTGCGTCGCCCGGCGCAAGTCGTCCAGCACGCCCGTCAGTTTCATGTCGAGGAAGATCTCCTCGGCCGCGCGGGAGGCCAGCATCGTCTTCAGTTCCGCCCGCAGCTCCTGCTCCGAGGCCGTGTACCGCTCCTCGATCGGCTTCCAGGCCGCGAAGCCCAGCGCGTCGCCGTGACGGATGATCGTGACCTTCACCAGACGGTCCTTCTTGGAGGACAGCAGGTACCGGGCGACCGCGTGGCCGGCCTCGTGGTAGGCCAGGCGCCGCCGGTCCTCCTGGGACATCGCCTTGATGGGTTGGCGCAGGCCCCACTCCCACATCTCGCGCGCCTCCGTGAAGTCCCGGTAGCCGACCTCCTCGCGGTCCTCGAAGTGCGCCACCACGACGGCTTGATTGATGATGTGCTTGATCATGACCGGCGTGAACCCGATCGTCTCGGCCGCCGCACGTTCGAAGGGGAACGGCTCGGTGTGCTTGACCTTGGCCAGGTAGTAGCGGATCAGGTCGAGGCGCCCGTCCATGTCCGGGGCGTCCACCGTGATTTTGTGGTCGAACCGACCCGGCCGGATGAGGGCGGGGTCCAGGACCTCGGGCAGGTTGGTCGCGCCCATCGTAAAGACGTTGGGACGCTCCGCCCGCCCACGCTTCAGCCCCATCTGCCGGAGCAGACGGGAAAACCAGTTCGCGTCGACGCTCGGCGGGTCGAGTTCCAGCAGGAGCTGATTCAACATGCCGGAACTGCCGCCGAAGAGGCCCATGCCCCCACCGCCGCCGGACATGCGCGACATGCCGATGGCGTCGATCTCATCGATGAAGATGATGCAGGCGCCATACTCCTTGGCCATCTTGCGGGCCTTGCGGTACAGCCCCATGATCATCAGGTTGCCGACACCGAAGAACATGTTCTGGAACGACGGCGCCGAGGCGTAACAGAACGGGACCTCGGCCTCGCCGGCGATGGCCTGCGCGAGGTAGGACTTGCCGGTTCCGGGGGGGCCGACCAGCATCAGGCCGCGCGGCACCTCGCCGCCCATGTCCTTGAAGCGCTTGACCCCGCGCAGCAGCGTGACCGTGCGCTCGGCGAACTCCAGGACCGAGCGGTTGCCCCGGTAGTCCGCAAAGGTCAGGCCGACCTCTTCGGGCGTCAGCCAATAGACGCGGGCGCGTCCCATGAACCAGAAGATGGCCACGAACTGGATGACGGCGAGGAACATGAAGAAGACGACCTGCAGCACGGTCGAGGCGATGCTGCCGAACAACGGCCCGCCGTAGCCGTAGGTCGGCACGAACCACGTGAAGTACACCGCCACCAAAATGGCGATCACGGCGAGCAGGACGGAATATTTGCGGATCAATCGGGAGAGCCAGCGGCTGAACAACTGCGCCCACCCCAAACTAGCAGCCGGAGGGCGGGCCACCGGCGACCGGCGGTCGCGCCGTCGAGGCGATCGGGCGGAGCCCGACCGAGCCCGGCTCTGACTTGCCGCCACGGCCCCTACCGCGCTTGACGTCCATTATACCAGCGCGCCGAATGTCGGAAACCCCGAAGAATCCCCGGCGCGACGGGTTCAGGCGGCAGGCGGCACCGCGCGCCCGGCTCCAGGCGGCTCACCGCCGTACGCCTGCGCGGGTGTCCCGTATACGTCCGCCCGGTGGAGAATTCTTAACATTGCCGGGCGGACGCCGGGCGGGTCCCGGACCGGGCGACCCGCAGCCGCGGCGCCCTAGCGCCGTCGCCCGGTCACGCCTCCAGCGGAAAGAGGTCCACCGGCGGGTCGGCGGCGGCGTCCGCCGATCCGTCCTGCTCCGGCTGGGCGAGCTTCGCCAGCCCGCGCACGAGGCAGCGGCCGGCCTCGTCCGGGAGGTGGACGGCGAGCGCGAGATCGGACTCCAGGCGCCCGCGGAGGCCCGGCAGGAGACCGCCGTTGCCCACAAGGAGGATGCCGCGGTTCTGAACGTCCATCCGGAGCGCGGGCGGGCAGCGCGTAAAGATGCCCGAGATGTGCTCGACGAGGGCGCGGGTGCTCTCCTCCATGGCCTCGGCGGCGAAGGCGGCCGGGAGGTCCAGCACGCGGAGCCGCCCCGTCGGCCGGTCCTGGACGGGCAGCCGGCCGTCGCCGCCCGTGCGCTTCCACTCCTCGACGACGACCCTGGGCACCCGCACGCGGTGCTCGTCCTCGATGGCGATGCGCAGGGCGCTCGTCCAGTTGTGGCCCCCGGCCGACCAGTGGTCGTGCACGACCGGCCGGCCGAAGGAGAGGATCGTGACCTCGGTGCGCTGCGCGCCGATGTCCACGACCATCATGCCCGGCACCCCGGCCGGCTGCAGGCCGGCCCCGACGCACTGGGCCACGGAGCCCTCGACGAAGTGGTAGTCCCGCACCGGGAGATCCTTGAGGAAGCCGCTCAGGACCGTCCGCTCCATGGGCGTCATCCCGACGGGCGCGGCGAGTTGGAGGCGGGGCTTCCAGAGGCGCGTCCGCTGGAGTTGGCGCAGGAGCAGACGGATCAGCAGCCGGGCGGCGTGCGGATGGCTGAGGTGGCCCACCTCGACGGGCAGCACGGCGCGCCAGGTCTCGGGCAGGCGTTCCTCCATGTGAAGGGCGCGCTTGCCGATGGCGGCCACCTGGTTGCGCGCGTCCAGCACGGCCCGCGCGGGGATCTCCATCAGGGACCGCGTCCCCGCGTAGGCCAAGCGGAAGGCGTCGGTTCCGAGGTCCAGCGCCACGGTAGCGGGGCGCCAGAAGCGCCCCCACGCCGAAGGCAGATAGCGCACCGGGGTCGCCACCGCTCCGCCTCCCTGTCGGGCCGCGCGTCGGAAGTCCGATGTGTCGCGGTACCCGCCCGACCTATGATGAAAGGCGTCGGAACACGCCGACAAGGGAAATTCGATCCATTGATGGGTGTATCAGGTGCTCCGGTGGGACGCGCCAGGGCCCGGCGCCCCCACCGGACGCCGGGCCCCGGTGACGTGCGGAGACGCGGCGCCCGCCCCCGCCGGGCACGCAGACCGAGGCCCGGCGGGTGGGGCGCCGTTGGGACGGACGCCCCCCGGCCCGGGCTCAGGCCCGCGCGTCGCCGGCCCCGACCGCGGCGTGCGTGTCGATCGAACGGATGCGCCCGTCCCACATGCGCACGATGGCGTCGGCTTCGGCCGTCACGGTCTCGTCGTGGCTCACCACCGCGAGGAGCGCGCCGTGCGCCCGGCGGTACTCGTGGAGCAGCCCCATCAGTCCGTCGGCGCTGTGGCGGTCGAGGGCAGCCGTGGGCTCGTCGGCGAACAGGATGCGCGGCTCGTTCATCAGGGCGCGGGCGGCGGAGACCCGCTGCCGCTGGCCCCCGGAGAGTTCGTGCGGGAGCCGCCCGCAGCAGGCACCGAGGCCGAGGCGCCCGAGGAGCAACTCCGCCTGGCGCCGGGCGGCGCGGTCGCGACGCAGGGCGCCGACCACCACGTTCTCGGCCGCGGTCAGGAAGTGCACGAGGAACGGCTGCTGGAAGACGAAGCCGAATTGGCGCCGGCGCAGGGCGCAACACTCGGCGGCGGACAGGCGGCCGAGGTCGCATCCGAGCGCGACGACCCGCCCGGCACTCGGCCGCTTCAGCCCCGCCAGCACGTAGAGCAGTGAGCTTTTTCCACTCCCCGACGGGCCGGCGATGCCCACGAACCCGGGGGCGCGCAGGCCCAGCCGGACATCGCGGAGGGCGTGGCAGACCCCGGATCCCTCCCGGTACGCGAGACCGACGTCAAGGGCCAACACCTCGACCGGGCCGACGGGGGGAACCGCGACAGACGGCGCCCCGCGCCCGGCGGACCGGCGCAGCGGCACGGCCGATCCTGCCGCGGCCGCCGACCGGAGCGCGGCCCGACCTGGAGGGGCGGCGTCTGGCTCCCGGGCGGGATCGGACGACGAGGGGCCTCCATCCCGCCCTTCGCCGACGACCCGGTCCGGGTGGGAACACACGTCGAGTTCGGGCGCCGCTACGTCCTGCTCACAGGTCGGCAACTCGCCACACCCCCCCAGACCCGCGTCCCGCCGAGGCCGCTCGGTCGGGCCCCGGCCGCGTCAATCCCGGCGCTCGACGACGGACACCGGGTCCAGACGGGACAGCCGCCGAAGGACGGTGGCCAGTGTGAACAATGAGATCAGGACCGGAATGGGCAGTGTGAAGGCGATGTCGTGCACGTCCAGGCGTGGCAGGGCGATGCCGTGCGGGGAGAACAGCCAGCGACCGAGGGCGCCGGTCAGCGCCACCGTCAGGCCGAGCCCCGCCCCCCAGGAGGCGGAGGTGATCGCCGCGACCTCGACCAGCGCGCGCCGCAGGAGCAGGCCGTGCGTGAGGCCCATGGCCGCCAGGATCCCGTACTCGTCCATGCGCTGCATGTAGTAGAGATTGTTCAGCAGTCCCATCGCCACTGCCAGCACCCCGACCGTGACCAGATTAATACTCCACAGGAGCCAGTTCAGCATCCGGACGTCCTGGCGGTACTCCTGTTGCTCCGCGCCCTTGGTGTACACCCGGACCTGGTCCAGGGGCAGCGTCGCCATGTAGGCATCCATGGCGCTCCGCTGCCCGGGGCGGGCGAACGCGGCGTAGGAGGCCACGCCGGGGACGGCCTGCAGGGCGGTAAAGGAGCGCATCGCCTCGTACGAGGTGATCCCGGCGTCGAGGGCGCCCCCGAGGACGCCGACGATGCGGAACTGTCCCGGCAGCCACTCGTTGGGGTCCACCTGCTGGCCCACCGTGTCGCCGATGTGCAGGCGCCGGTTCTGCATGACTTGCCGCGGGAGCGCGATTTCGTCGGCCGACGCGGCCGGCAGGCGGCCGGCGACGAGCCGCTCGCCGATGTGGCGCAGAAACCATGGCATGAACGTGGTGGGGACGGAGAAGACGTTGCGCGTGCCGGGGCCGATCAGCGTGTTGACGCGGATGACCTCGGGGATCATCGGCAAGAGCAGTTCGGTCTGCGGCCGCGCGGCGACGCCCGCCGAGATCGAGGCCGGGACCAGGGCGTCGGAGGCGACGATCTCCGTGAAGTACTGGAAGGGGGCGACCATCGTCAGACGGAGGTCGCCCAGGAGCGAGCCGGTGAGCAGGGCCACCGTGCTGACCTCCATCACCGCGAGCACGATGATGAGAAAGAGCGCGAGGGCGCGGCCCCGGTTGCGGAGGAAGTAGAGGGGGAAGCCGAGGACGCCGAACAAGGGCAGAGCCCCCCCCGGAGGCAGGCACGGCTGCCGCCTCTCGCAGGGAGTCTGCCCAAGCCGGTGGGGTGGGGATGCGACGAGGTGCGGGCGGAAGTGCGACCAACGGCGCCACACCCGGGCGGGCGCCCCCCGGTCCGGCCCGGACGGGTGCCGGGAGACGGCCCCGCGCCCCGGGACGGGGCCTCACCACTCGGCGATGGAGCCGTCGGCCAGCCGCCAGATCGGGTTGCGCCAGCGGTGGCCGACCGTCGCCGCCCGGCGCACCGCGTCCTCGTCGATCTCGATGCCGAGCCCAGGTCCCTGCGGCAGCGGGACGTAGCCGCCGTGGTAGGCGAACACGGAGCGGTCGGCCAGGTAGTCGAGGATGTCGTTGCCCTGGTTATAGTGGATCCCGAGGCTCTGCTCCTGGATGAGGAAGTTCGGGGTGCAGGCGTCCACCTGGAGGCTGGCCGCCAGGGTGAGGGGGCCCAGCGGGCAGTGCGGGGCGAGCGCCACGTCGTAGGCCTCGGCCATGGCCCCGATCTTGCGGCACTCGGTGATGCCGCCGGCGTGACTGAGGTCGGGCTGGACCACGGCCACGTGGCCGTCCTGCAGCAGGCGCTTGAAGCCCCATCGGGTGAACATCCGCTCCCCGGTCGCGATCGGGATGGTGGTGTGCGTGGCGAGCAGGGCCAGGACCTCGTTGTTCTCGGCCAGGACCGGCTCCTCTATGAACATGGGGCTGAAGGGCTCGAACGCCTTCGCCAACTGCAGGGCCATCGCCCGGTGCACCCGCCCGTGGAAGTCGACGGCGATCGCCACCTCCTCGCCGACTGCCTCGCGCACCGCCGCCAGGCGCGCGGCGGCGAGCCGGACCTCCGCGGGCGAGTCGATGTAGCCGAGCGCCCCCGTGGCGTTCATCTTCACTGCGGTGAAGCCGTTCTCGCGCACCGCGCGCAGGGCATGGGCCGCGACGTCGGCCGGCCGGTCGCCGCCGATCCCGGAGTACACGCGGATGCGGTCGCGGCAGGCGCCGCCGAGGAGTTGCCAGACCGGGACGCCCAGGGCCCGGCCCTTGATGTCCCAGAGCGCCTGGTCGATGCCGGAAAGGGCGGAGGTCAGCACGGGCCCCCCGCGATAGAATCCCCCGCGGTAGAGCATCTGCCAGGTGTCCTCGATCCGGTGGGGGTCCTGGCCGACCAGCAGGTCCGCCATCTCTTCCACGCACGCCCGGACGGTGTCGGCCTTCCCCTCCACCACCGGCTCGCCCCAACCAGAAATCCCGGCATCCGTCGTCACCTTCAGAAACAGCCAGCGCGGTGGGACGGTGAACAACTCCAGGCGCGCGATCTTCATGGATGCACCTCCATTGCGCGGCCGCGGGCGCCGCCCCGGCCGGGTCGGGGCGGCGGTCCCCGCGACGGGCTTTTCCGCGCGGCCGTTCCCCCCCGGCACGTCCTCCGACAGCCGGGCGTAGTCCTCCGGCGTGTCCACGTCCGGCGGGGCGTCCAGAGCGATGGGCACCGCGGCCGTCTCCGCGCGCAAGAGTACGCCCCGCGCGCCGTGATCCCCCCGGAGTTCCGCCAGTTCTCCGAAGAGCGCGGCGGAAAAGAGGACCGGGTGGCCGTGGACGCCGCCGCGGTAGATCGGCCTGGCGGCGAGGTGCGGCGGCCGGAGGGCCGCGACCAGCGCGGCGATGGTCTGCGGGGCGATGCCCGGCTGGTCGCCGAGACATATGAACGCTGCGTCGGCGTAGCCGGCCAGGGAGGAGATCCCTGCCGCGATCGACCCGCCCATGCCGAGGCGCGCATCCGGGTGGAAGACGGCCGCGGCGGCGCCCAGGTCCCCAAGCGCAGGCGTGTCCGGTCCGGTGACGACCACGACCGGGGCGACGCCCGCCGCCGCCAGGGCCCCCAGCACGTGGGCCAAAAGCGGCCGGCCGCGCCAGGGCAGGACGACCTTCGGCCGACCCATGCGCGAGGCGCGGCCCGCCGCCAGCACCACGGCGCCGACCGTCACGACGGCACGACCGGTCCGGGGGCGTGGACCCGGCCCGCGCGGGCCCGCAGGTGGCCCGCCCCACGCCCGCGCAGGACCGCCAGGGCCTCGGCCACGGCGGCGAGGGCGATCTCCTCCGGGGAGTCCGCGCCGATGTCCAGCCCGAGGGGCGCATGGACCGACGGCGGCCAGGGCTCGGGCAGGAGGCGCCGCGTGCGCTCCCGCGAGCCGAGCACGCCGACGTAGGGTACGCCGGCGGCGAGGAGCGCCGCCAGGGCCCGCCGATCCCCCGGGAAGTGATGGCTCATCACGACCGCCGCGTCCGGCGGCGCAGATGCGAGCAGGCCCTCCAGGTCGTCGGGATCCCCCGCCCGGCGCACACGGAAGCCTGCCCGGCCCGCGAGATCGGCCATGGGCCCGGCGTCCGGACCGCGGCCGAAGACGAGGAAGGACGGCGCCGGCGCCCGGTGGTCGACGAACACCCTTTGCCCCACCGCCGGCCCGGGCGCACCGAAGGTGTGGCCGTCGTCCGCCGCGGCCCACTGCAGGCCGGTGGAGAGGACCGTGGTCACGACCGCCGTCCGCCCCTCCGCCAGCCAGCGCGCCGCGCAGCGGTAAGCGCTCGGCCGGCCGGCGGGGATGGGCTGCAGCCAGATCTCCAGGGCGCCGTTGCAGCCGGCCGCGAGGCCCCAGAGGTCCTCCGGGCCCCCCCGCAAGTCGTAGCGCAGAAGCATGCCCTCCCCGCCGGCGCGGCTGGCGCGCAGGTCCAGGTCCGCCTCGAGGCACCCCCCGCTGACCACGCCGGCCGGCGGGCGCCCCGGGGCGGTCAGCCTCGCGGCCCCCGCACGGCGGTAGGCCGACCCGTGCACCCCGACGATCACGGCCAGGGTGGCGGGTAGGTCCTCCGGCAGTTCGGCCAGGGCCAGCAGCGCAACGCTGTCCATCGCCGCCATCTTAAGAGCCGGCGCGCCGCGGCGTCTACGCCGTCTTCCCGGCCGCGGCGCCCGGTCCCGGCCGCGGCGTTTCAGCCCCCGCCCCGCGCCAACTCGCCTTCCAGGCCGCGGAAGAAGTCGCCGACCATCCGGCCCGCCGCCGGGCCGAAGAGCCCGCCGATGGTGCCGAAGTCGGCGGTCACGGCGTACCGGAGCAGCGTCGTGCCCGGTCGGGGGCCGGGACGGAGCCGGCAACGGGCGGTCGCGTGCAGGCCCTCCGCGCGTCCCGTGCCGGTCAGCACCAGCGCGAGCCCCTCCCCGCCCTCCTCCTCCCGGACCACCAGATGCGCCGGGTAGCTCCGGCCGAGGGGCGGATGTCCGACGACCACCGTTCCGGCATACTCCCCCGGTCCGACCGGGGCGAACTCGGCGACCGCCGGCACGAGGCGACCCACCGCCTTCCGATCCCGCAACGCGGAGCGCACCCGGTCCGGCGGCGCCGCCAGGGTGTATTCGCCTGCCAGATCCAAGCGGGGCCCCCCCTCTCCGGCAGCGGGCGCGCGGCCGCCCGCTGCCGGTTGGATATTACGGCGCCGCGCGTCCGCTTGCGCCTGCCCGCGCGCAGGACCCCGGCGGCGCGCGGTGGAAACGCACGTCAGGGTGATGCCGGTGCACGTCCCGCCCGCGTGGCCCCTCTTTGCCGCCGCTGCGGCGTACAGCATGCTCTGCGGTTTTGAGGTCGGCGGGAGCCTCCTCGGCGGCCTGGTCGCGGCCCGGGCCTTCACCCTCCTCGGCGGGGCCCTCGTCCTCCTCGCCGGTGCCGCGGCCGGGCCCTGGATCGTGGGCACCGCCGTCGCCCGTTCCGTCGTGTTCGCCGTGATCACGCTCCCCCGCCTCGGGCCGGCCGTCTACTTGGAGGCCGTGGCCGCGGCGCTGGTCGTGCTCGCGTTCTGCTGGTGGCGAGGTCTGCCGACCTCCACGACCCTGGCGTTGGTGGGTGCCTTGGCGGGCGCGGGACTCGGGGCGGCCGGCCCGCGAGCCGTCCTCTGGGGGCAGTTGTGGAAGGTCATGGGCAGCATGGTGGCGGCGCTGGTCGTGGGCGCCATCGCCGGAGCGGCGGCCTGGACCCTGGTGCGCATGGTGCTGCGGCGCGCGGGCGACGGGGCGGACGCCGCGCTGCGGGGGCTGCAGACGGCAAGCGGCCTCCTGCAGGGCTTTGGTTACGGCAGCAACGACGCGGAGAAGGCGGTCGGCCTCTTCGCGCTGGTGGGGGCGTGGGGCTCGGCCGGCGGCCGCGCGGCGCTCGCCGCGGGCCGGTTGCCGGTCCCGGGCTGGGCGGTGTGGGCCGCCCTGCTGACCTTCGCCCTCGGGATGGCCGTCGGTGGGGCGCGCGTGGCCCGGACCGTGGGCTTCGGCCTGTACCGCGTCCGCGCGGGAGACGCCCTCGCCACCCAGTTCGCCGCCGGCCTCACCGTGGTCGCCGCCGCCGCCCTCGGCAGCCCGGTGAGCAGCGGCCAGACCGCGACGGCGGCGCTGGTGGCGGCCGGGGCGTCCCGCCGCCTCTCGCTGCCCCGCTGGTCGCTGGTCTCCCGCATCGGCCTCGCCTGGCTCATCACCCTGCCGCTGTCGGTGGCGCTCGGGGCGATCGCTGCGGGGCTGGCCGGGATATGAGTTGGTGGGACCTCTTCATACCCGCCGACCGGCGTTTCGGTCCCCTCCTGCAGCGTCAGGCCGACATCGCCGTGCTCGCCTGTGCCGCCCTGCTCGAACGGGTGCCGCCGGCGCGCATGGCGAGTATCGAGGCCGAGGGCGACGCGCTACGCCGCGAACTGACCGAGGCCCTCGCCCGGACCTATGCGACGCCCTTCGACCGCGACGACATCTTCACGCTCTCCAGCCGCCTGGACGACGTCGTCGACGCCGCGCAGGACGCGCTCCTCGCGGTCGCGGTCTTCGGCGCCGGGGAATTCGCCCATGTCCAGGAGGGCTGCGTCTCCCTGGACGAGGGGGCCCGCGCCCTGCGGGCCGCCGTGGCACGCCTGCCGGCCGCCGACGCGCAGGAGGGGGCGCGGCGCGCCAAGCGCTGCGACAACACCGTTGGCAATCTGTACCGCTACGGTATGGACCTGGCCATCCGGACGCGGACGGTGGAGGACGTGCTGCGGTTGCGCGAGGTGCTGGAGGAGGTGCGCGACGTCGCGCTGGCCATCGGGCGGGCGGCGGACCTGGTCGCGGACATCGCGGTCAAGGAGAAGTAGTCCGGGAGGAGCAGGGGCCGTCGGCGCGGGATCCAAGCCGCAACGTGTTGCGGCTCGATTCCGGCGGCGTCGGCCCGGCTGGGCCGGCGTGGGCGGCGTGGGCGGCGCCGGCCTCGCTCGGGCGGGGAACACGGGGGGCGGGGGTGGCGGGGTGAGGGATCTCGGGGCGGCTGACCTGGAAGGGGCCGTCGGTCAGATGGCGGGTCTGGTGCGGGAGGCGCTGCGCAAGGCGGTGGCGGCGCTGCGCGCGGGGGACCTCGACGGGGCGCGGGCCGTGGTGGCGGGGGACCTGGCGATCGACCGCCTGGAGGAGGACATCGAGCGCGGCTGCCTGCGGCTACTCGGCCGGGGCGGCCACGCCGGGCCGGACGAGCGGGGCGTGCGCCGCATCGCCGCGGTGTTCAAGGTGGTGACCGACCTGGAGCGCATGGGCGACCACGCCGCCGCCATCGCCCGTTCGGCGCTGCGCATGCGGGGGGAGCGCCCCCTCGCGCCTTTCGTGGACATCGAGCGCCTCGCGGCGCTGGCAGATGAGATGGTGGAGGGCGCGGTGGCCGCCTTCGCGCGGGAGGACGGGACGGCGGCGCGCCAGCTCGCCCTGCGCGACGACGGCGTCGACGCGCTGTACGATCAGGTTTTCCGCGAACTGGTGACCTACATGCTCGACGACCGCACCGCCGTGCGGCAGGCAACCCACATGCTGTTTGTGGCGAGCAGCCTCGAGCGGATCGCCGACTATGCGACCAACGTCAGCGAGTGGGCGATCTTCATCGAGACCGGCAAACGCGTGGAACTCAACGACTGAAGCCCCGGACGCGGCGGGGAGGGGCGGGGCGGGCGTCGCCTCGGCCCGCCCCTCCGCCCGGTGCGGCGCCGCCGGTCGGGGGGCGCCCGCCTCCCGGGCCCGCGCCGATGTGGGCCCGTATGCCCCGCCAACCTCTCCTTGCCGTATATGGCCCTCTCCCCCGGCAAAGGCTACCGCGCCGGGGGGTGATGAGGAATGGAGACCCAGGCGCTGACCGTCAAGGAGCTCGGTTTCATCGAAGACTGCATCAAAGCGGAGGTCCTCTGCGCGACCAAGGCGCAGGCCTTTGAGCGCGAGGTGCAGGACGAGTTGCGCGAGTTCTGCCGGGAGTGCGTCCAGTCGGCCAACCGCCACATCGAAGAGCTGATGGCGCTGCTTTCCTGACACCCAGGACGCTCCGCTTCCCACGCGGCCGCGACCCCGGGCCCGGCACGCACAGACGGAGAGCGAGAGGGGAATCCCGCGCCTTGCACAATTTGAGCGATCGCGACATCGCCTACGATCTGTTGTACGGGTGCAAGTCGACCTCGCAGCTTTACATGCAGGCGGTGCTCGAATCGGCGAGCCCCCGCTGCCGCGAGGTCTTCCATCGGATCCACGACGACGGCCTGCGCAGCCAGTGGAAGATCTGGAGGTTCCTGCACAACCGCAACGAGTACAGGACGGATCCGGCGGACCGGCGCGAGATCGAGGGCGTGCGGCAGCGGATGGAGCACCTCTGCCAGACCCACCAGGATGCCGTCCGGCCCCAGTTCGCCATGGCCGGCGCGCGGGAGGGCGAGGGCGCCCGCTGGGACGAGCGCGACAACCGGTGGGGGGAGAGCGGGCAGGCCCCCTACGGGGGCGGCATGCGCTCGGGCACGGGATACGGCACCGCCCCCAACGGCGGGACGGGCGCCTACGGCCCGGCGGGGTATTCCGCGGGGGTCAATGCCTCCACCGGCGGCGCCTACGGCCAGGGGGGCTACGCGTCCGGCGGGGCGGCGGGGTACGCGTCCGGGACGTCCACCGGGGGGACCTATGGGGCCGGCATCAACTTCGAGGCCGGGCGGAATCTGCCCGACGGGACCCGCTTCGAGGCCGAGCGCGGCTTCGCGGAGGGGTACGACGGGGGGCGGCGGCAAGCCGCCGGCGGCAACGCCTGGGGCGAGACCGGCTACAGCGGCGGGGGCGACCGGAGCCGGTACGGCGCGGGGACCTCGGCCGGCCGCTGGAACACCGGCGCAGGGCGGGCCGAGACCCAGGGGTCGAACTGGAACGAGCGCCAAGACCGGGACGCGCCGACCGGTGTCGGGGCCCGGCCCGCGGATGGCGGGCGGCGCGGCGCCGGCGAGAACAACTGGGCAGCCGAGACGACCCGGCGGTCGCCGGCGTCCGCGCAGCGGTACTAGGAGGGCGCCCCGCAGGCGGACCTGGGCGGCGCCCTCAGGCTTCGGTCCTCTGTCCCTCCAGGCGTCAGGATGGGTGGCGGCCTCCGGGGCGCGGCCCGAAGCCGCCCGTGGGGCGCCGCAGCAGGCACGAATCCGGTTATCCGAGAAGATCCTGACTTTCGCAAAGTCAGACGCGGGCATGGAGCCACAAGGGTACTGGCTGATCGTCCTGGCCCGAGCGGTCCTCAGGGGCGGCCCGGCAGCGCAAGGGGCCGTTGGGCGTACGCGATCCATCGCGAGATGCAGGATGATGGCGGAGGCACCCTCAGGGTGTCTCCGCCATCGTCTTGGAATGGCGCTCAGACCCAATACCGCTTAGATAGGGCGCCACGGCGGTCTCCAGCGGCGCGGCGGAAGGTCGCCATCATCGGCCCAAAGGCGTTGCCGCTGAACCCATCGAGCCGCCTCTGGCGCCAATCGCCGCCTTTCGCGGCGGCCGCTCGGCAACGCCAAAGTAAGCGGTATTGCGCTCAGACCGCTTGGCGGCAGGCGGACGGCCGGCCGGCGCGCCCCTCCGCGGGGAGCGCTGAGGATGGTGCGCTCATCGTCGGCAAGTCCAACGTCCGCGCCGGGGACGGTGCCCGCTCCACTCCGCCGGGGCCCTGGTGCCCGGCCGCTTTCCGGGCCCCCTTGGAATTGCATCGCGCCGACTTCGTCCCCACCGCGGGCAGACATCCGGTGGCACCGGCGCCCTTGCCGCCGAGCGAGGTCTCCGGTGCCGGGCACACCGTCGGTCCGGCACCGGGCGGCCACCGGGCGCGACGGCGCTTCCAGTCGATCGGCCCGTAGGTTCAGGGAACCGACCGGTCGCTCCCCCTGCCGGACCGTGCCGGGCCCCGCTCACCCGCGCCCGAGGAGCACCACCCCGAACACGATGACGCCGATGGCGATCGCCTGACGGAGGTTGACGCGTTCGCCGAGGAGGACCCAGGAAAGGATGGCCACCAGGACATACCCCAAGCTCACCAGGGGGTAGGCGGTGGCCAGTTCGGCGCTGCCCAGGACCTTCACCCAGAGCAACATGCTGGAGACGAAGCAGACGAGGCCGGCGATCAGGTACGGGTTGGCGGCGAGACGGCCGAGAGAGGACAGCGCGCCCGGGCCGAAGAGCGACAGACTGCCCGCGCCCCGGGCGGCAAACTTGAGCAGCAACTGGCCGATCGCGCCGATCGCGATCGAGAGCAGCGCGGTGGGGAGCCAGGCGCGCAAGCGATCAACGCCCCCTCCCGGCCGCGCGGACGGCGCGACCGACGACGCCGCGATGCCGCCGCGCCGAAGCGACGGACGATTCTACCATCCAGCGGGGACGCGCCGCCAATAGGGCGTGCCGGGGCTGCCGGGCCTTCAGACCCGCGTGGGGCGGGGAGGCACCCCCGGAGGCGGCGGACCACCGCGGCGATCGCGGCCCGGTGGGGGCCTTCGGGGGTGTGCACATCCAGGGCGGTCGCACACCGCCGGCAGCCTCGGGGGACCTCCGCCGGCCGGTCGCTTCGGCGCGCCACATTCCGGGCCCCGTCGGGCGACCCGTCGCCGATTCCCCCGGCAGGCGGGGCTCAGCCGCCCATGCCGAGGACCGACCGCAACTCGGCCGCGGAGCCGACGCGGCGCATACCGGAGGTGCCGAAACAGCCCGGCGGATCCCACAACACCGGGCGCATGCCCACCTCGGCGGCCGGGCCGTAATCGGTCTCGGGGTCGTTGCCCACGTACCAGCAGCGCGAGGCGGGAACCCCGGCCCGGTCCAGGGCCCACCGGAAGATGGCCGGATCGGGCTTTGTGCAGCGCAGAGAGCCCGAACACGCCACCACCGGAAAGGCGCCGAAGCCCAGATGCGCGAGAAAGGGCTCCAGCGAGGGGGGCCAGTTGGAAATGATGCCAACCGGCCGCCCCGCACGGCGCAAATCGGCGATGATCTCCCGCATCCCGGGGACGGGACGGTACCAGTGGAAATACCCCGCGAGCGCCTCCTGCAGCGCGGTGACCCGCTCCGGCCGGGCCGGGCCCGGCAGCCGGTCGAGGCAGATGGCCGCCAGCGACCGCCACAGCCCGCGCTCCCCATCGGGCGTGGAAGGGGCGTACACCCCTACGGAATAGGCGTAGGCCATGGCCTCCAGGGCCTGGCGGCGGTCCGCGGGGCCCCCGCCGGCGCCGATCGCGTCGAGCACCCCGAGGGTCGCCGCCGCGGGATCCAGGGATGCCTCAGCCAGGGTGCCGCCGACGTCGAAGAAGAACATGCCGGGGCGAATTCCAGATCGGGCGGCCGGACCCTGCCGCGATCGGCGTCGTGGGTGCAGTGCATGCCTGCCCCCGCCCGCCGACGGCGTTCCCGGCCAGGCCGGCGGCGAGCCGTGCAACCCCTCGACTTCTCCGGGGTGCGGAGCAGTGACCCCGCGCATAGGAGGGGGCTGGTGCGCCGAGAGCAGCCGACCGTCTCGATTCGGGTGAAATTCCCGCCGCCGAAGGGCCAGCCACCCACGGCAAGCGAGCCTTGGGCGGGGTTACGCGGGTTCTATCCACGGTGGAGCTCCACAAAGGCTAAAGCACGAGGCCACCTTCTACCCGCCCGAAAGTCCTCCTGCGCCGCACCCTCAGGCTTCGGCCTGGGCTTGCCCCCTTCGGGCGCCTCGGCCGCCAGGTCGCTCCACGCCCTTCGCCTCGCCGGCTGCCCCATCCTGGGCGGGCTTCGCCCCAGGTCGCTCCGGACGCCTTGCGCCCTCCGCTCCCGGCATCCGGCCTCAGGCACCGTGACCCCTTGTGCCTCCAAGCCTCCTGGGATGGGGTCATCGCCAGAAGCGGGTTTTGCAGCGCCGTCATAGGCTGCCGCGGAGGGATCGCCCGTGATAGAAGTGACGCCCGTCCCGATCGAGGACCGCGTGGCCGTCGGCATCTCCGTGCGCCTGCCCCGGACCCATCTGGTGATCGCCACCACCCCGGCGGGGTACATCATGTGCGGGGCGCTGGACGTGGCCCTGTTCGATCGGCTGCTGCCCGAACGGCACGTCGTCGCCGGCCGGGCGCTCGGGGTCCGCAGCCTCGAGGACCTCCTCGAAAAGCCCCTGGAGAGCGTCACGGCCGCCGCGCGGGGGATGGGGCTCCACCCGGGCATGCCGGGGCGGGAGGCCCTGCGGGTCCTGCTGGCTGCCGGGCCAGGGGCGGACCACACCGCGGGCGCGGCGGTACGCTGAAGCGGCAGGAGGGTGTCGGGGGCGTCGGGGGCGTCGGGGGGTGTCGGGGGGTGTCGGGGGGTGTCGGGGGGGACGGCACGTGCGCGCGGCACGCCTCGAACAGGCGCCGAGGCGGGGGCGCCGCGCCCTTTTGCCGCCCCGCGCCCGCCGCAGCGCCCCCGCCTCCCACCGGCCGGGCGTCCCGACCAAAGGGCGCCGGCGGGGCGTCAGCCCAGGTTCCCCTGCCATCCCCCCGTCACGGCGATGACGGCGCCGTTGATCCACGAGCACTCCCGCCGGCAGAGGAAGAGCACCGCGTCCACGATGTCGGCGCTGGTGCCCGGGCGGTTCATCGGATTGTCGCGGTCCTTCAGCGCCAGTGCCGCTTCCCTGGCGAGCTCGCGCTGCTCGACGATGCCGGGCGACACCGCGTTGAAGGTGATGCCCCCGGCGGACGTGGTGCTGGCCTCCTCCAGCGCGAAGCTGCGGGTGAGCGAGAGGACGCCGGCCTTGCCCGCCATGTGCGGCCCCTCGCGCCGCCCGCCCATCGCCGTGTCGGCGCCCGCCGCCCCCAGGTTGACCACCCGGCCGAAGCCCGCCCGTCGCAGGTGCGGCAGGGCAGCCATGGTGGCGTGGAAGGTCGTGCCGACCGTGCCGGCGATGATGCGCTCAAACTCCTGCGGTTGGTGGTGGCGCAGGCGCTTGAAGGCGAACTCCCCGACGTTGTTGACCAGGATCTCCAGGCCGCCGAGGGTGGCGGCCGCCTCCTCGACCAGACGCCGCGACTCGCGCCAATCCGCGCAGTCGGCCCCGAGGGCGCAGGACTCGACGCCCAGCGCGCGGGCCTCCTCCGCGGCGGCGCGGGCGGCTTCCGGGTGCGTGCGGTAGTTGAAGGCGACGTGCACACCGGATCGGGCCAGGCCGAGCGCAATGTGGCGCCCGATCCCGCCTGAACTTCCGGTCACCAGGGCGCGGCAGCCGCGGAGGCCGGAGGCGCCCCCGCCCGCGGGCACGGCGGCCGTGGCGGTATCCCCCTGCGGCCCGGTGGGCGGCGGCGGCGTTCGGGGTGTGGCGTCGGGTGCGGGCGCGGCGTCGGCTGCCCTCGAAGGCACGGCGCGGTCTCCTTCCGAACGGGACGACCTCTGGAGGCGTGCGCTGGGTCCGGGCGGCCCCCCGCACCGCCGTCGGGGCGGGGATGCCGGGGTGGACCCGCGTCTTTGGAACATACACCAAATGACCGGACGGTCTTCACCCGCGCGGGTGCCGCGCGGAGGGCGCAGGCCGTTCGGGCGTGATGCCCCGCCCGCGCGCCGCATAGGCATAGGCTCTGCAGCGCCCGCGCGGCCGGCGGCGGGCGCGGGCGGACAGGAGGAATGCCGCCGTGCAAACCGATCCACCGGGATACCTCGATATCGTCGCCGAAGCCCTCGGCAGCCCCCCCGGTTCTCGCGCCACCCAGGCGCTCCTGCAACTCGCTCGCGGGCTCCGCACCGCCGCCGCCCGCGCTGGTGTGCCAGCCCGCGTGAGCGGCGATGTCGGTGGTGACGCCGTACCGGCCGGGGGCCGCCGCATCGTGGTGGCCCTGCGCTCGGGACAGTACCCGGCCGCGCCGCCGCACCCCTGCGTCCAGCATCCCTTCATGCCGCGCCAGGAGAGCCTGGCACTGGCCCGTGTGGTGTCGCGCCATCTGACCGCCGCCACGGGCTGGCCCTGGCCGCCGGTGCTCCTCTGGGGGGCCCTGGCCGTGGCCCGCCGGAGCGGCGGCAGCGCCCCCGCACCCGCGGTCGCCGTCTACGTCGGGACGGACGCGTCGCAGTTGGGCATCCGGGTGGGGGCGATCCAGGCCGGCCTGCTGTCTGCGATCCTCGAGGCACTGGGCGCGGCCCCGGCGCCGGAACAGCCCCGGGAAGAGCCCGCGGAAGCATCCGCCCCCGCGGCGGGTGTGCCGGGAACACCGGTCGCGGAGCCGGTCCCGAACGTGCAGCGGCCGGAAGCACCCTCCGCCGTCGCCGGTACCCGCATCGCCACCGCCGATGCGCAGGCGGCCGGCGGCGCGGCGGCGATCGCGGGGGTGGCCCCGCGGGGCGCGCCGGAGGCTCCGAGCGCCACCGATACCGGCGCCGCTGTTCCCCACGTCGGGGGCACCCGCGGCGCTGTCGGCGTCGCCGAGATCCAGACGCCCGCCGGCCCGGAACCGGCCGCACCCGGTGCGCGGGCGGTCCCGGCCGCCACGGAGCCGAGCACCCCGACGGCGGCGGCGCCCGCCGGGACGCCGAACGCCGAGGCGGTCCCCACCGCACCGGCCCGCGAGGGCCCCTCCCGCGTCGGGGGCGTCCGCGTCGCCATGGGCGTCGCCGACATTCAGACGCCCGCCGGCTCGGAACCGGCCGCACCCGGTGCGCGGACGGTCTCCACGGTACCGGCCCCCGACACCCCCGCCGGCCCCACCCCGCCCGTGCCGCCACCTGCCCGCCCCGAACCGCGCCCGGCGGCGATGCCGTCCGGCGGCACCTCGCGTCGCCGCGACCGCTCGGTGGCCGGCGCCCGGACCCTGCCCACGACCCCGCCGGACGGCGGGGTCGCGAAGCCTCCCGTGGCACCGGTTCCAGACGCACCGGCCCCAGAGGTGTCGACCCCGCCGGCACCGGCGGCGGGGCACGGCGGCGCCCCGGCGTCGGACGCGGGCGCCCCCCCCGAAGCCTCGGGCCGCCGTCCGCGCGGCGCCCACCGGGGGCAGGCGGGCGCGGAGCCGGTGGTGGCGGCGCGTGACCCAACCCGGGGCCATTCGCGTACGCTGGAGCACTCCCACCCGGATGTACCGACGGAAGCGGCGGAGCGGGCGGGGGACGCCGGCCCAGAGACCACGGCCGGTACCCCCGCGCCGGAACCCGGGAGAGGCGACGACGCGGGGTGACCGCCGCGCCGGGCGGCGGCGCGGCGGTCCGCGGGCGCCGCACAGGCGATACACACACGCGCGCGTGGAGTGGCGCGCGTTTGGAGGGCGTCGGTATGGGCGGCGGCACCGGGCCCGGCGACCGTGGTGGCTGGGCGCAGGATCCATTCGGTACCGGGGGCCGAGTTCGCGCGGGGGCCGGAGCGATGCCCGCCGGCGGTGGGCGGGCGGGCGTCCCCGCCGCGCCCTTCCTACCGCCGGGCGCCGCGACGGCACCGGCGCGGGTCTTCTTGCACCGCCCGCCGGCGGCCAACGGACCAGCGTGGACCCAGGCCAAGACAGCGCCGGGACCGGCGCCGGCTGCGGCCCTCTGGCCGCCCGCGGGGGGGACCGTCCAGACGGCTCCCGCCGCCGCACCTGCGCCGGCCGCCCCGGCGGCGCCCGCGTGGCAGACGTTCCCCCGGCCCCAGGGCCCCGCCGCGGCCGCCTACCCGATGCCGGGTATGCCGGCGGCGGCCGGGCGGGCCGCGTGGTCGGGTCCGGGTGTCCCGAGCGCCGCCGGGGTAGCGGCCCGCCCGGGCCCCGCCTCTCCCGCCGCCCTCCTGCCACCGCCGCCCCCCCGGGCGACGCCGGCGGCTTGGACGTCCCCGCAGGCCGGGCGTACGCACACCTTCCGGGCTACCGGCGGCTCCCTGCCGCCCATCGCCCGGCCGCGGCGCGCGTCCGGCCCCGACTGCGGCTGCCCGGACGTGCTGGTCCCCTTCCGCTGCATCCGCTGACGCCGCGACCATCGGCGGTGCACGGGACGCCAGCCGCGGTCCCGGTCGGGGGGTGGCACCGCGCCCCCCGACGTGCGGCTTTCCTGCCGCTTCCGCCTCAGGAGGCGCCACGGGCGAGGCACAAGCCGAGAAGCCCCATCCACGCCTGCACGTCCGCGCCGCCCGTCCGCGCGGCGCGCCGTTCCACGGCGTCCATCAGCCGTTCGGTGGCGCTAAGGACGAGGTAGAAGGCCATCAGACGCGGCTGCCGCCCAGAAGCCGCCGTGTAGGCGGCGGCCAGGGCGTCCCCGAGCGCCAGGGCCGCCCGCGCCGATACGCCGGTGCGAAACAGCCCGACGACCGCCGTGGCCAGGTCGTAGCCGGCCGGGGCGATGCAGGCGTGCTCCCAGTCGACGGTGCCGGATACCTCGCCTCGATCAAGGAGCAGATGGTCGGGGGTCCACGCGCCGTGGCAGACGACCACGGCCTCGGGGCCCAGATCGGCGGCCGCCCGGGCCGCCAGGGCGGGCAGCGCCCCCAGCGCCTGCCCGATGATGGCGTGGGCGTCGGCCGTTTGGAGCCGGCGCGCGAGCGAGGCCCAACGCATCAGCCGCCCTCCCACGTCGGTCTGCGGGTCCGGCAGCCGGGGTGGGTCCTGCTCCCGCGGGGAGGGGCTGTCCCGGGTGTCCGCGCCCCCGACCGCGGCGGGTGCCAGCGCGTCGTGGAAGAGCGCCACCGCCCTCCCCCAGGCGTCCACGGGTATGGCGGCTCCCGCATGCAGCGCCCGATCGAGCGTGACGCCCGGGACCTCGGTCAGGCAGACGGCGCCGGACCCGGCATCGACGGCCTGCCCGGGGGGGGCCCCGTCAAGCGGGGCGTCTCCGTACCCGGACGGGGCGGCCTCCGCCGCGACGCCGCGGAGCCCGGCCACCACCGCCGGTACCGCGACCTTGACGTCCAGCCCGCGCAACAGCCGGAGGAGCGCCGGTTCGAGCGGCTGCGGGGCGCGCTTGAGAAACCACGCCGCCCCCCGCCCGGGCGCCTGCAGACGCCACACCCGCCCACCAGGCCGCCCCCAGGGCGGCGCGGCCGTCAGGCGCGGCACGCCGAGAGCGGCGGCCAGGGTCGCCAGGGATGCGGCGTCGGGCTTTCCTTCGGCCGTGCCCCGCTCGGCTGGGCCCCCGCCGGCGGCCAGCGGGGACCCATCCGGCTCGTCGGGCGACGGCAGGGGGTCCGCGACCGGGCCGGCCGCTGCGTCCGGGGCGGGCCGGGCCTCCCGCCGGGCCGCGGTGCGGCCGGAGGGGAACGCAGCCGGCGGGGCATCCTCGGAATGGAACTCAGGACCGGGCAGGTGTGTCTGGGACAGCGTGGATTCCTCCAAACGACGGACGCGTGCGGGCTGCGCGGGTCACGGGTTCCACCGGCCGTCCGCCGGGAGTGGCGATCGGCGGCCGGTGCGTGGGCGTGCCGGTCGACGTCGGGCCCTCGGCACGGAGCCCGACGGCCGGGGGTACGGGTGGAGGCCGGGGGCGCTGAGGGAAGCCGCGAACCTCCACCGGCGGAGCATATGCCCCGGACCTGCGGGAACGTGTCGGACGCCGCGCCCAGGTGCACGGCGTATCGACGCGCTCGCGGGCCGGGGCCGCCGCCCCCGCGGCAGGGGCGGGCCCGGTCAGCAGGCCCGGACCTCCCGGCGGCCCAAGCCCCGCCCGGCCGAGCGGTAGGCGGTGGACCGCCGCGGCAGGAATCCCCAAGCGTCCGGCAGAAGGCTCGCGGGGTGGCCGCAAGGCGTCGGCCCTGCCCGCGGCGGGGATGCCCCGTCCCGCGGCGCGGCGGCAGGACAGCGGGGGTGGGTTCGTGTCTGTGGTGGCTGTTCCCGACTCGATCTGGCGCGAATACGACGTCCGCGGGGTGGCCGGGAGGGACCTGACGCCCGAACTGGCACGGCTCCTCGGCGCGGCCTTCGGCGAGCGGGCCATCGCCCGCGGGGGGCGAGAGGTCCTGGTGGGCCGCGACAACCGGCTCTCCTCGCCCGAACTGGCCCGCGGCGTGCTCGACGGTCTCCGGGCCGCCGGTCTGACCGTCGTCGACCTCGGCCAGGTCACGACGCCGGTGTTCTACTTCGCCCGGGTCCACCTCGGGATCGAACCGGGTATCATGGTGACCGCGTCCCACAACCCCGGGCACGAGAACGGCTTCAAGCTGGCCCTCGGCCGGGGCACCCTGGTCGGCGCCGAGATCACCGACCTGCGCGACCGGGTGCGCGCCCTCGCCACCGGGGGCGGCCCGGCCGATCCCGGGGCCGGCGCGCCCGCGGTGCGGGCGCTGGACGTACTGCCGGCGTACTACGAGGACATGCAGCGGCGGATACGGCTGGACCGGCCGCTGCACGTGGTGGTCGACTGCGGCAACGGCACCGCCTCGCCGATCACCCCGGAGGTCTTCCGGCGGCTCGGGTGCCGCGTCAGCGAACTCTACTGCACGTCGGATCCGACCTTCCCCAACCACCACCCGGATCCCGTGCGGCCCGAGAACCTCCGCGATCTGATCGCCGCCGTGCGGCGGGAGGGCGCCGACCTCGGCATCGGCATCGACGGGGACGGCGACCGCATCGGGGCGGTGGCCGACGACGGCCGGATCCTCTGGGGAGACGAACTGATGATGCTGTTCTGGCGGGAACTGCTCCCCCGCTATCCGGACAGCCCGGTGCTCGTCGAGGTCAAGTGCTCCCAGGCGCTGTGGGACGACGCGGCGGCCCACGGCGGCCGGCCGTTCTTCCACCGCACCGGACACTCGCACATCAAGGCCACGCTGTACGCGCAGAACCTCCCCTTCGCCGGCGAACTCTCCGGCCACCTCTTTTTCAACGACGAGTTCCCGGGATACGACGACGCGACATACGCGGCCGCCCGGTTGATGCGCCTGGTGGCGCGGGGCAAGGAGCCCCTGTCGGCCCTCGCCACCGCCCTGCCGCGCTATCCGGCCACGCCGGAGACGCGGGTGGCGTGCTCCGACGAGGTCAAGTTCGCCGTGGTCGACCGCCTGCAGAAGCACTTCGCCGCGGGCTGGGATGTGGTCACCGTCGACGGAGCCCGCGTCCTCTTCGGCGACGGCTGGGGGCTCGTGCGCGCCAGCAACACGCAGCCGGTGCTCGTGCTGCGCTGCGAGGGTCGGGACGCCGCGGTGCTTTCGCGCATCCAGGCCGAGATGGAGCGGGCGCTGCAGACCTGTCCAGAGGTGGGGCCCGTCCGCTGGGAGTGAGCGGCCGAGGGTTCCACGGGGCCCACCCCGTTTGGAGGCCCCGCGGTGCGGCACTCGGTGGGGGGCCGGGCCTGGACCCAGGGGGGACCAGCCGGGGCGGTCCCGGGGGAGCGGCAGACGAGCCGGCGGGCACAGGACGGAATGCCGCGGAGACCGCCGGGTTGGTGCGGGCACGGCCATGGCCTTCCGGCCGAGCCGGCGGGCACGGGGTCCCGTGGCGGGGACACGGGGGTGGGGCGCGCCGGCCGGGCGCCGGGCGTCTCCCCGCGCAGAGGAGGGTGCCGCGAGAGTACGCCGTCGCAGCACCCTCAGGTTCCGATCCCTTGGCCTGCAAGGGCTTCTGTGACGCTGCCTCGACCAGGCGCAGGTTTGGCCGGATGCCTCTGGGGCCAGGCACCGTTTCGCGCGTACCTGCTTGCCTGCCGTCCCACAGGGGACGAATCCAGGGCGGAAAGGGGCGAGGGCCCGGTCGGGCGGGTGGCGTGGCACGCCGGCGGCGATTCCACGTCTCCCCGGCCGGGCCCGGCTCGCGATGGCCGTGCCCCTGAACATCCGGCGGCACTTCACCGCCAGCGCCTTCATCGTCTGGGACGCGCGCGTCCTACTGTTGCTCCACAGCCGTAAGTGCATGTGGTTGCCCCCCGGCGGGCACGTCGAGCCGGACGAGCCGCCGGACGCCGCGGCCGTGCGGGAGGTCTGGGAGGAGACGGGCCTGCGCGTCGAGATCAGTTCGCCCCCGGTCCCCGCCGGAGAGCCCCACGCCGCCCCCCGGCCCGAGGCCGTGCTGGAGGTGGAGGTGGAGCCTGGGCACATCCATATTGATGTGGTGTATTTCGCCCGTCCGGCTGCCGGCGCCGATCCCCTGCAGCTCCGTCCCAACGAGGAGGCGGCGGCGCTACGCTGGTGGACGGCCGATGAACTCGCCCGAGGGGCACCGCAGACGGCCGCCACCCTGCCGAGGGACGTATCGACCCTGGCCCTGCTGGCCTTGCAGCGTGACTCGGCCGTCTGATGCCGGCAGGATTCGGCCACCGGTTGGAGCGGGGCGCCGGGGCGCCGGTCTCGCCCGAGGTCCGGGCGGTGCCCCCCTCAAGCCGGCCGCAGCCCCCGTTCCGGACCAGGTCCGCGTCCTGCGCGGTGCCGGTGGTGGTGCGTCGGAGGCACGTTCCTTGGCGCCCTCCCGTCATGCAGCCCCATTGCGGCCAAGTCCCCCGTCAAGCGCCCGGCGCGCCCCTCGCGCCCCTGCCCGGTTCTCGCCCGCCGCACGCGTGCCGGGGGGGGCGGCGGGCGGTGTCTCGATACCCACTCCGTACCCACTCCGTGCGCGGACCCTCCGCCTCGGGCCTGCCCCGTATCGCGGCCCGCAATCGCTTCCCCGCAAGCGATCCCTGGGCCGGCCTCCCCCGCCGGATGCGCCCGGCAGGGCGTCATGGGGCACACGACGGCACAGTGCCTTCGGCGCCTCGATCCCCGTCGCCTGTCCCCGCCGTGCGCCGTCGGCGTGGGGATGCGCCGCCCCGTGCCGTCCTGAGCGGCGCCACCCGGAAAACCGCCGGGACGACGCGAATCGACGGATTCTCTGTGCACCGTTCTGGGGATAACTCGACCGGGGTAGCTACCGGCCATCGCCTGTACCTTGGGGCCCTTGGTCCAACGGGCGCCCCGCGGCCTGTGCATGATTCGGAGGCCGGGTTCGACACGGGTGAGCCGCGGCCGGCGGCAGGCGGCAGCGGCCGCTCGGATCGGCGGCGCGGGCATCGATCGTGCCCGACGGCCTTTGGCACGCGGCCCGCGCAACCTGTCGCGGGCCCAGCGCACAGGCAATCCCGGGATCTGACCTTGGGGGTTGGAGAACGGCCGGTGAGGCCGCCCCGAGAGGAGGCGGCGCATCCCCGCTTCCGGCATCGGGGCGAGGGGGGTTTCCATACAGATACGGTAGCGGGGCGTCATATGCCCGCCCCACCCACACCTGGTAGCACTCGGCACCCCGACAGCACTACCCGTGGGCGCGTGTCGCCCAAACCGTACTTGTCTGGAAACCCCACTGGGGCGAATTGTCGCGGGCCCTGAGGGACAATGGGCCGTAGGAGGGGTGCGACAGCGCACTTGCGCCGCGCCCTCCTACGGCGTGCCCAGGCGGGCGCGCGGGTCCCAGGCCGCGCGACGGACCTCCGCACACCGGCCGGGGAGCGGATACATCTTGCCGGGATTGGCCCGATCGTTCGGATCGAACACGTCGTGGACGCCACGCTGGGCGGCCATGTCCCGCTCGTCGAAACAGTAGTAGAGTTCGTCGCGCTTCTCGATCCCGATCCCGTGCTCCCCGCTCACCGCGCCGCCCGCGGCGACGCACGCCGCCAGCATCGCCGAGCCGGCGGCCACCACCCGTTCGGACTCGCCCGGGACCTCCGGGTCGTAGCCGATCAGCGGATGCAGGTTCCCATCCCCGGCGTGGAAGACATTCGCCGTCCAGAGCCGCGTCTCGCCGCTCACGGCGGCGATCTGGCCCAGCACCCGGGTCAGGGCCGTCCGCGGGATCACGCCGTCGGCGACGTAGTAGGCGCGCGCCATGTGGCCCATGGCCGCGAACGCGGCCTTGCGGTTGTTCCACCAGAGGTGGCGCTCCGCCTCGCTGCTCGCCGCCCGCACCTCGGCGACCCCGCATTCGCGGCAGATCGCCATGGCCTCCTCCACGGACTCGTCCAGGCCCGCCTCGGTCCCGTCGAATTCGATGAGCAGCGCCGCCCCGATGCGTTCGGGGTAGCCCACCGGGTAGGCGCCGCGTTCCACCGCCGTCATGGCGTTGCGGTCCATCATCTCCAGCGCGGCCGGAACGGCGCCGGCCGCGGTCACGCGCTCGACGGCGGCCGCTGCGTCCAGGACGCTGCGGAACATGGCCAGCGCCGTGCGCACCCCCTCCGGCCGCGGCAGCAGACGGACACAGGCGGCCGTGACGATGCCCAGGGTGCCTTCGGAGCCGCAGAAGACCCCGGTCAGGTCGTACCCCAGGCATCGCGGTCCGAGCAGTCCCGTGCGCATCAGGGAGCCGTCGGGGAGGACCACCTCCAGGCCCAGGACGTGGTTGGTGGTCACCCCGTACTTCAGGCAGTGCGCCCCGCCACTGTTCTCCGCCACATTGCCGCCGATGGTGCAGGCGCTCTGGCTCGACGGGTCCGGCGCGTAGTAGAGGCCGAGCCCCTCCACGTGCCGCGACAGGTGGGCGTTCACCACGCCGGCTTCGACCACCGCGGTGCGGCCGACCGGGTCGACGGCGCGGATGCGGCGCAGCCGTGCCAGGCTCACGACCACCTGTCCCTCGCCCGGCGTGGCCCCGCCGGACAACCCGGTCCCCGCGCCGCGCGGCACGAAGCCGACCCCCGCCCGGTGGCAGGCGGCCAGCACGGCGGCGACCTCCGCGGTGGTGGCGGGACACGCGGCGCAGAGCGGCATACCCCCGAACATCCGGTTGGCGTCGGTCGCGTAGGGCAGCAGTTCCGCGCGGCCGCGCAGCAGGTAGCGCGGCCCGACGATGCCCGCCAGATCCTCGACCAGGGCCGCCCGTGCGCTCACTGCCCCGCCCCCCCGTAGGCCTCGGCCAAGAGTCCGGCCAAGGACATCACGCGCACATCACACCCGGCGCGACGGCAGCCCAGACGCAATTGGAGCGCGCAGCCCGGGTTCTCGGTGACGACCCACCGCGCCCCCGTGGCGACGATGTTCTCGACCTTCCGCGCCAGCACGCGGTCCGCCAGTTCGGGCTGGAGGAGGTTGTACACCCCGGCGCTCCCGCAGCAGGCGTCCGCCTCGGGGAGTTCGACGTATTCCAGTCCCGGGACGGTTTGGAGAAGCTCCCGGGGCTGCCGCCGCACGCCCTGGGCGTGCGCGAGGTGGCAGGGGTCGTGCCAGGTGACCCGCATCGGTGCGCCTTCGGGCGGCATGGCCACGGGCCGCCGGGCGACGCCGCCCACGAACTCCGCGAAGTCGCGCACCCGCGCCGCCAGCGCCGCGCCCGCCTCGGCGTGGCGGGTGTCGGCCAGCAGGTGCCCGTAGTCCTTGAGGACCGCGCTGCACCCCGCCGCACCGACCACCACCGGCCCGCCACCGGCGCCGAAGGCGCGGATGTTGGCGGCGGCGAGCCGCCGCAGTTCGTCGCGGTCACCGATATGAACGTGCAGCGCTCCGCAACAGGTCTGGGCCGTCCGCACGCGCACATCGTAGCCGCAGGCCGCCAGGACCCGGGCGATGGCGACGTTGTCCTCGCCCAGCACGGCGTCCTGCACGCAGCCGAGGAACAGGTCGACCTCCCCCTGCCTCGGCCCCCGGGCGGGCAGCACCCGCGGCAGGCGGGGGCGGGCGGGGGGCTGCGCCGGCCGCGGCAGGACGGGCATCAGGGCCGCCAGCCCCGGCGGCAGCCGCTGGGCCAGGGACGGCATCCGGCCCGCCAGACGCACGGCCAAGGCCAGCAGGCGGGGACGGCGGACGATGTGGCGCAGCCCGGAACGCACCAGGGCCGAGGCCGCCACGAAGGCCGGCCCCTCGGGGTGCGCCCCGCCCGCCGTCCATGGCCGGCGGGCGGGCAGTTGCCCGATCACGGCCTCGTAAAGCTCATGGTAGGCCACCCCCGAGGGGCAGGCGCTCTCGCAGGCGCGGCAATCCAGACACCGGTCGAGGTGCAGCGCCAGATCGGGATCCTGCGGCGTCAGTTCCCCACGGGCCGCTGCGGAGATCATGTCGATGCGCCCGCGCGGGGAGTCGGCCTCCACGCCGAGTTCCCGGTAGGTGGGACACGCGGGCAGGCAGAACCCGCAGTGCACGCAGGCATCGAGTTGGCGCCCCGCCGACGGGGGCAGCCGCAGGCCGAGGCCGGCCCGCGGGGCCGGCGCCGGTTCCGACCGATCCGCGCCAGCGCCCGCCGCTGCCGCGCCCGTCGCGCCAGGAGATCCGGCGCCGGGCGGGATGTCCATGGATCTCGTCCCCCCTCGCGGCGGATGTCCGCACGCTGGTCCCCGGAACCGCGCCGCGCCTGGCCCGTTCCGCCCGCCGGCGCCGCGTGCCTCAGGGGCCGCCGGCGAACCGTCCGGGGGCCAAGACGGCGTCCGGATCGAAGCGGCGCTTGATCGCCCGGAACCAGGGCAGCAGATCGCCCGGGTCGCCCATGGGCGCGGCGCCGATCCGCACGGCAACCGGGCCGGCGGCCACGACGGCCCGCCCCCCCGCCGCCTCGGCGGCGGCCCGCAACGCCCGGACGGTCTGGAGGCAGAGCCCGTCCTCGGCGCCCGTCGCACCCGCGCTCCCGAACGCGCACCAGAGCGTCCCCAGGCCCACCCAGGCGGTGCGCCGCTCCAGAAGCGGCAGGTCGCCCGCGGCCCGGAACAGCTCCGGCAGCTCCCCGTCGGGCACTTCGCAGCGCACCAGCAGGGCGGCCCCGTCCGGCCCCGCCGGGTCGTGCGCGGCCGCCCAGGCCTCCTCGGCGGGAGGCAGGCCGCAGCCCCCCCCGCCGAGCCCTTGGAGGCGCCCGATCTGATGGGCGATCTGCGCGCGCCCGCCTTCCAGGCGGACCACCACGGTCGTCGCCGGGTCCCGTCCCCGGAGGACGGCCACCCCGACCGCCTGGAAGGCACCCGACGAGATCGACCGAGCCGCGGCCCAGGCGTCCGCGTCCTCGCCGAAGGCCGCGGCCCACGAGGCTCCGGCCGCCGGCAACGGCCGGAGCCTGACCGCGATTTCGGTGATCACACCCAGGGTGCCGAAACTGCCGACCACGAGTTTGCCGATGTCGAGGCCGCTCACGTTCTTCACGACGTGGCCACCCGTCTGGAAGATCTGCCCAACGCCGTCCACGACGCGCAGGCCGAGCGTCCAGTCCCGGGGCGCGCCGAAGAGGAGACGCCCGGGGCCCCAGGCGTCGGCCGCGACCAACCCGCCGACGGTCGCGGTGGCCGCGGCAGGGGGATCGCACGCCAGGAATTGGCCGCGTGCGCCCAGGAAGGCGTTGAGGGAGGCCAGGGAGGTGCCCGGCCGGACGCGTGCGGTCAGGTCCCCGGGGACGTGGGCGACCACGCCGCGGAGCCCCGAGGTGTCCAGGACGACCACCGGTCCCCGGTCCACGGTGCCGCCCCAGCCGTCCCGGCTGCCGCCCCCGCGCACGACCAACACCCAGCCCTCCTGCCGGGCGGCGGCGACGATGGCCGAGACGGCCGCCTCGTCGTGGGGCAGCACGGTCGCCACCGGGGCGGGCCCCGCCACGGCATAGCCCGCGGGGGCGAGGAGCGGCGGGACATCCGCACGCACCGCGGCCCGACGCAGGACGACCGCGATGTGCGACCGAAAGTCTGTGACGCCTACAGCCGTTCCCCCCCCGCCCCCGTCCCGGCCCGTCGGAGGGCGGCGCGCCGGGGCGGGCACCCGACCGCCGTCCCGGATCGCCCCGACGCACACATCATCCCGGATGCCGGTCCGACCGCGGCATCCGCCGCGCCGCCGGCACCCGTGGATGCCCCGCTGCGTTCTGCTGTCGATTACGCCTAGTTTCCGTGCGGGAGCACCCGTTCCTGCCCGGGGGCGGTACGCGCCGGGATGCGCCCCGGCCAGGTCAGAGCCCCGCCGGACGGTCGGCCTCTGCGTGGGGCGCGGACCGGCGCCGGGCGCGGGCCTGCAGTACCGCGCCCAGGGCTGCGACCGCCGCACAGACGGCCGCCAGGGCCAGGAGGATCGCCGTGGCGCGATAGTACTCGTGGTAGAAGTGGGCCGTGGAGAAGAAGACCAGCCAGATCACGCCGGCGACCGCGGACGCCACGAAGGCGAGTGCGAACGCCGACCCCCCGCCGCTCCCCTCGGCGGGCGGGGTTCCGGTGGCCGTCGTCTCGGCGGGACCCTCGGGAGCGGAGGACTCGGTTACGTCGGACGGGATGTCGCCGAGGGTGCCCGCGTCCACGCCACCGCCCCCCCACGCCCCAGAATAGGGGCTGCAGGGCGGGGGCGCAAATGCACCGGGCGCGGGAGGGCGCATGCGGTGCGGGCCCGGGCGAAGGCGCACCGGCCCCACCCGGATGCCGCGTCGGCCGGCCGGCGCAGCGCGGGGCCGCAGCCACGGCCGCGGCCCCGCGCCCCCGTTCAGGCCACGATGCCCTGCAACGCCAGCGTCAAGTCGCGGTTGAGGTCGACTTCCTCCCCGTCGATGCGCACCGTGGGCCGATCGAAGTTCCCCTGCCCGGAGCGCACGACCACCCCGGTGCGCCCGTCGCTGAGCGCCACCGTGCCCCCCCGCGGGTAGAGGCCGACCGCCGATACCACGGCCCGCACCACCTCGACCGGAAACTCCATCCCGGCCGTGGACATCAACATCTCGACGACGTCCTCGGGCCGCCATGCGGCCCGGTGGGGCCTCGGCTCGCACAGGGCCGCGTACATGTCGGCCGCTGCGACGAGCAGGACCGCCGGGTGGAGCCGGTCCCCCGACAGACCGTACGGATAACCGCTGCCGTCGAGGCGCTCGTGATGCTGCAGCACCGCGATCCGCTGAAACGTGTCCCAGTGCGCGCTGCCGTCGAACGCCTCCAGGCTGGCCTGGGGGTGAAGCCGCAGGCGCCCGCGTTCCTCGGCGTCTAGGTCCCCCGTCCGCCTCCAAGCGACGGGTCCCAGCGCCGCCGCCATGCCGACGTCCAGCACGAGCGCGGCTACGACCAGATGCGGGAGTTGCGCCGGCCCGAGGCGCAGGGACCGCCCGGAGGCCGCCACGACCAGGGCCGTGTTCAGGGCGTGGATGGCCAGGGCGCCCGCCACCGCCCCCGGCTCCGCCCAATCCACCTGCCCCACGGCCCCGAGTCCGCGCTCCCGCGACCACAGCAGGCACGGCGGTAGATCCCCGGCCGCGGCGTCCAGCACCTCGGCGGCCACGCGCTCGATGTCCCGGTCGTTCAACCCGGCCGGGACCCGTCCCGCCGCCACCGCCGACGCCGCGGACGCCATGATCCGGCGCATGGTGGACTTGGCGAAACATCCGACGCTCTCGCGGGCGTCGATGCCCCCGAAGCCGGGGTCGTCCACGTACACGACATCGACCTCGAGTTGGCGGAGCTTCTCCAATACCGGGACGGTCAGCACGGCTCCTGCGCGGCAGAGGACCCTGCCGTCCGCTGCCAAGACGGGCTCGGCCAGGGCCTGGCCCGCCAACCCGTCCTCGGGAACAGCCGCTCGCATGCCCTTCACCCCGCTACGGGCGCCCGTAGGCCCGCCGGTTTTCGATAGAAGCAGGGCTCGACCTGTTCCAGACCCAAGTCGCGATACCCGAACAGCGCCTCCGTCGCCCCGACGAAGAGGTGGCCCTCGTCGGCGAGCGCGGCAGAAAACCGGCGGTAGAGCCCGGCCTTGGCGTCCGCGGTGAAGTAGATGACGACGTTGCGGCAGAGGATGAGGTCGAAGCACCCGGGTGCGGGATCCGCGAGAAGGTTGTGCCGCACCACCCGGACGGTCTCGCGCACCGGCGCGCGGATCCGCCAGCCGTCCGCGGAGGGCTCGAGGTGGCGTGCCCGCATGTCCGATGGGATGGATTGCACCTCGTGCGTGCTGTACTGCGCGCGCCGCACCCTCTCCAGCATGCGCACGTCGATGTCGGTAGCGTGCAGCCGGTGGCCCCGACCCGGCGCCAGGTCGGCGAGCAGCATCGCCACAGAATAGACCTCTGCCCCCGTGGAGCAGCCGGCACTCCAGATGCGCAGTGCCGGCCGGCGTGCGAGCAGGGAAGGGAGTATGCGGCTGCGGAGCACCTCGAAGCGCTCCCGGTCGCGGAAGAATTCAGTGACGTTGATGGTCAGGTGATCCGCGAACGCCGCCCGCAGCGGCGCGTCGGCCGCGAGCCGGTCGGCCAGTTGCCTGTCATCCGCCAGACCGTGGCGGTCTCGGAAATACCCGATGCGCCGCATGAGCTGGGCGGACCGGTACATCTCCAGATCCAGCCCCAGGTGGCTGCGCACGACGGCGGCCAAGCGTAGGAACGCGGCATCCGCATCGAGTCCCGCCTGGGTCCCCGGGCTCTCAAGCGCCATCTCCCGAACACCTCCCCACAAGGCGGACCAGAGCCTCCGCGATCTCCGGCGGTGGCAGGACGCAGGCATCCCCGACAAGTTCGGCCGTGGCACCCGGCATGCCCCAGACCACCGAACTCTCGCGATCCTGGCAGAAGACCGCGCCCCCGGCCCTGCGAATGCGTAGCGCACCGCGCGCCCCGTCGAGCCCCATCCCGGTGAGGATCACCGCCACCGGCGGGGCGCCGCTCTCCAGCGGCATGGAGTCCATGGTGACGTCGATGGAGGGACGCACACCGTGGTGGGTCGGCCCGGCATCCAGGCTGACCCGGCCCTCCCCACCGATCCGCAGGTGCGATCCCCCCGGGGCAACGAGGGCCAGGCCGACCTCGAGACGGTCCCCTTCGGCCGCCTCCCGGAACGCCAGCGGAACTTCGCCGTCCAGGCGCGCGGCGAGCGCCGCGGTGAAGCCCGGCGGCATGTGTTGGACGACCACGACCGCGGCGTCCAGGTCGGCCGGGACATGGCGGAACAGATCCCGCAGGGCGCCCGGCCCGCCCGTGGAGGCACCGACGACCACCGTCCGCGGGACTCTGCCGCGGGCCGGCCGTTCCCGGGCGGACGGCGGCGGAGTCCACACGCGCGCGGCGGCCGGCCTGCCGCTCTGCGCCTGCGCGGCGGGCGCGGGCGCGTCGAGCCACCGGCGGCGCGGGCGGCTCCGGGCCGCGGCTCGAATCTTGCGCAGAAGCTCATCCCGCACCAGGCCGAGATCCGGCGAGATGCTGCCCGAGGGCTTGGCGACGACATCCACCGCGCCGCGGAGGAGGGCCACGACCGATGCGGCCGCGGTCGGCCGCGTCAGGCTCGAGAGCATCACCACCGGGCGGGGGGATTCCCGCATGATGCGCTCCAGGGCCCCGAGACCGTCGAGGCGGGGCATCTCGATATCGAGCGTCACCACGTCGGGCTCCAGGCGCCGGGTGTGCTCGACGGCCTCGATGCCGTCTCTGGCCGTGCCGACGACGCATATGTCGCCTTCGTCCTGCAGCAGCCGGGAGATCAGTTGCCGCATGAAGGCGGAGTCGTCGACGACCAAAACCTTGATGCGGCCGTCCGGCCCGTCCGGGCTCATAGGACCACGACCTCCGCCCCGAAGCGCCGCACGTGCAGGTCCCCGGTGGCGACATCCAGCAGCACGGACCGACCCAGCCGGCCCCCCGTATCCGCCGCCAGGGACGCCAGGCCCACCGCGCGCAGCGCGTCGTTGACCGCGTCCACGTTGCGGGGCCCGATTGCCAAGGCCCCGACGGTGCCCCCGAAAAGCGTCGCGCCCCCCGTCATCTTCACGCTGACCCGAGAAGGCGGGATGCCGTACTGCCGGCGCAGCACATGGAGCGCGCCGGGCACGGCCAGATCCGCGAAGCGCGCCGGCTCGCCGCCGTGGAGTCCCGCGGCCGAGGCCGGCAGCACGATGTGGCAGAGCAGCCCGACCCGAGGCTCGCGGCACCAGAAGCTGAGTGCGATGCATGACCCGAGTCCGTGAATCGACAGCCGGCCGTGCCCCGCATGAACCATCTCGCCGAGGCCCGCCTGCAGTTCAATGGACGCGCCCTCGCTATGGGCGATCATGCAGTCATGCCCCCAGCATGACGGACAAGCCGCGCGCGTCCGGCAGGACGAGCACGCCACAGTCCAGATCGCGGCCTCCGAGCACCCATTCCGCCGCCACGACCAGGGCCAGGTCCGTTTCCACGGCCATGGCCCCGAGCAGGCTCTGCAGCGCCGCTCCCCGCACGGTCCAGGCCAACTCGGGCGGGGTGGGCAGGATCCGCCACCCGCCGGCTGACGCCAGGCCGTTCATGAATGCGCTCACGGCGATGTTGCCGAATTCATGGAGCAAGGAGTCCGCCAGGGTCTCGTCAAGTGGGCCGAGGGTCTCCTCGGCCACCCGTACCAGCGCCTTCGCCGTGGTCTCGGACATGAACAGGAGACAGTGTCCGGAGACGTCCCCGGTCATTCCCACGTAGGCGGCGGCACCCGTGACATCGAGGTCGCCGTAGTGGGCAGGTACGCGCAGCACCGCCTCCAGCAGGACTTCCCGTGTACGCATGGCGGTCGCCAGGCCCACGAACTGCCCGATGGCTTGGCCACAATCCGCCAGCGCGCGGTCGATTGCCGTTGCCAGTCGCGACGAGACCGCCTGCGCCACCGCCATCCCCCCCGGGCTCATCGGTCGGGGCTCAGGAAACCGCGCGGGACAGGGCGGCCAGCACGCGCGCCTGGTCGAACGGCTTGACGATGAAGTCGAGCGCGCCGTCCTTCACGGCCTGGAGGATGATGTTCTGCTGGCCGAGCGCGGTGCACATGACGACCCTGGCGGCGGGATCGGACCTCTTGATGGCCGAGAGGGCCTCCATGCCGTCCATCTCCGGCATCGTGATGTCCAGAAAGACGACGTTGGGTCCCTCGCTCGCGAACTTGTCCACCGCCTCGCTCCCTGTGGCGGCCTCCACGACCTCGTGACCGGCCTGCTGAAGGATGGTGCGCAGCCTCAAGCGCATGAAGGCGGCATCGTCTGCGACCAGCACCTTAGCCACGTTCGAGGGCTCCTTCCCGCACCGATGGTGTCGCTTCTTTTCCCGAGGCGGCCTTGAGGGCCACCGACAGCCAGACGGTCCCGACGTCGGTGTTGGCGGGCAATGTGAGGCGTCGGAACGGGCGGATCGTGATGGCCACGCTCCGGCCGATGATCACCGCCGGGGGGGTGATGGTGCAGACGAAGGACTGCTCCTCCAGCAGCACGCTCGCCCGGCCCACCAGCATGTTCCCGAACTCGGAGATGGCGCTGACCACCAACTCGTCGTCGTAGGGACGCATGACGCCGTCCCCGATCATCGCCGCGGCCATCCGGACCACCGTCTCCCCGTCGGTGGCCAGCAGCACGGCGCCGCCCAACGCCCCACCCACACCGAGCAGAACCGTGACATCGCGGCTCGTGAGCGCGCCCTCTTCGACCGAGAGGTCACCCCAATCGGCAACGGTCACCCCGAGCGCCGTCATGACGTCCCGGGCACCCTCCATAAACGGGTTCACCCAGCGCACATCCAACCCATCGGCCTCCTCCGCCGCACCTGCGGCCACCGGCGAGAAATCTCACGCGCTACGCTGGGAAAGGACCTTGGTGACCCCCGCCAGATCGAGGATCAGAGCCGGCCGGCCGTCGGCGAGGATCGCGACGCCGCCGATCCCGCCGGATTGCGGCCAGAAGGCCGGCAGGGCTTTGGCGACGACCTCCTGCTCCCCGAGCAGGCGATCCACGGCGAGCCCGTACAGTTCCCGGCCCACCTGGACCAGGACGGCCAGTTGCGGCACATCCGCGGGGCGGGGCAGTTCGAGATACTCCGCCAGGGACAGCAGGGGCACGGTCCGGCCGCGCACCACCATCACCGGTCGGCCTCGGATGTGCTGCACGGCCGAAGGACCGGCCTTGAGCCCTTCGGCGACGGCGGTCAGCGGCAGGGCGACCGTCTGCGGGCCGACCTCCACGAGGAGGGCGCGCACCGTGGCGAGGGTCAGGGGAAGCCACATGGTGATACTGGTCCCCCTGCCGAGCACACTCGTCAGTTCCACTCGTCCTCCGACCGATTCGATGTTGCGCCGGACGACGTCCATCCCCACGCCGCGGCCGCTGATCTCGCTCACCTGGTTGGAGGTGCTGAAGCCCTGCACGAAGATCAGTTCGAGAGCGGCCTGGTCCGAGAGTTCCGCGGCGCGCTCGGCCGAGAGGACCCCGCGCCTCACCGCGACCTGGCGCAGGCGGGCCGGGTCGAGGCCGGCGCCGTCGTCGGCGACCTCGATGACCACGTGGCCCTCTTCCTGCCGGGCCATCAGTTGGATGCGCCCCGTGCGCGGCTTGCCCGCACCCTGCCGCTGCTCGGCCGCCTCGATGCCGTGGTCCACGGCGTTGCGCAGGATGTGCACCAGGGGGTCGCGGATCGCTTCGATCACGGAGCGGTCCAGTTCGGATTCGCCTCCCAGGATGACGAAGTCGACTTCCTTGCCCAACTGGTGCGACAGATCCCGGACCATCCGCGGAAAGCGCATGAATACGCGGTCCACCGGCAGCATGCGGGCCTTGAGCACCGTCTCCTGGAGGGACTGGGTCAGGCGTGCCAGTTGCGAAGTCACCTGCAACAGGCTCTGGGCTTGCTCCTCGTGGAGTTCCTGACCGATCCGCAGGAGGCGGTTGCGCTCGGTGACCAACTCCCCCACCAGATTCATCAAGTTGTCCAGGAGCGACACGTCGACCCGGACGCTGTGTTCGTTCTCCGCCGCCTTGGCGGGCGCGCCGGACCCGCCGCGGGCCGCACCCTCCCCGGCCTGTGGGGCGGCCGGGACGGGTGGCGCGCCGCCCGCCGCACCGGGGGCCTCCGCGGCGACCCAGTCCACCGATGCGACATCGGACAGCCGACCCAGCCGGGCCAGAACATCCGGCGCCGGCGGCGCGGCCAGCCAGACGGCGAACTCGTTCCCCACCCGTTCCGCTTCCACGTCCGCCATCGAGGGGACGCTCCGCACGGCCAGGCCGACGTTCTCCAACTCCATCCAGATCTGTAGCGCCCGCACGGCGGGCATCGGGCAGTCGGCGGCGAAGCGGCAACGCACCAACCCGGCTTCGGCGTGATCGACCGCGGCGGCGTCACCGTTGGTACGGGCCGGGCGAGACGCGGAGGCACTCCCGGCGACCCACTCGACCGAGGCCACCTCGGGCAGCCCGCCCAGTCGGGCGAGGACGTCCTGTTCGGGGGAGGCGGCCAGCCAGACCGCGAACTCGTCGCCCACGCGCTCGGCGTCCACATCCGCCATCGATGGAGTGCTCCGCAGCGCCAGGCCGACGCTTTCTAGTTCCATCCAGATCTGCAGCGCCCGCACCGCGGGCATCGCGCAGTCGGCGGCGAAGCGGCAACGCACCAACCCCGCCTCCGTGGCATGCAGGGCGGCCCCGGCCGCCACCGGACGGGCCGGCGCCGGCGGCGCGGCGTGGGCCTCCGGCACCCCCAAGGCATCGAGTACCCGTAGGGCGTCCTCCGCGGGCGCAGGGTCGGCGTGCGTGGCGACCGCGGAGTCCAGCATCGTGCCGAGCGCGTCCGTCGCCGCGAGCAGGGCCGAGGCCATCGGCGCGTCGACCGTGCGCGCACCCCGCCGGAGTTCCTCCAGGCGCGATTCCAGCACGTGTGTGAGGCGCGCGATGTTGGTCAGACCGAGGGTGGCCGATCCGCCCTTGAGGGTGTGGGCGGCGCGAAACGCCGTGGCCAGTTCGTCGGGATCGATCTCACCCCGCTCGAAGGCCAGCACGCGCTGTTCCAGCGCGGCGAGATGCTCGCGCGCCTCGTCGCCGAAGGCCTGCCATTCAGCAGCGGTGAATACCTCCTGTTCCCCGCTCACCGCGCGCCGCCTCCGACCGCCGGGGCCAGTTGCCGTTCCGCGGGCACGCCATGGGCCGCCTCGGCGCCCCCGTCCGCCATGGCCTTCTCGGTCGAGGCCAATTCGTCGCTCCCGAGCAGGTGCTCCAGGCCGAGCAGGACCAACAGGCGGTCACCCAGCCGGGCGACGCCGCGGATGAAGAGGGACTTCGGACCGACGATGGCGGGCGAGGGCGGCTCCACCTGTTCCCCGGACACGGTGAGCACCTCGGAGACCCCGTCGACGATGAGGCCGATAATGAACTCCCCGACCTCGGCGACCATCACCCGCGTCTCCGAACCGCGCTCGGCCGGCGGCATGCCGAAGCGCTGCCGGAGATCCACCACCGGGATCACCTGCCCGCGGAGGTTGATCACGCCTTCGACGAAGTGGGGTGCCCCCGGAACGTGCGTGATCGGCGGCAGCGTCACGATCTCCCGTACCTGTCCGATGTTGACGCCGTATGACTCCGCCGCCAGTCGAAAGGCGACGACCTGCTCGTCCGCGTTCTCGCGCGCCCCCTCGGGTCCGTCACCCCACTGTTCGGTGCGCATCACCGCTGCCCCCATGCCGATCCCTCCCGCGTCCGAATGGCGCCCGGCATCGCCACCGGGTGTGGCGGCATGCGCCCGGGCGGGACGTGTCGCTTCGTCCCGGCGCGCGGGTGCCGCGCTCCATGTATCGGGTCCCCGGACGCAGGATTAAGGGCTGACACGGCTTGACTACGGAACCGACCGCCCTCCCGGGCATCGCTCTGGTGGGGTGATGGGCGTCGTGGCCCCCATCTGGCAAGCACGCGTGCGGTGCAGCGATGTCGCGGCCAAGGGGCGCGGCCACCGGCAAACGACGAGTATGGGCGCGGGATGCGCACCGGTCGCGCATCCGAAGGCCGGGGGGCGACCGGCGAGCCTGCGGAGCCGCGGGGGTAGCTGGCAGGACCGGGGGGAAGCGGGGGGTGGTCCCGCCGGCGGCGGTTGTCCCAGGGCACCGCGGGTTCGGCGGCACGGCGGGCGTGCGGAGCGGTGGTCGTGGGCTTCGCGACGGGGCGCGCCGGGCGGGCCCGCAGGGCCCCGCGGGTTCGGCGGCACGGCGGGACCGCGGCACGGGGGGGTCCCACCTCGCACGGCGGGCCGGGGGGACGGGCCGGCCCGGCCGCCCCCGGGGGGGCGGGGGACCGGGGGGG